>Ga0335078_10002531_pt1 | contig 27668 bp, 20 predicted proteins | sample Lox_Sample_32_FD_206711 | JGI IMG/M metagenome (GOLD analysis project Ga0335078, IMG submission 206711) | Soil microbial communities from Loxahatchee National Wildlife Refuge, Florida, United States - Lox_Sample_3.2 | ecosystem: Environmental > Terrestrial > Soil > Wetlands | place: USA... | reverse complement strand
TGGCGCCGATGATCGCGGTCATCGACCCGTCCGCTATCCGCAGGCTGATACCGCGCACCGCCGGCGCGCCGCCGCCATACGAGAAGCGGACGTCGCGCGCTTCCATCAGCGCGCTCACTTGACCTCCGGATGCAGGAGTCTCGCGAACAATTCCGCGGTTTGCACCACGCGCTGCGACGCATGCGGGACGTAATCCTCGTCCACCTCGTATACGCGCCGCCCGCGCACCGCTTTCAACTCCGGCATCTCGCGCCAGGCATCCAGCGGATCGCCGGCGAACTGGCTTTTCTGGCCGTGCGTAAAATCGAGGATCGCCTCGGGATTTTCCGCCAGCAGGTCTTCATTGCCGAGCTTGGTATAGCCGGTTTTGGATGCCGGCGTCGCCAGTTCGCCGCCGGCAATTTCGACGAGCTCCGCGAAAAAGCTGCCGCTCGTCGCCGCCACCAGGTTGCGGAGGGTGCCCGGCGTGCGATCGACAATTACCACCACGCGAAGCCGGGGAACGCCCGCGAGTTTCCTCTCCACTCGCGCCAGCCCCTCGCGGGTCTGGTTCACCAGTTTCCCCGCGCCGGCCTCGTGACCCGTCGCCCGTCCCAGGGCCGCCATCGCCTTGTACATGTCGGCGAGGTTGAGATCGGTCGTCTCGAGCACGTGCAATCCAAGCTCGCGAAACTTGTCCTCCACGAAGGTCGCCTGCCCCTGGTCGATGATCACGAGATCGGGGCGAAGGCCCGCCAGTTTTTCCAGGTTGGGATTCAGCCAACCGCCTAAAGCCGGTAAATTGCGGACTTCCGAAGGATACGTGCAGTAATCCGAAATTCCCACTACGCGGTCGAAGGCGCCGATGCCATACAGAATCTCGGTCATGTTCGGCGACATGGAGACGATGCGCCGCGGGAAATCGGCGCCGGCCGCCGCGGCCACCAGACCGAAGAGAAGAACACGACCTGCCTTCGCGCGAAGCATGGCGTATGCGCCCAAGGCAGGTCTCCTGACTCGCGGGTCGTCGCGCTGCCGGCTGCCTTCCCGTGATTACACAGTGGCTGATTAGCCGGCCGCTCGCCGCTCACAGTGGCGGGACCGTGCGGGACTCTCACCCGCTTCCCTTTTCACTCGCTCCGACACGAGCACCTCGGGGAATCCTTGACGCTATCACGATCAAGTGGCGGGCGCAAGCCGCGGCCACAAAGGACAAAGACCAATGCGTGGGCAAGCCCGCCGATTGCTGTAGGATCGATGAAGAGCCCAGGAGCCTATCGCATGAATCCTGATCATGATCCCGGCCGGCGCCGGTTTCTGAAAGGCGCGGCTGCGTTCGCCGGAATGACGGAATTCGCCAACTCGCAGGAAAGCGCGAAGCCAGCCCCGATCCGGAAATTCAACGCCATTCAAATGGGTCCGCACACCCTGTTGGACGAGGGAATCGGGCATGCGCTGGACCTCATTCAGGATACGGCCGGGATCAACGCGGTGATGGTCTACAGCCACACCTACCACGGCGACATTCGCAAGCCGCCGCAATTGCTGGCTGCCGACCATGGCGTGCCGGTGCGAGACATGCGCAACCGCAAACTGCCGTCGGTCTGGGTCCGGCATCATGAACAGTACTTTCGCGGAACCAGCCTGCGGCACCAGAGCATCGACGCCAGCTTCGAATACGCCGATCGCGATCTGTTTGCCGAACTGGCGGAGCCTTGCCGCGAGCGCGGCATGAAGCTCTATGCGCGCATCCTGGAGGGCAGCGGCCGCGAGGTGGAACGTCTGATCGCGGGCTACTCCAAGGTAGTTACGGTGGATATCAACGGCCGCCCGACCACCGTGGCGTGCTGGAATCACCCCGACTATCGGGCGTTCTGGAACGCCACGGTCGAGGATCTCTTCCGAAGCTATCCCCTGGATGGATTGCAATGGGGCGCCGAGCGCCAAGGTCCGCTGATGAACGTAATCCTGCCATGGAACGACGCGGCCCCGACCTGCTTTTGCGAGCACTGCCGCGCTCGCGGGAAAGCGAAAGGGATCGATGCGGAGCGGGCGCGAAGAGGTTTCGAGGATCTCTATGTCTACGTGCGCGGCTTGATGGCCGGGAAAACCAGGCCCGCCGATGGCGTGTTCGCCGGCTTCCTGCGCGTCCTGCTGCGATATCCCGAGGTGCTCGCGTGGGAGTATCAATACCGCCTGGCGCGCGAAGAAGTGCTGGAAGGCATGTACAGGACCGTCAAGGCGATCCGCCCGGATGCCCAGGTCGGCTGGCACGTCGACCATCAGCCCTCGAGCTGGGACCTGGTCTATCGCGCCGAGCTCACCTACGAAGAGATGGCGCCGTATTCCGATTTCATCAAGTTCATCGCCTACCATGACATCCTGGGTCCGCGCATTCGCTGGTGGTACCTGGCGCGGCTGCAGCGGACGGTATTGAGTGAGTTAACGCTCGAGGAGTCGCTCGATGTTTATTACGACCTCTTCGGCTACGACAAGCAGAAAGAGCCTTCGGTCGACCGCCTGGACAAAACCGGATTCTCGCCGGATTACGTCTATCGGGAGACCAAACGCAGCGTGGCATCGGCGGCCGGCAAGACAAAAATCTACACCGGAATCGGTTTCGACGTGCCGTGGGGATCCCAGACCTTCACGGGCGACCCGCAGCATGTATATGAGGCCGTACTGAAGGCTTTCGAGGCCGGCGCCGACGGCATCGTGGTATCGCGCGAATACGAAGAGATGCGGCTTCCCAATTTGAAAGCCGTCGGCCGCGCGATGCGCGAGATGAATGCCAAGGGTTAGGCGAGGAGCCTATATAATGACCACCTATGCGACCAATGAAGCGGGTACTCCTGCGAGCGGTCCTGCTCTTCGCCGCGGCAAACGCCCTAGCCGCGGCCGTTCCATGCGCGGCATCTCCGGACGTGCGGCCTGGTTCACGGCTGGAGGATCTCGCCAGCCAGTACCTGGGCGACTCCCGCTATAGCATCGCGATCGCCCTTGCCACCAACGCTCGAACTACCGAGGGGTTCTCCTATATCGCGAATCCGGATAGTTTGAACAGCATCACCCGGGTGTGTATTCCAACCAAGTCCGAAGCTCGCGGCCTGAGGCGAAGTTGGGACACATATCAGAATGCGGTGGACGCCGCCCGGCTGCCGCGAATCGCCGCCATCAGCGCCGGGCTCCTCACCATCCCCTCCGATCAGCCGGTGAATGTCGTCGCGTGGGTTCGTAAGGACCAGGCGGACCGGCTTCGAACTGCTTCCGGAGAATGGGTCGCCGAAGCGCCCTCCGAGACGTGGGTAACTGTCGAACCGCACTTACAGGAGTTCTGCCAGGCAATCGGGCGCGCGCGGCATTTGGACGAGGCTAAGCTGACACAACGCCTCGAACAACGCCTGGGACTGGCGCCGGCGAGCAGCAAAAGCTTTTTCGTGCGCATGCGGCTCGACCATCCCGAACCGGCGGTCATCTTCCGGCCGTGTGTGGATCCGGCTACCGACCACATCGGCTGCCCGGTTGGCCCTCCGAGCAGCGCGCCTCCCGCGCACCAGAATTGGCTCTACCAGCAATACTACTCGTCCTACGGCCAGTCAGAACTCGCTGAATTCCCGTGGACGGCACTCGGCTACACCTTCGACTGGGCGCCGGCTCCCGGGCAAAAAGGCAAGTTTCAGCGTACCGGCGAAAGCGAATTCGTCCTTCGCCAGAACGCACCCATTCAGATTCTGCAAGTGGTTACGACAATAGCGTACTGCACGCCTTCAAGCCGGTAATTACGGCGAGCCGCCGGCGGCCGGAATCACCGGGCAGAGCCGGAACAGCGCTAAAAGTAATACTTCAGCGCCATCTGGATCTTCCGCGATCCGCTCACCACGTCGTCCTTGATGCGCCCGAACGTGCTGCTGACCACCGACGTCGTCGGATAGCCGAAGGAAACCGAGTTCGTCAGGTTGGTGGCCTCCGCGCGGAACTCCAGTCTGTGACGCTCGGTGATCCGGAATCGTTTGAGCAGAGACATGTCCATGTCCTTCAGCCAGGGCTGCTGGAAGCCGTTGCGGCCGGTGTTGCCCAGCGCTCCGGCGGCCGGGATGGCGAACTTCGCGATCTGGTCGGAAGTGAAGTACCAGACGTATCCGCCCGCCGGGTTCTCGAACGGGGTTCCCATGGTGGAGCTGCAGCCGGTGCAGTTTGCCGGGCTGGTGACCACGCTCGAGAAGGTGTATTCGCCCGACCAGATGGTGAAGGGCCGGGGGCTGAAAACGGTCAGGAATCCCGCCACCTCCCACCCGCCGATGATGTTGTTCAAAGCGGCGGGAGCGTTCCGCAGGAGTTTCCGGTTCTTTCCGAACGGCAGCTCGTAGGTCCACTGTCCCTGGATGGCGTGGCGCCGGTCGAAATCGGAAAGAGCGTAGTTGCCGTAGCGGTTGTGAAGATCGAACGGCGTGTCGCCGGCCGATTGCGCGGTGCCGGTGCTGACGACCGTCGAAGTCGGGTCGAACGAGCGCGTATCCATCGACTTGGAAAGCGTGTAGGAGAACTGGAACGACAGACCGCTCGAGAACTGGCGCTCCAGGCGCACCTCCATGCCGTTGTAATGCGAATAGTCGTTGGAATCGATGACGTACATCCCGCCCATGAACTGCGGGTATGGAACGAAGAAGTACGGGCTGAGCCCGGCCAGCTCCGGCATGGTCTTGCCGTTCTGGATGCGCTGGCCGATGGCGGAGGCAAGGCTGGCGACCGAATTGGTGGACAGCGTGCTGGCATAGAGGCGGCGCACCATGTCGGAGCCGGTTTCGCCGGCCTTGAGGCGCGAATCCTGCGCCAGCAACTGGTTCATCAGGGCGCTCTGCCCGCCCGCCGCCACGGTCTGGAAGGCGCTCAGAAATCCGTTGGCCTGGATGTTCTGGCCGAAATCGTTCAGGTTGTAAGCGCCGAGCAGATGCAGGGCGTGGCGCCCGATGTAGTCGACCTCCAGCTTGGTGGCGTGGAAGATCTCGTACTGGAATCCGGCGCCGTACATGTGCGTTTTGGGCGGCCGGTAGCTGGGATCCATGACGTAGACGGCGTTGGTGGTGTCGGCCGGCGGAGTCAGCAGGGAGTTGGGCGCGGTCGGCGGCGCCAGCGTCGGCAATTGAGAGAGCCGTCCGCCCGCCTGGCCGAAGGCCGTATTGGCGACCGTGTAGGTGCTGCCGGGCAGGTTCTGAAAGATCTTCGAAGACAGCAGAAAGGTGTTGATGCGGTCGTCGGCCAGCCGGTAATTGGCGCGGACGGACATCCTGCCCTTGCCGGTCGGGTCCCACGCCAGGCCAAGCGACGGCTGAATGCCGGAGTAGTAGCTGTTATAGAGCGAGCCGGTCTGCCACGTGAGCGAATCGGTGGACGCCGTCCCAATGGAAATCGCCTGATTGGGGTGCTTGATCATGCCACTGGCGTCGGTGGGCGAAAGCTGGATCTCCCAGCGCAGGCCGTAATCCAGGGTGAGATTGCGGTTGACCTTCCAGTTGTCCTGCGCGTAAAGGTCGATTTCGGGATAGCGGGCGTCGAATTTGTAGGTGGTTCCAGCCGGCGCCCACGTGCTGCCGTTCTGGGCGACGAAGCCCTGGTAGATGTCGCCCACGCGGCCCAGCAGGTTGTTGACCATGCTTTGCAGCGTCGGCAGGTCGTAGCTCTGGTTGAGCTGGGTGGAGGCCGGCAGGTTGAACGCCACGGGGTCGACGGTATTGACGCTGGTGGAGAAGTCGACGATCGGCGTCACGTCCCAGCTCCCCACCGAGCCGCGCTCGTCCTGGTGGCGGACCACTCGCAGGTTAACCCCCGCCTTGAGATTGTGCGCGCCCCACACGTGGCTGTAATTATCGACTGCCTGGTAGGTGGTGATGGTTCGCAGGTTGCCGATGGCGTCGGTGAACGGAAAGGTGGTCTGCGAATACCAGGAGATGTCGGGAATGGTGCCGCTGGCGCCCGGCGTCACGAAGTTATAGACATAGTGCTGCTCGCCGACCACAACCTCATTGGTGGTACGCGCGGTGGGGCTCCAGCGCCAGTTGAAGGCCAGGTTGCGCGGGCTGCGGGTGGTGTTGACGGTGCAGGGGCCGCCGGGATAGCGCGGCTGGCCGCCGTTGGTCTGGTCGCAGTCGGTGTCCTCTTCGGCCAGGTAAACGCGCGCGAAGAACGTCTGCTTGGGCGTCAGCACCTGGTCGATCTTGAATACCGTGTCGCGGTTGCGCTGGCCCTGCGGCGCCACGTAGGTGAAGCCGGCGAGGTTGAGGCCGTCGCCGACGGTGAAGTTGTTCGGCAAAGGCATGGCGTTGACCTGCTTCATCACCTGCGGGTCGAGCCCGCCGTGCTGCGGGTCGTTGGACACCACGCTGTAGCTTCCGATGTTGAGCCCTGGCAGTGGATTGCCGGCCGCGTCGACGGACGCTCCGGCGACGGCGTACGGCAGGTTGCGCCCGCCCACCACGTAGCGAAAGTTGCCCTGGCGCGCCTGTGCGGTGTAGACGGTGCTGGTGAAGGTGCCGGTCTCATGCGTGCGCAAATATTGGAAATTCACGAAGAAGAAGGTTTTGTTCCGGCGCACGGGACCGCCCACACTGAATCCGGGGATCTGCTGCACGAACTGCCGTTTGCCGACCAGGTCGGTGTTGTTCTGCCACTCGTTGGCGTTGAAGCGCGGCGTCCGGTAGAAGAAGAAGGCCGTGCCGTGGAATTGATTGCCGCCCGAGCGGGTGGTCATCGACACCTGGCCGCCGCTGTTGCGCCCCCACTCCGCGGTGCCGTTGCCGGTCATGATCTGCAGTTCGGAAAGCGCGTCCGGGTTGGTCTGGGCAGGCGTGGTGTTGGAGCCGCCGTAGCTGGCTTCGTTGTCGTCGATGCCGTCGAGCGTGTAATTCCAGGCGCGGTCGCGGGCCCCGTGGATATAGATGCCGCCGCCCGCCATGTTGCCGTCGGTGGGCACCACGCCCGGCTGGGTGTATACCAGGTCGAGCGGGCTGCGCTCACGGGTGCCGACGATCGGCAGGTCCTGCAACACCCGCTGCTCGATGACGGATCCGAAGTTGCCCGAGGTGCTGGTCTGCACCAGCTCGGCGGTCCCGGAAACTTCCACCGCTTCGGCGCTCACCCCGACCTCCAGCCGTGCGTTCACGGTGGAGGGCTCGCCGATGATCACGTGGTTTCCGGTGGAGACGTATTTCTTGAATCCCTTGGCCGTGATATCCACGCGATAATCGCCCACCTGCAAGGCTTCGAACACATAAGTGCCGGCCTGCGTGGTGGTGGTGGTGAAGGTCACGCCCGTCCCTTGGTTGGTCAATACCACCTGCGCCTCGGGAATCACCGCCCCGCTGGCGTCGGTAACCGTGCCCACCAGCCGGGACGTTGTTCCCTGTCCCCAAAGACCCATGCACACCGGCAGCAACAGCACGGCTGCACTTACGCACCTGCGCATAAATCACCTCGGTTGAACTGAAGTACTCACCCACTAATCCCCGGCTGCGGCCGGCCGGGGGCGGACGGAGGCGGCGCCCCGCGTCCGCGCCGGCGAATTCGGATCGCCGATCGAGATATAGAGAGAGTATGACGAATTTGCGCGCGGATCAACCTCTGACCGCACTATCCTGATCCAGAGGCGATTCCAGTTCCCTGGCCGGATTCCGAAAGGCCAGGGTTGGACCGGCTTGCGCCGAAAAGATTGAGCCGATACGCGTTCGTAATCTGAGGGAATTTACTGACAAAAACCAGGCCCGCCCGAACGGTTGCGGGAAGACGGGAGCGGAGCGGACCGGAGATGTCGGTCAAGGCCAGGGATTCCACCAGGCGCAAACCGATATTCCAATTTTCGATCTCTTGGGGGTGCTCACAGGCCCAGGCGAAACGAGCCGCCATTTTGCGGCGGACAAAATCCCGGTTTCCGCGGACCAAGGCTCTATGGTTGGCCGTGTCGAGCGCAAAGCTCAGATCCGGGAAACTGGCGGCGATCCGCGCCAGCGCCGTCTTCACCTCTTGCTCCTGCAGGTAGACGAACACGGTCTCCGCCACAAAGAAGTATGGCGGAGGGCTGCGGCGCACCGTCTCAATCCAGTTGGAATCGACCGCGGAAGCGCCCAGCATCGTACGCCGCTCCGAGTCCTTGAAGAAACGGCGTCGCAACTCGATCACGCCGGGGAGATCGAGGTCGAACCAATGTACCCTGCCGTTATCCACCCTCTCGAATCTCGTGTTCAGACCGGTGCCCACCTCCACCACCGTGCCTTCAGGATGGCGGCCCAGAAACGCCCGAACCCAGTTATCGAACATGACGTTCCGCAGGATTATGGCCAGACGCCGCTGCCGCTGGTCGAATCGCTCATAGTCCCAAGGGATGGATGCCACCATCTCGGCGGCCTTCGGATCGATCAGAATCGCGCGTTTTCGCCGGCTTTCGGCCGCGCGCGCAAACAGGGGAACCAGCAGCGTTTCCTCCGTCGGGTCCAGCTTGACCGGTTGGCCTGCGGACATTCAGTTCTTATTATTACGGAACCGTGACGGAGAATGGGATCTCGCGGCTCGCCGGGTTCCGCACTCCATCGCCCCTACCGGAAGCGGAACCCGGGGATTTTGCGAGCCTGCCGCCCGCCTTCACTTCCCGCGAGCGACGCAGGTGCCGGACTCCCACGAACTGCCCTGCTGGCCATACTCGTAGCAGGTCATCCCGTGCGGGATCAGATCATGGAAATCGAACACTACCCCGTTCGGCAGGGTGAAGGTTTGGCTGTCGAGCAGTTCGGCCGTGAAGAAGAACGTATCCGACGCCAGGCCGTCGGCGCTGCGCACCACGGAGACGCGCCGGTTGAATGTGGCCACGGGGACGCCGAAGTCGACTTTCGCCAGGTCGGCCGGGGCGACGGGAGTGGACGTTGTGGCTTTGGGCCAGATTCGCTTGGAAGGAGACGACTGGAAGTAGATCGTCCCCGAGCCCGCGTTGGCCAATACCAGGGCGTACGGCGGCGCCTGGCTGGCGGACGCGGGCGCGGGCAGGAACGGCGGCGCGGCGGCCAGCGATTGGACCGTGAATGGGCTCACCCAGATGAGATAGGAGGTCTCCTTGGAGGGGTTGGTGGTATCGCTGAACAGCGAACCGAGGCTGAGATCCCCCACCACCGGGAAATACCAGACGCATATACCTCCGGAGTAGTCTGAATTCCAGACCGATCCTCCGGAAAAGCTGACAACCGTGTCCGAAGCGCGCGCCGGGTCGGCGGCCTTCACGAGAGCAAGAGATCCCACAACCGGGATCGCCAGTAGAACCATAGTCGCGAGTTTCACACGTCCTCCGGATTGGATTAAAATTTGTACCAAGAGGCCCTGAATTCTTTTTCTTGCGCGGGCCGGGTACGAAAACAGTATGGGCGGGGCGGGCCGCTGGAGTCTTAACGGAAGGTTGGCGATTTTTTGAAGAAACCTCACCGAACGTCGCCGAGTTTGCCGGATGACAAGCCCATGGCGTCGGACTCCAGGCTGCCCGAATCCCAGGAGGCCCAATCGTATGTTTTCGGTCCTTTCCGTCTCGTGCCCGAGGAACGCATGCTGCGCCGCGGGGACCGCAACCTGGCGCTGCCGCCGAAAGCTTTCGAGACCTTGCTTCTGCTGGTGCGCAACCCTGGCCACCTGATGTTGAAGGAAGACCTGATGAAGGCGTTGTGGCCGGACACGTTTGTCGAAGAAGTCAACTTGGCAAACAAGATTTCGGTTCTGCGGAAGGTCCTGGAGGAGGCCGGGCCTACCGCCGCCTGTATCCAGACAGTGCCGAAACTCGGCTATCGTTTTCTCCCCGCGGTGACGCGCATCTGGAAATCGGCGCCGGCTCCGGCCGCTGCCGTGGCGGAGGCCGGGGAACCGGAAGAGAGCGCGATCCGCTTCATCGCGCTGCCCTTCGCGGTGCTGAAGGGCGACGAACGGATTGCCTTCCTGGGGCACAGCCTGCCGGAGGCGATCTCGGCGTCGCTGGCGGGGCTGCGGTCATTGACGGTGCGGTCCAGCATGCTCGCGGCGCGTTTCGCGGAAGGCGGGCAGGACCCTGTAAAGATCGCGCGGGAAGCCGATGTGGACGTGCTGCTCGCGGGAAGCATTCTGTCCGACGGCGACCGGCTCCGGGTCAGCGCCGAGCTGGTGCGGGCCGCGACCGGCACGGTGGTGGGCTCCTACGTGTGCCAGGCAGCCTGGGACAACATTTTTGACATACAGGACAGCCTGGTGCGCCGGATCGTGGAACTCCTGTTGCCGAACCTGACCGCGCGCGAGCACAAGAGCCTGGCGCACGATGTGCCGGCATCGGCCCGGGCATACGAGTTCTACCTGCGGGGCGCCCACGTCGAACGGCAACGCACCTTCGAGAACATGTCGATGGCGAAGGATCTGTATCGCCAATCGGCGGAGGAGGACCCGGATTACGCACCCGCCTGGGCGCGGCTGGGACGCTGCTATCGCTTTCTGGAGAAGTTCGACCCGCAAGGCTTGGCCGACGCGGACATGACGCAGCGCGCGTTTCGCCGCGCATTTGCGCTCAACCCGGATCTCGCCATCGCGCACAACCATTACACCCAGATCGAAGCGGATGCAGGGCACGCGCAGCGGGCGATGGTGCGCCTCCTGGGCCAGGCGGAGAAACATCCGAACGATCCGGATCTCTTCATCGGGCTGGTCCAGGCCACGCGTTATTGCGGCCTTCTGGAAGAATCGCTGAGCGCCCACCAGCGCGCGCGCAAACTCGACTCCCGGGCCGTGACGAGCGTCGCCCACACGTATTTCCTTTTGGGAGACTACCAGCGGACACTCGAGTGGTACCCGCCCGGCAGCCGGTTTTATCTGGACGCGGCCGCGCTGGCCGCCGCGGGGCGGGAGAAAGAGGCCGTGCAATTGTTGGCCGATCGCTGCTTCCTTACGCCGTTGGTTGACTCTCTGCATTTCTGCCTGCTGGGCGATCATGCCAGAAGTATCGAGGTCGCGAAGCACGCGCTCGACCGGCGGACGCCGGACCCGGAGATCAGATTCTACCTGGCACGCCACCTGGCTCGCGACGGCGCGGCGCGAGACGCTCTGACCGCCATACACGACCTGGTCCGGGAGGGGTTCTTCTGCTCGACCGTATTGCGGCGCGACCCGTGGCTGAAACCGCTTTCCCGACTGCCGGAATTCGGCGCCGTTTTGGACTCCGTACTCCAGCGGGAAGCGGAAGCCCGGGCGGCGTTCCAGGCCGCGGATGGCGACCGGATGCTGTAGGCGCGTTGGCCGGGGACGGCTGCCGGACGCATCCTCCCTGCGAACTTGCAGCTTCACCCGCGCGCTCACGCGCTTCTGCTACCATCACCGCTATGCGTCCGACCCTTCTGCTCGTCCTCCTGGCCGCGGCTTCTCTCGCCCAATCCCTCGCTTCCAAAATCGACGACATCGCCGGCAAAGCGCTCGCCGATTCCGGTGCGCCCTCGGTCTCGATCGCGGTCGTGCGCGACGGCAAAATCGCCTTCGAGAAAGCCTACGGCAAGGCCCGCCTCGATCCTCCCACCGACGCCCGCTCGGGCATGCACTATTCCATCGGCTCCGTCAGCAAGCAGTTCAACGCCGTCGCCATCCTGCTTCTCGCCCAGGACGGCAAGCTCTCGCTCGACGACCGCGTCTCCCGTTACTTCCCCAATCTCACCCGAGCCGGCGAAATCACCATCCGCGAACTGCTCACCCACACCTCCGGCTACCAGGATTACTACCCGCAGGATTACGTCCCGCTGTTCATGCAGCAGCCCGTCGACGCCGCCGGGATCGTCGACCGCTGGGCCCGGAAACCGCTGGATTTCGACCCCGGCACGCGCTGGCAATACAGCAACACCAATTTCGTCATCGCCGGCCGGATCGTCGAGAAGGTTGCCCGCGAACCCTTCTATTCCTTTCTGTCGAAACGCATCCTGCAGCCGCTGGGCATGACCAGCGCGCTCAATCTCGCCGATCAAACCCTGGGCCCCGACGACCCCATCGGCTACACGCGCTTCGCGAGCGGCCCTCCGCGCCCGGCCATTCCCGAAGGACGCGGCTGGCTATACGCCGCGGGCGAACTCGGCATGACCGCCCACGATCTCGCCCTCTGGGACATCTCACTCATCGAAAGGAAGCTTCTCAAGCCAGCGTCGTTCGACGCCTTCACCACTCCCGCCCGCCTGCGCGACGGCGTCACCACCGGTTACGCCCTCGGCGTCGGTGTCTCCGATTCGGACGGCCACCTGGTGCTGTCGCACAATGGAGCCGTCGCCGGATTCGTCAGCCTGAACACCGTCTGGCCCGATCAGCGCGCCGCCATAGTGGTCTTCTCGAACATGGATGGCTCCTCCGCCACCGGACGGGTCGCGGGCCAGGTCGCCCCGCTGCTGCTGGCCGAAACCAAGGACCCGGATGCCGACGCCTCACTCGCGCAGGCCCGCCAGATTTTCGATGGGTTGCTGGAGGGCAAGATCGACCGCACTCTGCTTTCATCCGACGCCGACGCCTTTTTCACGCCGCAGGTGCTGGCCGATGCCTCGGCCAGTCTGAAATCGCTCGGCGCGGCCACGTCGTTCCGCCAGACCGGCGTCGAGCTTCGCGGCGGCATGACCTACCGCCATTTCCTGATCCGCTTCCAGGAAAAATTCCTTCGCCTCGACACCCTCAAGCTGCCCGATGGCAAGCTCGAACAATATCTGCTCCAGTAGACGGCTGAGGTGGGACGGAAGTCAGTTCCGGCTTGCAAATACCTCGCGCAGCGTCTCGCCCGCGGCCTTCAAATTCGCCAGCCACATTTCCACGCATTCGCGCGCGAGGACACAGCCATCGAACGCCGCGCGGATGGAGCGGCGCATGTCGTCGGGCCGGGTACGCTTGTCGGCCTGGCGCGTCGGCACGTCGATATCGATTCCGGGATACCGCTTGACATTCGGTCCGACGCCGGCCCGCGCCCGTTGCACCTCGCGAGCCGCGTACTCCGGGGTCAAACCCGAGGTGTTGAGCGTCTCGTAAGGGCCCTCCTGGTAGCTCATGATGCGGTAATAGAACTCCAGGAAATCCTTCGGCCCGGCATCGTGGAAGATGGTCGCGCTCAACCGGTCGAGGTAGGACTTCATGCGCGGGCCGCCCGCATCGTTATACGTCGCGAGCTTCAGATAGTCGGTATAATCCCTGGTCCTGGAGAAATCCTCCTCCGCCCGGTAGAACGGACTGAAGGTCATGTTCTGCATGATGTGAAAGCCGAACGGTTTTTCGGGCGCGATGGATTTGGCGGCGCCGTACAGTTCCGCCCGCACTTCGTGGTAACTGTCGGTCCAAAGCTTCTCCCACGACAGAATTTCCGGATACTCCTGGAGCATCCGCCAGAAGCTCACGAAGCAGCCGTCGGCGGGACGCTGGTCGCGGGCGGCGGCGGAAAGGAGGTCGCGAAACTGGCGGTAGCCGGTCTGCGCGCGATCCACGGAGATGCCGCGCGCACGTGCCTTGTCGCGGCAAAAGGGGCAGAAGCAGCCGATGCCTTCGCTGGTCCAGCCGCCGCCCATGATGTTCTGGAAAGGGCCCTGCCGCTCGCAACCCCAGGCGATGCCGTCCACCTGTGCGGAGTAACCGCGCAGATAGCTTTCCACCTTGCCGATCAGGTGCGCGCGGTAGTCCGGATGGTTGAAGCAGGGTCCGATCATTCGCCGGCCGTTGATATCGATTTCGGTGACCTTGGCGACAGGGGGCACAAGTATCGCCGAACGCGAATCGTGCCGTCAAACGCGCTATCCACCAGCGCGCGCGTGTAGAAGCCGTGGGCCCTCAGAGGACAATGGGCCTCGCACTGCGGGCAGTGATCCGGCCGGTAACGGCCAGCGTCGGAAAGCTCTTTCAGGTACTGTTGGATCGAGCCAACGAACGGGTGTAGCATCTGCAGAGGATCTCCTTCGGGAGTCGCCAGGCTCCCCGAGTTGGATTTGCGGAGGGATCTGACGGCTGGCTAGGCGGGCGAGATCCCTCCAGTTCTCCCTCGGAATCGGACATCTTTCAGAACCTTGACATCCCCGAGCGTATGTGTTATCAACTATAACACTATAATGTTTAACATACGTCGCAAGGCGATCAGCCCGCTGGAGCAGCTCGTCATGGACTACGTTTGGGCACATCCCGGCTGCACCGCCGAGACGTGCCGCGAGGGCGTTGCCGGCCAGCGCGATCTCAAGGATTCAACCATCCGGACGATCCTGCGGAATCTCGAAGCCAAGGGTTACGTGACTCACAAGCTTGATGGCCGCACCTTTGTCTACCGAGCAGTGGATACAAAACGCAATGTGGCAGTGCAGGCGGCGCAACAGCTCATCGACCGCTTCTGCGGGGGTTCAGTGGAGGAACTGTTGGTGGGGCTGGTAGATAACCAGGTTTTGCAGCCGAAGCAACTGCAGCGGCTGGCCGAGAAGATTGCATCACGCAAGGAGAAAAAGGGATGACTGGCATTCAGTTTCTGGCGGAGTGGGCCCTCCGTTCCTCGATCCTTATCTTGAGCAGCGCGTTCATATTGCGGCTGTTGCACGTAAACGCTGCGTCGGTCCGGCTGGCGGCGTGGACGGGGGTGCTCTGTGGCTCTCTCGCGATGCCGGCGCTCACCGTGGCCTTGCCCCAAATTCGCTTGGCAATGATTCCCGCATTGGTGCCGCATGCCACATCTGGAGCGACCGAAGGCCGGCCTGGGGACTACGAGATTGCGGTGCTGCCGAACATGACCATGTCTCAGCAGAAAGCGGAAGCGCTCAGGCACACCTCTGGCCCACCATGGAAGATCGACTGGGCTCGCGCCGGGGTGATCGTCTATGCTCTAATCGCGGCAACGCTCCTGGTTCGCTTGTGCGCCGGACTCGTCCTGAGCATACGCTTGCTCCACAGTAGCCGTTCGACAGGGCTAAGGACAGCAGGAATCGACATTCGTGAGTCGGCCGCCGTGTCGTCGCCGGTAGCGCTCGGGATCATACGTTCCGCTATTGTTCTTTCCAGCGATTGGTCTGAGTGGGAGGGGACCAAGTTGGAGGCGGTGTTGGCGCATGAGCGTTCGCACATCCAGCGGCGCGATCCGGCCGTGCAGCTACTCTCGGCTGTTCAACGAGCACTGCTGTGGTACAGCCCACCGAGCTGGTTCTTGCACCGGCACATCGTGCGAGTGGCCGAGGAAGCCAGCGACGATGCGGCAGTGGCGGTGACCGGTGATCGGGTCTGCTACGCTGCAACGCTTCTTGATTTTATGCAGCGTGGGGTGCGCGGAGAAACTTTGCAGGGCGTCACGATGGCGCGTTATGGCTTGCCGGAGGAGCGCATTAACCGCATTCTGGATGGGAAGGCGGTGTCGCGCAGAGTCACAAAATGGAGCATCGCCGCGATTCTCGCATTGGGATCGCCCCTGGTGTACTTCGCGGCGGCAGCGGAGCCTCAGAGCACGCTGCAGGATCAAGTCGTACCGGTCATTTCACGGCTGCGCCCGCGCACGCCGGCAGTAGCCGCGCCCGTTCTTTTGGCGCAAGCGACAACTCCGCCAATACCCGCTCCAAGAAGCAAGCCTCAACAAAGCGCTGCCACCCCACGCATCCCGGAAAAGCCGCTCGCGTTTGATGTGGCATCAATCAAGTTGGCAACGGTGCCCGAGGGTGTGACCATCGATGGCAGTATGGTCATGGCTCGCAGAGGCGTGCCGATACCGCGGGATTCCGGGGGGCCCGGCACGAGCGACCCCGGTCGGATTCACTATCCGCTCGTAAGCCTGAAAGATCTCTTGGGCCGCGCCTACGATTCCTATTTCGAGATCGTAGGTCCCGGTTGGCTTAATACGCAGGTCGTCCAAGTTGATGCTACGATGGCGCCGGACACGACGAAAGAGCAGTTGCGGGAAATGCTCCGGAATCTGATTGCAGACAGGTTCGGCCTGAAATACCATTGCGAGAAGAAAGAGGTGGCCGGTTACGCCCTTGAAGTCGCTAAGGGCGGTTCGAAGATGAAGGAATCGGCCGATGGTCCCGCGCCCCAAGAACAGGATGGCGGCGCCCAAATACAGAGATCTCCTCTTGGGGCAGATGGCTTTCCGTCACAATCGCCGCTGCCGCCTGGACGTCCGGGCTTACGCATCTTCTTTACAAACCAAGGCCGCCGTCGTATTTACGCACAGCAGCAGACTATGCACGAACTTGTCGACTCGCTGGCGTCTCAGCTGCGGCAGGATGCAGAGGGACCCACGGGGCCGCGTATCATCGTAACGGATGCCACCGGCCTAACTGCAAAATACGATTTCGTGTTGAGCTTTTCGCGGGACGGTGCGCCCGACGCGGAAACGCTTCCAAGCGTTTTCAGCGCCCTGCAATCGCATCTCGGCCTCAAGCTGGAGCCCAAAAGGGTGCCCGTGGACGTAATGGTCATCGATCATATGGAGAAGACGCCCGCGGCGAATTAAGGAGGCCGCCGTAGGAGTCCGCTAAACCCGGGACCCGCGGCCGCTGAAAAGGCCCGCCTGTCTCACAGTCGATACCGGCGCCAAGGCACACTGGCGCCTGGCCGGCTGGCCTGAGGTTTTGCCGGGGCCGGGGGCGCCGCGGGCCATGCGGCCAGCGCGGAGGAGAGCTGAAAGAAGGCTCGGCGGGGAAAAGAGGGGCTCATCGGTATATTGATACCACCGTCGGCCGCGGCGGTTGGCCACGCGTGTTCGACATCCCCCGATCCGGAGCGGGTCAGTGTGCGCGCTTGAAGTATTGCACCGCCCGCTCATGCTTTTCGGCCTCCTCGCGCGATGGGAACGTGCCTAGATTGCGGGATTTGCCGGTCTTTGGATCGCGCTTCCGCGAATATAAGCGATACTCTCCGGATTTCAGTTTTCGGATCATGCCGAAAATCAGGCATGCCGCGTGCCAGAGCGGGAACGTTCAACAAATAATGGTGCGGTAACGCATCACGAGAGAGGTACTGAAGGCCGCCCGCGAGGTCAGTTCGCCGAGGGCTTTTCTACGTGCTCGACGACCAGGAAATCGACCGGCCCCTTGCCCTTTTCGAGTTGCAGGCCGAGCTGTTCGCGCAGCGCGGTGAAGATGTTGGGGCCGTCGACCGAGACCGGCTGTCCGTTGATGAGCACGGGGCCATCGCCAACCCGGCCGGGGGGCAAATCGGGGACGAAGTGGTACTCGATATCGTAATGCTCGGTAAGGTTGGTTTGATCGACCACGTTGCGGTCCAACCCGCGCGACAGGAAGAACGCGAAGTAGTTCATGGTCGCGTTCTTGCCGGTCATGTGCACGTCGCCGTTTTCGAACCTGCCGGCGATCGGTTCGTGAACCAGGTCGGCGGCATCGTGGACCGGCATTTTCGCGCCTTTCTTGTCCACGGTCAGGATGTAGCAGGGCATTTCGCGCTTCTCGTGGCGGACTTTGAGCTGGAAGCGCTCCTCGAGGAGGCGCGCGAGAGCGTCGTGGAGCTCGTCGCTGGTGCCGCGGCGGCCGGCTTTGGCCTCGATGGTCCAACGGTCCGTATTGATCCAATCCGGGCCGCCCGAGATCTGCCGGGGCGTCACCGTATATGCCACCGTCATGATCGTGAGCAGCGACGCGCCGATGGCTTCGTAGGATTGTCCGCCGGGCGGCTGATGGACGATCCCGCGCTGCTCCTCGGGAGGGGTGGGCTTGATGGAGGCTACTTCGAAGGCCAGGGGCGGCTCGCGCTCCGCGCCCTGTTGCGCTCTGAGCAGCACAACGTATCCGGCCGACAACACGGCGGCAACACAAACCGACACCCCGGACCTGAATCGCATAGGAAACCCTCCGTGGGGGCTTAGACGGCGTTCAGGGGAATATGGTTCCGGAGTCTTCCGGCGGCGGCATCGGACGGCCCGCGCCCCAGGGTACAGTATGATGATCTGTGAGACGCGAGGTCGGGTTCCGGACGATGCCCCAGATGATCCGCTCCGGCCCGCGCATCGGGTAGGTGTTATGAGAAGAACCCTGCTGATCCTCTGGCAGTTCGGCCTTCTGGCCGGCGGCCTGCTCTTCGCCGATGTGGTCACTCTGAAGGATGGCCGCCAGATCTCGGGGGCGGTGGAGTCCGGCAACACGCAGGAGCTTCACATCAAGGTCGGGGATCAGTCGCAGACGATTGATGTCCACCAGGTTCAGATCATCCAGTTCGGTGTTTCCTCGACGGCGCCGCCCAAAGCGGCAGACAGCGCGCCCGCACCGCCCGCGCCGGCCCAACCCAACACTCTAATCCTCAAAGACGGCACGCATATCGCCGGCAGGTGGTGGTCCCTCGACACCACCGACATGCACTTCCTGGTCAATAATGAGCTCCAACATTATCCCCGGCAGGACGTATTGGGAGTGACCTTCGGCAACGCAAGCCTGCTTCCGCCGCCCGAACGCCCGTCTACGGCGACGCCGGCAGCGCCCGCACAACCTCCGGCCGTCGGAGCCCAGCAGGCGCGCTCTCCGACGTTGACGCGGTCATCCTCCAGCGCGCCGGCGGCGCCTCCCACGTTGACGCGACCCTCCGGCGGAGCGCCGCGCCCGGCGCCTCCGCGCAATGTCTCGCAACCGGAGGTGATCGGCATGGTCTATTTTTGGAACGGCAGAGATCTAACCCCGCTCGAAGTCAGCCAAGCCGTCGCGCATAACAGCCGCTCCGCGCAATATTGGGAGATGCCGGGCGGGCAATCGCGCGTTCGTATCAGCGAGGCCTCCCGTCTCGTGTTTATCCTCCGCTTGACCAAAGGAGTCGACCCCGCCGGCTACAGCCTGTTTCCTTTGGCGACTGTCGACGGCAGCCGGCGGACGAGGTCGCAAAGCGGACGGGCGGGCGGCCTCGCGACATGGCCGGTCGATATCTCGATCAACGACGATTCCAGCTTAATGACCTATACGTTAACTGTCAGGGATCTGCCGGCCGGCGAGTACTCCTTCAGTCCTTCCAGCTCGAACGACGGCTATTGCTTCGGCGTTGATCCCGCTCCGTCCGACAAATAGGGCGCGCCTTCATGGCGTAACGCACCGCGCATGATCCGGGAGTTGGCGCGGCTGCAAGCGGGACTTCCCGGCCACCTGCTGCTACAGTAATTGTTCATTTGATCGTTTGAAAGGCATCATTCATGGATATCAGCTCATCCAGCACGAATCGTGTTTTGAACTCCAGCCTGGAGCGGAAGATCATGAGCGCCGACGACGCCGCGGCGCTGATCCGGTCCGGCGAACAGGTCGGCATGAGCGGCTTCACCGGGTCTGGCTATCCCAAGTCCGTTCCGATCGCACTGGCGCGGCGGATTGCCGACGCCAATTTCCGGGGCCAGAAGTTTCAGGTCAGCGTCTTCACCGGCGCTTCCACCGGTCCCGAGCTCGACGGAGCGCTGGCGATGGCGGGAGGCGTCCATCTGCGCCTTCCCTATCAATCGGACCCCGAAACCCGCAAGCGTATCAACGCGGGCGAAATGGAGTACATGGATATTCACCTCAGCCATGTCGCCCAGTTCGTCGAATATGGATTTCTGGGCAAGCTCGACGTCGCGCTGATCGAGGTGACCGCGGTGCTGGAGGACGGACGAGTGGTGCCGAGTTCATCGATCGGCAACAACAAGACCTGGGTGGATCAAGCGGAGCGTGTGATTCTGGAGGTGAACTCGTGGCAGCCCATGGCGTTGGAGGGCATGCACGACATCTACTACGGTCTGGAGCCGCCGCCGAATCGCGCGCCGATTCCCCTGGTGCGTCCCGGTCAGCGCATCGGCACGCCTTACCTCACCGTCCCTGCTGAAAAGGTCGTGGCCATCGTGCTCACGGATTCTCCCGACCGCAACAGCCCCTTCAAAGCGCCCGACCAGGCGTCCAGGCGCATCGCCGGCCACATATTGGAATTCCTCAATTGGGAAGTTCAGAAGGGCCGGATGCCCGCGAACCTCCTGCCGCTGCAATCCGGCGTGGGCAACATTGCCAACGCAGTCCTGTTCGGGCTTGAAGAAGGCCCATTCGAGGGTCTGACCTCATACACCGAGGTTATCCAGGACGGCATGGTTCGTCTGCTGAAGTCGGGTAAGTTAACATCGGCCTCGGCCACCGCTTTCTCCCTTAGCCCCGAGATGCTGAATGAAGTGAATGCCAATATGGCGAGCTACCGGGACCGGATTGTTTTGCGGCCGCAGGAGATATCCAATCATCCCGAAATCATTCGCCGGCTCGGCGTAATCGCCATGAACGGGATGATCGAGGCCGACATATACGGTAACGTGAACTCGACGCACGTGATGGGATCGCGCATCCAGAACGGCATCGGCGGCTCCGGTGATTTCGCGCGCAACGGGTACCTCTCGATCTTCATGGCTCCCTCGACCGCGCAGAGCGGGACTATTTCGACCATCGTGCCCATGGTTTCGCACGTGGACCACACGGAGCATGATGTGCAGGTCATTGTGACGGAGCACGGGTTGGCGGACCTGCGCGGACTATCGCCGCGCCAACGCGCGCACCTCATCATCGAGAAGTGCGCCAATCCAGATTACAAGCCTTTATTGCTCGACTATCTGGGGCGATCGGAACGGCTGTCATATGGGAAACATACGCCGCACCTGCTGACCGAATCGCTGGGCTGGCACAACCGGTATCTGCGAAGCGGACAAATGCGTCCTCGGGGAGTGGACTGAGGAACAATCACCAGTCACAAGAGGCGGGCGCGATTGTTAGCGCTTTGTGAATCCCGGCACAAGGAGCCCCAAACGGGCTAGAAACCCGCCGATTGCGTTTGCGTCCGTGGCTGCATGAGACGGTCCGACCTTTTGCCGGCATGGGGCCGGATTTTGCGCGGCTACCGGCCGCTCTTGTCCATCGAGATCACAAAGGAGTGCCCGCTGCATTGCCCCGGCTGTTACGCATACGGCGAGGAACATTTGAACGACATGGTGACTCTGCGCCAACTCCGCGACCACCAGGGCGACGACCTGGTGAACGGAGTTCTCGGATTGGTGCGTAAGTATCGCCCCATCCATGTTTCCATCGTGGGCGGCGAACCCCTGGTGCGCTGGCGGGAACTCGATCGACTGCTGCCCAAACTCGACGCCATGCGCATCGAAACGCAATTGGTGACGAGCGCGGTACGGCCGATTCCGGCGCACTGGGCCGCGCTGCGGGCGCTGCACCTGGCCGTTTCCGTGGATGGCCTGCCCGCGGAGCACGATGTCCGCCGCGCACCGGCTACCTACGAACGGATTCTCAAGCACATCGAGGGACACTCGGTGGTGATTCACTGTACGGTGACGCATCCGATGCTGCAGCGCGACGATTATCTCTGCGATTTTGCGCACTTCTGGTCGTGCCAGCCGGCGGCGCGCAAAATCTGGTTCAGCCTGTACACGCCGCAGCAGGGTGAGCATTCGCACGAGCGCCTGACGCCCGAGGATCGCCGCCGGGCCCTGGCCCAGTTGGCGGACGTGGCGCGCCGTTTTCCGAAAGCGGATGTGCCGCGCATGGTTCTGGAGGGTTATCGGCGGCCGCCGGCGTCGCCCGACGAGTGCCTGTTCGCGCAAACCACGACCTGCATCTCGGCCGACCTGGAAACCCGCATCGCGCCCTGCCAGTTCGGCGGACGGCCGGTGTGCGGCGAGTGCGGCTGCATGGCGTCTTCAGGCTTGGCGAGCGTCGGCCGGTACACGCTTGCCGGTCTGCTGCCGGTTTCCGCATTGTTCGAGGTCTCTCGTAAGATCGGCGAGGCGTGGAGTGAACGGGGACCGGGCAAACTGCCGGCCGCGAATATTCCCCCGGCGGTTCCGCTGCAAAACCGCGCGGGTCGCATTTGAGCAAGCCGCCCGTCTTCCCTCGGCGGAAGCGGAGACCATGCGCTCCCGCAGCCGTCCGCCGATGGCGTATCATGCCTCCTATGCTCCTCAAGACCCCGACCGTTTTCCTGCTCGCCGCGTGCTCGTGCCTGCCCCAGAGCAGATGGTTCGAGCCGACCCTCCAGCGCCCCGACGTCCAGGCCGCCATGAAATCGGTGGACGACCGCGCCGCCGCCATCGTCGAAGAGTGGATCCGCCTGGTCGAGATCCCGTCGCCGTCCGGAAAGGAGCAGGCCCGGGCCGCCTACATCCGAGCCGAAATGCAAAAGCTCGGGCTCACCGATATCCGGACCGACGATATCTCGAATGTCAGCGGCGTGCGGAAAGGAACCGGCGGCGGGCCGGCCGTGGTCTTCGCCGCCCACATGGATACGGTCTTCCCTGCCGGCACCGACGTGAAGGTGAAGCGCGACGGAGACATCCTGCGCGCCCCCGGCGTGGGCGACGATACCTCGAACCTCATGGCGACCCTGGAAATGTTCCGCGCCCTCGACCGGGCCGGCGTCAAAACCAAGGGCGACCTGATCTTCCTCGCTTCGGTGCAGGAAGAGGTGGGACTGCTCGGCGCCAAGCATTGGCTCGAAACCAGCGGCTACAAACCCGATCTCTTTGTAGCCGTCGACGTCTCGGCCAAACAGGTCTGGTACGGCGCCCTGCGCATCGATCAGTTCAAATTCTTCTACACCTCGCCGGGCGCGCACACCATGGAAAGCCGGGGCGCGCCCAGCCCGTCAAAAGCCGTGGCCAAGGCGATCACCGCGGTCTATGAAATCCCGCTGCCGCCCGCCGCCCCCGGTCTCGACAGCTTCAAGCTGCCGGTGATCAACGTCGGCATGCTCGGCGGCGGCACGGTCTTCAACGCCATCCCGCGCGAAGCCTGGTTCACGGTTGACCTTCGCTCGCTCGACAGCGCGACCCAGGACCGCCTGGAGACCGCCGTCGTCTCCACGGCGCGCGGCGCCGCGGAGCAGGAAGGTGTCGGCTTCCGCATGGAAAAGCGGATGGGCACCGACTACTCGAAAGCGCTGCCGCAAGCCGAGCGGCTGCATCATCCGCTGGTCGTGACCGCGCTCGCGGCCGCCAACCATTTTCGCAAACCCGGCACTCCCGAAATCGTCCCCGCCGACGTCGGCTCGACCGACGCCAACATCGCCATCAGCATGGGCATCCCGTCGGTTGCGGTCGGCGCCGTGCTGGAATACGAGCCGCACCGCCTCGAAGAGTACGCGGAGGCGAGCAGCATGATGCGCGGCATCAAGTCGCTGCTGACCCTGGCGGTTGCGGCCACGACGCACTGACGATTATTACCGTTTCGGACAGAGATACGCGCGGACTTCGCCGGGAAGCCGCCGGCCTACCGCACGCGCTCGTCTTTTTCCACTTTGCCGTCGCGGATGTGGATCACGCGATGCGCGTGATTGGCAATATCGAGCTCGTGCGTCACCAGGACGATGGTATTACCCTTGGCGTGCAGCGTCTCGAACAGGCCCATGATCTCGTTGCCGGTGGCCGAGTCGAGGTTGCCGGTGGGCTCGTCGGCGAGCAGGATCGATGGGTTGTTGACCAGCGCGCGGGCGATTGCGACGCGCTGGCGTTGTCCGCCCGAGAGCTCGTTGGGCTTGTGGTCCATGCGCTTTTCCAGGTCGACCTGGCGCATGGCCTCCTTCGCCTTGGCGAGCCGCTCGCTCGATCCCATGCCGGAATAAATCAACGGCAGCTCGACATTATGTAAGGACGACGCGCGCGGCAGCAGGTTGAACGTCTGGAAAACGAAGCCGATCTCCTTGTTGCGGATGCGCGCCAGCTCGTCGTCGGTCATATCGCTGACGAGATTGCCGTTGATGTAATACTGGCCCCTGGTCGGCGTGTCAAGGCACCCGATCAAATTCATAAGGGTCGATTTGCCGGAGCCCGACGGCCCCATGATGGCGACATACTCGCCGCGATGGATTTCGACGTCCACACCGGAAACCGCATGGATCTCCTGGTCGCCCATGACGTAGGTCTTCCAGAGATCGTAGGTGCGAATGACGATGCCGTCGCGTTTGAGTTGTTCGCCGCGCTCGACCAGCGCTTTCTCCGCCGCCGCTGCCATTAGGATGTCGTCCCTGGCGCCGCCGGCGCCTTGTTGTCCACCTTCACCTGGGTGCCATTGCGGATGGTACGGATCACCTGGTAGCTGCCGGTTATGATCTGGTCGCCTTCTTTCAATCCACTGACAACTTCGATATCGGTCGCGCCGGTAATCCCGGTATCGACCTTGTGAAACTGCGCTTTGCCCTTTTCAATGACGAAGACGCCCGTCAGTTCTTCTTTTTTCGCCTTCTCCGCGGCTGGATCGGGTTTCGCCGGAGCGGCGGCTTTCACCGTGTTGGGGCTCGGCGGGGCTTCCAGGTCGCCTCTCTGGCGGACGGTCAGCGCCTGAATCGGAATGGCCAGGGTGTTCTGCCGCGTGGCCGTGGTGATTTTGGCCGTGCACGACAGGCCGGGGCGGATTTCATCGGGCGGGCTGTCGAGCGCGATTACGACCTTGAAATCCTTGGCTTCCTGGCTGGAGATGGCGCTCTGCGAGGCAGCCAGGCCGGTCGACCGCAAAATGGCGGTATTGCCGATCTCCGTCACGTGGCCCTTGAAAGTCTTGTTGGGAATGGCATCGATCGAGATTTCGGCTGCCTGATTCATTTTGATATTGACGATGTCGGTCTCATCCACCTTGACCTCGGCGGTGATCAATGACATATCGGCGATGGTCATGATGATGGTCCCGGTCTGGTTCTGGAGGCCGGGCACGACCTGTTCGCCCTGCTTCACGGGCAGGTTGGTCACCATGCCATCGATCGGCGCGCGTACCACGCGTTTGTCCAAGAGGTCGTCGAAGCGCGCCAGATTGGCCTTATTCATCGCAATCTTGCGCTGCGCCGACGCCAGTTGGGCGGCCATTTCCTCACGTTGCGCGTGGGCCTGCGTGAGCCGGGTTTCCGATTGGCGGATGGCCGCCACCTGGGCCTCATACGTGTACCGTTTGAGGTCGAAATCCTGTTTGGCCAGCAGCTTTTCGTTGTAGAGCTGTTCGCTCCGGTCGGAATCGGCTTTCATCCGCGCCAGGTCGGCTTTATCGTGATCGAGCGCCGCCTGCATGGTCTGGATATTGTCATCGGAGGCTTTCAGAGCGGCCTCGGCGGCAGCGGAATCGGCTTCGGCGGAACTGATCGCGGCCTTCTGCGCCTGCACATCGGCCTCGGGTTGGGTATCCTCCAGCTTGGCCACCAGTTCACCCTTTTGCACATGGTCGCCTTCCTTGACGGCAAGTTGGGTGATTTCGCCCATCGCCTCGGCGCCGATGTTGATGTAGTTCTTGGGTTTGATTTCTCCGGAAGCGGTGACCTGGCTGACCAGGAGATCGTTGCGCGCAACCGACCCGGTCTGCACGGTGACGATGCCGCGTTTGCTGTATACGGTGCTCGCGTAGACCACGATTCCCGCCAGCAGTAATACACTTAACGTGATTATAATCTTCCACTTACGTTTCACGACAAGGAATCTCCCAAACTGTTGCTATCGCTTGTATTGACGACGATTCGCGCCAAGGAGTTCAGTCTTATTCTATCGCGCAAACAGTTAGACGATCCGGCGGGGCCAAACTTACGTCGATTCGGCGGCGTTTTGAGGCCCACCGGGGGACCGGACCGCCGCCCGGATTAGGCGAAGAAGTTCCCCATTTCCCTGAATTTACCGTAACGGTGGGAGACCAGTTCCGGACCCGACATGCCGGCCAGCTGATCCAGCGCCTCGGCGAGCGCCGCGCTCACCAGCTCGGCGGCCGCGGCCGCGTCCTCATGAGCGCCTCCGCCGGGTTCGGGAATGATGCGATCGATCAAACCCAGTCCCATCAGATCTTCGGCCGTCAGGCGCAGTGCCGCCGCGGCCTGCTCGGCTTTGCCGGAATCGCGATAAATGATGGCGGCGCAGCTCTCCGGCGAAATCACGCTATAAACCGCGTTCTCCAGCATCATCACGGTATTGCCGACACCCAGGGCCAGCGCGCCGCCGGAGCCGCCCTCGCCGACACAGACCGCCACGATGGGGATGGGCAGGCGCGCCATCTCGCGGAGATTGCGGGCGATGGCTTCAGCCTGGCCGCGCTCCTCGGCGTCGATTCCGGGGTAGGCGCCCGGCGTGTCCAGAAGGGTCACGACGGGGACGGAGAATTTGGCCGCCATCTGCATCACTCTGAGCGCCTTCCGATAACCCTCGGGCTTGGGCATTCCGAAATTGCGGAAGACCTTCTGTTTGGTATCGCGGCCCTTCTGCTCGCCAATCACCATAACCCGCCGGCATTTGAACAGGCCCATGCCGGCGACGATCGCCGGGTCATCCCCGAACAGCCGATCGCCATGGATTTCCTGGAAGTCCGTCCAGAGCGCCTGGATATAGTCCATCGAGTGCGGCCGCTTGGGGTGGCGCGCCAACTGGACCCGCTGCCATGCCGGATGGGGCGGGGGTGTCTCCGCAGCGCCTTGATTTTCCTGGGAATCCACTCACAACATCTTAACAGGGCGGTAATACAGAATCCGCTGGGCCGAACCGCATGTCGCCAGCGGCACGGGGAGGGTGTGCAAATCAGAACCAATCCCTAAATTGCGGTCTTGTCGCCGGCCCGCCTTCAAACGAAGATCAAAGTAGGCACTCAATGCTCGAAGGAGGACCAATTCATGTGTGACTATTCTCTCATGACCCAACCGAACCGGCTCGCTCAGGAGGGCGAGCAACTGGTGGTGCATCGTTTTCCGATCGGATCGCTGGGACTCGCTTCCCCGGCGGACGTCAAGCGCCGACCGGCTCGGCCTACCCACAGGAAGACCTTTTGGACCAAGTTGAAGGAATTTGTCGTTCCGCCCCAGACCGAACCCGTCGCCGCCGTCTGTATTCCACCCGGCGCGCGGCTGCGCCTGGAAGATATTCCGGCCTCGCTGCAATCCGAACTTCATATCGGACCCGTGGAAGAAGTTCGTTTTACGCAGCTTTCGGCGCAAGTCAACACGTATCGCGACGCTGTCTGTTTCTCCAATGGAATCGAATTGCGCCTGCAAAACCTCGTACCCGGACTGCGAGTAACCGTACTCGACCTGGGCGGCGCCGGCGACGAGTTCATGGACAGATTGCGCGAAGAGCGGGCTGAACCGGCCGCTTTCGCCCGTCGCGGTTGACTTCAGCCGCATACATAGTTATCTTGATAGAGATTGCTACGTTTGCCTCATCCGGAGTCTGCCCCGGCGCCCGACCTGCTGGCATGGGCGATGGAGACATATCGCGAACGGTTCGCCATCGCCTGCAGCTTCCAGAAAGAGGGCATGGTCCTGGTGGACATGGCATGGCGCTTAAAAGGCGCTGTGCGCGTTTTCACGTTGGACACGGGACGGATTCCGGCTGAGACCTACGTGATGATCGACCAGGTGCGCGCGCGCTACGGCATCGAAGCCGAGCGGGTGCGGCCCGACGAATCTGAAATCGCGGAAATCGTGGAGAGGTATGGTCCCGATCTTTTCCGCGAGAGCGTGGAATTGCGGCGGCTCTGCTGCTCCGTGCGCAAGGTACGGCCCCTGGAACGAAAACTCCGGGAATTGGGGGCTTGGGCAACGGGTCTGCGCCGGGAGCAATCGGCGGACCGCGCCGCCACTCGGAAATTCGAGGAGAGCGGCGGCATGGTCAAGATCAGCCCGCTGGCCGACTGGACAGCCGGCGAAGTCGAAGACTACATCCGCGAAAACCATGTTCCCGTCCATCCCCTCTACACGCGCGGCTACGCCAGCATCGGCTGCGAACC
>Ga0335078_10002530_pt1 | contig 27673 bp, 27 predicted proteins | sample Lox_Sample_32_FD_206711 | JGI IMG/M metagenome (GOLD analysis project Ga0335078, IMG submission 206711) | Soil microbial communities from Loxahatchee National Wildlife Refuge, Florida, United States - Lox_Sample_3.2 | ecosystem: Environmental > Terrestrial > Soil > Wetlands | place: USA... | reverse complement strand
ATACTTTAAGTTGAAAGATAGATACGAAATAAGGAATAATAAATTTTTTGTAATCCGGCGTCGGTGAAGTGACACAGTATCAGCTGCTACTTCACCCCCATCCCGTTCCTGACGAGAAGTTCTTGATTATAAATTTTATTGACTCTCATCAGTGAATATTCTACTGGAATATTCACTCCTTCCCCCATCGAGGGGGAAGGGGAAGTTTTTGAAGCCCCCGACAAAGTCGGGGGAGCTTCAATACCCTGCGCAGGAATCCCCGGGCTTATGAGCAAGGTGATAATCCTCTTGAAAAAATATTTATTAACGTGTATCATTGTAAAAACTGAACAAACGGGAGCAATATGACAAAAATCACAATTAAAAAGGCAATAGAAGAGCTGAAGGAAAAATTGTTTGAAAAATACGGCAAAACCATAAGAATTTTCCATTTTGGTTCGACTGTTTTGAAAAAATACACCGACAATTCGGATATCGACATACTTGTGCTGTTTGACAGGGCGGTCACCACGGTTTTAAAGGAAAAAATATTCAAGGCAGCCTTTGAAATCGAACTGAAATATGATGTTATTTTCGGCATAATCGTGGTGCAGGCGGATGAGTGGAACAGAATGAAACCAACAACGTTTTATCAGAATGTAAAAAAGGAAGCAGTGGCTGTGCTGTGAATGATGTAATAAGATACAGGAGGGAAAAAGCAAAACAGGTGTTAAAGGATGCGCTGTTGCTGGCTGAAAAGGGGAGCCTTTTGTCCGCCGTCAACAGGATTTATTACGCCTGCTTTTACGAAGTGAGCGCGTTGCTCCTTGCAAAAGGATTATCTTCGCCCAAGCATACCGGTATACGGTCGCTTTTCAACAAAAATTTTGTCAAAACAGGAATTATTCCAAACGCAATGGGCGAGTTTTACGGGAAGATGTTTGAATTCAGGCATGAAGGCGATTACCTTGACTTTGTCAAGTTCGACGCTAAGGAAGTTAAGTCATGGGCAAATAAAACAAAGGAATTTATTGAAACAATAGAGAAACATATTAAATAGGTGCAGCCGGGAAAAATATATAACAGGATTTACTTCAATTCCTCCAGCATCAAAATCGCGCCTAACTTATCTATAGGGTTGTTGTTATTGCCGCATTTGGGGGAGTACACGCAGCTGGGGCAGCCGGACTCGCATCCGCAATTTTTCACCATGTCGTAGGTATTTGCCGCGAGCGATGGGAAAATATCAAAAAGTTTTTCAGCTATGCCTATGCCGCCTTCGTAGCCGTCGTAAATAAATATTATCGACGAGCCGTTTTCCGGATATACGGGGTATGACCTGCCGCCTATGTCGTTCCTGTCGCACATGGCAAAAAGAGGGGAGAGCGCAATAAGCGAGTGCTCTGCAGCGTGTATGGCGCCGTCAAAGTCATATAACGCTTTTTTTATCTTGCTTTCGATCGAGCCGTCCAGCTCTATCCAGACCGCCTCGGTCGTAAAGGTCAGGGGAGGCAGGTGCAGGTCCTCATAAGACAGTATTTTGCCGCCTTTTTTTATCCTGTATGACTTGTAAATCTCTGTTACGGATACCACGCCGAAAAAAAGCCTGAAGTTATCATAGGTTTTTGAGTTCTTTACCTCGAGTATCTTGACTTCCTCGTCCTTGACCGAGTCGGTGTAGTGCTCGACATTTTCTTTCGCGGCAATCGCGACTCCTTCCTCGATGTTTAACTCCTTTATCACGTAGGTTTCGCCGTTATGCAAATAAACGGCGCCCTCGTGCGCCTCGCTGAACGCGCGCTCCTTTGATATGGTCTCGAGTATCTTATTATTCACCTTTATTTTTATCTCGCTTCCGCCTATGTTATCGAGCGACACCATTTCCTGGGGCCTTGCGCCGCCTGCGTATATGTATCCGCGGGGAGTTTCGCTGACGACTTTTTGTTCCACGAGCATGTCTATGAGCTTGTCTGTCTTCATGTCCGAAAAGACGTCCTTTGCCATTGACGGCGCCTCTGACAGGGCGCAAAGCACGTGGCCTATCAGTATATTCGGGTTCTCGAGCGATATGATGGCGTTCTCAAAGTGCATGTTAAGCAAAATCTCGGGATGCCTGAGCAGGTATTTTTCAAGCGCGTCCTCAAAAGGCAGGAAAAAAATACCCGACTCCTGCATTTTCCTGCCTGCCCTGCCTGCCTGCTGCCAGAAGGACGAAATACTGCCGGGAAAGCCGGATATAATAATGATATCCAGTTGGCCGATGTCTATGCCCAGCTCAAGCGCGTTTGTAGAAACAACGCCCTTGATTTCGCCGGATTTCAACTGCTTTTCTATATCCCTGCGCAGTTCGGGTGAATATCCAGCCCTGTAGCAAAGGATATTTACGCTCTTATCCTCCTGGTTTGCCCACATCCTGATAAGCTCTGCCATGCGGCGCGAAGTGGTAAAAGCAAGTCTCTGGAAACCGGCTTTTGAGGTATGCAGCAGCAAATCCTTTGTCTGGGTATGCACTGACTTTTCCGGCGCCATGGATGAGTCCCAGAACACGAGCTGCTTTTTGCCCGAAGGCGAGCCGTTTTCGTCCACCAGCACAAAGCTTTCGCCTGTGAGCTTTTCTATGAACTCAAGCGGGTTTGCCAGCGACGCGCTGGAAACCACGAACTGCGGTTTTGCCCCGTATAATTCCACGATGCGCTTTAAGCGCCTTATCAAAAAGGCGATGTTCGAGCCGAAAATGCCCTTATACCTGTGCGCCTCGTCGAGCACGATGAATCTCAGGTTTTTGTAAAACCTTTTCCACTTGGCGTGGTAGGGGAGCACCTGGTGGAGCTCGTAAGGGTTTGTGATTATGAGCCTGGAATTTTCCCTGATGTATTTTTTTTCCTCTGAAGGCGTGTCGCCGTCGTATATGCCGGGCTCGAGTTTCAGGCCCGAGGCTTCCTGCATCTCGTTTATTATTTTCAGCTGGTCGTTGGAGAGCGCCTTGGCAGGGTAGATGTAAAGCGCGGTTGCCGAAGTGTCCAGGCCGAGAGTTTCAAAAACAGGTATGTTAAAGGCAAGAGTCTTGCCGGAGGCAGTGGGAGTGGTAATGACTACGTTTTTTCCCCGGCGCAGGACATCTATTGCCGCCTGCTGGTGGATATACAGCTTTTCAATGCCTGATTTTTCCAGGTATTTTTGTATTGGCGCCGAGAACGAGCCCGGAGTTTCGGCGTACAGCGGCTCCATGGCCCTGATTTCGGCTATGTCCTTTATCTGGCCGCGGAAGAAACGCCGGGTTTTTATGTCTTCGATAAGGTCTTTTATTTTGTCCATAGGGTACCTTAATTTTGGAAATTTGGAATTTGGAATTTGGAATTGACTGAAACTCTTTCAATCCGAAATCCGCAATCTAAAATCCAAATTGTTTTATTTAGCCCAAATTCCGCTTATTTTATTCATCAATATCAATAACGACTCTATATCTGTCGTGTTGTGCTCGATGATTGGAACCAGATATGATGGGTCGCCGGTGCGCAGGTATTTCGCGTAATACAGCTCGACTTCAGCGCCGTCTATGTCGCACCCGCGCTTTATGCCGAGGATATTGCTTTCTATTTCCTTCAGCCTGAAGGATTCCTGCATGTTCTTGAATACGTTCCTCGAAAAATGCAAAAGGTCGAAGTTATGCGCGGACAGGAATTCGCCGGGGCAGGGTATGCCGTAATATGAAAGCCGCTGGTCTATAAACGGCACGTCAAATGTCCTGCCGTTGAAGGTCACAAAGGCTTTTTTATCCTTAAAAGTTTTCACAAACTCTTCCAGTATCTCGTACTCTGCGGCGTCCTCGAGTATGGTGTACTGCTTTACCCTGAAAACATCCTTTTCGAAATAGCCCGCGCCGATTAATAATATGGAGGTCTCAAAAGCAAGGCTCTTGGTCTCTATGTCGAGGAACAGCAGGTCTTCCTTGTTGAAATAGGAAAGGAGCAGGAAAAGAAGCTTGTGCGAGGAAGAGAACCTGTCCGACAGCACCTCTTTTACGCTGCTAAAGTCCTTTTCAAGCGCCTGAAGGATGTAATCCGCTTCTGATGCTGACTTATGGCCGGACTCTTTTAGCTGTATAAGGTCCTTTATGCCTGATGCGGCAAGCTTTTCGGATTTTTTATCGCGGATGCCGTAGAGCAGTTCAAGGCTTGAAGTATAGTGTTTATGGAACATATCTTTGCGGGGGATAAGGATGGAATGCGGGAATACGCTGTCGCTTTCGAGGAATTTTATATTACCCCTGTTAATTATCCTGCCGGGCAGGGTCTTGTCCTTTTTCCCGGGAGAAGCTATAGGTTTTTGTTTTTTGAATTTATTTAAGATATTGTATTCCAAGGAAACACCTGCTGTTAAGTTCAAAGTTCAAAGCTCAATGTTGTTAAATTATAGCATAATTTAAACAAATCATTGCAAAATAAAGACTAATGCAGCTTGCTAAATGACCGGCAATCTGTTATAATTATGGTGTAAGTGAAAGGCAAAGCGGTAGAAGTAGAACGAGAACTTGTTTTAGAAACAGAAAAGAAAGTGCAGTAGTTTTCAAGAACGGTTCGAGTTACTGCTTTTACCCGGGCTCGTTTAAATCAGGAGCCCGGGTTTCCTTTTTTTTATAATAAAATATGACACAAAAGGCTGATATACAGCCTTTTTTTATTGGTGCCGCTTGTCCCTGGCCTGGTGGCCATGGACTTGAACGGGTACAAGATAGCGTAATATTTTGCCGGCGCTTTCGGCTTGACAAAATAAACGCTATCATAGGAGAAGAAATGAGAAAAATAAAGAACATAGCCATAGTCGCGCACGTGGACCACGGAAAGACAACGCTGGTGGACGCCATGCTCAGGCAGTCGGGCGTCTTCAAGTCGTACCAGAAGGTCGAAGAGCGCGTCATGGACTCAAACGAGATGGAAAAAGAGCGCGGCATCACGATTTTTTCCAAGAATGCGGCTTTTTTCTACAAGGATTATAAGATAAACATAGTGGACACGCCGGGGCACGCCGACTTCGGGGGAGAGGTCCAGCGCATATTAAAGATGGTGGACTCTGTGCTGCTTGTAGTGGACGCGTTTGAAGGCACAATGCCGCAGACAAAATACGTGCTGAAAAAATCACTTGAGCTCGGGCTAATGCCGATAGTGGTAATAAACAAGATTGACAGGCCGAATGCCAGGCCCGACGAAGTCCTGAACATGGTCTTTGACCTATTTGTGGAACTGAATGCAGTGGACGAACAGCTTGATTTCCCTGTGGTATACGCGTCCGCAAAGGACGGCATAGCGCGCTACCACCTGACCGACACAAACAACGATATAATACCGCTTTTTGAAATGATTATTAACCACGTGGAGGATACCGAAGGCGACGTGAACAAGCCTCTTCAGTTCCTGACATCGGCAATCGCATACGATAATTACATCGGGAAAATGGGCATAGGAAAAATATACAACGGGAAAGTAAGAAAGGGCGAGGATGTTATACTCATAAAAAAGACAGGCGAAAAACTGCTGCGTAAAATTACGCGCATATACACTTTTGAAGGGCTTACAAAGGTCGAAGTGGATGAGGCAGTGGCAGGAGACATAGCATCGCTTGCAGGCATGGAAAATATAGACGTGGGAGAAACAGTCGCGGACAAAGACAACCCAATAGAGCTGCCTACCATAGATATAGACAGGCCGACAATGTCCATGAATTTCCTGGTCAATAATTCGCCTTTTGCAGGCAGGGAAGGAAAATTTGTAACATCAAGGAACCTGCGCGAAAGGCTTTATAAAGAGCTGCAGTCCAATGTGAGCATAGTGCTGGAAGAAACAGATTCGCCGGACTGCTTTGTAGTTAAAGGAAGAGGAGAGCTGCAGCTTGCCATACTTATAGAAAATATGAGGCGGGAAGGATATGAGCTGCAGGTTTCAAAGCCGCAGGTAATATACAAGGAAGTAAAAGGAGAGAGGCTCGAGCCTATAGAACACGCAATAATAGACGTACCAAACGACTTTGTCGGCACGGTTATAGAAAAGCTGGGCGTAAGAAAAGGTGAAATGACAAACATGGTGCAGGGAAACGACGGCTATACGAGGCTGGAGTTCCTGGTGCCGACAAGGGGGCTTTTGGGTTTCCGCAACGAATTTATAACAGAAACAAGGGGCACGGGGATTTTAAACCACAGCTTTCACGAGTATGGGCCATACAGGGGGGATGTGCCTACAAGGACAAGGGGCGTACTGGTGTCATGGGAACTGGGCAAATCCGTAGCTTATGGGCTCGACAAACTTCAGTCAAGGGGCACATTTTTTATAGGGCCGGGAATGGAAGTTTACGAAGGCATGATAGTAGGCGAAAATACCCGAGAAGGCGACATGAATATCAATGTCTGCAGGGAGAAAAAGCTGACAAACATGAGGGCCTCAGGATCGGATGACGCCATAAACCTGGAGCCGCCAAGGAAATTCTCGCTTGAGCAGGCAATGGAATACATAGCAGAGGACGAACTGCTTGAAATAACGCCGCATAACATAAGGATGAGGAAAAAGGAACTGAACAAGGAAAAACGGAAAAGATTGCGTATAGCGGAACAGGAAATGGAAGAAGAGGGAGAAAATTAAAAGGCGCATTATTTATTGTACAACAGGCTATTATGATATGATTTTGAATATAAATTGCATTATTTTGACTGTATTTTATGCTTGAAAAAAAATTATTATCTGTTAGAATTTGCAACCTAGCGGGAAATCAGGCAGGATTGGTCTTGATTATCCGGGTTAAATTTGACATGAAATGAAAGGAGTATTAGCATTATGCAGAAAGCTTATGAAGCTCTAATTTTCATCAAACCGACTCTCAGCGAGGAGGAAACGGCTGCCGTAACATCCAAGGTAAAAGCATATCTGGCAGAGGCAAATGCGGTGATCACCCAGGAGGATAAACCCGAGAAAAAACATATAGCATTTAAGGTGGCAAAATTCAAAGAAGCCATACACTACTATATAAAATTCAGCATTGACCCTAAATCTGTGAACGAGTTCAGGGCAAAAATGAGGATAACGGAAAATATAATAAGAGGAACCGTCATCAGGATAGAAGAGAAGAAAAAGAAAGCGAAAAAGGAGGAGGCTGAGAAAGTAAGAGCCGCGGAGGAAAAGCCGGCAGCCCCGGAAGTAAAAGAAGCAGGGGAATAACCGGCGACAAAAAAACTAAGTACCCGCTGTCCACGGCTTTGCTGCCGCGGACTTGAACGGGTACAAGATTCCGTAAGGTTTTGCCCCATAATCATGCGTGGTAAAATCAACGGATTTTAAGGAGGGTAAGCTAACATGGCAAATTTGAACAGGGTTTTTTTGATGGGCAATCTGACGAGGGATCTGGAGCTTAAGTACGGAAAAAACGGACAGCCTGTAACCAACATGAGGCTGGCAATCAACAGGTCATATATGACACAAAGCGGGGAAAAGAGGGAGGAAGTTTGTTATGTAAATGTAGTGGTATGGGGCAAGCAGGCTGAGAGCTGCCACACATACCTGGCAAAGGGATCGGGAGTTTTTGTGGAGGGAAGGCTGCACAATACGAACTGGGAAGAGGAAGGCCAGAAGAAAAGCATGCTTGAGGTAATTGCAGACAAGGTGCAATTCATCGGCAAGAAAAAATCAGTAAGCACGGGCGAAGGAGCCCCTGCAGGCGAAGAACACACAGCCGCGCCGGAAACGCACGGCACCGGGGAATCCGGTACGGGCGGCGGCGAGGATGTACCCTTTTAATCCATATAATAAATCGAGGAGGAATTTTTAATGGCAATGGACAGGCGTTCAGGAGGAAGACCAGGCGGAAGATCAATGGGCTTTAAGAGAATCAGGAAGAAAAAATGCAAACTGTGCATGGAAGACATGGTGCAGGTGGACTATAAGAACACGGATTTTTTAAGAAACTATATAACGGAGCGCGGCAAGATAATACCCAGAAGAATAACCGGGGCATGCGCAAAACACCAGAGAATGCTGACAAGGGCCATAAAGAGAGGAAGAGAAGCAGGTTTATTGCCTTTTACAGCGGAATAACAGGCAGTTTTTATGCTTGTTGACTTTATTTTCACACTCATAAGTTTATCCCTGACAATAGTTGTATTTCTGGGGCTTGATTCAATAATAATGCTTATGATCAAGAAAAACTTAAAATGGATCCATATCATCACATCCGGGATGCTTTATTTTACCGCATTGTTCGCCGCGCTGTATTTCATTTTAAAAGGCGCGGCCGGCCACGACATGATAGCTTTCATATCCGCCCAGATCCAGGAGAGCGTAAAAGCCGCACTTGACAACTACAAAAACATGGGAGCAAGCGCACAGGATATTGATACCATGAAAAGGCTTTTGGATATATTCCTGGTGAAAACTTTTGCCTCGTGGTGCATTATAGGCGCGCTTTTCATCGTATTCCTGAATTATTTTGTAGTCAGGCTTTACATGATGAAAAGGTACGGGATAAAAAACGATATCAGAGTTTTTATGGAATGGTACCTGGATGAAAAAGCGATGTGGTTCCTGCTTATACCGCTCGTTGTACTGCTCGCGAAAAACCTGATAAAAAGCGACGCGGCTTTCACAACCTCGCTGAATTTCGTCATGGTAATGGGAAACATTTATTTTTTAATCGGAGTGTCTTTGCTTGCTTTTTTCCTGGCCAAGTTCAGGGTACCGTCTTATTTCCAGGCAGGCATATACTTCATCGTTGCCATATGGCCGACCATATGGGGAATAATAGCTTTGTTCGGAATTTTCGATACATGGTTTAATTTCAGAAAAATAGAAAAGGGAGGCTCGATATGGAAGTAATCTTAAAACAGGATGTAAAGAACGTGGGAAAAGCCGGGCAGATAGTGAAAGTCTCGGACGGATACGCAAGGAATTTCCTCATGCCAAGGGGACTGGTGGCGAGGGTCACCGAAGGCGGCGTGAAATTTATCCAGGAACAGGAAAAAAGAAAATATGTTAAAATGAGCGAAGAGGAAAAAAAGATAAACGAAACGCTGCAGAAAATGTCCGGGCTGGAAATAACAATAAAGAAGCTGGCCGGCGAGGATGACAAGCTTTTTGGATCTGTTTCTGAAACAGATATATCCGAAGAAATAGCAAAGCACGGTATAGAGGTCGACAAAAAACACATAGTTTTGGAAAAGCATATCAAGGAACTGGGACTTTTCAATGTCCCTGTAATATTTAAGGAAAATTTTGAGACCAGAATAAAGCTGTGGGTAGTAAGAGAGAACGAAAAGAAGGGATAAAAAATGGCAGACATACCTGGGAGGGTGCCGCCGCAGAATGTCGCCGCTGAGCAGGCACTGCTCGGATGCATCCTTTTGAATGGAAAGGTAATAGACAACGTCATACCTTACACGAAGGAAGCAGAGGACTTCTACGACCCGAAGCACAAAAAAATCTTCAAGGCTATGATGGAACTGAACGACGCCGGCAGCGCCATAGACCTGCTTACCATGGTGGAATCCTTAAGGACCAAGGGGCAGCTTGAAGACGCCGGAGGGGCATCATACATATCGTCGCTTGCAGACTCGGTGCCTACAGCCGCAAACGTGGAAGAATACGCTAAAATAGTAAAAGACAAATCCATCCTAAGACACCTCATAGACCTTTCAACCAATATAATCGAGCGCTCGTTTAAGGAAGAATACGAGCCGGACGAGATACTCGCCAAAGCAGAGACCGATATATTCAACGTCACAAATAAAAAACAAAAAGACTCGACCATCCGGCTTAAGGACATGGTCGGACAGGTGTACGAGAACATGAAGCTGCTTGCGGGCAGCGACAGGTCGCTGCTCGGCCTTGCTACGGGATATAAGAAGCTCGATGACCTGATGTCCGGACTGCAGAGGTCGGAACTCATAATACTCGCGGCAAGGCCGTCGGTAGGAAAGACTTCTCTGGCGATGAATATCGCTTACAACGCCGGCACAAACGACAAGGAACCTGCAAACATACTAATATTCAGCCTTGAAATGAACTCCATAGACCTGATACGAAGGTTTTTCGCACAGGGCGCAAAAGTCAACCTGGTCAAGATAAGGACGGGCAGGTTCATGTCAAAGGAAGAGGAGCACAGGATACTCGATACGGCCGGCAGGCTTTCAGATTCGCATATATGGCTTGATACGGACGACAATAACGTGCTCGACATCAGGGCAAAAGCAAGGGCAAAAATGAACGAGCTGAAAAAGGACGGGAAGACGCTGGACCTTGTCGTCATAGACTACCTGCAGCTCATAAAACCAAGCGACGCCAAAGTACCGAGGGAGCAGCAGATATCTTTTATAACACGTTCTCTGAAGATACTGGCAAAGGAAGTAGATGCGCCTGTGCTTGCTTTGTCACAGTTAAACAGGGAACCGGAGAAAAGGGAAAGGACAAGGGGCAAGGACAAGAAAGTGCCGCCAAGGCTGTCTGACCTGAGGGAGAGCGGCGCAATAGAGCAGGACGCAGATGTGGTCATATTTATAGACAGGGAAGGCGATGAGGAAGAGAGGGTTGAGCTTACATACAGCGACGGCAAGCAGGTGCAGGAGACGCGCCGCAGGTGCAGGCTAATAGTGGCGAAAAACAGGAACGGCCCTACAGGGGAGCAAAAGGTCATATTCCTCCAGGATTTCACCACATTCGAGGAAACAACGGAACGCGACACGGACGAGGCGATTTAATGGCAAATCAGACAGCTCACGAGAACCTGACAACATGGGCGGAAATAGACCTCTTTGCCCTGAAAAACAATTACAACCAGGTAAAAAAGTTTATTGGCAGCAGGCGCATAATTCCGGTAATCAAGGCAAATGCATACGGCCACGGCATAAGCGAGCTGTGCGATTTTTTCGTTAACAGCATGAAATGTGATTACGTCGGTGTAGCCAGGGTAAACGAGGGGAAATATCTAAGGGAACACGGGCAAAAAAAGGCGGGAATAATAATACTCGGCGGATTTTTCAGGGGCGAGATCCGGGATATCCTGAAATACAGGCTCGAACCTTCGGTTTTCACAATCAAAGAAGTAATGGAACTCAACAAACGCGCAAAGGCATCAGGTAAAAAAGTAAGCGTGCATTTGAAAATCAACACCGGCATGAACCGGCTCGGCATAAGGCATGAGCAGGTGTTTGAGTTCATGGACATCCTGAAAAGCATGAAGAATATAAGTTTAAAAAGCATTTATACGCATTACGCTGATTCGGACATGCAGCAAGGCGACGAGAATACACTACTGCAGACCATCAAGCTGGCTGCGATAAAATGCATAAAACCAAAAAATGTTTTTATGCACGCTGCCAATTCCGCTGCGATAACCAGATACCCTTTCACATATTTTGACGCTGTCAGGCCCGGCATAATGCTTTACGGCTCATACGCCGACAAAAAAATAAAAAAGCTGGCTGATTTAAGTCCTGTCATGACAGTGAAAACAAGGGTACTTAACGTGCTTAACCTGAAAAAGGGGGACAGGGTCAGTTACGGCGGCCTTTATGAGGCCAAAGGCAGGGAAAAAATCGCAATAATCGGAATAGGTTATGGCGACGGGTTCAGGCGCGACCTTACCAACAAGAAATGGTATGTTATGATAAAGGGCAAAAAATGCGAAGTTGTGGGAAGGATTTGCATGGATATGACGCCGGTAAAAATAAAAGGAAATGTATGCGTTGGAGACGAAGTATTAATATTCGGCAGGGACAAACACGGAAGCATAGACGTCGAGGATATGGCTGAACGAATAAATACGATATCATACGAGATATTCACGGGGATAACAGACAGGGTGACAAGGATTTACAAGGATTATAAAGCATGATAATACTTGGAATTGATCCGGGAACTGCCAGGACAGGGTATGGAGTTGTGGAAAAAACAGGCAGTGAATGCAGGCTGCTGTCGTGCGGGCTCGTGGAGACAAAAGCAGGCACAGAGGGCCCTGCGCGGCTGTACAAAATATTCACTGAAATAAAAAAGATAATAAAAAAGACAAAATCCGATGCTATGGCTGTAGAAAAACTGTTTTTTAATAAAAACGTCAAAACGGCACTGAGCGTGGGCGAGGCCAGGGGCGTGATATTACTGGCAGCAGCTGAAGCAGGCATTGAAATATATGAGTACACGCCTTTGCAGGTTAAAATGGCGCTCACGGGATACGGTATGGCAGAGAAAAAGCAGGTACAGGATATGGTAAAGCTGTTGCTTTCGCTTAGGGAAGTACCGAAACCCGACGATATTGCCGACGCAATTGCAATCGCAATATGCCACTCAAGTTCTAGCAGGTTGCAGGAAATAATAAAAGGAAACGCTTGTTAAATTACAAATATAAAAAGGATTAAGGAAGGATAACATGATAGATTTTCTTGAAGGGATAGTAGAGAGCCTGAGCCAGAACCACGTTATTATTAACGTTAACGGCGTGGGTTACGGCGTATTCATAACCTCATCAACCTATAATGCCATTAAAGAGGCAAACGGAAGGGTGAAGCTGTTTACTTACCTTCAGGCCAGGGAAACAGGAGTCGAACTCTACGGATTCTCGGATAAGGAAGACAAGGAAATTTTCATGGCGCTAATAAGCGTGAGCGGAATTGGCGCAAAATCCGCGATAAACATCCTTTCGAATGCCACGCCTGAAAAATTGCGCGCCGCAATAGCAGCATCAGACGAGAGCTATATAACAAGGATACCGGGTCTGGGCGGTAAAAAGGCGCAGAGGATAATAGTGGAGCTGAAAGATAAATTCAGCGAATATCTAAAGGAAGCAAGCGCTTCGCCTGATGATTCCTTTGATGAAAGCGAGTATATGGAAGCGCTGACAAAGCTCGGGTTCGGTTACAACCAGGCAAAGGAAGCGCTGCGCGAGGCAAACAAGGCTGTAAAAGACAGCAAAAACAGGGAACTTATAATGAAAGAAGCAATCAAAAGGCTGGGAAGATAAAATGCCGGAAAAGAAAAAAACAGACAGGATAGTAGAGCCGCAGCAGGCTGAAAAGGATTATTCATACGAGAAGGAAATAAGGCCGAAATTTCTTTCTGATTTCATAGGGCAGGACAAGGTAAAGGAAAAGTTGAAAATCTTCATCGAGGCGGCAAAGCAAAGGAAAGAGCCGCTTGAGCACCTCTTGTTTTACGGTCCCCCCGGGCTTGGCAAGACAACACTCGCGCATATAATCGCGAATGAGATGGGCGTGAATGTAAAAATAACAGCAGGCCCGGTCATTGAAAAGGCAGGCGACCTGGCAGCGATAATAACAAACCTGCAGGAAAACGACATACTTTTTATAGATGAAATCCACAGGCTGAACAGGTCGGTGGAAGAAATAATGTACCCGGCGCTGGAGGACTATGCACTGGACATAGTGATAGGCAAGGGCCCGTCCGCAAAGACCTTCAGGATAAACCTGCCGAAATTCACTTTGATAGGAGCCACAACCAGGGCAGGGCTCATTACGTCACCGCTTCGAGACAGGTTTGGAGCGACATACAGGGTGGATTTTTACGACAAAGCTGCGATTATGCAGATATTAACAAGGACGGCAAAAATACTCGGCGTAGAGGCAGAAGAAGCCGCAATCGATGAAATGGCAGGCCGTTCAAGGGGCACGCCAAGGATAGCGAACAGGCTTTTAAAAAGGGTGAGGGATTATGCGCAGGTGAAAAGCGACGGAAAAATAACAAAAAAGACAGCAATGGAGGCCCTGAAACTTCTCGAAATAGACGAGCTCGGGCTGGACGCCATGGACAGGCGGATAATGACAACTATAATAAATAAGTTCAAGGGCGGGCCTGTCGGCATAGACACAATAGCTGTGGCAGTGTCAGAGGAATCAGACACAATAGAAGACTTGTACGAACCTTTCCTGATACAGGCAGGATTCATTCAAAGGACTGCGTCGGGAAGGAAGGCTACACCCAGGGCGTACGAGTACTTCGACATAAAAATGGAGGATGACCAGCAAAAGCTATGGTGAAAACAAAAAAAATGAAAAACATCAGGATAAGGGTAGCGGCAATAATTTTGAACAAAAAAAATGAGATTTTGCTGGTAAACCACCGGAAAAATAAAAAATCATACTGGCTTTTCCCGGGCGGAGGCGTTGAATACGGCGAAACTTTCGTGGAGGCGCTGAAAAGGGAACTTAAGGAAGAACTGTCGCTGGATAAAGTAAGCGTCGGGGAACTGATTTTTTTAAACGACACTATTTATCCTGACGGGCACAGGCATATAATAAACCTTTATTTTAAAGTCAAGGTCGGATCCAAAAAAGGGTTTAAGACAAATCCGGATATGGTGCTCAAGGACGCGCGGTTTATGACAATGAAAGATTTTAGAAAAATGTTATTTTATCCGGATATAAAAAATGTTATAATAATTATGTGGAAAGAAGGGTTTAGAAAACAATACGGATATATAAGGACTAAATGGAAAGAATAAAGAAATAAAAGGAGGTTTGTAAATGGAAGGATTAAATATAATTGTTGAAGACAAAGGGGACGTTAAAATCATAAAGTGCAAGGGGTATATAGACACCACTACGTCTACAATACTCGAAAATGCACTGGCGGAAATCCTGCAGGCGAAAAAATACAAGATTATAATAGACCTCGAGGAAGTGGATTATATCAGCAGCGCCGGCTGGGGAATATTCGTAAGCGAAATCAAGAATGTAAGGAAGAATAAGGGCGACCTCAAGCTTGTCGGCATGAAGCCCGAGGTCATGGAAATATTTGAGCTGCTCGATTTTACAAATATATTAGAGTACTATAAAAGAACGGATGAAGCGTTAAAGTCATTCAAATAATAACATGCGCGGTTTCTCCGGCAGGGGTTTTCACGGGGTACAACTGAAGAAAGAAAGAAATAAAAAAAGCCTCGAAATAAAGCATGTCATACCTGCTGTATACGCAATAATCTATATGATAAATGTCTTCGGATTTTATCCTGCTTTTTCATCCGGTATAATCACAACCTTGTTTTTTTACCTGATTTTTTTTGCCTGCCTTTATTACCTGGAGATAAGATATAAGAAAGCCCGGCCTGAAAAAGAAGCAAGGCTTTTTTACCTTTTTTTTCTGATAGTCATTTCAATCATAAATATGTCAGGGGGCATCAAATCAGACATAAGATGGGCGGTTTATGCAATGGTATTCCTGCTGATAAACAGAAAAAAATACGTGCATGCCGCTGCAACGACGGCGCTGTCATTTGTTGCGTTTATAAAAGGAATAAAAGATTTTTCTGCTTATGATTTTACAGTATTTGCGAGCCTCGTTGGGATATCAGCCGTATTTTACCTGTCTGCCATGGAAAAAGTGCCTGATGAAAAGCTGCAGGGTGGGTTCCTGGACGAATATGACATAGAAACAGGCAAAGATATTAAAGATTTTGGAGATATAACAAGCAGCCTGTTATCAAACCTGCTTGATATATATTTTCTTTTGTTTAAACCGTTTTCTATACTGCTTTTTCTGAAGTCAATCAAGGGCGAAAAGCTATACAAACTGCTGCTTTTTTCCTCCAAACAAAATGATGCCGTCAAGCGGGATTGTGTTATAAACATGAAAGAAGGCGCATTGGGAATGGCAGCGCAGAAAAATGACTTTTTTGTTTTTTCCATCAAGGATATCAACATGCCGTATTATAAAAAGGACACGGAAATTAAAACTGTCGTTACAATGCCGGTGATTTTAGATAAAGTACTCGGGCTTATAGTAATGGACTTCCAGGAGGAAGCCGGAGCAATCCATGAGGGCATGAAGGTGGAAATGCAGAAATTAATCAGTGAAATAGCATTCGTAATATCACTTTATGGGATAAACAGGAAGGCCATATTTAACCAGGAGCGAGTAAGCTTTTTGTATAAGACGGATGAAAAACTTAATTTAATGGAAGGGCCGCACAAACTTGCGGAGACATTTTTTACCGAACTTAAAAAGCTGGACATATGCAGCGGTTACATAGCAAAGTACATACCGCAGGATAAGACCTTTGAGGTAATAGAGACCTTTAATTACCCTGTAAGCGTTAAAAACGAAAAGATATCGGCGAAAGACGATGAAACTTTAAGGACCATATACTACTCGGAGAAAAGCTCCTTATTTACAGACGTGCAAAACAAAAATTTTAGAATAAATTTTGGAAAGAAAAACGTATCGAAATTCCTTTTAACCCATGTCGGCAAAGGGGAGCAGATGTTTGGTTTTGTGAAGCTGGATAAAGAGGAAGAATATGATTTTCCTGAATTTGAAATAAAAACCCTCGAGATGATAATTTACAGAATAACAATAATACTTGAAAATGCCGGGCTTTATGAAAAAATAAAACGCCAGGCGACCGAAGACGGGCTTACAGGACTTTTAAACCACCTGACATTCCAGGAGCGCCTGACCGGCGGTATTGAAATGCAGAAAAAAGGCGATTTACACAACATATCACTGCTGCTTATTGATATAGATTTTTTCAAGAAGTTCAACGATGATTTCGGGCACCAGGAAGGCGACAGGGTACTGATAAAAGTCGGGGGAATGCTGAAGGACTTTGGAAAAAGGTATCCTGGCATTTATCCGGCTAGGTACGGTGGAGAGGAATTTGTTATGGTGATGGAGAACAAAGATATTTATGAAGCAACAAGAATAGCAGAGGAAATAAGGAAATACAGCGAGGAAAACTTAAGCGGAGGGAACCCGAAGGAAACACGCAGGATAAAATTAAGCTGCGGCGTGGCATCGTATCCGGACTATGCCAGGGACGCAAGAGAACTCATAAAAAACGCAGACGAAGCGCTGTATGCGGCAAAAGAACAGGGAAGGAATAAAGTGAAAAACATACTTGAAGTTATAAAAGAAATAAACGAGAGAATACAGAAAAAGTAAAATATAATAAAATTTAATGTTGATAATTTAAGGGTGTAAACAATTGAAGGGCATAATAAAAATAATAGGAATAATAATATTTTTAATTCTGATTGTAGTAATAATGAAATGGTCGTGCGCCGTAAAAAGGGAAGCGGAGATAATTAAGCCGCAAGCATCGCCTGTAAATGCAGTTGCCACTGTGAACGAAGTGCAAAAAGTGCCGACCGAAGAACAAAAACAGCACATTTTTAAATATGCAATTTCAAATGAAAATAATCAGGAAAAACAAAATTATTTTAACGCATTTGCTATGAAAACAGATTCGTACGGGAATGTCATTTGGACAACTGCATGCCCTTCGGAAAATTACTCGTGGGGTGAGTTTATTATGCAGGATAGCGCGGGAAATTTTGTCATGCTTTCGGAAGAATACAATTATGACAACGGGTTAAATTTTAAAATAATTAAAATAGATTCATCCGGAAACACAAAAGAAGCGGAAAAATTTGAAGACAGTGTTTTTAAGACCGGTAATCCGTTATTAGTTGCGGGTGATGGCAGCCGTGTGAATGCCAGTATGGCCTACGATGACAAGGGAAACGGCAGGTTCTCAATGACATGCACCGACAAAAATGGAAATGACAAATGGAACAGTTTTTATGGGATTGACTTTTATGACTGGGGAGAAATAAATATTTTTTCAGGAGATGGAGGCAGGGCAGTCATAGGATACTTGGATAATTACAACCCTTTTGATGGTAAGGTATATCTTGTCAAAAAAAACATAAAGGGCAGTACTGATTGGGTCAGAACCTTCGGCGGCAATGCTTATGACTGGGCTTATTCGCTGGCAGAAACGGAAGATGGCGGTTATATAATAGGCGGCATATCATATTCGTTTGGCGCAGGAGAGGATGACGCATATATCATAAAAACAGACGCAAAAGGCGACTGCATATGGGCAAAAACATACGGGGGGACGGGTTTTGACGAGGCATATTCCGTGATACAGGATAAAAACGGATACATTTTCGCGGGCACGACCACATCATTTGGGCCGGGGAATTACCAGGCTTGGATCGTCAGCCTGGATAAAAACGGCAATATTAATTGGCAAAAAGTTTACCCCGGAGAAGCCGACCAGGCGATTTATTGCATATCAAAGACACAGGACGGAGGGTATATAATGGCTGGAGTGAACAATTATAATCGGGATAAAAAGAGTATAAGATAAAATGAACATCCGTAAATTTATTAATCCGGCTAAAGCCGTTTTGTTTTTTCTGGCAGTTATTTTTTGCACCAAATTATATTATGATTTCAAACTAACTGCATTTATAGAAATGAACTTAATCATTTTTTTGTTTTGTTTTATCTTTATCCGCTGGAAAAATATGGATGTCGACAACTCCAATGATGACAAAATAGCCGTAATTATTTTAACAGCAGCCGCGGCAATATTCATGAGCGTAAGGCTTTATAAAATAACAAGCGTGCCGTGTGATTTCTCGGGAGACGAATGGACAAACATATACGAGGCTTATAAAAATCTGGCGGGACAGAGGCATTTTTTTGATTACAACAGCAGAAACTCTGCGGCACTGCCCTATGTGAGCATAAGCGTTTTGACAGCAGCTATAGCGATTTTCAGGGAAAACCTGGACATGCTAAGAATAATACCCTTTTTAGCCTTTGTATTTACAGGGTGCCTGCTCTTTTATCTGGGAGTGATCATTAAAAGTAAAAGAACTGGCGCACTCTGGTTTTTTTTGTATTCAACATCGGGCTGGGCCTTGCTTATTAGTAAAGAGCTTTTTTATAATATATATGTGCCTTTATTTGCCGTGCTTTTGCTGGTGCTTTTTTACCTTTACATTATTCATAAAAAGGTTATTTATATTTTTCTCGCTGGAATTGTTTTTTTTCTCGGGTTTTATACTTTTTCCTCTTGGCTTCTAATGGCAATACTATTGGTATATATGATTATTGAATACAGGGATAAACTGGGAAAAAAGGTTTTTATTCTCTTGATTTCCGGTATTTTGGCTGTAACATTTTTTGCGGTCTTAACCTATTCTTTGCAACCAAATATTTTTGAATATGTAAATAAACAGACTGGAGGCGGTAGCGCAGGTTATTTAAAAATGTTATTAGACATGCCAGTACACCTTTATAAATTTTTTGTTTTGCCTATATCGGAATTTAAAGATTTTGCACAAATGCCAATGATGTGTTTTACGGAATATGTATTACTAGTGTTGGGCTTGATAGCGGTTTTTGAAAATATTAACAACAAGGAAAATAGAGTCCTGCTGGCCGGGCTTTTGATTTCAAGTATTACATTTTTTATAGAAAACAATACAGGAAGTCATATGAGACATATCCTGTTTTTACCTTTTGCTGTCATGATTTCCGGTGCATGCATTGAAAAAATTATGGATAAAAAATATCTTTACCAGATGCTTGCTATTAATGCTTTCTTTTTTATTTGTTTTATTTCTGTTTACTATGTGGTCTGGCAAAATAACGAGATAAGCAATAATTCGGTATACAGGGTAATAGCAAATTACATAAACGGATTAAATAACAACACGAAGTATTTATATCTTTATGATTCTGAAGTCTACGGAAACTATTCGGTTTTCCTGCGAGTTAAGACTGGCAATAAAATGGGAAATTTTAACGGTGTAGTATTTTTAAGGTCTTATATGCAAAGAAAACAAATACGGGCGATATTTCCTGGAACAAAAATAAAATATTTTTTAAATAATGGCGATATCAATGCATTATACCAGTTCGAATTCAATAATGACGGTATTTTGAGAAATTATTTTATGACGCTTAGCCGGAAATTGGAAATATTGGATAATGAATTATGGGAGCAGAACTTTGAAAAGGAGGCTGAGTCGGCAAAATCTCAAATAATTAAAAGCGGTAAACCGCTTGATAAATTTTCAAATAGCATTATAATGAGTAAAGTTTTAGAAGGGTATAACAGAATTGGTAAAATTGATGAAATTGAAAATATTTTAATAAAAGACAAACAATACATAATAAATTCAGGTAACTATTTTTATTTATTGGGTAATATATTTGAAAACAAAAGAAATTATAAAAAGGCTGAAGAATATTACAGAGAGGCTGAAAAAATTTCCCCGGAATGGATGTTGCCTCGTCTTAAATTAAAGATATTTAATGAAAAAAAATTATAAATATCTTATTGGAGGAATAAAATGAAAAAAAAATTACTTTCATGTCTAATGATTGCTATTTCAATAGTATTATTATCCGGATGCGTTACAAGGGCTTTAATGCCGCCAGGAGACGTAAACTGGAAAGCGATACCGAAATGGGAACTTAAATCTATTCAAGAAGGAAAATTTCCTTACGATTATGATAAGGTTTTTGATGCAGTAAAACAGGTGCTCAGTGAACAGGGCTGGCCCATAGACAGGGCCAACAAGGAAGCAGGCGAGATTGATACCGGAGATAGTTTCGGAGGCCGGGGAATAATCTGCACTATAGACAACAATGGAAGTGTATCTTGGGAATACTATACTGTGTGGAGTGAAAGTAATTATTTAGGGACTTTCGGTAATATGATGGAGTATGAAGTTACGACCTATACAGACAAGGACTACATGCCGACTGACGAAAAGCATAAATGGAATTTGCTTGTTTACAATAAACTTACAAACAACCGAGAAGTTGAAGATAACAGCGAATCTGTTGGCAGTGATTACGCCGATGCGTTTTTTGTAGATGAACCTTTTTATTTTATGGGCCTTGGTGCGAGGGCTTTTTTTCCGTCTTCAGCCAAGCTAAACCTTAGTTATTACCCACCTGAAGAGAATCTTAATTATTGGGAAAATAATTTATCTATAAACAGTCTTTCAAGCCTTGGGGCGTCAAATTTTCAAAGTTTTTATATTGGCTTTGGAGAATATGTAAATAAATTCAGGCTGCAAATGGGATTTACAAATATGTACAGAAGCGGACTCAATTATACATTTCAAAGCGGGCAGGCTACTGATTTTTGGGGAGATATATACAATACATATGATAAAATATTTAAGGTAGATAATTGGGAGTGGGATTTTTCAGCGGATTATATGTTTTTTACCTTGGAAAGAAGACTGTCGCCATATATAGGGGCAGGGCTCAGCGTCGGGCAATGGGATATATACGCAGAACAAAGCGATATTGATTCAATAACCTATTGGGGAGCATTTGTAAATGCAGGCGTTGCAATGCATATCAGGAATTTTCTCCTTGATTTCCAGGTCCGCGAAAGCATTCCAACTGGGTCCAATGTTCCTGGAACAAGCGTCACGTTATCTGCGGCATGGACATTTCCTTATTAGTGATTATATATTCTATTTGAACAAGGACAAACATGAAAGCAAAAGAAACGCTTGAAAAATACTACATGTACGTAACTGTCTTTACAACAGGAGCAATTGTTCTTGTAATCGAAATACTAGGAACTAGAATAATTGCGCCTTTTTATGGGACGACTATTTATGTATGGTGTTCTCTTATCGGGGTTACAATGCTCGCTCTTGCTGCTGGCTATTTCTTTGGTGGTATACTTGCAGATAGAAGGCCTGAACCAAATATGCTTTATTCCATAATATCAGCCGCTGCCGCTTTTATTCTTATTATACCGATTATAAGCAAGTACGTAATTCCCGGATCAAATTTACTTGGGCCGAGATTTGGAGCGCTGACAAGCGCTGTTTTACTTTTCAGCGTACCGCTTATCTTACTCGGCATGGTATCACCTTACGCAATAAAAATAAACGAAGGCAAATTCGGGAAAATAGGAACCGTTGCAGGCAGTTTATACGCTGTTGCCACTGCTGGAAGCTTTGCCGGAGCGATAATAACCGGATTTTACCTGATACCAGCCATAGGAATAAACTCAATAATACTCGTATTCAGTATTTTGCTGATAATTATTGCCTCAATCGGATTTATGCTAAATGGCAAGAAAAATATCACGCTGATCCTGCCTTCTATTGTAATATGCCTCTTATACTTTATGCCGGATATTTTCATTAGCAGGACTTTTGGGCCGAATATAAATATCCTTTACGAGAAACAGGGAGTATACGGCAGGATAAGGGCTGTGGAGTGGAAGCATATATACAGATTTATTATGATAGACGGCGCAGTACAAACTTATTTTGATATGAATAAAAAGGAGTTTAACGCCCCATATATAAAAATGTTTGAAAAAGCGGTTGATTACAGGCCGGGCGCAAAAAAAGTGCTGAGCATAGGTTTGGGAGGAGGAGCAATAAACTATCTTTTATCCAAAAGAGGAATAGCTGTGGATACTGTGGAAATAGACCCGGATATAGTTTATGTCGCAAAAAAATACTTTGATTTCTCCGGAAATGTAATAACGGAAGACGGCAGACACTATTTGCATAAGACCGGACAAAAATACGATATGGTTTTTATAGACGCTTTCAACGGATACTCGATATGTCCATACCTTCTTTCAAAAGAAACGTTTATAGAAACAAAAAAGGTACTGAATAATACAAACGGGATAATTGCAATAAATATGATGGGCTACCTTTTCACCGATATTGACGGTAATGTAAGCGCCAACAGGCTCGTAATCTCGCTGAACAAAACATTAAAACAGGTTTTTAAGAACGTATATTTAAAAGCTGGAAATAAAGGATTGACTTCGTTTGTCTTTTACGCAAGCGACAACGCTGTGAGAATGGACGACCAGTATATAAACGTGACGCTTGGCGATACTGGCAAAGTCCTGACCGACGAAGATAATCCGGCTGATTTTATGGCCAGCGAACTTATTGAGAAGTGGAGAAACTATAATATCAGCCAGCTAGGCGCTGCGCTTTTTATCTGAATAAGTTTTTTCTGCATTATTTGACATAAACGTTTATTTTGCTGTATAATATATAAAGAAAATTGAATGTTTGTCAATAAAGTGAGGTGCATGAACTTGACTTTCGACGAAAAAGATCTTACACCTGCTGAGCTGAAAGCCATACATGACCATAAATATTACATGGCTTTGGAGCTTGGCAAAGATGTCACAATAAATGAGGCTATAGAGGATTTTCTTGAAAAATACCGGGATGAATGGAGAAAGGAAAAACACAGGAGGGATAACCTCGACCAGTTGCACGAGATTAACAAACACAAATACCTCAGGTCAAAAGAAGAAGGAAGAGACCTGGGAGAAGAAGCTATTGAAGAATGGCGCATGAAATATGCGGATATATGGAGACAGGAGAGGGAATCCCTGAAAAGAAACGGATTTCTTGCCCGCAGAATTACAATTAAAAGTGAAAGGGGCTTGCACGTAAGGCCTTCGGGCACACTTGTGGGTATCGCCAGGGAGTTTGATTGTGAGATTTATGTGCACAAAAATGATATGGACCACTATAATTTTACAATTGATGCCAAGCCTTATCTAAATGTTAAGTCGGTTCTGGCTGCTCTTGACCTTGTAGGAATGTGCGCTACCATGGGAGACGAACTTGAATTTCTTGCATATGGAAAACAGGCAAAAGAAGCTCTTGATAAAATAGAAAAATGGGTAGATAATAAATTTGGAGAAAAAAAGTAAAAAAGGAGTGTTTAAGTGGCTAAAGGCAACCTTTTTGTAGAAAAAAGAAAGCATAAAAGAATAGAAAAAAAATTTGAAGTTACTTATAATTTAGTGGCGAAAAGCATAGCACCGAGCAATGAATCAAAAAACGGGAAAAGCTCCGATATCAGCATGGGTGGCGCAAGAATCGAGGGTGTTTTTGTCGGTAAGGTGAACGATATTGTACGCATACTTTTTAAATCCGGCAGCAAATTTATAGTGCTTTTTGCTGTCATAAAATGGGTGGATGACCAGAACGGCAAGGGCAAGTTCGGGGTGGAATTCCTACCGATGAGGGAGGAAGACCAGCTTACGCTCGAAGAATTAATGAATGAGGAATAAAATTAAATAACAGCTGTAAATATAAAACTAAATACCAACCTTCCAAAAATCTCTATCTAATGACCTGTATTGTATAGCCTCAGCTATATGACTACTTGAGATGTTTTCTACGCCTTCAATGTCTGCAATGGTCCGGCTTACTTTTAAAATTCTGTCATAAGCGCGGGCGGATAATCCAAGATTTTCAAGAGCCTTCTTTAAAAGCTCCTGAGATTCATTGTCGAGCTGGCAATGTTTCTTTATATGCTTTGGACCCATGTGGGCATTATAAAATATTTTTGCCCCTTTGAAACGGGCTTCCTGTATTTTACGTGCTTTATTTACACGGTTTTTTATTTCAGATGATGGCTCTGCTTCTGCTTTTGAAGCGAGGTCATTATATTGCACAACCGGAGACTCCACATGTATATCTATTCTGTCAAGAAGCGGGCCTGAAATCTTACTAATATACCTTTCCCTCTGCTGGCTGGAGCATGAGCATGATTTTGTCGGGTGCGTGTAATATCCGCAGGGACATGGGTTCATTGCCGCAAGCAGCATAAAACGTGCAGGATAGGATATTGACATTGATGCGCGTGCAATTGTAACAATCCCGTCTTCCAAAGGCTGGCGCAAAACCTCAAGTACGTTTCTGTTAAACTCAGGAAGCTCATCAAGGAATAAAACACCGTTATGAGCCAGAGAAACCTCGCCAGGTCTCGGGATCTGCCCGCCGCCTATCAGAGCAATATCCGAGATAGTGTGGTGTGGAGAGCGAACAGGCCGCGTGGCAATCAGAGATGTTTTCTGTTTTAAAAAACCTGAAACACTGTGGATTTTTGTAGTTTCAATCGATTCCTCAAGCGTCAGGTCCGGAAGAATAGTAGGAAAGCGGCGCGCGAGCATGGTTTTGCCCGAGCCGGGAGGGCCTATCATGAGCAAATTGTGTCCGCCCGCGGCCGCTATTTCCAGAGCTCTTTTGACGTATTGCTGACCTTTAACCTCGGAAAAATCAAGGTGATATATTGCTGATTTTGCAAAAATTTCAATTAAATCAATTTTATGAGAGGGAATATCAAGCTTTGCGTTAAGGAAATCTATGACTTCTCTCAAGTTTTTCACTGGGATTATATTGATATTTTCTACAACTGCAGCCTCATCTGCGTTTGCTATGGGAAGTATTACGCCTTTATATTTCTGTTTGCTTGCCATAAGCGCAATGGAAAGGCAGCCCCTTATTGAATTTATTGTGCCATCCAGTGAAAGCTCGCCGGTAATTATATAATCAGCAAGCTTGTCTTTATTTATAGAGTTTTCTGCCGCCATAATACCTACTGCTATAGGCAAATCAAATGATGGACCTTCTTTTTTTTTATCGGCAGGAGATAGATTAATTGTTATTTTTTTATTTGGAGGGAATTCATACTCTGAATTTTTAACAGCTGATTTTACGCGGTCCTTACTTTCTTTTACGGAGGCGTCAGGCAAGCCAACGATAGAAAATACCGGCATGCCGAATGTAATGTCAACTTCGACATCTACTTCATATGCCTCTATTCCGATTATAGCCGCGGATTTGATTTTACTTAACATTATCACACCTATTTGAAATTCTTTACCCTTATAATTTGATGGCGATATTATAAACGTGCCGATGAAATAGGTCAATAATTATTTTGAAAAAATTATAAAGGAATGATTATTAAAATTTGTATGTAACTGCGGCTCCAGCAAGCAAACCAGAGAAATCAAGCTCGATGGAGTTCGAGGTAATACCCATCGCATACGTACCGGTCTTCAAGTCGCCGCTATAAGTCTTACTCGTGTCGTAAGAATATGAAAGATGATTAACATAGGCAAACCTATAACCTAATATTATTTGGAATGACGAGTTTTTTGATATTTTTACGCCCAAACCAAGGTTTGTTTCGGCTATAAACGGCATACCTGAAATTTGATTTGTAAAATTCCAGGACGAAATTTCATCCTGAGTCCATGAAGGGTTGTCAGTTGTGAATTTTGAGGTCCATTCTGTGGTTGCAACTGCCGCACCGGCATATGCGGAAGCGCTCATAAAAAATGGTTTTTTAGGTATGCTGTAATTGTAAGTAACTCCAACCAGCACCGGAATGAAAGAAAATGTGAAATCGTTATCCCACTCGTAATTATAATTATCGGAGGTTTGTGGGCCTCTTTTAGCATGAATATAAGCCGGAAATATGTATAAATAACCTGCCTTCATTGATAACGATAAACCTGGGATATAAGAAGAAAGAAAATTAAAGGCAAGTTCAGTATCTACTACGGAAAAAGGGGATTGCATGCTGACATGATAATTATTATTAATATAATTATTTTTCATTGTATTTAATAAATTGTCCAAATTCGGCATTGATATAGTGCTATACATTGGAATTATTTCGACAGTAATGGTGGAGAAATTACTCTGACTTGCATCCGCTTTGATTAAAGATGAGAATATTAAAGCTGTTATCACAAGACTGATAAATTTTTGTAAAATTTTATTCATTTTAAGTGTATACAGTATTTGCCTTTTGGTTTAAGATTTTAAATAATTCTGGCTGCCGGGGGTGGAGTCGAACCACCAACTACCTGATCCAGAGTCAGGGGTCCTGCCAATTAGACGACCCGGCAACCTTTTAGCGGATTTAAAATATATCATTTAATTTATTAGCAGTCAATATGAATAAGCTTGTTAAAGGTATAGAATTAAATTATAATAAATAAAAAGTTGAAAAAGGAGATTATGCAAAATGCAATGGTTACATACCGACGGAAGATTTCTTAATGATGAAGAAGGAAACGCAAGGATTCTAAGAGGGGTGTCAATAGCTGATCCAAAATCTCTCATGTTTCATAAGAGAGAAAGGCCTTATGATTTATTTCAAATTATTGATATGGCAGTTAAAGAATGGCACTGTGGTGTAATAAGGCTGCCAATACATCCAGGTGGGATTGATGATGTACCGGGATGGGAAGATGATATAGTAAAATATACAGAGAAATATATACAGCCAGTTGTCCAAAAGGCCGTTGATTTAAATATATATATAATAATCGATCTTCATATTTTCGGGAATTATATTGAAAAGATTGCCGATGAGCAAATAAGGAACTTTTGGAAAGTCGCAGCGCCTGCATACAAAAATGTTCCAAATGTCTTATTCGAAATTTTTAACGAACCTGTTAAACCTGATATTTGGGATGCATGGAAGGATACAGCACAACCATGGATAGATTTTGTTCGCTTTTTTGCCTCGAAAAATATCATTATTGCTGGCGGGCCGAGATGGTGCCAAAACATGTCAGGCGCTGCAAAAAACCCTTTTAATGGTGAAAATATTGTATATTCCGCACACTGCTATCCCCATCACTTTCAATATTTTGAAGAAAATTGGGGACCATTATTTGAAAACTTCCATATATTTTTTACTGAATGGGGATATGAAAAACCGTCAAAAATTGCGTCTGGAACCATTGAGGGAACAACAAGTGAATTTGGGATTCCATTTAAAAAAATTATCGAAAGCAAAGGCTCGAGTTGGGTTGCGTGGTGTTTTGATAATGATTGGAGCCCAAAGATATTTAACAAACCGTGGGTCATTCCTGATGACAGGGAAAACAGGATGGGACATTTTGTTAAATCTTGGTTAATTGAAAATGATCGAAATTATTGAAATTGACAACATGAATTCAAGATAGAAGTGCAACACTTCTGGTAAAATCTGTTTAGCGATAACAGAACACAGAAGGAGGTTGCACCAATGAAAGTATACAAGCATTTAGGCATTGAGGAAAGAGTAAAAATAGC
>Ga0335078_10002529_pt1 | contig 27675 bp, 28 predicted proteins | sample Lox_Sample_32_FD_206711 | JGI IMG/M metagenome (GOLD analysis project Ga0335078, IMG submission 206711) | Soil microbial communities from Loxahatchee National Wildlife Refuge, Florida, United States - Lox_Sample_3.2 | ecosystem: Environmental > Terrestrial > Soil > Wetlands | place: USA... | reverse complement strand
GTCATCCAGGACGAAAAGACCGGCCGCGTTCTTATGGTCGGCTTCATGAACGACGAATCGTTCCGCAAAACGGTCGAAACCGGCTACGTCACTTTCTTCAGCCGATCCCGCAACAAGCTGTGGATGAAAGGCGAGACGTCCGGCCATCGCCTGGTTGTCAAGGAAATCTCCACCGACTGTGATCGCGACGCGCTTCTAATAAAGGTCGAAGCCCTCGGCCCCGGCGTCTGCCATGAAGGCTATCAGAGCTGTTTCTTCCGGCGACTGGACGGCGATCAATGGAAGGAATCCGAGTCGCGCGCCTACGACCCCGCCGGAGTCTACGGGAACTGATCATGAAGCTGAAACTCGGAATCCCCAAAGGCAGTCTTGAAAACGCGACCATTGAACTGTTCCGCCGCGCCGGCTTTAACATCGCCACCAGCTCGCGTTCCTACTTTCCCGCCATCGACGATCCGGAAATCGAGTGCATGCTCATCCGCGCGCAGGAAATGGCGCGCTACGTCGAAGACGGTGTGCTCGACGCGGGTCTCACCGGCCGCGACTGGATCGAAGAGAGCGAAGCCACGGTCCACGCCGTCGCCGACCTCATCTACGCCAAGCAGAGCTTCGGCAAAGTCCGCTGGGTTCTGGCTGTGCCCGACGCGTCTCCGTTCCACACCGTCCAAGATCTGGAAGGCAAAGTGATCGCCACCGAACTGGTCGCCACCACCAAACGCTATCTCGCGTTGAACGGCGTTCGGGCCAAAGTCGAGTTCAGTTGGGGCGCGACGGAAGTGAAACCACCCGAGCTCGCCGACGCCATCGTCGAAGTCACGGAAACCGGATCCTCGCTGCGCGCCAACAAGCTCCGCATCATTGAGACCGTGCTCGAATCCAACACGCAGCTCATCGCCAATGTCAATTCCTGGAAAGATGCCTGGAAACGCCGCAAGCTCGAAGACATGAAGATGCTGCTCGAAGGCGCCATCAACGCGCTCGGAAAAGTCGGTCTCATGCTGAACGTCCGTAAGGACTGCCTACCCGTGGTGCTCGGCATCCTGCCCGCTCTGAAAAAGCCGACTATATCCAACCTGAGCGACGAAGAGTGGGTCGCCGTCCACACCATCCTCGACGAAAACACCGTCCGCCACATCATCCCGCGGCTCAAGGAAGCGGGCGGGCAGGGAATTGTCGAGTACCCTCTCAACAAGATCGTGATGTGAACCATGCTTCGAATTCTTCCCCTCGAAGACGCGCAGAGTTTCATTACGCGAAGAGCAGTGCGTCTCGCTGAAGCCGTTGAGATCGTTGCGCCCATACTCGAAGCCGTCCGCGTGCGCGGCGACGATGCGGTGCTTGAATACGCGCGCAAGTTCGACGGCCTCGAAGCGGGCGCCCTGCGAGTTTCCGAATCCGAACTGTCGGACGCCGCCGCGCGTGTGCCGGCTGAGTTCCGCGCCGCCCTCGAAACCGCATCGAGGAACATACGCGAATACGCGCAGCTCCAACTCCCACGCGAGGTCTCTGTCCAATTCCACGACGGCCGCCGCCTCGGTCAAATCGTCCGCCCAATCGACTCCATGGGCGCATACATCCCGGCCGGCCGCTATCCGCTGCCCTCGACCGTACTGATGACCGCGATCCCCGCACAAGTCGCAGGCGTGAAGACTATCTGCGTCACGTCGCCGCGCCCCAGCATCGAAATCCTCGCGGCGGCTCAGTTTCTTGGTGTCTCGAACGTCTTTCGCGTCGGCGGCGCGCAAGCCATTGCCGCGCTCGCCTTCGGAACCGAGACTATTTCCAAAGTCGACCGCATCGTCGGTCCTGGCAACATCTACGTCACCGCGGCGAAGAAAGCCCTGGCCGGAGAAGTCGGCATCGACTTCATCGCTGGCCCCACCGAAATCGTCATCATCGCCGAGGATGCCAACCCCAAGCACGTTGCCGCCGACATGCTCGCCCAAGCCGAGCACGATGTGGAAGCCTCGGCCATTCTGCTCACCACTTCGCGCACTCTCGCCGAACGAGTCGCGCAGGAAGTTGCGCGCCAGCTCGAATCGCTGCCGACGGCGCCCGTCGCATGCCAGTCCATCCAGAATCACAGCGCGGTGATATTGTGCTCCTCGATGGCCGCCGCCATTGACGCCTCCAACCGCCTGGCGCCCGAACATCTTGCCCTCTACGACGACTCTCTACTCGGAAAAATCCGTCACGCCGGTAGCGTGTTCCTCGGCCCTAGCAGCCCCGAAGCCGCGGGCGATTATGCCTCTGGTCCAAACCACGTTCTTCCCACCGCCGGCGCGGCCCACACGCGCGGTGGCCTCTCGTCAGCCGATTTCGTGAAAATCATCTCCGTCCAGCAACTCACGGCCGATGGCCTCGCGCGCCTCGCTCCCGCCATCACAACACTCGCCCGCGCCGAAGGGCTCGAAGCGCACGCCCGCTCCGTGGAGGTTCGTCTTGGCAGCTAAGAAAATCGATCTACCGCCCGGCGTGTTGCAGCCGCGCGAAGCAGTTCTCAACATGGCGCCGTATTCGCCGCCCACCGCCGGACGCGCCGGAAAACTGCGGCTCGATTTCAACGAAAACACCGTCGGCGCCTCTCCCAAAGTCATCGGGTACCTACGCGAGCATCTCACTGAATCCGGCCTCGCCATCTACCCCGAGTACGGCGAAGTGAAGCGCGAACTCGCCCAATTCTTCGGCGTCGACCACGATGATTTAATTCTTACCAACGGCACCGACGAAGCCATTCAGGTGCTGATCAACACCTACGTCGATGACAACGATGAAGTCCTGGTGCTCCAGCCCTCTTACGCGATGTACCGCTTTTACGCTGAACTCGCCGGCGCGAACGTCCGAGCGATTCCGTACCGCGCGGAGAAGCTGGCCTTCCCGCTCGAAGAGCTGCTCGACGCTATCCGCCCCGCCACGCGCGCCGTTCTGATCGCGAATCCCAACAATCCCACCGGTACCGGCACGTCGCGCGCGGGCATCGAGCGAATCCTTGATAAAGCCAGCAACGCCGCGGTTCTGATCGACGAAGCGTATTACGAGTTTTGCGGCATCACTGCGCTGTCGCTGGTCAATGACTACCCAAACCTCTTCGTCAGCCGGACGTTCTCGAAAGTCTTCGGCATGGCCGCGATGCGCCTTGGCTGTCTCTTCTCGCAATCCGGCAATGTCGAATTTCTCCACAAAGCGCAATCGCCGTACAGCGTCAACAGCGTCGCGGTACTGGCCGCGCGCGCTGCGATTCAAGATCGTGAGTACATCGAGAAATACGTCACTGAAATTCTGGCCGCCCGCGAACTGTTGTACGTTGGCCTCGAAAAGCTCGCGATCAAGTACTACGAGAGCCGCGCCAACTTCGTCCTGTTCGAAGCTGGTTCGCGCGCTATCCCCGTTCGCGATGAGCTGCGCCGCCGAGGCGTCCTGGTGCGCGATCGGAGCTACGAAATTCCGGGCTGCGTGCGCGTGACAGTCGGCACACGCGAGCAGGTCCGCCAATTCCTGGCCGAGTTGGAGCAGATCTGGTGAATCCCGCATCCCAGATCCTGGTGTTCGACATGGATGGCGTTCTCGTGGAGGTCAGCGAATCGTATCGCGAAACTATCGTCCGTACCGTGGAGCATTTCACCGGGAACATCATCACGCGCGCCAAGATTCAGGAGTACAAAAACCAAGGCGGCTGGAACAACGACTGGGCGCTGTCGCAAAAAATCTGCAAGGACCTCGGCGTCGAGATTCCATATGCTCAGGTGGTCGAATACTTCAACTTCCTCTTCCTCGAGCAAGGCCTCATTCATCGCGAACGGTGGCTCCCGCGCGCGGGACTGCTCGATCGTCTGAGCCAGAAATTCGAACTTGCCATTTTCACCGGCCGCACCACCGAAGAAGCCGAGATCACGCTGAAACGCGAAGGCGTCCGCGACCGATTTCTCCTTATGACCGCAAACGATGTAGAGCGCGAAAAGCCCGCGCCCGACGGCCTCCTCAAAATCGCTTCGATGCGGCCGTCCAAGAAAATGCTCTACGTCGGCGACACTGTCGACGACGCCCGCTGTGCCCGCGCCGCCAACGTGCCCTTCATCGGTATCGCCGCACCTTCACACGAGCGCCGCGCGGAGCTGCTCAACCTTTTTGCACTCGAAGGCGCTATCCAGGTTCTCGGAGAGATCAATGAGATCGGCTAGCATCGAACGCGATACCAAAGAAACGCAAATTCGTGGCGCGCTCAAAATCGATGGCAGAGGCAAGTACGACATTTCTACCGGCATTCGCTTCTTCGATCACATGCTCGAGCTGTTCACCAAACATGGCGGCTTCGACCTGAAGTTGAAGGCCACCGGCGACCTGGACGTCGACCAGCACCACACCGTCGAAGACGTCGGCATTGTGCTCGGCCAGCTTTTCTCGAAAGCTCTCGGCGACCGCAAAGGCATCAACCGCGCCGGATACTTCATCATGACCATGGATGAAACCCTGGCCCTGGTCGCGCTCGACCTCAGCGGCCGTCCTGCGCTGGTCTACAAAGACAAAGTGAAAGTGCGGCTGGTCGGCGATCTGCAATCCGAACTGGTCGAAGACTTCTTCGGCGGCTTCGTGAATCACGCTGGCGCGAACCTCCACGTAAAGGTTATGTACGGCCGATCGAATCATCACAAGATCGAAGCCATCTTCAAGTGTTTCGCGCGGGCTCTACGATACGCTTGCTCGAAAGACAAGCGATTGAAGGACCAGCTTCCCTCGACGAAAGGCCTGCTATGATCACGATCCTCGACTACGGGGCCGGCAATCTTCGATCTGTTCAGAACACGCTCGCCGAGCTTAGCGCGGATCACGAGCTGGTCCGGGATTCGCAAGGTCTCCGTCGCGCGACGAAAATCATCCTTCCCGGCGTCGGGCATTTCGGACAGATGATGCGCGCGCTCGATCAGATGCAGGTGCGCGAGGCACTGGTCGAACGCATTCGCGCCGGTGTGCCGTTCCTCGGAATCTGCCTCGGTCTCCAGGGTCTGTTCGAATCGAGCGAAGAGGCGCCAGAACAACGTGGGCTCGGACTGTTTCCGGGGCAAATTTGCCGGTTTTCGGCGCAAGCCCGCGTTCCGCACATGGGCTGGAACGAAATCGTGCCGCGCAATGACGCGCGGCTGCTGCGCAATCTGCCTGTGCATCCTTACTTGTATTTCGCGCACAGCTACTACGCGCCGGTCGTGGACGCAACCGCCGCCACTTGCGACTACACTACCAAGTACACGGCGGCTCTCGAATCGGGCAACGTTTTCGGAGTCCAGTTTCACCCCGAAAAATCCGGCCCCATCGGACTCCGCGTCGTGCGGAATTTTGTCGAACTCTAGAATGCTAGCCAAACGCATCATTCCCTGCCTCGATGTCACCGGTGGACGTGTCGTCAAAGGCGTCCACTTCGTCGGACTGCGCGACGCAGGCGATCCGGTGGAACTCGCCGCGCGGTACAACGACCAAGGCGCCGATGAACTGGTCTTTCTCGACATCACTGCTTCGAGCGACGCCCGCGAGATCATGGCTGATCTGGTTGCGCGAACGGCGCGCAAGGTCTTCATCCCGCTGACGGTCGGCGGCGGAATCCGATCGGTGGGCGACGCGCGCAAGATTCTGCATTCAGGCGCCGAAAAGGTCAGCGTTAACACGGCCGCGGTCCGCCGCCCCGAACTGATCAAGGAGCTCAGCGAAGAATTCGGCTCGCAAGCAGTTGTACTCGCGATCGACGCCCGCAAGAATTCGAACGGCGGCTGGAATGTTTTCACGCGTGGCGGTCGCGACGACGAGGGCTTTGACGCCGTCGAGTGGGCGCTGGAAGGCGAGATGCGCGGCGCGGGTGAAATCCTGCTCACTTCGATGGACAGCGATGGCGTGCAAACTGGTTTCGATTGCGAACTGACCTGCTCGGTTTCGAAAGTGACTCACATTCCCGTCATTGCCTCGGGCGGCGCGGGCAAACCGGAAGACTTCGAGCGCGTGCTCACTGAAGGTCGCGCGGATGCGGCTCTGGCGGCTTCCATATTCCACTATGGAACCTACACCGTCGGCGATTTGAAAACCTTTCTTGCCGCTCGAGGAATTCCCGTGAGGCCGGCATTGTGAGAGCGAAGACGTGATCATTCCCTGCATCGATTTGATGGACGGCAAAGTCGTCCAGCTTGTTCAGGGCCGTGACAAGGCGCTCGAGGCTGGAACGCCGCTCGAGATGCTCCAGCTCTTCGCCGCATTCCCGCAGATTCAAGTGATCGATCTCGACGCCGCGATGAGTAAAGGCTCGAACGACGGTCTGGTCGAGCTGGTTGCTTCCCGCGCGGTGGCGCGAGTGGGCGGCGGCGTCCGGTCGCCCGAACGCGCACGCATCCTGATTGAGCAAGGTGCATTCCGCATCATCGTCGGAACGGCCGCATTCGAGCGCGAGTTGCTCGCTGAGATCGCGGATGCCGTTACTCCCGAGCGGCTCATCATCGCGCTCGACTCGCGCGGCGGCAAAGTCGTCGTACGGGGCTGGCGCGAGACCACCGAGTTCACCGCGGAAGAAATGATCCCGCACTTCGAGCCTTACTGTTCCGGTTTCCTTTGCACCTACGTCGACAAGGAAGGTCTCATGCAGGGGACTAACCTGGATTGGTTTCGGCGATTGCGCGCAGTGACGAAGCACGAGCTGACTGCCGCGGGCGGCATCACTACGATGGACGAGATTCGCGAACTGACGAGGCTCGGCATCAACGCCGCGCTCGGAATGGCGATTTACACCGGAAAACTAAGTTTGGACGAACTCGCTCAGGCCGGCTGAGGGCGCTCGCCGCCGAGTAAGCCAGGTAACGGCTTGCCGCTCTCGGGGCGCAGGACCTGCTGCGGTTTTTCGCCACCGTCGGGCGGTGCGGGCTTGGTCGGCGGCATGGGAGCCAGCGTTTCGCCGTCGATCAGCATCTTCACTTCCGCACCGTCGAGCACTTCACGCTCGAGCAAGGCTTCCGCGATACGCACCAGGGCATCTGATTTTTCCTCGATGATTTTGCGCGCGCGTGCATAGCCCGCTTCGACCAGCTTGCGAACTTGCTCGTCAATCTTGATCGCGGTCGCTTCGCTGTAATCGCGATGCTGCGCGATCTCGCGGCCGAGGAAGATCTGCTCTTCCTTCTTGCCGAAGCTCATGGGGCCGAGTTCACTCATGCCCCACTCGCAGACCATCTTGCGCGCCATATCGGTGGCACGTTCAATGTCGTTGCTGGCGCCGGTGGTGATGTGGTGCATGAAAATCTCTTCGGCGATACGGCCACCCATCAGAATGGCGAGCCGCGCTTCGAGATATTCGCGATTGGCGTTCAGCTTGTCGTCGAGCGGCAACTGCATGGTCAAACCGAGCGCCATACCGCGCGGGATGATGGTGACTTTATGCAACGGATCCGCACCCGGCGACAAAGCAGCGACCAAGGCGTGACCGGCTTCGTGATACGCCGTGATGCGCTTGTCCTCTGCCGTGATGATCATGGACTTGCGCTCCACGCCCATCATGACTTTATCCTTGGCAAGCTCGAAATCGAACTGCGTGACCACCTTGCGATTCTGGCGGGCCGCAACAAGAGCGGCTTCGTTCACCAGGTTGGCCAGATCAGCGCCCGCGAACCCTGGCGTGCCGCGCGCGACGATGGACAGATCCACGTCGTCGCCCAGCGGCGTCTTCTTGGTGTGGACGCGCAGGATCATCTCGCGGCCCTTCACATCCGGGCGGTCGACGACCACGCGGCGATCGAAACGGCCCGGCCGCAGCAATGCAGGATCGAGCACGTCGGGACGGTTGGTGGCGGCGACCAGGATCACGCCCTCGTTGGATTCGAAGCCGTCCATTTCGACCAGCAACTGATTCAGCGTTTGTTCACGCTCGTCGTGTCCGCCGCCGAGGCCAGCACCGCGATGGCGGCCGACCGCGTCAATTTCATCGATGAAGATGATGCAAGGGGCGTTCTTCTTGCCCTGTTCGAACAGATCGCGCACGCGGCTCGCACCCACACCGACGAACATCTCGACAAAGTCGGAGCCGGAAATCGAGAAGAACGGTACGTTGGCTTCGCCGGCGATGGCCCGCGCAAGCAGGGTCTTTCCGGTGCCGGGAGGTCCGATTAACAAAACGCCTTTGGGAATGCGTCCGCCGAGCTTCTGGAATTTCTGCGGCTCACGGAGAAACTCAATGATCTCCTGCAGCTCTTCCTTGGCTTCTTCAACACCGGCCACGTCCTTGAAAGTGACCTTCTTTTGCTGCGAGGAGTGCAGCCGCGCACGGCTCTTTCCGAAGCTGAGCGCTTTATTGCCGCCGCTCTGCATTTGCCGCATCATGAAAATCCAGAACGCCAGCAAAAGCACGAACGGAATCGCGTTGATCAGAATCGAAACCCAACCGCTGCCCGCTTCCTTGTTGTAGTGGATGTCAACGCCATGCGCGAGCATCGCGTCGTCCAGCGCCTGCTGATTGGTGGGAAGCACGGCATGGAGCTGCTGGTCGTCATCCTTGTACTTACCCACCAGATCGTTGCCGGTGATAGTGACTGTCTTCACCTTACCGGCATTCACGTCATTCATGAGGTTGGTGTAGGAGAGCTGAGCGTCCGGCCGTGATTTGGTGTTGTGGACCAGGGTCCAGAACAGAACCACCGCCATAATGATCACGACCCAGAACACCGCGGTTTTTATGTTTGAATTATTCATCAACTTCTCCTGCTCATCCCGCACCTAAACATTAGACGTACCGGCGGGCCGATCGATGCGTACTTCTACTCATCCGACTCGTCGATCCTGAGTACGACGCGCGCTTCCGGACCGGCGGCGAAATCGGCGGCCGCCCCGAACCGGCGCGTCCATAGGATGATTTCATTATAGGTAATAATCGGCCAGTGGCGGCGTTCCCACAAGGGCACGCGATTTTCCTGGAACATAAGTTTAATCTTTTCTTCGGTTGGTCGGCCTATACGGCGGTACTTGTCGCCTGGGCGCCAGTTGCGGAGCTCGAGGTTAGGAACGTCCGCGGAGGGTAGGTTCAGAGGCGTGAGGTCCAGTTCCTTGCCGGAGGCCGATTGCCCGGTGCCCGATTTCTCCAGCATCTGCAACGTGATACGAGAAAAACCACCGGGCAGTTCCACGATTCCGGGAACTTGGACGATGTACGCATAGTCGCGCGGCGGCGCGGGGGCGTTCGTGATTTTCGAAAAACGAAGCCATTCAAAGGATCGCATGATGTCGAGGCCGGGGAGCTGGGTTCGGTCGTTACCTTCCGAGGATCGGGTCATTTCGAGGACTCGCTCGATGTGCGGGAAGTCGATCTGGCGGAGGTCGCCTTTGGTGGTTTCGATGAACTGGCGGATAAGGCGGCGGGCAACTGCGGTGGGCTCGTTAGTGAGGAGGGTGATGGGGATGATGAGCGGCTGGTTGCCGGAAGGAAGTTTCGGTTGCAACTGGGCGGACCAATAATCTTCCTCGTCGCGGGCCAGGGTGGCGAGGTTGGCGAGCGCTTGTTCCAGGCGCGGGTTGAAGGCATCGGCCAGGAGCGGGAGGATTTCGTGACGGAGGCGGTTACGGGCGTACGAGCGGTCGGCGTTGGTTTCGTCTTCACGCCAGGCGATGGATTGGGAGCGGAGGCAGGCTTCGATTTCGTCGCGCGTCAGTTCGAGCAGTGGGCGTACGATTCCGGGCTCGGCGATTGGATGGATGCCGGAGAGTCCCGAGAGGCCGGAGCCGCGCAGGACGCGGTAGAGGACGGTCTCGGCCTGATCGGAGCGAGTGTGGCCGGTGGCGATGCGTGTCACGCATCCGGTCTCGATCAGCTTTTGGTAGAAGCCGGTGCGCACGCGGCGGGCGGCTTGTTCGAGATTATCGTCGACGGCGGGAACGTCGGCGCGGTGGATGTGGAACGGCAGATCGAACTGAGTCGCGAAATTTCGGACAAATTCGGCGTCGGCGAGCGAGGCGTTGCCGCGGATGCCGTGCTCGATGTGGACGACCGCGAGTCGCAGATCGAGATTCGGAGCGAGCTCGCGCAGAAGGTGCAGGAGAAAGACGGAATCCGCGCCGCCCGACACCGCCACGCCTACGCGGTCGCCGGGCCGGAACATCCGATGGCGCGCGGCGAACGCCGCAACTCGCGCGGCCAGTGACATCAGTCCTTTTGTAGCATCACCTCGGTGGATTTGATCACCACTTTGACTGCATCGCCTTTTTTCAGCTTCATTTCTTCAGCACTGCGGCGGGTGATGACGCTTTCGACCAAGTTATTGCCGACTTTGACGGTGACATGGGCCATTACCTCGCCGAGCTCGACTTCTTTGACCTTGCCTGGGAGTTGGTTGCGTGCGGAGATGGGCATGACTTCAGGATAGCGGGGATGGAAGCGCGGCGAGCTTCTGCGCGGCCGCAGCTGTGGCCAGCTACTTATTCGCCCCACCGGCGTAAAGCTGATCGCGCTCGCCTTCGCTGCAGAAATTTTCCAGAACGTCGCTGTTCGGGATCAGCAGCACGGTGAACTTTACGGTTACCGGCTTGGTCAGAGTTATGGGATCGTCGACGGTCGCTTCTATGTCCATCTGGCCGAAGTTGCGACGATGGAAACGCTCCTGAACTCTTAGTGCCTGGCTGTGCGGATGTCCCCGAACATCCAGCCAGGTCTTGTCGTTGAATCCGGCCGTGTCCACCACCAGAGTGTCGCCTTCCCATTTGCCAATCGAGTATCCCATCCACGCGGGAAAAGGATCGACGGGAAGTGGGCGGCCATCCGTATGGATTTGGCGGAAAGCGCCGTCCAGCTCAAAGTACATGAGGGTCGCTTCCGGAGTCTGGAAAATTTTGAACGGCCGCGCGTTGAAATAACGATTCGGTAAAGCGTACGGAAGACAGCGAGCCACGGGGGATTCCGCGATTATATTCTGCCGGTTCCTCAGCGTTTGTGCGGCCGCCTCGGGACGTAGAGGCTCTTCTCCCTGCTTGAAGTCGACAAAGAGATTAAAAAAATATTTGTTTTGATCGCGGAGATCGTCTCCGAGGACCTCGCCTAGACCAACTGGGCCGTATAGTCGCTCGATCTCACCAGGCGGGGGAGGCTCGATCTGCCAGACTCCAGAGAGATCCGGCCTGCCATTCGCAGCTCGGGGAGCCTTTGCAGTGAGGTCCGGCTTGCCATCCCGCTTAAGTGGGGTGCCGGGCACGGGGTAATTCAGCCACTGGGCGTTCACAGATGGCAGCGCACCTGTGATGATGATTCCCAGCAGGATTGTTCGAATGCGCATGATTCTCGCTATTCTACATGCTCTGGAGTCGGGCTCGAACGCCAGACGATAGGCGCGGGGGCAAGATTGAGTGCTTGCGTTGCGGTCAGGACGGTTCGCTGCTGAGCTCCTTCTTGAGAGTATCCGCTATGGCGGCAACTTGGTTCTCTGTGAGATTACCAAAGAAGGTTCGGGCCATCTTTTTTCTGAGCTTGGAGATCTCGCTGACGGCTTTGCGGCCTTTCGACGCCATTTGAACGAGGTTCGCTCGCTTGTCGGTTTTGTCCTTGCGTCGGAGAACGTAGCCTTCCTGCTCAAGGCGTTGTAGAGCGCGGACCGCATTGCTTCTATCCACGGAAAGGCGATTCGAGAGCGCGTCTTGTGCCGCTACGCCGCCCTGCTGGTGGAGCAATGTCAGCAAGCGCGCTTCGGTATGATTCAGGCCCAGGACGGAAAAGCATCGCTCGGCGACCTGGTAACGGCGCCGGGCCAGCTCCCCGATCAAGTCGAAAAGCGTCAGGAAACTGTCCATTTAGAACCCTCCGTTGACGCGAAGTGTTTTCCGGTGGTATTCATATGTGTGCGCACGCATATAGTTACTACCTGGAGGATAATGGAAAATGGACGCCAAAGCAATCGGCAAGATACTGGGTCCGAGGTTTGAGGCTGTAGCGGTGGATGGCGCCCGCGCGCTGGAAGAGCTCGCGCTGCCGGCGGACGCGGCGATTCTGGATGCCGGCACAGGTAGCGGCAATTTCGCGATCTATCTCGCCTCGCAGGGCTATCGTGTTTTGACTGGCGAACCGGCCACGGACAAGTCGCATTACGCCGGCAGAGAGTGGGCTCTCAACGCAGAGAAAGCCGGCGTCCGGAAACGCATCCGGTTCGAGGCGTTCGATGCCAGGGAGCTGCCCTTCGATCCCGAAACTTTCGACGCGGTCTTTTTCTTCGGCGTACTGCATCACATCGACGAACGTGTCCGCGGTGAGGTTTTCCGCGAAGCTCTGCGGGTCTCAAAGGAGAACGGAGCGGTGGTCTTCTTTGAGCCTCGAAAAGAGATGCTTGAGAGAATCTGGGTGGACGATCCTGGGCACCCTCTCGCGGCGAACCCGTCGATGTACGCGCCCGGCGACGAGACCCGGGAACAGCGGATCGAAGGTTCGCTGATGGATATTTTTATCTACAGGAAGCCTGCTACGTGTGTTCCGCGCGAAGCTACTTTCGCGGGTCGAAGTGAATTTCCACCTCAGTGTCGACGCTGACCGGGTGACCGGCTTTGAGTGTCGGCTTGTAACTGAACTTGGCCCAAGGCACCGACTCGCAGAGTTGCGATCCGCTGTTCAGCTCCGAGATCTTACCTTCCTCATCGATGACGACTTTGCAGTTCACCGATCCGCCCGTCGGTTCCCAAAGGGGTGCGGGCAGGGTGGTGGGACCTTCGGCCAGGAGAGCCTTTTGTTTATCGGCGGGAACGGAAACGGGCGTCGCTTGTTTCGCGCTCTCCTCCTTCTTCGGTTTCGCGGCATCGGCCGGAGCGGGTTCGATCCGGGTCACCAGGAATATGGGCCGGGCCGGAAAGCGCTTCACCTTGGCCCGCAAGTTGGAGGCGTATGCATCCGTATCGTCAAAGGACAGGCCGGGCCAGGCCATCCTCACGACGCTGCCGCAGCTTGAATCCAGTGGGTACCCGTTCTTGCCTTGGTCGGGATCGCCGAGGGCGTCGATGGCCTTTTGCGCGTACACGCCCTCGGCAATGTACTCGTGCCCGGCTTCGATCGGGAAGGGCTTGTTGAAGAAGAGGCGATATCGATTCAGGCCGTCCACCAAGTAGACGGAAGGTCCGCCGGCATTCATCGAGGCTTCCGCCTCGGATGTTTCGTTGGAAGCAATCTGGGCCTTGCCTTGGATCTTGTCGGGCGGCGCAGCGGCTTGCTTGGGTGGCGGCGCGCTCGAACAGCCGGCCAATGCGGCAAGAGCAAGCGCCGTAAAACAAAATGCGTAGGTGTTGCGGATCATCGTTAGGGCCCTCGCCTTCCGGAAGTTGGTCCGAATCCGACGTTATCACAGGGTGTGGGTGGTGACAACGGGCGCGTAGTGGTTTCAGAAGTCGGAGGAAGCGCCCCCACCGCCCGAATCTCCGCCGCCGAATTGGAACTCGGGACTAGGTTGTGGGGGAGTTACGGCTTGCGGGGCAACGAAGCCGATGGCGGTGGCTCCGGTGCTCAACCACGCTTTGTCTTTCGCAGAGAGGCGTTGGGCGGTGAAGCCGTGGCGGATTCCGGACGGGCCGGCTGCGAGCCAGCGCCGGCTGAAGAGGGCGACAGCGATCAAGAATGCGCCGAGGAACATCGCGTCCCAGGTGTGGCGCGGCCATCCGAGATACGGTTTATTGGTGACGAGTGTGAGGACGGCGGCGATGGCGCCGGCTGCGAGGACGAAGCGGTCTTTGGTGCGCAGGCCGCGAGCGAGCACGGCGGGCGGGAGGCACCAAGTGAGCGCCCAGGTGGTCCAGTAGAACGGGTTCGAGAAGTCGGTGGGCCGCTCAATCCCGTTCCACAAGCGCGGGAGCAGTTCGAGCGACGAAAGCTGGAGGTTAATGGCTGCGTAGATACCGAGCCAGAGCAGCGCTTCGGCGATCGAGTAGGTCTGGTCGAGGTAGGTGAAGCGATAGCGAGCGCGCACCGCGACGATAGCGATCAGTCCGGCGCCGTAGATTGCCGCGACGGCGAGATGCTGGGCCGAATGCGATGAGGTCCAGTGGCTTGGCAGCCAGACGGTGAAGAGCATCGCGGCGAGAAATGCGTAGGGGAGGCCGAAGCGATACCAGATCCAGAGAGAGGCGATGGCGCCGGCGGCAAGAATCAGGGCTTCCATGCCAGCGGGCCGCGGGTAATGGCTTTCAAGCAAAACGAACACCATTCCGATGCAGAGGAAGGCAACTGAGCTGACGGCGAGAGCTTCCTCGATCCCGTAGCGATAGAGGCGGGCCTGGGTGACAGCGAATTCGGCGGCTGCATAAGCGATGGGGGCGAAGATGAGTAGAAAGATCCCGGTGATCTGTTCCGACGGTCGTCTGAGGAACGTCGTGAAGAACAGCGCGATGGCGGCGGTTACGATGAGGACGGTGAAGAAGAACAGAACGATGCGCAGGAAAATATTGGTGCGGCGGAGATCGCAGACGGTTTCCTGTTCCATGCGCTGATACTGCGCCTCGGTGAGGAATCCTTCGCCGGCCCAGTCCTTGAGAAGGTTGCGGGCGCGCAGGGCTTCTTCGCTGGATGCGCTGTAGGCTCTCATGCGGGCCTCATGATTCTCGCGCGAAGCGGCGCGCGATGACTACCAGCACGACGACCATGGCTATGCCGGTGATCAGGAAATAGCCGATTATGGCGTCGTCGCCGTGGATCTCGCGAACGAGGACCGAGCTGACGCCGATGTAGCCGTAAACGGCAGCGTATGCGACGAAGGAAAACTGGCGGCGCGAGATTCCCCAGGCGAGGGATGCGGCGCAGGCCATCAAGAGAGCCAGTAGCCATATTCCATAGCCGCGCGATTCGAAGACCCCGGAGAGCAAGGCCCAAAAAAGCACGTTGGCCGCGATGTTCAAGTACGTGCCGAGAAAATGCGGCTTCAAGCGGCGGAGGTAGAGGATGACTCCGGCTGCGCCCGCGGTCAGGCTGTAGAGGATCGCGTACTCACGATAGGTTGCATCTTGATGCGATTGCCAGTGCGAAATGGTGACGCCGAACCATCCGGCGAGCGAGGACAAGGCGAGCGAGAGCACGAAGCGATTATCGAAGCGGTAAGCAAGGAAGAAGAAGAGGACGGCGGTGGCGAGTAAGTAGAGATCCCATTGGCCAGAGAGGACGTGGAAGCGGTTCTCGAGGTAAGTCAGTTCGAGCGACCAGGTGAGACAGCCGAAGTACAGGACATAGTCGAAGATCAGGCTGGGGGAAGGAGATTCGGCGGGCGTCCAGACCGGCGCGCGGGAGAAGCAATACCAGAAGCACACGGCGAACATCGCGGAGAGAGCGACAAGGATGAGGACGTCACCGAGTTGGTGCGACCAGGTGGTGATGGTCCAGCCGAGACCCGCGATGAACGCGAGAATGCCGGCGTAGAGAAGAACGTTGAGCTCGAAAAAAACGGAGAAGGGGTCGCCGCGGGAGAGGCCTGCGAGGTAGGCATGTTGCTCGGGCGTTATCGTGCCGCTCTCCTTCCATTGGTCGAGCCGGTTGAGTATGGTCATCGGGTCTCAGATCGCCGGAGTGGTCGCGCGTTTTCGGAGCCGGGATTCGATCGGGCGGGTCCTCGGCGCATGACATTCATCGTACATTGCAACCGGGCGAGATGCGGCTAGTGTGGGCGCTTCAGGGTTGCCAACCAGCGCGCCTTGCTCAGACCGCTGAACTCAGCCGCGAACGCGGGCAGCCTTGCGGGCGCATTCCGCCAGCGTACTTCGGGACTTTGACTCTTTCCCGACAGCGACCGCACGTGTTCGATGGCATCGGGACGGGGTCGCCTACCTCACGACAAACGGATTCCTCCGAGGTCGGTAGCATCTGGATAGGAGCAGGCGCGCGAACTTCGAGGTCATGCGGCGCGAGTAACTTCCACTAACGGAGCAAGGCGGCCGGAACTGCATCTAACGTGCAGATGCGGAGCATGCTTCGTTACATCACTTGCAGTCTGATCGTTTGCGCGGTTGTGTACGCGCAATTGGGCGGACCTCCGGCCAGCGGGCAAGCGCCGAGAGCCGAACAACTTCCGTTGTCGGGACGGCCGCAGACTGGAACTGTCGTTCCGGTGGAAACGCCCGCGGCTGGTGCCGGCGCCGGCAGTTCGGTAAACACAATTAACACGTCCATCCAGGTCCAGGGGACGTTTCAGGGCAGCGTGCCTTCTGGAACCGCGAGTGCCGGGCCAGTTGCGCTGAGGTTGCAGGACGCGGTGAAGCGCGGGATTCAGTACAACCTGGGGACCATCACGGCGGGCGAGGCGGGGAGGCAGGCGCGGGCGATGCGGTTGGCCGCCGTGGCGCAGTTGCTTCCCGATGTTACGGGCAGCGTTTCCGAAGCGGTGCAGCAGATCAATCTCGCGGCGGAGGGGCTGCGGCTGAATATTCCGATTCCCGGCTTTCACTTTCCGAGCGTAGTGGGTCCTTTCAATTATTTCGATGCGCAGGCGAACTTCGGTGAATCGGTCAGCTTGACCGCATTTCGCAATTGGCGATCGGCGCAGCAGAACGCGCGTTCGGCGGAATTGTCGATTCAGGATGCGCGTGAGCTGGTGGCGTTGGCAGTAGCGGGATCGTATCTGCAGATTCTGGCGTCAACGGCGCGCATTCAGACCGCGCGGGCGCAGATAGAAACAGCGCAGGCAGTCTATCAACAAGCCGTGGATCGAAACCTGAGCGGACTGAACGCGCACATCGACGTAAATCGGAGCCAGGTGGAATTGCAGACGCAGCAGCAGCGGCTTACATCGCTGCTCAATGATTTTGAGAAGCAGAAGCTCATGCTGGCGCGGCTGATCGGGCTGCCGATGGCTCAAGCTTTTACGCTGGCGGATGCCGTGCCGTATCACGACGTGCCGGCTCCGGATGTGGACGCGTTGGTGCGGCAGGCTTTCGCTGGGCGCCAGGATGTGCAGGCGGCGGTGGCGCAGGTGCGGTCGGCTGAGTCGGCGCACGGAGCGGCGGTGGCTGAGTTTTATCCATCGCTTGAGGTGACCGCGAATTACGGCGCGACGGGCGTGAATCCGTCGCGCGATGCGCACGGCGTTTTTCTGGTCAATGGCTCTGTGAATTTTCCGATTTATCGCTCGGGCCGGATTCAAGCGGACATCGCGCAGGCGGATGCGGCACTGGCGCAGCGTAAAGCCGAGTTGGAAGACGCGAAGGGGCGGGCAGAACAGGACGTCCGGACCGCGGCGCTCGACTTGGCGGCGGCATCGCAGCAGGTGCGCGTCGCGCAATCGAATCGCGCGTTGGCGGCCGAAACATTGGACCAGTCGCGCGACCGCTTCCGCGCGGGTGTTGCCGACACGGTGGAGTTGGTGCAGGCGCAGGAGTCGGTGGCCACGGCCGAGCAGGACTACATCAGCTCACTGTATGCGTACAATCTCGCGCGCGTCAGCTTAGGCCGCGCGGTAGGACAGACGGAACAGAATGTCGCGGCGCTGGTGTCTGGGAAATAAATATGCCGGAAAATCGTGGCACGTTCGCATCGCACGAAGAAGTGGAGCAATTGCGAGAGGAAGTGCGACGGCTTCGCAAGCAGCAAGAGCCGGCCAACGGACAAAACGGCCATGGTGAGAACGGGAAGGGCGACGATTCGAAATCCAAGGATCGGGGAAAGGATGACGAAACCAAGGAAAAAGAGGACAAGCCGCATCCGCTGCGCAAGTGGTTGATCATCGGTGGGATTCTGGTGATCGCGATCGCGGCGGTGGGGTGGTGGCTGCACGCGCGGAATTTTGAATCTACGGACGATGCGACGGTGGACGGGCACATTAGCGGACTGGCGGCGCGGATCAACGGCACGATCACGGGCGTGTACGTGGAAGAAAACCAGTATGTGAAAGCGGGCCAGGTTGTCGTGGATCTGGATCCGAGTGACAACAAGGCCGAACTGGAGCAGGCGCAGGCACAGCTCGCGCAGGCGCGGAACCAGACCATTGCCGAACAGCCCAATGTACCGGTCACGCAGGTAACCCAGCAGACCAACATTGCGACCTCGAACACGGCGGTGACGGGGGCGCTGGCAACGGTTGCCGCCGCGGAACGTAACTACGATGCGGCGCTGGCGAAGGTGCGCGAGGCCGAGGCCACCAATGCCAAGGCGCAGGCTGACGTGGCGCGGTATCGTCCGCTGGCGGATAAAGACGAAGTTCCGCGTGAGCAGTTCGATCAAGTGGTTGCAACGGCGAAGGCACGGGCTGCCACCGTGTCGGCCAACTATGCGACGGCGGAAGCGGCGCGGCGGCAGGTGGAAGAGAGCCGAGCGCAATTGACGCAAGCCCAGCAGCGCGCGGAAGAAGCGGCCGAGAACGCGCCGCGCGAGGTGGCCGTCCGGCGAGCCACGGTGGCCACGCGCGAGTCTGCCGTGCAGGCAGCGAAAGCGCAGGTGGATCAGGCGCTGCTGAATTTGTCGTATTGCAAGATTGAGACGCCGGTGAACGGAATCATTGCAAAGCGCATGGCCGAGGTGGGCCAGCGCGTGTCACCGGGGCAGCAAGTTTTTCTGATCACGCAGATCGACGACTTGTGGGTGACGGCGAATTTTCGCGAGACACAGCTCCGGCGGATGCGGCCGGGACAAAGCGTGCGTATCCACGTGGACGCGCTCTCGGCGGACTTTAACGGCTACATCGAGAGCATGCCCGCGGCGAGCGGCGCCGTGACCAGCCTGCTGCCGCCCGAGAACGCTACGGGCAACTTCGTGAAGATTGTGCAGCGTCTTCCGGTACGCATCCGTTTCAAAAAAGGCCAAGGCGGGCTGAACCGGCTGCGGCCGGGAATGTCGGTGGAGCCTAAGGTCACGCTCGAATAGCCATGCCGGAATTCGACGAATCGCAAGGCTGGCATCCGGGCCACGATCCATGGCTGATCGCGCTGACGGTGACGATGGCGACGTTCATGGAGGTGATGGATACGTCCATCGCGAACGTCGCCCTGCCGCACATCGCGGGCGGGCTGTCGACGGGAATGGACGAGTCCACTTGGGTGCTCACCAGTTATCTGGTGTCGAACGCGATCATTCTTCCGATCTCTGCGTTTCTCAGCGACCGGTTCGGGCGCAAGAAATTCTACATGAGCTGCGTGGCGCTATTCACCGTCAGCTCGTTCTTGTGCGGCCTGTCGGTGAGCCTGCCGATGCTGATCTTTTTCCGTGTTCTGCAAGGCGCGGGCGGCGGAGGGCTGGGGCCGAGCGAGCAGGCGATTCTGGCGGACACGTTTCCGGCCTCGAAGCGCGGGATGGCCTTCGCCGTGTACGGTATGGCGGTGGTGCTGGCGCCGGCCATCGGGCCGACGCTGGGCGGATGGATCACCGATAACTATTCCTGGCGTTGGATTTTCTACGTCAATATTCCGATCGGAATTTTGTCGCTGTTCCTGAGCAGCATCATGGTGACCGATCCGCCGCACATGGTCAAAGCGAAACAGGAGTCCAGGCGGAATCCGATCGATTTTATGGGGCTGGTGCTAGTGGGAACGGGGTTGGGTGCGTTGCAGGTGGTTCTGGACAAGGGGCAGCGTGACGACTGGTTCTCGTCGCATTTCATCACTATATTCACACTGCTTTCGGCCTGCGCACTGATCGCTTTTGTCATCTGGGAGTGGAACATCAAACATCCCATCGTGAATCTTCATTTGTTTGAGAATCGCAGCTTCGCGGTAGCGTGCTTTTTGATGCTGGTGGCGTTCTCGGCGCTATTCGGAAGTACTGTTCTGATTCCTCAATTTGCGCAGACGGTGCTCGGATACACCGCGGAGTTGGCAGGCGAGCTTTTGTCCCCCGGAGGATTCGCGATTATTTTGATCATGCCGCTGGTGGGATGGCTGACGTCGCGAGTGGATGCGCGATATTTGATCGGCGGCGGGCTCCTGGTAAGCGCTCTGGCGCTGTTTCACATGACGAATCTATATCTGGGTATCGATTTCAAAACTCTGATGTGGTGGCGGATTTTCCAGGCTGCGGGCGTGGCGTTTCTGTTCGTGCCGATCAATACGCTTTCCTACAACGAGATGAGGCCGGAGCAGAGCAATCAGATTTCGTCGATGGTGAACTTGATGCGGAACATGGGAGGAAGCATCGGGATATCGGCGGTCACGACGATGATTACACGGCATCAGCAGGTGCATCAGGCTTATCTGGCTCGCAACACGTTTGAGTACAATCCTCGCTTGCAACAAGTGCTGAATTCGATCACAACTTCGGCGGAAGCGCGAACGGGAGCGGTTCAGGCCATGCAGCAGGCGTACGGGCGAATCTATGCCTCGATGCAGGCGCAGGCGGCGGTGCTGGCGTACGTGGACGTTTTTTGGATCATGGGCGCGGTTTGCCTGGCGGCGATCGCGATTTTGCTTTTCGCGAAGAGGACCAAGCCTGGGCAGGCGGCGATGGGGCACTAAGGCAGCAGGCTCGCCTCTTATACTCAGAGTGTGTTGGGTGGAGCGTGGCGCGCGGCGCGGTCGTATGTCTGGCTGTTCGTAGTGCTTTCAGTTCTGTATCATTCCAATCTGCGCCCGATTCCTTCGGGCGATTCGCTCTGCACGTCGCTGCTGCCATTTTCGATTCTGCTCGATCACACGGTGAAGCTGGACCGGTTCGCGCCCTGGCTTTTTGCGAACGTTCCGTACACGCGCGAAGTGATTCGCACTCTGGGCGGGCACTACTACAGCGGCTATCCAATTTGGAATGGCGTATTCGTGACGCCGCTGTACACGCCGCTCTTGTTGATTCCGCGGCTGCGCGAATGGGATCCGGGCGCTCTGGTAGCATTGGCTCGGATCTCGGAGAAGTTCGCGGCGTCGGCAATCGCGGCCGGCTCGGCGCTGGTAATGCTGGCGCTGCTGAAGCGTCTGACCAGCACGCGATGGGCGTGGATGCTGACGTTGGTGTATGCGATCGCGACGGCCACGTGGTCCATCGCGAGCCAGGCGTTGTGGCAGCACACGACGGTGGAGTTCGCGACGGCCGCGGCGTTGTATTTTCTGGAGCGCTGGTGGTGCGAGAGGGGATTTCGACGGGCGCTGGTCTTTTGCGGCCTATGTGCGGGGTGCGCTGCGATGGTCCGGCCGGGCGAGGTGGTCATGCTGGCAGCGCTACTGGCCGGATTGTTCGTCGCGCGCGCCTCGTTGAGCGAGTACGTGCGTTTTCTGACCGCGCCAGCGACCGGCGGGGCGATCGCGCTGGCCTACAACTTCCATTTCTTCCACAATGCGACCGGCACCTACACGTTTGCGATGTGGGCCGGGTCGGCATGGAATGGCGTGATCGGACTGCTGGTGAGCCCCGGGCGAGGGCTGTTGATTTACATGCCCGTGACCCTGTTTGGGCTGTGCGCATTTTTTCCGCGCGCGGAAGATGGGCGGAGCAAGCACCGGCCGATGCTGGTCGCGGCGAGCATGCTGATCGTTTTGCACTTCCTGGTGGTTTCGCGCGTGAATCTGTGGTGGGGCGGATATTGCTGGGGGCCGCGCTATCTGACGGAGACCTTGCCGCTGTTCGTGATCCTAATGGCGTTGGGCTCGGCGGTGTTGGAGCGGCCGTGGGTGCGACGCGCGTTCAGTGCCGCGGTGGTTTACGGTGTGCTGATCCAGGCGGTCGGCGTGTATTTTTATCCCAACGGGCATTGGGATAACACGCCCGTGCCAGTGGATGACGCTGGGTATCGGAATTGGAACTGGCGCGACAATCCGATTGGGAGGGCGTTGGCGGCGGGGCCGGTGTGGCAGCCGTATGCGATCGTCGGTGCGGCGTTGACTGGAGGCGTTCCGGCAGCCTCGAAGAAGATGCGCGAAGTGGGCGTCGGTTTATATTGAACTCATGCCCGCATCGCTAATGGAAGTGGCCGCTGGGATTCGCTTGCTGTTGATGGACGTGGATGGAGTGCTGACGGATGGCAAGCTGTACAACGTTCCCGATGCGGCCGGGAACATGGTGGAGACGAAGGGGTTCGATACGCAGGATGGCGTGTCGCTGCAATGGCTTTCCTGGAAGGGAATCCAGACCGGTGTGATCAGCGGGCGGGTTTCGCCGGCCACCGAGGAGCGGGCGCGGCAGTGCGGGATGACCTACATTTATCAAGGGCATCTGGAGAAGATTCCGATACTGGAGGAGATTCTGGAGCGGTCGGGATTCAAAGGACCGCAGGTGGCTTACATGGGCGACGATTTAACGGACGTGGTAGTGATGAATCGGGTGGGACTGAGCGTCGCACCGGCGAATGCACGGGCCGAAGTGAAGCGATCGGCTATGCACGTGACGGAGAATCCGGGAGGGCGCGGGGCGGTGCGGGAAATTGCGGAGTTGTTGCTCAAAGCGCAGGGGCACTGGGACGATCTGCTGAGGAAATACGAGATCCGTTGAGGCAGCGTTTTTGGATCAAGCCGTGTGGACGAGGACCCGCTTGAGTTTGGTCGCGCGAGAGTTCACGGGAGGTTTTGCCAGAGCCGCCTTTACAACCCGGACGAACTCATCTATGGCTTCCAGCCGGGAGCAGCAGAACTGGCAGAGCAGGAGGTGTTCTTCCAGTGGTGCGTTCACTTGGTCAGATAGCTTTCCTATCGCGTATTGTTCCAGAAGCTCATCTGGAACGTGATAAGCGGTTGTGTTCATAACAGAACCTCCTTCGGCGGGAGATCAAACCGCCGATCAACTTACGCTGCGATCTTTAGTCGACCGCCGATCTTATTGTCCAGAGTGAGCGGCGGCCATTGAAGTTCTCACAAAAAGGTCGGGTATGGGTCGTTTTCTCAATTTTTTCTGCCCCAGCTCCCCGAAACGGGCTTTGGCGCGGGACTTGAGTAGGCGGAACTGGGTCTCAGTTAAGCGCATCTCATCGCAGATCTGCTCCTGGCTTTGTTCGTGTAAGTAGAAGCGGGTCAATACTTCGCGATCCCGTTCGGACATTTGGTTCAACACGTCGGTCATGAGTGCGGTTTTTTCGTGAAAGGCCGCATTCTGCTCGGGATTCCGGCGGTCATCGGCGACCCGCGCCCCCACATCCAGATTGATGTGATCGCGGCGCCTGTGGACCAGATGATCGATATGGGCGGCTACTTGGCGGCGGACTACGGTGCGTACAAACCCCATGAGGCGCTCCGGTTCGCGTAAATCGCCGCGGCGAATGGCTTTCACGACAATGAGAAACGTATCGTGGATTTTATCGTCGATTTCCTGCGCGCCGAGCTGGCGGCACAGATAAAAGCGAATGCCCTTGGCGAACAGACGATACAAGTCCGCCATTCCGGAGTCGTCACCCTTCCGGACGCGGTCGACCAACGCCTGCCAATTCACTGAGTCGCTTAGTATTTGAGATGTCGGCGGCTCTTCTGCAGTGCAGACTGACTCCTGCACGCTAGTCTTAACCACTACGGCGCTATGCGCCGGCATCAACGACGTCAACGGAGCTTTGAGTCGAGTAGCGAGTTTCCCTATTGCAGCGGCCATTTTTCGAGCATCCTCTTCCAGTCCCTTAGATTTAGTGGGTTTCCTGCGGCGAGGACAACGGACGATCGGGAGAACCACGCTTCGTCGACAACCACTCAGGTGTTTCTCGTAGGCAAGCACTTAATCCACCAAATATTGGTGTGAGAACAAGTGCTAGGACGCGGGACTGGCGTGAACGATGAGAGAATCGATCGGCAGGCTGTGTAAGGCGATGATACTCAATAATTTCCGCATCGGAGCCGACGCGGGATATTCGACCAATTCCAGGCCACTATCCTCACCGGAGTATAGAAGCGCTTTAGCTCAGGATGTTGTCGAGCCTTGTGGAATAACACGCGGTAGCCCGCACCCGATTAAGGTGCCGGGACTGCCTTCTCGTAGAAGTCCTCCATGGACTTGTGCAAATTGTCCAGGCAGGCCTTCTTGGTGTACAACATGTGACCGGCTTCACAATACGTGAGGCCGACGTGGCTGGCGATGGCGGGTTCCATTCCCATGTGATTCACGGTGTACTCGGTGGCGAAGAACGGCGTGGCGAGATCGTAGTAGCCGTTGGCGATCATGACCTTCATGTTAGGATTCTGGGTCATCGCTTCGCGCATCATCTCGGCAGTGTTTAGGTAGCGGTTCTCGAATCGGCCGTAGCTCCACGGACGAACCTTGTTGGTGAGAGCTTCGTAGGTCAGGTCGGTTTCGTACTTCAGGTCCTTGCGGATGTACTCGTTGAACACGGCGGTGAACGGGCCCTGGACGGACGAGTAGCTGGGATCATACTCCGGTGTTTCGCCGGCGGCATCGAGATCGGCTCCTTCCAGGCGACTGTCGTAGCGTCCTACGGTCTTGCGCTCGTTGCGCAGGAGTTCCTTACAGAAGCGCTGGATGTCGATGCGCAGGTTGGTCTGCTCAACGTATTGTTCAGAAAGTCCGGTGAGCCGAGCAAGCTGTTTCACTACCTGCGCTCGCTCGGTGGCGGTGAGCTTGTCGCCTTTCATCAGCGCGACGGTATATTCGTTGGCGGCGAAACGGCGCGATTCACCGACAGCTTTTTCGAGATCGGTCTGCAAATCCTTGGGCAGTTTCTTGTGATACCAGGCGGCCGCCGTGTAGCTCGGTAGATAGAGTGCATAAGGAAGATCATTGCCGCTATTGAAGGAGATAGTTTCGAAGTTGAGCACGCTCGAGATCAACGTGACTCCGTTCAGGTAGATTCCGTAGGTGTTGAGGAGATACTGCGAGAGTGCCGACGCGCGCGTGGTGCCATAGCTTTCGCCGGCCAGAAATTTGGGCGAGTCCCAACGGTTGGACTTTCCGAGGTAGGCCTCGATGAACGCGCCTACCGATTGCAGATCGCCTTCGAAGCTGTGGAAGTCGGCTGGATTTACGCCGGGAGCATTGCGGCTGTAGCCGGTGGTCACTGGATCGATGAAGACGATATCGCTGTAATCAAGCACGGTGTCGTCGTTATCCACGAGACGATAGGGCGGCTTGGGCTGATCGCCTTCGGCGCCCATGACAACGCGCTTGGGTCCAAGAGCGCCCATGTGCAGCCAGATGGAAGCCGATCCGGGTCCGCCGTTGAAAGAAAACGTGATGGGGCGTTTGGAATTGTCCTGGACGTCGCTGCGCGTGTAGGCGACGTAAAACATATTGGCCCAGGGTTTATCGTCTTTTTTCAAGATCAGAGTGCCGGCGGTGGCGGTATATGGGATTCGCTTGCCGTTAACGGTGATCTCGTGCTCGGTTTTAGAAGTCTTTTCGACAGCGGGTGGAGCGGGGAAGCGTTCCGCCGCCGGAGTGGAGGAGTCAGCCTGAGCCGCCGGCGCGCCGCCTCGGCCTCCGTGGGCTTGGGCGTTCAAAGTAAAAGCGATCAGCGGCGGGGCGACAAGCAACGACAGTAAGCGAATTCGCACGAATATTTCTCCTCAGGGACCATGTTAGCGTGGAATCAACGGCATGTTATTGTCTTTCCTGCACCGCGTCGCTGCGCGCGAGGATCTATCCGCGTCCGAAGCACGCGAGGCCATGCTCGCGATTTTAGAAGGCGAATCGACCACCACGCAGATCGCGGCGTTTCTGGTGGCGCTGCGGATGAAAGGCGAGACTGCCGAGGAGCTGCTTGGCTTCGCGCGAGCGATGCGCGAGAAAAGCACACGCGTTGAGGTGCCGGCCGATTCTCAGCCTTTGCTCGACACCTGCGGCACGGGCGGCGACGGAGCGAAGACGTTCAATATTTCCACCATCGCCGCGTTCGTGGTGGCGGGCGCCGGGGTTCGAGTTGCCAAGCACGGCAATCGGTCGCTGGCGGGGGAATGCGGTAGTGCGGATCTGCTGGAAGAGTTCGGAGTTCGGCTGCTTGCGACGCCTGAGTCGATCGCATGCGCGATCTCAACGGTGGGCATTGGGTTCATGTTCGCGCCCGCGTTTCATCCAGCCATGAAGCACGCGCAGCCGGCTCGGCAAGAACTCAGAATGCGGACGGTGTTCAATCTGCTGGGGCCGTTGGCCAATCCCGCCGGAGTAGCGCGGCAGTTGATCGGAGCACCGTCATTACGTGCTGCCGAGCTCATAGCCGGTGCGCTGGCTTCGTTGGGCGCGGAGCGAGCCTTCGTGGTATACGGATCGGACGGTTTGGATGAAGTGACCACCACTGGTTCGAGTGAAGTGTTCGAGGTGAGCGAAGGTCGAGTGCGGCGATTCTCCTGGTATCCGTCCGATTTCGGAGTTGAGACTGCGAGTATAGAGCAAATAGCGGGCGGGGATCGGGCGTTCAACCGCGCGATCGCTGAATCGATCCTCCAAGGCGAGCGCGGCCCTCGACGGGATATCGTGCTGGTGAATGCAGCGGCGGCGTTGCTAGCTGCTGGCGTGGCGCAGGACGTGAAAGAGGCGATTGCGCGTGCCGAGGCATCGCTCGATTCGGGAGCGGCCGCGCACAAGCTGGAGGCGCTCGCGAAATTCAACGGCCATTGAGAACGTGCTTGGCCAGATCCTGCATGTTGTCCACCATCAGGTCGGGCGGATCCTCGACAAAACTCTCCGGTTGGAATCCATAGGTGACACCGCAGGCCATCACTTCGGCGTTGCGTGCGGTGCGCACGTCGACGTTGCTGTCGCCGACCATGATGGTTCGTTCTTTCGTGATGCCGGTCTCGTCGAGCAGGGTGCGGATGCCGATGGGATCGGGTTTCTTCTGCTCGAAACTGTTCCCGCCGTAGATGCGAAAAAAGTGGCCGCCCAAGCCGAGACCGTGGACTAGCGCCTGGCTGAAACGCACGGGCTTGTTGGTTAACACGGCCAGCTTGTTGCCGGCCGAATGCAGACTATCGAGTGCTTCGCGCACGCCGGGGTACAGATACGTATTGTCGAGCATGTGGTCGCGATAATAGTCGAGAAAGAAGCGCAGGGCCCGCTGCACGTCAGCATCGCTGGCGTCCGGCCCCAAGGCGCGGCGCATGAGAATCGGCGCGCCACTGCCGACGTAGGACGCGACCAATTCGGCCGACAACGGCGGAAGGTTCATGTGGGCGCGGGCGGCGTTGACCGAGTGGACCAAATCGAGTTTGGAATCGATCAGAGTTCCGTCGAGATCGAAGATTAGTAAATTCATTGGCGGCGAGCCTCGCCCGGAGGTTTCGCGGCGCGGCGCATGGCCCATTCTTTTTGAGCTTTTTCCTGCGCGTCGTGGAAAGCGTCCTTGATATCGTGCGGCGTCATGGCCGCGAATATGCTGGACGCGTCCACGACATAAGGGAGGAATCTCGAATTGACTACGGACGCAGGTGGAGGAGTGGGCGCGAAGGCCAGCAGGACGGTGGCGATGGCCGCGGCGATGATGAACCCGCGCACTAAGCCGAATGCGCCGCCGAGCAACCGATCAAACCACGACAGGCCGGCCCACTTCATGAATTTTGCCAGGATGCTTCCGACGATGGCGCCGAGAATCACGAATCCGACGAAGATGATGAGGAAGCCGGCCAGGTTGGCCATCTGGCGCGAGGAAAAGTAGTCGTAGAAATACGCGCCCACCACGCCATAGGACCAGAAGCCCACGAACACGCCGACAATCGCCGCGATGAAGCCGATACCCACGCGCGCGAATCCGCCGCTGATGCCGGTGATCACCGACAAGCCCACCACCAGAATCATGACCAGATCGATCCAGCTCATAATGTTCTCCCTGTCAGCACACGATGCGCCTCGCGATATTTTTCAGACGTGCGTTCGATCACGTCAGGAGGCAG
>Ga0335078_10002528_pt1 | contig 27676 bp, 29 predicted proteins | sample Lox_Sample_32_FD_206711 | JGI IMG/M metagenome (GOLD analysis project Ga0335078, IMG submission 206711) | Soil microbial communities from Loxahatchee National Wildlife Refuge, Florida, United States - Lox_Sample_3.2 | ecosystem: Environmental > Terrestrial > Soil > Wetlands | place: USA... | reverse complement strand
TCCTCGCACGGGGCCGCGACGGGGTGGCCGTTCAGTCGGAATCTAACGGGATCGGCGGACGACATCGCTCTCGGTCGCGCTCGTCGGGACGGCACGCGTGGGAGTACCTAAGCTCGGGGGGTGGACGTCCCGGACGATCTCGGCGACCACGCTCACCGCGATCTCGCTCGGCGTCTCGGCGCCGATCGGGAGTCCCACCGGCGAGCGGACCCGGGCGAGCGCCTCCCGGCCGACCCCGCGCTCCCGAAGGCGGGCGAAGATGTGCTCCCGCTTCGAGCGGCTCGCGATGAGGCCGATCGTGTTCGGGAACCGGCGGACCGCCTCGTCGAGGACCTCGAGGTCCTTGAGCGCGTCGTAGCCGAGCAGCAGCAGGTGCGTGAACCCCGCCGGGTCGAACGTGTCGAACAGGTGGCCGGCGTCCACGACCTCGCGCCGGTCGGCGTCCGGGAACCGGTCCCGCCCGACGAACTCGGGCCGGTCGTCCGCGACGGAGTAGTCGTACTCCAACCCGGGGAGCAGCCGGGCGACCGCTTCGGCGACGTGGCCCCCGCCCCACAGGAGGAGGTTCGGACGCGCCGGAACGAACTCGAGCGCCACGTCGACCGAGCCCCCGCAGAGGCTGGGCAGGCCGCCGCGCTTCCACGCCGCGAGGTCGAAGTGGACCAGCTCGCCGGCCCGACGGTCGATCGCCGTCGCGGCGAGCCGCTTCACCTCCTCCTCCAACGACGCCCCTCCCACGGTCCCGACGGTCGTGCCGTCGGCCCGGACGATCATCGTCGCCCCGAGCTTCCCCGGGACCGAACCGGTCGCCCGAACGATCGTCGCCTTCACGAACGGAACGTGCGCTTCGAGCAGGCGGAGCGCCTCGCGGGCCGTCCGTCGATCCATCACGCCCCCCCGCGCCGATGCCAGTCGTCGAGCGCGGCCCGGAACTCCTCGGGGGTGTCGACGTTCGCGACGACCCCGGGGTCGTCGACCCGAAGCCGACGGACCTGGGGCCCGAACTCCGGGAGCAACGATCGGATCGGCGCATCGGGCCGGAGCGCGAGCAGGTCCCGGCGGAGGGACGCCCGCCACAGGACGGGGTGTCCCCCCCGTTGCTGGTACTCCGGCAGGAACCAGACGGCCAGCGGATCCGAGTCCCGCGCGGCGAGCAGGCGGTCGACCGTCCGCTCGTCGACGAACGGGTGGTCGACGGGCCAGAACAGGAGGTCCCGGTCCTCCGGGATTGCGCCGAGGCCGGCCTGCATCGACGCGGTCCGGCCGTCGCGCCACTGCTCCGCGAGGACGACCCGGACGGGCACGTCGCGGACCGCGTGGGCGATCGGACCGTGGTGGGCACCGACCACGACGACGACCGGGTCGAAGCCGCGCTCGAGACAGGCGTCGGCGAGCCGGCGCACGACCGGCCGGGCGTCGACCTCGAGGAGCGCCTTCGGGAACCCGCCGAACCGGGTCGACTCCCCTCCGCTGAGGAGCAGCGCCGCGGTGGTCATCGTCCCCAACGTCGGAGCGGTCCGACGCCGGACGAAGGGGGTGAGGGGTTAAAGGGACGTGGGGCGCCCACCGAGGGCACCGGGAGGGTCCCGAGTGCTCGCCGGCTGTGATTTTAAATAGGCAGGCCGGGTGGGCGGCCCCTCGATGGTGCATCCGAACGACGTCCCGACATCGGCGCTCCTGACGAAGCTCGCGGCGGAGCTGAAGGGCCGGGGAGCGGTGGCGCCGCCGCCGTGGGCGGAGTTCGTGAAGACCGGAGTCCACAAGCAGCGGGCCCCCGTCCAGGCCGACTGGTGGTACCTCCGCAGCGCGTCGGTCCTCCGGAAGATCTACCTGAAGGGGCACATCGGGATCGAACGACTGAGCGCGGAGTACGGCGGGAAGCGCGACCGGGGCAGTGCCCCGTACCACTCCCGGACCGGCTCCCGGGCGATCCTGCGGGAGATCGTCCAGCAGCTCGAGAAGGCGGGCCTGGTCCAGCCGTACAAGACGCTCGGCCGGCGCGTCAGCGCTTCGGGCCAGAAGCTGCTCGACACCGCGAGCCGCGACCTCCTGCGCACCCTCGCGGCGGAGCGGCCCGTGCTCGCCAAGTACCTCTGATCTTTTGGGAGACAGGACGGTGAGCTGGGATGGCGTACGGCGAGGACGCGGAGCTCGCGGAGCTGCGCCGTCGGCGGATGCAGCAACTGCAGGAGATGCAGACCTCGGACGCCGTCAACTCGCAGGCGTACGCGGCCCAGGAGGCCGACCGCCAGCGGCGGGAGGCAGAGCGGAGCGAGGTGCTCCGACGGATCCTCACCCCCGACGCGCGCGAACGACTGGGGCGCATCCGGCTCGCCAAGCCCGACGTGGCGAACGCGGTCGAACAGCAGCTGTTCTCGCTCGCGGCGAGCGGGCGAATCCAGCGGGCGATCGACGATCCGACCCTCCGGGCGTTGCTCGAGCGGATCTCGCCGGAGCGGCGCGATATCAAGATCACGCGACGTTGAGGGGAAACGATGGCGAACCGTAGACGTAGCCTGGCGCGGAAGGTCCGACTGTTCCGCATCGTCAAGCGCAACCGCCGCGTTCCGGCGTGGGTGATGCAGCGGACGAACCGGACCGTGACGCGCCACCCGAAGCGCCACACGTGGAAGCGCGGCCACCTGCACAAGTAGGAGGACACTGTCGATGGCTCCCGAACCGGCTCCGCGTCGCGGCGAAGAGCTCGAGCGCGAGTACGTCATCCCGCTGCGCGCCAGCATGCACCAGCCGTCGCGCCGGCGGCGGGCGGGCCACGCGGTCGAGACGGTCCGCCGATTCATCGTCCGCCACATGAAGGGAAAGCCGGTGGACGTCTGGATCGACCCCCGGCTCAACGAGCACATCTGGGAGCGCGGGGTCCAGCACATCCCGAGCCGGGTGCGCGTGAAGGCGATCCGGTTCGAGGACGGCCTCATCGAGGTCGACCTGCTCGAGGCCGACTGAGCCCGGGAGCGGGGCCGTCGCGTGCCGGTCGGACGCACGCTGTTCAGCGGCAGCCCCTACCTCGGCGTGTTCGTCCGCGCGGGCGAGCGCGTCGTGGTCGTGCCGCCGTCTACCCCGGGATCGCTCGAGCGGGAGCTGGCCCGGCTGCTCGACGTGACGCCGCTGCGGACCACGATCTCGGACTCCGAGGTCGTCGGCGCCCTGATCGTCGGCAACTCGAACGGGTTCGTGGTCGGCGACGACCTCGACCCGGACGAGCGGCGTGCCCTCGAGTCGGCGGCGCCGGTCACCGTCGTCTGGGACCGGCGGAACGCGATGGGCAACAACGTCCTCGCGAACGACCACGGCGCCCTGGTCCACCCGGAGTTCTCGGAGGACGCCATCGCCGCGGTCGGGGCGGCGCTCGGGGTACGGGCGGCGCCCGGCACTATCGCGGGCCTGGGGACGGTCGGCATGGCGGCGATCGCGACGAACCGCGGAGTAGTCGTTCATCCGAAGGCGACCGAGCGCGAAGCCCAGCACGTCGAGAAGGTCCTGGGCGTCCCGGTGCACCGGTCGAGCGCCAACTTCGGCGTGCCGGTCGTCGGCGCGTGCGTACTCGCGAACTCCCGGGGTCTCGTGGTCGGACGGCCGACGACCCCGGTCGAGATCGTCCACCTACAGGAAGGGCTCTCGCTGCTCGACTGACCCGGGCGGGTCGGCCGGCGTTACGTGCCGCGCTTGCGCTTCGTGTACCGGGTCGCGTATCCCGCGATCCGGTTCGCGAGCTTCTTGTGGACGACGGTGTACTTCCCGTCGGCCCCGGCCTTGCCGAGGTCGGTCAACTCGAGGACCTTCTGCTTGTTGTGGGCGAAATCTCCGCCGAAGTCGTTGGGGTAGTGGCGGATCAGCTCGATCGCGACCCGCTTGATGTACGTCTGGCGGATACTGCCCATGTGCGCGGGCGGACCCGGGCTCGGTTTATAACCGTTCGCCCGGCCGGCCCTCTCGGAAACGGCGTCCGGTCCCCGCCCGGAACGCGCCGGGCTCGGCATCGGTCGCGCGTCGAGTTATACTACACCGGACGGGTCGATCGTCGGTCCCGGTCGCGCGATTCTCGGGAGTAAAACGGGACGGGCGACGGGGTTTCCCGGCGTTCCGCCGCGGGCGTCCGACGGCGGAATCGCCTCCCGGGTTCGACGGAACGCACAAATACCCACGCCAAGGTAAATGAACGCGTGCAGCGCGGTGGGCTCTCTCGGCCGGACGGCCGGGACTGACCGGAGAAGGCCGGAAAGTTGGGCGCCCCGCAATCGGCCATGGAGGAAGCGACCGCCGCCGCGCCGCCGGAGCTGAAGCTTCGCGAGCGAAACGTCCTCCTGCTCGACCTCTCGAAGAGCATGCTCGCGCCGCTCCCCGATCCGCAGGGGGCCCGCGGCGAGCGTCAGAAGATCGAGGTCGCGCGGACCGCCGTCTTCCGGATCCTGCAGGACGCCGCGTCGACCGGCATGCCGTTCGGGCTGGTCACGTTCACGGAGAACGTCCGCGTGCCGGTCCCCCTCGGCGAGGTCCACCGCGAGAACCTCCCGTACATCGAGAACCTCCTCGCCCTCCTGCAGCCGAGCGGTCGCTCGGCGGTCTGGGACGCGATCGCCGTCGGCGCCGACCTCCTGCGCGTCGGCGTCCACGGCGTGCGCGGGAACCTCGTGCTCGTCACGGACGGCTGGGACAACGCGTCGACCCGCTTCGGCGTGAAGACGACGCCCGACGAGACGCTCAAAGGGGGCCTCACCGACCTCGTGCCGTACATCCTCCCCGCCGGTTCCGAGCTGAGCCTTCGGATCGTCGGGATCGGCAGCGGGATGGAGCGCGACCGCGGCGTGGACGCGGGCGCGATGAACGCTTGCCTGGACCAGCTCCGGGCGCGCGCCGCCGAGCTCGGCCTCGCGGGAGCCTTCGGCTTTCAGGAGGTTACGACCGGCACGCAGCTGTTCACCCAGATGGTCCAGGCGTTCCTCGACGTCGGCTACGAGGACGACCGCCCGCTCGAGGAGCTCCACCCGGAGGAGCTCGCCCAGCACGCCGCGAGCGCGGCGCGGGCGCTCAAGGAGCCGCAGCAGCACGCGACCGTCTCCCGGCTCCGCGCGCCCCGCCCGACCGCCGGGGAGGCGGACGCCGTCTACATGGAATCGCCGGACCTCGAGGTGGGGGTCCTCCCCGCGTCCGGCGGGGCGCCGGCGTACCTCAAGGAGCGGTACGGTCCGCTCGGCGAGGTGATCGAGTCGTACATCGGCGGCCAGTACTCCCGGGCGCTCGCGCTGCTCGGCGAGGCCCGGTCGGTCCTGCCGCCCGTCACGCGGCTGTACTGGGAAGCGCGGATCCAGTTCGCCCAGCGTTCCGTGGTCGAGGCGGCCCGGGCGCTCCTGCAGGCGTGGACCGAGGCGGAGAAGCTCCCTCCGGCGAGCCAGGCGTCGGTCCTGCGGCGGCTCGCGCTCCTCCAGGCGCGGATGCAGAACGACAAGGAGACCGAGACGCTCGTCCGGTTCATCGACGACACCGAGCACCGCCTCGGGGGCGTCGACGCGGGGGCGCGGGAGCGCCTCATGGACCTGCTCGCCCGGCTGATGGAGCTGCGCGGGACGTACCAGTTGACGCGACTCGCGGGGGAAGGCGACCTCCAGGACGCCGCGCTCCGCCACGAGGCGGCCGTCGAGGACGTCTTCGGCCGGCTGCAGGACGCGCGCCTCGAGTTCGCGAGCTCGGGGCCGGTCGTCGAGGGGGCCCTCGACTTCATCGAGATATGCCTCGCCGAGATGCGGTAGGGAACCATCGATGGCAGAAGTGAAGGTCACGACGAAGACCCGGCGCGCCGCGGGGACGAAACGAGAGCCGAAGGCGCCGAGCGCCGACACGGCCCGGATCGCGGTCGTCGGGATCCCGGCGTCGGGGAAGACGACGTACTTCCGCTTCCTCTCCGGCCACTTCGGCCTCAACCTCCCGATCCTCTACGTCCCGTCCCGCGAGGACGGCGGAAACCTCCCGCTGTTCGGCGACCTCGACAACGACGTCGCGCTCGAGGAGACGACGTACGAAACGACCGACCCGACCGACCCCGAGGGGAGCCTCGAGACGACGACCCGCTACTACGTCAACCGGCCGATGGAGGACCGCCGGAAGCTCTGGGTGGAGCTCTCCGCGGGCCGCGAGGACCAGGGGATCCTGACGAAGTACCCCCTCCCGACGAAGTTCAACCAGTTCGTCGAGATGAAGATGCACTTCCGCTACGGCGCGGCCGACGAGAAGACCGGCTCCAAGCCGATGGAGCTGAACACGGTCGACGAGGCCGGCGGGATCATCGCCGACTACTTCAGCTACGACCGGCTCTGGATCGACTCCACCGAGGGCGAGGTCACCGAGAAGAGCTGCCGGGTGATCCCCCACTTCGACTCGTGGCGCCCGGACCGGCGCGACCTCTGGCGCCGCGGCCTCACGCTCCTCGGCCGATTCGTCCAGGAGGCGGACGCGATCATCCTGTTCCTGTCGCCGGCGCTCGCCTCGCTCCGCGACCAGGCGCAGCAGATCAACCTCGCGCGCGGCGTCTTCCGCTACACCCGCACGCGCGACATCCCCCTCGTCATCGCGATCTCGAAGGCCGACAAGCTGAAGGAGTTCTACTCGGAGGTCGACCGGAGCGTCCGCGAGCGGACGTTCCGCAGCACGTTCGACCCGGTCGACTTCCTGCTGCGGCGCGACGGCGCCGGCATGGGGACGATCCTCGTCGCCCAGGAAGGCCGCGGGATCTCGATCCGGGAGGACGTCTTCCTCGTTTCCAGCGCCGTCTCGACCGGCGAGGGCCACCCGCTGCTCGTCGGGGAGGGCGGCCAGGAGGCGCCCGCGATCGGCACCCCGACCCTCGGCGTACCGGTGATGGTCAACACGACCCTCCCGCTCGCCCGGGCGTGCGAGCGGATCCTCGAGCGCCGCGCGACCAAGGGGTCGTGATGGCTGGGGAGCCCCCGCCGCTGCGGGCGGTCGCGCCGGTCGCCTCCGTCTGGTGCCGGCAGGTCGACAACGAGGCCGAGAGCCCGGGCTACACGACGATCCCCGACGACTTCCCGGGCCTCCGGGACACCCTCGAGTCGATCCGGATCGTCGGGAACCTCACGATCAACATCGCCGACACGCACGACTACTGGGACCCCGGCCCGTCCCAGTCGCTGTCGTTCTACCCGAACCTGTTCCTCTATCCGGCGGCCGGCCATCGCTACACGTGCGTCGGCCGGATGTTCCTGTCGACCGAGGACCGGCCCCGCCTCGGGATGAAGACGCTCGTCTTCTCGACCGCGGAGCTGCTCGCGAGCGGCGACTTCGGCGGGATGGTCCGCCGCGCCCACGCTACGATGGACGGTCGCGGGGAGATCCGCCGGCTCGCCGCCGACCCCGACCCGGCCGTCTACCAGGCGGTCGGGGACGGCTTCTTCTTCGGGAAGGGGACGACCGACCCGGTCGTCGTGCTCGCGAGCGACCAGTGGGAGGCGGCCGCCCAGGCGGTCCTCGAGCTGGTCGGGGCGATGCCCGCCGCGCTCGTCGCGCTCGGGGCGTTCCTCGTCTTCCCGTACTTCCTGCCCGCGCCGAAGGTGAACCTCTCCGAGTTCTCGGAGCAGTTGCCGACGGCCCTGGCCGTGATGCGGGTCGCGCGGGGCGAGGCGGCCGGCGACCGGCACGAGAAGCGGATCAAGAGCTGGGAGGAGCTCTCCGTCTCGTTCCGCGATCTGACGCGACCGGCGCCCGCCAAGAAGCCGGACGCGCTCCCGCTCACGCTGCAGTACGTCCGCGAGCACCAGGACGAGAAGCTCCGCGAGATCGCCCGGCGCGTCGACGCGGTTGAGCTCCCGCGGCTTGGCGGCCACCTCACCGACGCCTCGCAGATGGGCCGCGACCGCCGCAAGGAGATGTGGCGGATCGGCGCCGCGATGGAGACCGCGGCCCTCCTCCTGAGCAAGCCGAAAGGCCGCTCCGTTTCGGTCACCGGCGAGGCCGCGAAGCGGGCGAACGAGTACCTCCAGGCGCGGCCTCCGGAGAGCGAGTCCCCCGCTCCGGTCCCGATTGCTCCCGCGGCCGCCGCCCCCGTCGGCCCCGGCGGAGGGACCCCCGCGGTCGCGGCCCAGCACCCGGCGTGGCTGCGGCCCCCGCCGCAGATCTCGGTCGGCGCGTCCGATGCGACCGGGGTGCCCGTCCCGACGAGCGACGATCCTTCGATGCTCCCCCCCGGCACGGCCCCGACCGTGCCGCCCCCGCCCCCGGTCGCCGACAGCGGTCCGCGTCCCGCGTCCAGCCGGCTCGGGGAGACCGGCCCGGTGGCGGTCGTCGCCCCGGCGGTCGACCTGGCCGCGATCGATGCCCGGGTCCAGGCCGCCCTGAAGGAGCAGGAAGGGAAGTGGGCGATCGCGCTCGAGGCGCGCATCCATGACGCGGAAGCCCACCTCACCCAGACCGCGTCGGAGGCGCAGGCCGCGCTCGACAGCGCGCGGGCGGAGCTCGCGGCGCGGCTGGTCGCCCTCGAGGCGGCCCGCACCGAGCTGGCCCCTCGCCTGGCCGCCCTCGAGACCTCGGGAGCGGAACTGACCCCGCGCCTCGCCGCGCTCGAAGCGCGACCGACGGTCGACCCGACGCAGATCGAGCAGGAGGTCGACGCGCGCGTCGCCGCCGCGGTCGACGAACGCGCGTCCGCCCTGGCCGCCGCCGCGGCCAAGTCGGCGGGGGAGGCGTGGACGACCCGGTTCACCACCGAGCTCAAGCGCGCGATCGAGGAGTTCGACGCGCGGGCCGCCAAGTCCGAGGAGGAGCTCCGCGCGGCGCTCGTCGCGCAGCTCGACGTCGAGCTGAGCGAGTCGAAGGAGCAGGGGACCGCTCTCCGCGAGGAGATCGAGGCCCGGGTCCGGAAGATCATCGACGAACGCGGGGCGGAGAACGCCCAGCGCGTCGCCCGCGAGGTCCACGACGTCGAGCAGCGGCTGAGCCTCCTGATCGAGGGCCGGGCGAAGGACCTCGAGACGAAGCTCGGCGGACCGATGGCCGGCCAGAAGGAGAAGCTCGCCGCCCTCGCGGACGAACGCGTCGCCCGGGTCGAGCAGCGGGTCGCGCTCGAGCGGGAGGCGCGACTGAGCGAGATCACCGAAGCGCAGACGGAGGCGCTCGCGGGGCTCCAGGTGCGCATGCAGTCGTTCGTCGAAGGAAAGCTCCGCGAAGGGTTCGACAAGGAGCGAGAGCAGACGGTCGCCCTCCTCGCGCGGATGAAGCTCGATACGGAGCAGTCGCTCGCGCGCACGGTCGACGCGGCGCATCTCGACACCCTGCTGAACGAGCGGCTCACCGAACTGATGGAGCGGGCACACTCCGACCAGTCGAAGGCGGTCGCGGCGGCGGTCACTCACTCCGAAGCCCGGATCCGGGCCGCGCAGCAGGAACTGCTCGCCCGCGTCCACCACTTGGAGAGCACCGCGCCGACGCAGCCGATCGACGTCGGGCTCGTCGAGCGTACGGTCCGGCGCGAGCTCGACGACTTCGACCGGCGCCTAAAGGTCGTCTACGACCACATCCTGCCGATGGTCCGGCAGACCTGGCTCAAGGTCTCGGCGCAGGAGTCCGGCGGCAGCCTCCGCGACCTCCGCCAGTCCCTGGAGACGGAGATCCAGAAGGTCGAGGCGTCGCTCGTCGCCCAGAACGATCAGCTCCGGGAGCGGCTTGAGACCGCGGTCGCGCAGCACGGGCGCATCTGGCTCAACCTCCTCCAGCAGCTCTCGCGGGGGGAGGCGACGCTCGCCGTCGAGCCGCCCGCCGCGCGCGGACGCAGCCGCGCCGGGGTCCACCGGGCGGCCCGCCCCGTCGCCGTGCCGCCCCCGGCCCCGGTCTCCGACGGATCGTTCCCGCCCGAAGCGACCGCGCCGTACGGACGGCCGACCACGGCCGAGGCGCACGGACCGCCCGAGACGGTCGATCCCAACGAGCGCCGCCGACTCCGACGCCCCGCGCCGTGAGCGGCGAGCGCGTCGCATAACGCTAAGCCCCCCGGACCCCGTTCGTCGCCGGAACGCCGTGACGGATGACCACAGCCACTGCAAGGTCTGCGGACGGGTCTGCGCCGCCGGAGAGGAGACGTGCAGCCGGAAGTGCGCCGAGCAGCGCGAGGCACGCGCGAGGGGCCGCCGGACCTACTCCTACATCCTGTACGCGACCGCGGCGCTCCTGTTCCTCCTCCTGATCAGCCACTATCTGGTGTAGGGGGGCCGTGCCGCGGTACGGGCACGCCGTCCTCGGCGGGACGTTCGACCGGCTGCACGTCGGCCACGCGGCGCTGATCGGCGCGGCGTTCGCTTGGGGGCGGCGTGTCTCCATCGGCCTCACGACGGAGGCGCTCGTCCGGTCGTCCGCCAAGCCCCGCCGCTCCGCCATCCGGTCGTACGCGAGCCGGCGGGCCGCGCTCGCGCGCTGGGTGCGCCGGCGGTTCCCGGGGCGGTCGTTCCGGCTGGTGCCGCTTGCCGACCGGTTCGGCCGTTCGGTCGAGCCCGGCGTGGACGTGCTGATCGTCTCCGCCGAGACGGCCGCCGGGGGGCGCGCGGTGAACGCCGAGCGGCGACGGCGGGGGATCCGGGCGATCCCGGTCGTGGAGGTCCCGGTCGTCCTTGCGGACGACCTCCGCCCCGTTAGCTCCCGGCGGATCCGGGCCGGGGAGATCGATCGGCGGGGACGACGGCGGGGGCCGATCGCCATCGGCATCTCCGCGGACGACCCCCGAGCGGTCGCCGCGCTCCGGGCGGCCGCGCGACGCGTCTTTCCGGCCGCCCGGATCTCGGTCGACGCCCGGATCGATGCCTCGGGAGGATCGAGCGAACGATCGGCGCGTCGACGAGCCGATCGGGCCGCCCGAGGACGAGACCTCGGACTCGGGGCGGTCCGGACCCGCGACGGACGGTGGGTCGTCGGCGAGTCGTCCCCGGAGATCTCCCTCGACCCCGTCGAGCTCCCGGCCCGGTCCTCACACGACCTCGCGCGCCGGGTCGCCCGGCTCCTCCGACCCGGCCGGTCGCAAGCCCTTTGATACCGTCGCCCCTGCCACGAGCGATGGAAACGTATCTGCGCGTGACGTTCAACAGCGAGGGCGCGAAGCCGTCGGAGGTCGCCGATCGGCTGCTCTCGTGCGGCTTCGCTCCGACGCACGGCAACTACGATTTCGTCTACGACTGGCAGGGCGGCGCCACGCGCGACCAGATCCTCGATCTCTCCGACGAGGTGACGCGCCAGCTCCGCGGCTACCGCGTACTGTTCGAGCTGGAGACGATCTGAGCCGTCCGGCGCCGGCAGGGTTTTTATCGGGCTCCCAGGTGGCGGTCCCCGTGCAACGGTACCCCGTCCGAACCGACCATCGGTCGAACCTCGCGCCCGAACCGCTCGCCGCGCTCCTCCGCGAGGCGTTCGACGCGGCGAGCCTCGACGGGGAGACCGCCACGGCCGCCTTCGGGGCGATCGTCCGCATCGCGGCGCGCGCCGACCGGAAGGAGCTGGCGGTCGAGGTGACAATGAACCCCAAGGTGGCGGACGACGTCGCCCGGGAAACGATCGCGCGGTACAACCGGTTCCTGGAGTCCGCGACCGGCTACAGCTCGAAGGAACGGGCGAAGCGCCTCAAGAAGTCGGCCGGCGACGCTCCCGCGGGAGCGTAAGCGATGGCCTCGGGGGACCGGCCCCGCTCGGCGTCCGGTCCGTCCGAGCTCGAACGGATCCGCTCGGCGGTCGCGGCGCGATTCCCGGTCTACGAGACCCGGCTCGCCCCCCAATCGCTGCTCCTCGCGGTCCACATCGACCCGACGACGCTCGAGCCTCGGTTCGACGCGCTGCGGCGCGAGCTCGGCGCGCAGGGGTACATCCCGTTCCTCCGACGCGAGATGGGCGAGGAGTTCATCGAGGTCGTGCGACGCCCCCGGATCCAGCCGCGCGGCACGTGGCTGAACGCGGCGCTGCTCGCCGCGACGCTCGCGACGACCGTCTTCGCGGGCGCGCTGATCTGGATGGTCTACGTCGGCGGCGCCGGGCTGACGGGGACCGACGTGCTGGACGGGGGGCTCTTCTTCGGGGTCCCGCTGATGACGATCCTCGGGCTCCACGAGCTCGCCCACTACTGGGTCGCCCGGCGGCGGCATCTCGACGCCTCCCTCCCGTTCTTCCTCCCCGTGCCGCCCCCGCTGCCGTTCGGAACGTTCGGCGCGTTCGTCAGCATCCGCGACCCGTTCCCCGACCGGAAGGCGATGTTCGACGTCTCGGCCGGCGGACCGGTCGCCGGATTCCTCGCGTCGATCCCGGTGTCGATCGGCGGGCTCTACCTTTCCGCCCACGCCCCCGTGGTCGCCGCGAACTACTGCGCGCCGACGATCCTGGGTCTCAACTACGGCCACGAACTGTTCTCCCCGTCGGCGCTCTGGAGCCTCTTCGGCCTGTTCTTCCCGACGTCGGCGGGGGCGGTCCACCCGCTCGCGATCGCGGGATGGGTCGGGATCCTCGTGACGTCGATCAACCTGCTCCCGATCGGCTCGCTCGACGGCGGTCGCGTCTTCCGGGCCCTCCTCGGCGACCGGGCGAAGTACGTCAGCTACGCCGCGGCGTTCGCCCTGTTCGGCCTGAGCGTCTTCTACCTCGGCTGGTTCGTCTTCGGGCTCCTCGTGATCTTCCTCGGCCTGCGGAACCCGCCGCCGCTGAACGACGTCTCCCCGATCGGGACCCGCCGGTACCTCCTGGGCGGGGTCGTCGCCGCGATCCTCGTCGCGGGGTTCGTCGTCGTGCCGATCCAGCTCCCGCCGGGATCGATCGGGCTCGAGCCCCATCCCGTCGGCCTGCCGGCCCCGCCGCCCGGAGCGGCGTTCGCCGCCAATCTCACGGCCACGGTCGAGAACCGAGATCCGATCGCCCACGCGTTCCTCTTCGAGCTCCGGGTCACGAACGTTACCACCGACACCAACGGTACGCTCCGGTACCTCACCCCGGCGCAGCTCGCCGCGTGGGGGGCGACCTCCAACTGGACGTTCTATCTGCCGGACGGTCGGGTCATCCCCGTCGCCCCGGGAGCCGACGGCGAGCTGCCGGCGCCCGACTACCTGGCGATCGCCGCGCACGACAGTGCATCGGTGACCGTGGAGTTTTCGAACCCGCAGGCCGCGAGCGCCGTCGTCGTGGAATGGAGCGCCCTCGAGAGCTGTCCGCCGAGCGGCGGCGGCACGGCGGCGGTCGAGTTCGCGTTCTCCCCGATCTAGCCCCGGCGTTCGTAGACCCGGAACTCCCGCGTGAGGCTCCGGTGCACGCGGACCGGGACGGCGGTCCGGACGACCCACGGCTCCGGGAGCGGCGCCGAGCCCTGCGGGGTCACGATGACGGCCCGGCCGCCCCGCCGAAGTCGGTCGGCCCAGCGGGGAAGGATCCGCGCGGCGACTGCCTCGGCGTCCTCGCCCCCCGTCGACGAGGAACGACCGTACGGCGGGTCCGTGAGAAGGGCGTCGAACTCGGGGGGTCCGGGCTCGAAGTCGACCGCGCCGGCATCTCCCTCGACCAGCGCCGCGGCGTCCACCTTCAGGTGCGCAAAGTTACGGAGCGCCCCGCGGACCATCTCCGAGTCCCGGTCGATCCCGTAGCTCCGGGCGCCCAGCAGGGCCGCCTCGGCGAGCAGCGCCCCGGTGCCGACGAACGGGTCGACGACCCGGTCGCCGGCCCGGATCCGGGCGAGGTTCGCGGCGGCCCGGGCCAGCCGCGGCGGCAGCGAGACGGGTCGCTGGAACGGGAGGAGCGGCATCCGGCGGGCGGCGGTGTCCGCCCGGTCGACCGTGGCGACCTCCCGCAGCAGACGGTCCTCGGCCCCGGCGTCGCCCGACAGGAGCCAGTACCGGCGGTCCGGCCGCTCGAGGTCGATCCGGCCTCCGCCATCCCGGTAGGAGCGGCCGGCGGCCCGCACGGAGTCGTCGGACGTCCCGGGCGACCGCCCGAGACGACGGAACGACGCCGAGGCGCCATCCGCCCCTTCCGCGCGCAACCTCCGGTCCATCGGCTCGCCGGGACGCACTTCCACGAGGCAGCGGCGGGCGAGGGCCAGTCGCGCGGCCAGCTCGCCGAGGGCTCGGAGGTCGGGCACGTGGACCGCCACCAGGGGTCCGGGCGCCCCGGGCGGCACTCCGGACACGCCGGCCCCGCCCACCGCTTCCGCCGCGGCGATCGCCTCCGCGCGAGCGAGGTCGGGCGACTCCCCGGATGGTTCGACGTACGCCTCGATCATGGCGGCGCTCTCCCGGACCACTCGGCCAGTGTCGCCCGCACCCGACGCGTGTGGGAGCCGTCCCAGTAGACGTGACCGCACGCCTCGCAGACGAAGATCGGCCCCCCGGTCTCCACGAGGGCCGGAGGGAGCTCGACGCCGGTCCCCGCGACCGACGAAGTCGGGCCCTCCCGCAGCCGGCCGTTGCACGCCGTGCATCGGTCGAACGAGGGGACCGAGCGCAGCGACGGATACGCCCGGCGCAGCTCGCCCCATTGCGCCGACAGCACGGGACTGTCGATCCGGACGGATCCGGCAACCGCCCGGGCGAGCGCGCGGTCTCGGGTCACGATCGTCCGCCGTTCGTGCCGGGCCCGCTCGGCAATCGCCGTATCGCCCATCCCCCGGGCGTACTCCGTGTCGTAGCCGACGAACCGGAGGTAGCGGGCCAGCCGCCCGAGCATCTCGTCGACCAGCCACCTCGGCTCCGCCACGGTCCGGCCCCTCCCGCTCCGGCGTCAACCCTTTTTCGTCTTATACGCCGGACCTCTCCGCCGCCCGTTCCAGCGTGACGCGGCTGTTCGGCACCAACGGCATCCGCGAGATCGTCGGCGGTCCCCTGACCGCGCCGTTCGTGACCCGGGTCGCCGAGGCGATCGCCGCGATCGTCCCGCCGTCCCGGCCGATCGCGGTCGGTTGGGACGGGCGCACCTCGAGCGTCCCGTTCGCCCGGATCGTCTCGGCGACGCTCGCGCTGGCGGGTCACCGCGTCGTCGAGCTGGGGCTCCTGCCGACACCAGCGATCCAGTACAACGTCCCCCGGGTCGGGGCGGCGCTCGGCGTGATCGTCACCGCCTCCCACAACCCCCCCGAGTTCAACGGCGTGAAATGCATCGCCGCGGACGGACTGGAAGCGAGCCGGGAGTTCGAGGAGGCGGTGGAGGCCGCGGTCGAGCGGGGCGTGGCCCCCGCCGTGCCGTTCGACCGGGTCGGGGAGATCGCCTCCGACCCGCAGGGCGGCACGCGGTACCTGGACGGGATCCTGCAGCAGGTCGACCGGGCCCGGATCTCCGCGCGAAAGTTCTCGGTCGTGCTCGACTGCGCCAACGGAGCCGGCGCGGTGACCAGCCCCCACCTGCTGCGCCGACTCGGGTGCCGCGTCGTCACGATCAACGGACAGGTCGACGGCACCTTCCCCGGCCACTTCCCCGAGCCGACCGAAGCGAACCTCGCCGACCTCCAGCGGACGGTGACGGCGGTGGGCGCGGAGCTCGGGGTCGCCCACGACGGCGACGCCGACCGGGCGGTCTACGTCGACCGGACCGGACGTTACGTGCCCGGGGAGGAGATGCTCGCCCTCCTCGCGCGGGACGCGGTCGCGCGGAACCACGGCGGGGTCGTCGTCACCTCCATCTCCGCCCCGCGGACGGTCGAGGACGCCGTCCGACCGCTCGGCGGCACGGTCGAGTACACGCGGGTCGGCTCGCCGGCGATCTCGCACGCGATGCAGCGCCAGCAGGCGGTGTTCGGCGGGGAGGACAACGGCGGCCTCATCTTCCCCCGGTTCCAGCTCGCGCGCGACGGCGCGATGAGCCTGGCCGCGACGCTCGACCTCCTCGCACGCTCCGACGAGGGGCTGCCCGAGCTGCTGCGACAGCTCCCGCAGTACGCCGTCGTGAAGGAGAAGATCGCCTGCCCCGTCGCCGCCCGCGAACGAGTGCTCGCGCACGTCGCGTCGGCGCTCGAGAAGGGGGCCGAGCGAACGGTGACGATCGACGGGCTGAAAGTCTATCGGGACGGCGGCTGGGTGCTCGTCCGTCCGTCCGGCACCGAGCCGCTCCTGCGGGTGATCGCCGAGTCGAAGGAGCCGGCCCGAGCGCGCGCTCTCGCGGAGCTCGCGCTCGGCGCGGTACGCGGCGCGCTTCCCCCGTCGTCGTAGAGGGGCGTCGCTCAGCGGACCCACGGTCCGAGGACGAACAGCCCGAACAGGAGCATCAGGAACACCGCGAGCGCGATGGCGGCGATCGTGCTCTCGCCGTGACGCTCGAAGTAGTACAGCCCGGAGAAGACGCGCACGAGCGGGGTGGCGACGAGGAGCAGGATGCCGAGGGTCAGGTACGCCGCCGTCGCGCCGGTCGCCAGACCGTGGACGAGCCCCGCCGGATTCAAATAGGCGAGGGAGGGGTTCGACTCGGTCGGGCTCCACCCCACGCCCGGGTGCAGCGCGAGATGGGCGATGATCCCGGCGAGGAAGACGACGAGCGAGGCCAGGAGCCCGATCCGAAGCACGAGCGCCATCCTCCGATAGGCGAGGTCGGGGACCCGGTCGGCGGGCGCCGGCGCGGGCGGCGATCGGGTCACGAGATCCCGACCCCCCGGAGGATCACTTCGACGGCGAGGGCCCCGATCACGGGCAGGAACAGGAGGCGGACCGTCTGGTTCCGGAGGCCGGGAAAGACCCGGCTTCCGATCCACGCGCCGGCGGTCGTGCCGAGCGCGGCGGGCGCCGCGAGCAGCGGGTCGATGTAGCCGGCCGCGAGCAGGACCCCGGCGCCGGCCGCCCCGGTCACCCCGATCATGAAGTTGCTCGTCGCCGTCGCGACCTTCATCGGAAGTCGGAGGTAGTGCTCCATCGAGAGCACCTTGAACACGCCGCCGCCGATCCCGAACATTCCGGAAACGAGGCCTGCGCCGAAGGCGACCCCCAGGGCCGGAGTGGTCTGCGCCGCTTGGTAGGGGATCGACCGGCCGGATTCGTCGACGTACGACCCGTTCAGCCCGAGCCGCACGGACCGGGCGTCCGGCGCCGCCGGGACGCTCGGGTCGATGCGACGGCGACGGTACGCCCCCGGGATCGTCGCGATCAGCACCCCTCCGAGGGCGATCAGCAGGGCATGGTCGAGATTGGCGTGGGTCAGGAAGATCGTGAACGTCGCCCCGAGCAGCGCGCCGGGCACCGTCGCGATCTCGAGGAACATCCCGATCCGGAGGTCGGTGATCCGGTCGCGCAGGTACGCCGAGCCGGTCGTGGCCGACGTCGCGAGGACGGTGATCAGCCCCGTGCCGGCCGCCTCGGGGAACGGCGTCGAGAACGCGATCAGCAGCACCGGGATGACGACGACCGCGCCCCCGAGGCCGGTGAGCGAACCGACCAGCCCGGCTCCCACCCCCGTGAGCGCCAGGAGGAGCACGAACAGGAGGAGTTCCACGACGCGGCACCCCGGCCCCCCAGAAAAGGCCGGCGCCCGCGGCGGTCGTCCCCGGCGCCCAAACGTTGAAGTCGCTCGGCGCCTCGGCGTCCGAGGCGTCCTCGGTGGAGCGGCGGGGCGATCGCGTGGCGTTCGGCGCCCCGGGGATCGAGCCGCGCTGGTCGCACAGCAACAAGGACGGGGTCGGCACCGCCTACTCCGCCGACGCCCGTCTCTGGTACACCCTCTGGCGCGGGATCGTGACCGAGGTCTACTTCCCGCAGATCGACCGCCCGCAGCTCCGCGACCTCCAGTTCCTCTTCACCGACGGCGAATCGTTCGTTCACGAGGAGCGCCGGCATCTTCGATCGGTGACGAGCCGACCGCACGGCCGGGCGCTCGGCTACACGGTCGTCGGGGACGACCCCCTGGGCCGCTACCGGGTCTCGAAGACCGTCATCGGCGACCCGCACCAGCCGTGCCTCCTGCTCCGCACCCGGGTGGAGACCGCGCCGGAGCTCGCCGGTCGCCTCCGCCTGTTCGTCCTCGCCGCGCCTCACCTCGAGGTCGGCGGCTGGGGGAACTCCGCGACCGTCTATCGGGTCCTCGACCGGCCGGTCCTGGCCGCCGAGAAGGACGGGGTCGCCCTGGCGCTCGCCGCCTCCGTCCCGTGGCGCCGGTGTTCCGTCGGCTACGTCGGGGCGAGCGACGGGTGGACCGACCTGATGCAGCACCGCGCGCTCGCGTGGGAGTTCGACCGCGCGCCCGACGGCAACGTCGCGCTCGTCGGCGAGCTGCCCGCCGACGCTGCGTCCGAGTTCACGCTCGCCCTCGCGTTCGGGGAATCGATCGAGTCGGCGGTCACGACGCTCTTGGAGTCGCTCGCGACCCCGTTCGACCTCCACCATCGCCGGTTCGTCGAGCAATGGACCCGCACCTCGACGCGCGAGTTGCCCCTCGGGGAGCGATCGGGGGACCAGGGCCGGCTGTTCCGCAGCAGCCACTCGATCCTGCTCGCGCACGAGGACAAGGTCTTCCCGGGAGCGTTCATCGCCTCGCTGTCGATCCCGTGGGGCGCCTCCAAGACGGACGTGGATCGCGGCGGCTACCACCTCGTCTGGACCCGCGACTTGGTGGCGACGGCGAGCGCCCTCTTCGCGGCGGGATCGCCGGACGCGTCCCGGCGGGCGCTGATCTACCTCGCCGCCCGCCAGCGGCCGGACGGCGGCTTCCCGCAGAACTTCTGGGTCGATGGCACCCCCTACTGGCAGGGGGTCCAGCTCGACGAGGTCGCCCAGCCGGTCCTGCTCGCCGCGCGGCTCAAGGAGGCGCACGAGCTCGGCGAGTTCGATCCGGACCCGCTCGTCCGTCGCGCGATGCGGTTCCTGATCCTCTCGGGGCCCGCGACCGAACAGGACCGCTGGGAGGAGGTCGGGGGCTACTCGCCGTCGACCCTCGCGGCGACGATCGCCGCGCTGACCGTCGGGGCCGGGTTCGCACGGTCGCACCGGGACCCGGTCGCGGCCCGGTTCGTGGAGGAGTACTCGGACTTCCTGGTCGACCACGTCGACCGCTGGACCGTCACGGGGGACGGCACGCTCGTGCCGGGCGTCCCCCGGCACTTCGTCCGGATCCGGCCGGCGCGCGTCGACGACCCCACGCCGGACGAGGGGCCGGAGATGGGGGACGTCGAACTTCCGAACCTTCCGCCCGGGGAACCGCACCGGTTCCCGGCAAAGAACATCGTCGACGCGGGATTCCTCGACCTGGTGCGGTACGGCATCCGGCGCCCGGACGATCCGGTCGTCGTGGACTCGCTGCGGGTCGTCGACCGCACGCTCCGGGTCGAGACCCCGTTCGGTCCCGTCTGGCGGCGATACAACCACGACGGCTACGGCGAAACGGTCGACGGGCAGCCGTACGCCGGCTTCGGGGTCGGGCGCGCGTGGCCCCTCCTCGCCGGGGAACGGGGCCACTACGAGCTCGCCGCCGGCCGCGATCCGTCCCCGCAGCTCAGCACGCTCGAGCGCATCGCGACCGCGAGCGGGCTCCTCCCCGAGCAGGTGTGGGACGGGGACGACCGACCCGACCTCCACCTCGAGCGGGGACGTCCGACCGAGGCGGCGATGCCGCTGGCCTGGGCGCACGCCGAGTACGTGAAGCTCCTGCGGTCCGCGCACGACCGCGTCGTCTTCGATCGGGAGCCCGCGGTCGCGGAGCGGTACCTCGGACGGCGGCCGCCTGCGCCTCCCCGGGAGGTCTGGAAGTTCGATCGTCGCCTCCGGACGGTCGCGCCGGAGGCGACGGTGCGCGTCGTGGCCGACCGACGGTTCCGGCTGCACGTGAGCGACGACGAGTGGCGGACGATTCGGGACATCGACTCGATCGACACCGGGATCGGGGTCTCGTTCGTCGACCTGGAGCCGCTCGGCCGCGCCGGTCGACGGTGGCGGTTCACGTTCTACTGGCCCGGGGACGATCGCTGGGAGGGGGCCGACTTCGCGATCGATGCGATCGCGGTCGCGGCTACTCTACCCTGAGCCACCGGGCGGAGACGAAGTAGCCGACCACGAGACAGATCACGCCGAATCCGATCATCCCCCACAGGTTGTCCCACGGCACCGACCGGCCGAGGACGAACGCCCGGCCGAGGAGCGTCGAGTAGGTGATCGGGTTGAGCTCCGAGATCAGCTTCATCCACCACGGGAACCCCGCGGTCGGCACGAGGCTCGCGCTCGCGAACGTGAACGGCATCGTAACGAAGTTGGCGAGCACCGCCGGCGTCTGCCAGTCGGTCGACGGCGCGGTGACGGCGAGGAACAGGCTCGAGAACCCCATCGCCATGAAGAACAGCATCACGCCCCACGCCGCCCAGTCGAGGGGCGGAATGTGGCCGAGCGGCACCCCCCAGGCGGCGGCCGCCACGAGCATCACCGGGATCTGAACGAGTCCGCGCGTCGCCGAGCCGAGCGACTTCGACAGGAAGATCACGCCCTTCGTCGTGGGAGTGATCAGAATGCGCTTCATGAATCCGAACCGCTTGTCCTGGATCGTGCTCATCGCGCCGAACATCCCGACCGACAGCATCGACGTCGAGAGGACCCCCGGCAGCAGGAAGGCGATGTAGTTGGTCGTCCCGAAGACCCCGAGGTTCTTCGAGGCGATCTGCTCCCACGCCGAGCCGAAGAAGGCGAGCCACATGAACGGCTGAACGAGGGTCAGCCCGAGGACGAGCGGGTTGCGGAACGTCCGGACGACCTCGCGGGAGTACAACCCCCAGAACTGGCTCCTCATACCCGGAGCCTCCGGATCTGCGCGTAGAACTTCTTCACGTCCTTCGCCGGTTCGTCCTGGCCGAACCGACGGCCGGTCAGTTGCAGGAACACCGTCTCGAGGCTCGGCTTCTCGATGCTGATCCGACGGATGTGGTCCGCCGGCACGCTGCTCAGCAGGTGCTGCAGGAACGTTTCCGACGATTCGACGCGCAGGATCCAGCCGTTCCCCTGCGCTCGCACCTCCTGCACCCCCGCGAGCGTCGAGAGGACCTTGGGGTCGGTGCCGTCCGAGAGCGTCAGCTCGACGATGTCCGCATTCACCCGCGCCTTCAGCTCGGAGGGAGTCCCTTCGGCGATGATCTTGCCCTGGTCGATGATCGCGATGCGGTCGCAGAGGGCGTCGGCCTCTTCGATGTAGTGGCTCGTCAGGAGGACGGTGACGCCGAACTCGCGATGGATCCCCGTCACGATGTCCCAGAGCATCCGGCGGGTCGCGACGTCGAGCCCGATCGTCGGCTCGTCCATGAACACCACCATCGGCTCGTGCAGGAGCGCGAGGGCGATCTCGAGCTTCTTCCGCATCCCGGTCGAGTAGGTGGAGACCTTGTCGTCCTTCCGGTCCGACAGTTCGAAGTAGCGGAGGAGGGCGTTCGCCCGCTCCTCCCACTCCGTCAGGTCCTGAAGGCGTGCCTGGAAGCGGAGATTCTCCCAGCCGCTGAAGTCGTCGTCCAGGATCACCTCGGCCGCGACCCACCCGATCCGCGCCCGGACCTTGAGGGACTCGCGGTGGACGTCGTACCCCGCGACATGCGCCGTCCCCTCCGAGATCGGGCTGATGCCCGTGAGCAGTTTGATGATTGTCGTCTTGCCGGCGCCGTTCGGCCCGAGCAGTCCGAACACGGTCCCCTTCGGGATCGAGAGGCTGACGTGGTCGAGCGCCAGCACGCTGTGAGCTCCCGATCCGTAGCGCTTCGACACATCGCGGATGACGATTGCGTCCTCTTCCGGCATCGACGACCTACCGCCTCCGCGGGGTGGCGATCCCTCGCCGCGAGGCGCGGCGTGGCCGGAGCCGGCGCTGGGCCGCGGCGAGTTCGGTGAGCGCCTGCGCGCGCACGGCCCGGACAACGTCCTCCGGCGCCGAACCTCGATCGACATAGTCGGCGACGGCGCCGGCCGCGCGTCGCATGCGTCGGAGCATCAGTTCTCCCGCGTTCTGGACCCCAACGATCTCGGCCCACAGGACCGAGAGATCCGGCGCGGAGGCCGGGCGGCCCGGTCGGTCCCGGATTCCGCGCAGCACGCCCCGGCCCCGCGGTGTGATCCGGTACTCGAGCCGCCGCTGACGTCGGACCGCCGTCGCCAGACCGCGATCGACCAGCGCGCGCAGCGCGGGATACACCGCGCCGGGCCCGGGGGTCCACGCTCCTTCGGTCCGTTCGGCGATCTCCCGGGAGATCCGATACCCGTAGGCGCTGCCCTCTCGGTCCATGCACGCGAGGGAGTACAACCCCAGGATCCGAGCCGGCATCGAGTTCGGGCCGCGCCACTTATCGATTTCGATATAAGCCCGTCGCCGCCGGCGACCGAGAGATATCCCGCGGGGCGGCGGCCGTCGAAGAGTTTTTAGTGGGTGCCCGCGCGTTGGTCTCTCGTCGGTCGTATCGATCGTGGGCGCCGTAGCGGAGAGGGAAGCGTGCCGATGACCGTCCCAGGTTGGAAGCCCGACCGCCCCGCGGGGACGGAGGCGACCGTGGAATCGGTCGGTTCGGCGCGGACACGGTCTCAGCGCATCTCGCCGGCGTGGACGATGGACGGAGAGGTCGTCCTCCTTCGCCCCCCGCGTCCCTTCTCGATCGCCTTCGAGGGCCGATGCCCGTAGGTCGCGCGATGCGGAAGGCTCGGTTCCGTCTGGGGAAGCTACCTCCGAAGTTCGACCCCCGCACGCTCCGGTTCGGCAAGTATCTCGCCCCCGACCTGGCCCCGCCCCCCTCTTCGGTCGACTACGCCACACCGGTCCGGAACTGGCCCATGATGGCGAACGATACGACCGGGGACTGCACCTGCGCAGCCGCCGGCCACATGATCGAGGAGTGGACCGCGAACACCGGGAAGGTTCGCATCCTTTCGGACGCCACGATCCTGACGGCCTACGACCACTTCGCCGGCGACGACCCGGACCGCGGGGCGGCGATGCTGGACGTCCTCAAGTTCTGGCGAACGACCGGTATCGGGGGGGACCGGATCGAGGCGTTCGCGCAGCTTCAGCCCCAAAGCCCCAGCGAGGCGCGCGACGCCGTGTACCTGTTCGGCAATTGCTACCTCGGTCTCGCGTTGCCCGACTTCGCCGTCGCCCCGGGGTCCGACTTCCTCGCGACCTCGTGGAGCGTGCCGCCGCAGGGACCGGTCGGAGTCGCCGCTCCCAATCCCGAGAACGGACACTGCGTGCCGATCGTCGCCTACGACGCTCGTTCGGCCTGGGTCGTCACGTGGGGCGCGTTGAAGCCGATGTCCTGGGAGTTCTTTCAGGCGTACATGGACGAGGCGTTCGCGGTGCTGAGCCCGGACTGGGTCAGCACCAAGCTCGGACGGGCCCCGTCCGGCTTTGACCTTGCCACGCTCCAGCGCGACCTGGCGGCCATCGTCGAGGCGTGACCGGCCGGACCCCGACGAATCTCGGTCGTCGGGAGAGCTACCGAGGACGACCCGACGTGCCGGACTTTCTCGCGGAAGCGTCCGGGCGTGGTGGTTCCAGCCGGAACGGATGCCCGCACACGGCGCACCGCGTCGACCCCGGACGGGAAGCGAACCCACACCGGTCGCAAGAGAGGACTCGAAAGGCACCCACCTCTCGACGGACGTACTCGCTCATCGATCGGGAGATCCACCGGCCTACGGAGTCCGGGCCCTTAACGAGGGCCGCCGAGCGAACCGGCATGCCCGTCTGTCCCTAAAGGGGGGAGTCCCGCGGGTCGCGAGACTCCCGGTGAGACCGTCTAGAGACCGAGCTGGAACCCTCCCGAGCCGCCACCGTGGAGGACGCCCTGGAGCGAGTTGACGAGTCCGGAGACCCCCGTCCAGGACCCGAGCGCCGATAGCACAGCCGACACGCCGGCCCCGGCATACGCAGCTACGGCGATCGCTACCGCGCCGATTCCGATCCCCGCAAGGACCTGTGAGGCGAGCCCCACACCAGCTCCTGCCGTGGCCGCCACGGCCGCCACTGGGGTCGCGCCCGACTCGACGGCCGCTGAAGCGGTGCCGGCGAGGTCGGCAGCTGACGCCCCAGCACTGCCCGCCGAGAATGCCGCTTGGGTCGCAGCTCCGGCGGGGGCCGCTGGGATTGACCCGGGCCCGATCTGGGCCGTTCCCGTCGCACTACCCGACCCGGCGATGGCTGGGTTCGGTGGGGGAGAGCTCGACGCCGCGCCCGACGTGGTCGAGCCGACCCCGATCGCTCCGTTCGTCGCCGCTCCGCTGGTCCCGATCGTTCCGCCGACATTGCCGCTGATGGTCGCGTCCATGGGTCACCGTCCGACAGTTTCGCGCAGCGGTAGTTGAACTCCGGTTCAGGGTTCTGAATCGCAGATTGGACATTTCTGTGATTGGACCAACCAGTCCCCCTTTCCAGACGACGGACGGAGTTGCGTGCGCACGGCGCCCGGGGGCGCGGGAACTCGCGCCGGAGCACTTCCTTGGCGGGGAGTTGCTCGGACCCATCGCGAGCAGGAATCGAGCCGATCTCGGCCGATCGATTCCAAACCGAAACTCCCTCATTCCGGTGCGGACTGGACGGTCTCCGTTCAATGGGTCGCTTCGAGACTCAGTTACAGAGTGCGAATCCACAGTTCAGGGAGCTCCTTGGCCGGATCCCCCTGCAGACCAACCGCCCCCTCCCTTCCGACTGGCTCCGGTGCGAGATGCTGGAGAGACTCCAGGTCCTGCAGCGGGCCGGGCTTCGGCCCGGTGAGGCCGTGTTGGAAGTCGGATCCGGTTCTCATGCGATCTCGACCGTCCCGCTGGCGTTCCTCATGGGTGCCGACGGACGGGTCCTCGCTATCGAGCGAGAGCGGTGGCAAAATTTCCGAAGCATCGTCGGGGCGAGCGGAATGTCGAACCGCATTCGCGCCGCCGGCGGCGATGCTCGCCGATTACCCGTACGCACCGATGCGATGAGCCTCGCGGTCTGCATCCACGGGATCCGATCGTTAGGAGACGACCGCAGCGTTCTCGCCGTTCTCCGCGAGATGCTCCGGGTGGCCCCGCGAATCGTTATCGCGGAATCGTTGCCGGAGGGACGCACCGAAGCGCAGCGAGCCCACCTGGCGATGTACGCTCTCCGCGAGGAGGCTCTCCGTGCCTCCACCGGCCGTCCCGACGACCTCCCGTATCGACCCCTCGATCGGCTCGACTCCCTGGTGAAGGAAGCCGGTGCGGTCGTCGAGGAGGCGAGCACGATCGACGTGGATCTTCCGCACGCGCTGGCCTTCTTCCCCCGCGCGCTCATCGATTCGATTCCGAGCGGCGTTCTGCGCGAAGACCTGCTGAAGCGCTGGGACGAGGCCAACGCTCGATGTATCCGGTGGGGGGAGGACCACCCCCCCGTGGGGTTGATCGTAGCGACCCGTCGCTCGTTGCGTCCTACTCCTCGGACGTAGCCGTCCGCCGCGTTCGTGCGCCGCCCTCGGAGCCAAGAGGAGGGCGAAGGCGGGCGCGGAGGGATTTGAACCCTCGACCCCCGGGTTAGGAACCCGGTGCCCTATCCAGGCTAGGCTACGCGCCCCAGGGGAGTTCCCCGATTTGACAGATAATCCCTTCCCCGGGACCCGCGGAGTCAAAAGGCGATTCGGAGGATCGGCGATACATCGGCCGCCGGCCGGTTCGACGTGTACGGCGGTCGCTTCGGTCTGCGAAGCGGTCGACGCGATTCAGCAGGCCCCAAGCCGAGCCGGGGCGGTCAACTCGATTGGACGAACGGGCTTTGACTCGGAGGGCCGCCCAGTCTCGGACGATCCATGACGGGATCCCTGGCGATTCGGGTCCTTGTCACGACCTTCGCGGCGGGCTTGTGCGTCGGGGTCGTGGGGATTGCGCTGATGTTCGGAAACTTGAACCCGGTCGGCGGGGGCTGTACGAACACAAGCGGGCCGATCGTATGCACCTCCCCCCATCAGTCCGTCCGGTTTGTGGAGGGCGCGGTGCTGTCTGGGGTCGGGTCCTTGATTGCCCTCGCGGGCGGGACCGGCCTCCGCTGGGTGGGCTGGCAGTTCCCTTGGCTTCGAACCGAAGCCGAAGTGAGAAGTCTCCCAGCCGGGACTTGCCCAAGCTGCGGCGTCCCAAACCCGGCCGAAGGACTGTTTTGCAGCGCGTGCGGAGCCCCGCTCATCGCGCACGGTCAGGCAGACGACCCGGCCGCCTTCAGCACCGGAACTCTCGAACCCCGGGTCGGCGGACCGTAGCAGCAGCCTTCCAGTACTGGAAGGGCGCTAACACCGCCTATCGGGGCCGTGGACACTCCCCGTTTCCAGGAGAGGGTGCTTCGCGACCCCGTTCCAGCTAGGGTCGCGACGGGGCGGCGGGCTTGAAGAACGTTCCCGTATCGTCCCGTAACGCCCCGCAATGCTGGGAAGTGGAGGAGTCGAGCGCGGTCATCTTTCCGCAGTGGTCGCAAAGGCGGCCGGGCAACGACGCGGGCATCGATTCACGGACGGGATCCTCGGGGGGATCCGCGAAGAGCCCCCAAACAATCGTCCCCGCGCCTACCAGAACGGCCACGACGCCGATGATCTGGGTCAACCCCCGGAAGACGACGAGGTCCGCGACCCCGACCATCACGAATCCGAAACCGGCGAGGAGCTGTCGGACGTACAGGGGTCGTATCGGGGGGACATCCGCGGCTTGACGGGAAAGCCCTCGACCTCCTACGGACTGTGCCGAGTGGATCCTCCGTCTCCCCCGGAAGGCGGTAACCCTTTCGCACGAGCGCTGTCGAAGCGGAGGCGACCCGGATCCGGGACTGGTCTGAAGCGACCCGGAAAGGGGCGTTCCCCCTAGGTCTCGAGGAGGTCCGTGCCCTCGAGACCCGCGCGGAGTCCAGGTCCTCCTCGAACTCTCCCGAAGCAAGTCCCCCGGCGGTCCCGCGACCCTCTCCCCCCTCACCCGCCCGCGAGCTGCGCCGGCTCGCCCGGAGGTTCGATCGGTCGACCCGGAGGGCTTCCTCGATCGACTTACGCGGTGCGGCGGGACCGTAATCCCGTAGCTACCGGGCGCTCCCGCAGAGTGTTGAATGTTGTCCGAGAGATGAGTCCCCCGGTGGGATGAGCATCGGAAGCACGTCCCTTCCGGCCGCCGGGTCGTCGTCGCGAGCGATCGATCAGTGCTTCGAGATTCGGCTTCCATCCGCCGGCGGCAGCAGTCGGTCGTACCGATGGTCGACCGGGGCCCGGAACCCCGACGCCATTTCCTGGACGATCTCGATCCCTTCGAGATACTCTCGCAGGGTAGGCAGCACCGGACGGCGTGTCGATCGGATCTCCTCCGGGGGAGGGACCGATCCGCCCATCGCCCCGAGCAGCCAACGGTCGGCCCCGACGACGAACAGGAAAGGAAACACCCGAGAATCGCGAGAGAGCGTGGCGAACAGTTCCTCGGGTCGGGCCCCGGTACGGGGCGCCCCCCAGAGGAGAACGACCTGGTCCGCCGACTTTCCGTGGTACGCCGGCAGCTGCGATGGGTCGAGGATCGACCGATGGACGACCCAGCCCCGCTCGAGGAGCCGGCGCTGCGAGAATGGCAACCCGAGCGGTCCCACGAGGTGGGCCCCTCGACCCTGATCGGCGGCCGAGAACGGACGACGCAGAAGCTCTCCGATCGCCCACCATTGGTGGCTCGTGAGGGCCGTCGCCCGGCCGTCGTCGTCGTCGTCGGCGGAGGCGATGCCGCCCCCGAGCCCGTGCGGGTAGGCGAGCGTGCCCGGAAGC
>Ga0335078_10002526_pt1 | contig 27685 bp, 25 predicted proteins | sample Lox_Sample_32_FD_206711 | JGI IMG/M metagenome (GOLD analysis project Ga0335078, IMG submission 206711) | Soil microbial communities from Loxahatchee National Wildlife Refuge, Florida, United States - Lox_Sample_3.2 | ecosystem: Environmental > Terrestrial > Soil > Wetlands | place: USA... | reverse complement strand
CTCGGCTCCGCCCTCACCACGCCGCTGTGCGCCGCGCTGGGCGGGAAGTTCGAGTTCCACCGCAGCGTGTTTCTCGCGCTCACCGTGCTGCTCGTCCTGGTCCCGCTCGCCGGGCTCTGGCGACTTGCGTTCGTGATCGAGCCGTCCGTCGTGCCGAACCTCACGTACCTCGGCATCTTCCTCGTCGGTCCCGCCCTCTGGTTCCGCCACGCCAGCCTGTACGGAGTCTCCCGACCGAACCACGGGCTCATGGTAATCCCCTCGCTCCTGCAGCCGGTGATCTACCTGGTCGGGTTCTTCCTGATCATTCCCCCGACCAACCTCCTCGTCGGCGAGGCGGTGACGTTCCTCGCCCTCGGGTTCGTTCTCGCGGTGGCGCTGGTGCGCGCCTCCGACCGCCCGATCCGTCGGGAGTTCGGCATCTCGGGCGTTTCGCTCATCCGGCCCCTGCTCGACCACGTGGGCCGACGGGACCCGGAAGCGACCCGGTCGCTCGAGGCGTTCTTCCTGCGGGGCGCGATCCCCGGGAACGTCACGGCCCGGATCCTCGCGTTCTCCCGTGGGAGCTCCGTGAAAGCGACGGTCGCGTTGCCCACCGTCCACCCGGGGCCGTTCGCGGCGCTCGGCGCGAGCGACCTACCGCACAAGCTCTCCGAGAAGCTCACCGCCTCCGCGGGCACGGTGTTCGTGCCCCACACCCCGTGCGATCACGATCTCGACCTTCCGTCCGACGAGGAGGTCGACCGCGTCGCCGGAGCGACGCGCGAGCTCCTCGCCGCGCTTCCGGCCCCGGGCGTCGCGCGGGCGAGCCCGCTCGTCTCGCCGTATCCGGGCAGCCTTGCCCGGGCCCAACTCCTCGGCGAGGTCGTTCTTGTTCTCGTCACCCAGGCCCCGAAACCGACCGACGACATCGCGTTCAGCGTCGCCGACCGCATCGTGCGGGAGATCGCGCAGGAGGGAGGACCCCGGGTCGTCCTCGTCGATGCCCACAACTCCTACATCGAGGGGCAGGGCGACATCCTCTACGGTACGCCGACCGCGGAGCAACTCGTGACCGACACGAAGGCGGCCGTACGCGCGGCGGTCGCGGCCGCCCGCGACGGGCCCATCGAAGTCGGCGTCGCGGTGAAGAAGGGCTACTCGATCGGTCGGGACGGCATCGGCCCGGAAGGGATCCGGGCGTTGGTGGTCCGCGCTGACGGGAAGACGACCGGCTACGTGCTGATCGACGGAAACAACCTCATCGTCGGCGAGCGCGACCCGATCGTACGTTCCCTGCTCGAGACGGTCGACGTGGCCGAGGTCCTCACGACCGACAACCACGTCGTCCACGAGGTCGACGGCGGGATCAACCCGCTCGGGGAGCGCTATCCGCTCGAGGCGATGACGCGCGATGCCCGCGCGACGTTGGAAGCGGCGATCCGCAACCTCGAACCGGTCTCGGTCCATTTCGGCGAGAAGAAGGTCATCGATGTCAAGATCCTCGGGCCCGGCTACACCGCACGCCTTTTGACCTCGCTGGGGGACACCCTGTCGATGTTCACGTACATGTTCGCGGCCACCCTCCTTTTGCTGCTGACGAGCTCGCTCGTGATCCTCCTCGCCCTGCGCTGAGGTACTGGTGTCCGCTGACCCCGCCGGAACGAATCTCGCCGCCGCCCGCGCGATCGGAGGTGAAGAGAACCTCCGGCTCTTGACCCAGCTCGTCGCGATCGCGCCCACCAACCTCGAAGAGATCGGACGCGGCCGGTGGGAGAAACCGAACTACCTGCGGGCCGCGGACGCGATCGTCCGCGCGGCACGGGCCGCCGGATTGGCGACCCGGATCTACGACCCGACGGTCGCGGGTGACGTGAAGGGGGACTGGCACGGGGCGGCGCGGCCCAACGTCGTCGCCGACCTGGACGTCGGGGCGGCCGAAACCGTCCTCATCCTCGCGCATTTCGATGTCGTACCGGTTCCGGCGGAACAGCTCGCCCGCTGGAAGAGCCCGCCGCACACGCTGACCCAACGGGCGGACGGGCGGCTCTACGGCCGCGGGTCGAACGATGACCTCGGCAGCGGGGTCGTCGGGTCGATCGCCGCGCTCCGGGTGCTCGCGCAGGATACGGAGCTTCGCCGCAATGTCCGCCTCCTCGCGTGCTGCGACGAGGAGACCGGCGGGGAAGGGGGGGTCGAAGCGATCAAGGCGCACGATGCGCAGCTCGCGCCCGAGGACCCCGATCGGATCCTGCGCGGCGACGTCGCCCTGATCCCCGATGGGGGCCCGGAAGCCACGGCGGGCTCGAGCGGGGTCGCTTTTCTGGAAGGCTCGTTCCGGGGGCCGACTCCCCTCTCGGAGGTGCTCGCGTACGGGCAGGCGCTCGTCGACCTTCACGAGGTCGCCCGGCGCTGGCGCTCGATCTACGCTTCGCCGGATTGGCCGGACCGGCACGCGCCCGAACCGGTGATCACGGGGCGCGCGAGCGTGACCCGGTTCGACCTCGGTGAGGTGGGGGCCGCCGGAGCGACGGTGCGCCTGGTCGGCGCCCACGCGGAGACGGACGCGGCCAATCAATCGGCCGCCGCCGTTACGCTCCTCTTCCAGGGCGAGACGACCGCCGTGCGCGACCTTCCCGCGCGCCTTTCCCCGCTCGTCGTTGCACCCTTCCGCCTCGAGCCCGCCGGCGCGACGGCGCTCACCGTCCCGCACGGGACCCTCGCTCTCCAACTGATCGGAGAGGCTACCCACGGCGGCTATCCGCACCGCGGGCACAATCCGGTTCCGCCCACGATCCGGCTCCTGCGGGCAGCGATCGATCGGCAGCTGGTCGACGGTCGCGCGCCCGGCGTCGCCTCGTTCACCGTCGACCTCCGGTTGATCCCCGAGATGGAACTCGCGGACGGCGTCGAGGCCGCCCTGCGGTACGTGCGGGCGTACATCGAGAACCACGCGCCCTCCGCGCAGATCGTGGCTCCCCCCGAACGCTGCCGGGCCGGCTACTGTCTTCCGGTCGACCACCCCGCGCTCGTGCGCCTCGAGCGGATCCTTCGGGAAACGATGGGCGCGAGCGGGGTTCGCGGGGAGTACGGCGGGACGGACGCGAGCGCCCTGCGGGACCTGCGGACCCCGGGCGGAGAGCCGCTGCCGGCCCTCGTCTTTGGGAGCATGGACCCGGAGGCGCACATCCACGACGCCGAGGAGAGCGCGGACCCCGCACGGATCGCGGCCGTGGCCACCTCGATCGTTCGATTCGTCCGCGAACCGTAGACCCGGGGGAGTCGCGTGGTCGACGTTTGGCTTTCGTCCCTGATGGCCGTGCTCTGGGTCCTCACGCCGTGCTATCTCGCGAGCGCGCTCGCCACCCTCCCTCGGGGCCGCGGCCCGGCGATGGACTTTGGGCGGCTGTGGCGGTCCGACGGACGCCGTGTCCTCGGCCCGTCGAAGACGTGGTCCGGGTTCCTCTTCGGGGGGTTCGTCGCCCTGCCGTTCGGCCTCGTGGAAGCCGCCCTCATCCTCGCCGCACCGCCCAACTGGAAGCTCGTTCCCGAGTTCGCCCCGACGCTGCTCGGCTCCGTCCCCGTCGTGGCCCTGCTCACGTTCGGCGCCATGACGGGCGACGCGCTCGGCTCATTCGTGAAGCGCCGCCTCGGCCGGGAGAGCGGTGCGCGCACGCTGCTGCTCGACCAGCTCCCCTTCGTCCTCGTCCCGATCGGCCTCGGGTTGGTCCTCTACCCGGCACTGTTCGTCGGCACCTTTGTGAGCGCGTGGGCGCTTCTCTGGTTGCTCTTCTTCACCCTCGGGCTGCACACGCTTTTCAACTGGGTGGGGTACAAGGCGGGTCTGAAGAAGGTGCCCTGGTGAACGCTTCCGCGGCGGAATCGGAACCCAGCCACACGGAGATCGTCCGCGTCCTTCTCGAATCCGGCGCGGTGCGTTTCGGTGAATTCACGCTGACCTCCGGGCAGAAGAGCGACGTGTACATCGACGTGAAGCGCGCCTGGACCGACCCCCACCGGCTCGAACTGCTCGCCCGGGCGCTCGCGAGCCGGGTGGGCATAACGGACCGGCTCGCGGGCATGGAGCTCGGGGCGGTCCCGCTCGTGGTCGCGACCGCGTTGCGCACGGGCCACTCGTACGTGGTCCTCCGCAAGGCGACGAAAGAGCACGGCACGCGGCAGGCGTTCGAGGGGGACATCGTGCCCGGCCTTCACGTGCTTCTGATCGAGGATGTCACCACGACCGGCGGCAGCACGCTGCGTTCGGTCGAGATCGTCCGGGGCGCGGGCGGCATCGTCGACCGGGTGCTCGTCGTGGTCGATCGAGAGAGCGGCGCCGCGGCCCATCTCGCCGCGGTCGGGGTCCGGGTCGAGCCGCTCGTCACCCTCTCCGAGCTCCGTGGGGCTCGTCCGTGAGCGGGTCGGTCCAGGAAGACGGAACGGTCCGGTTCGACGACCCTTCCGAGGCCGGGCAGGTCTACGGCAAGGGGTTCTTCGGGACCCCCGTCTCCGGTGGCGGGCTCACGCTCGACCGCTACGAATCGGTCTACCTCGCCGAGATGGGCCGCGTGGAGGTCCGCGGCCCCGGCGGGCGTCCTGCTCCGTGGCCGAGCGTGTTCCGACGCGCCGTGCGCGCCGACCCGGGGTTCGCCGTGCGCTATCTGGTCTACCGCGACCTGCGCCAGCGCGGGTACGTGGTGCGCGCGAGCCCTCCCCCGGTCGCCTTTACGGTCCTGCCCCGCGGAGGGGTCCTGCACAAGACGCCCTCCCGGTACTGGGTCGAGGCGATCAGCGAACGCGTTCCGTTCGACCTCGCCCGGCTGTTCGACCTCGCCGAACGGGCGCAGAGCGCGAAGAAGCTCCTGCTCCTCGGTCTCGTGGACGAAGAGTCGGACCTCACGTACTACCGGGTCCGACGGCCGACCCCGACCGGCGCGCTTCCGGCGCGCCGGCTTTCGACGCCCGCCGAGGGCTGGCTCTCCGAGGACCGAGTGACGGTCCACGGGTCCGCCCTCGTCACCGAGCTCGGAAAGGAACTCGCCTACGGGAGCCGGGTCGGGGACCGCCTCGAGCTGAGCCTGCTCGAGGCCGCGTACCTCTGCTCCGAGGGCCAGCTCGTCCTGCGAGATTCGAAGAGCGGGCGCGCGGTCTCGCGCGAACGGCTGGAACGGCGGGCCCGTCGGATGGTGCCGCTCTTCTTCGAGCGGCTCGCGGCGTACCGGGAGCTCCGCGGTCGCTCGCTCGTGGTCAAAACGGGGTTCAAGTACGGCGCGCATTTCCGGGCGTACCCGCGCAGCCCCGAACACTCCCACGCGCGCTACCTGGTCCAGGCCGCGCCGTCCGCCCACATCGCCTCGTGGCCGGAAGTAGCGGGGGGCGTTCGGGTCGCGCAGGGAGTGCGCAAGGAGTTCCTGGTCGCGGGTGTCCGACCGGACGCCCAGGTCCGGTTCCTTTCTCTCGAACGGGTCCGTCCGTAACGCGCTCTTCAGGCGGCCGCGGGGCGCGGCCGGGGTGCTGCGGCAATCTCGCGGATCCAGTCGCGGAGGCGTGCCCGGGACGGACGACCCTCGAGGAGCTCTTCGAGCGCGGTACCGACGACGACTCCGTCGGCACCGGTCGCAAGTGCCCGTCCGGCGGAAGCACGGTCCCGGACCCCGAAGCCGACGAGGACGGGCAATCGGGGTGCGGCGCGGTGCGCGTCGCGCACGATCGGTCGCAGGTCGACCGATGGGTCCGGTACGCCGACGCCGGTCGTTCCGTAGCGCGACACGAGGTAGAGGAACCCTCGACTCGCCCGGGCGAGCGCGCGGGTACGATCGGGCCGGCTGCCCGGGGCCGATAGGAGGACCAGGGCGAGCCCGGCCGTTCGCGCGGCACGGCGCCAGGGCGCGGACTCCTCGAACGAGAGGTCCGGAACGATCAGTCCGGTGGCCCCGGCGCGGGAGAGCTGTCGAAGTCCGGCCGAGAGCCCCTCCTGCCACACGGGGTTGGCGTAGGTCATGACCGCTGTGGGGAGGACCGGGCTCGCGACCCGACACGCGCGAAGAAGGTCGCTCCAGCCGGTCCGGCGGGCGAGCGCGCGGCCCGCCGCGGCCTCGAGGACCGGTCCATCCGCGATCGGGTCCGAGAACGGGAATCCGAGCTCGAGCGCGCAGGCCCCTCCGTCGCGCAATGCCTCGACGGTCGATCGAAGGCTCGCGAGGCGGGATCGGTCCACCATCACGTACGGGACCACCAGGGGGCGTCCCGACCGCCGCGCCGTGCGCAGGGCGTCAGCGAGCGGCACCGAGCACCACCTCGAGGTCCTTGTCGCCCCGACCCGAGAGCGTGACCACGATCCGCTCGCGCGCGGGTCGTCGCCGAGCCTCCCGAACGGCCGCGTAGAGGGCGTGCGAGGGCTCGAGCGCGGGCAGGATCCCTTCGTCCTCCGCGAGCCAATGGAAGGCGCGCAGGGCACCCGAGTCGGAGACGCTCAGGTACCGCACGCGTCCCGAGTCCCGAAGGTAGGCGTGTTCGGGGCCGACGCCCGCGTAGTCGAGCCCCGCCGAGATGCTCTCGGTGTCGGCGACCTGCCCTTCCCGGTCCTGCAGGAGATAGGAATAGGCACCGTGCAGGATCCCGGGTCGACCCCGGGTGAGGGAGGCGGCTCCGTTCGAGCCCGCCCGGCCGCCGGCTTCCACGCCGAGCAGTTCGACCGGGGTCCGTAGGAGGGGATGGAACGTTCCGATCGCGTTCGACCCGCCGCCGACGCACGCGACCGCGAGGTCGGGGAGCCGGCCGAACGCGCGACGCGACTGCCCACGGATCTCTCGACCGATCACGCTCTGAAAGTCCGCGACGATCGACGGGAACGGGTGCGGGCCGACCGCGGAGCCGAGCAAGTAGTGGGTCGTTCGGACGTTCTGGATCCAGTCGCGGAGCGCTGCGTTGATGGCGTCCTTCAAGGTCCGGCTGCCGGTCTCGACCGAAACGACCTTCGCGCCGAGCAGGCGCATCCGCTCGACGTTCGGCCGCTGGCGGGCGATGTCGACCGCGCCCATGTAGACGGTGGTATCGAGTCCCAAGGCGGCCCCGATCATCGCGGTCGCCACCCCGTGCTGTCCCGCGCCCGTCTCGGCGATCAGCCGCGGTTTTCGCATGCGGAGGGCGAGCAGCCCCTGGCCGAGCGCGTTGTTGAACTTGTGTGCTCCGCCATGGACGAGGTCCTCCCGTTTGAGCCAGATCTGGGCCCCGCCGGCACGACGCGACAAGTTCCGGGCGAAGTAGAGTGGGGTCGGACGACCCGCGAGCGTCTTCGAAAGGCGGGCGAGCTCGGTGCGAAACGCGGGGTCGTGCCGGGCGGAACGCCACGAGCCCTCGAGCTCCTCGAGGGCGGGCACGAGGGTCTCGGGGACGTACGCCCCGCCGTACGGACCGAAGCGCCTAGGCATGCCCCGTTTCGAACGCCTCCACCGCCCGGAGGAACGCTTGCATCTTCGCCGGGTCCTTCACGCCGGGCGCGCTCTCGATTCCCGACGAGACATCGACCCCCCAGGGCTGGACGGAGCCGAGCGCGTCGGCCACGTTCTCGGGGGTGAGACCTCCGGCAAGCACGAATTTTCTCCCCGGATGCGAGTCGACGATGCGCGCGCAGACTTCCCAATCCGGGCGAGTCCCGCTGCCGCCCGGAAGCGGCTGGCCTGCCGCGTCGAGGTGAACGCGCGGATAATCCTCGGCGGCCGGTATCTTCGGGTCCTCCGCACCGGCGGCGACCGGTGCGACCGGAACGGACGGAACCAGATGATGCACTTCGAGGAACTCGAGCCCGGTCGGGATCGTTCCGTAGACCTGGATCCGGTCGACCCCGACCTCGTCGAAGAGCTGGTGGATCAGCTCCGCGCTCGGGTCGACCACGACCGCCCACGCTTCGGCTTCCGGGGGCACGTGGGGGATGAGTTCCAGGGCGGCCTCCGGAGAGAGGTTCCGCGGAGAAGCCGGGACGCCGACCACGAATCCCGCGGCGCCTCCGGCGGGTACTTCCTTCACGACAGCGGGGTCTCGCAGCCCGCAGAATTTGACGAAGGTCCTCACGGCGTTCCCCCGGGGGGGCCCCGACGAAGCGTCTCAAGGAAGTGGGCCGGGTCGGCGGCGCGCGCGACCGCGCTTCCGACCAGGATCCCGTCGACGCCGTCTGCCCAGAAGCGGCCGGCGTCCGTAGCGTCCGCGACTCCGCTCAGCCCCAAGAGGGGTCGAAGCCCGGCCGACCGAGCTTCCCGGAGGGTCTCCGCCGCGGTCGGCCGGTCGATCGCGAGGGTGTCGAGATTCCGCACGTTGACTCCGTACACGTCCGCCACCACGTTCGCGACACGACTTAATTCTGACCGGGCGTGGAGCTCGAGGAGCACCTCGAGACCTTCGGCGTGCGCCGCGTTCGCGAGGTCGACGAGCGGGGCCGTCCCTTCGAGCAGCCCGCTCAATCGAGCAATGAGCAGGATCGCGCTGGCGCCCGCGCGGGCGGCCGCCCGCACTTGGCGTGCGTCGACCACGAAGTCCTTGAAGAGCACCGGACGGGACGTGGAGCCCGCGAGTTCGGCGACGTCCGATGGGGAGCCGTCGAATCGGGGTGTGGTCGCGAGGCATGAGAACGCCGTCGGGCGGGCCGTCTCCGTCAGCCGAAGGAACTCGGGGATAGAGCGGGTCGGAAGTTTCGGTTCGGACTGCCCGGGCGACACCCGCTTGTATTCGACGACGAGGGCCCCCGACGCTCGGTCCCGCTCGACCGCGGCGCGGAAGGAGGTGGTTCTGCGCGACGGGAGCTCGGGGAGGCCCTGGCCGTACCCCGGAGCGTCGACCGTCCGCCGAGTCTCGCGCAGTATCTCCTCGAGGAACCCCATCGCCTACTCCCCGCGTCGCGAACGAAAACGCCCGGAAAGCTCGGTCATGCGGTCGAGCAACTCTTCCGCGCGGCCGGAGTCGAGTGCGTGCCGTGCGAGTTCCACGCCGGCCGAGATGGTTCGAGCTCGACCGGAGATCTCCAGGGACGCGCCGGCGGTGAGAAGAACGGATCCGCGCCGGGCCCCGCCGCCGCCGGCCAGGATGCGGCGTGCTTCCTCGGCCGCCTCGGCGGGCGGAAGAGGCCCCCAGCTTCCCCGACGGTCATCCGGGGGAAGGAGGTCGGGCGCCCGCACCGTCCTCGCGACGATCCGCCGACCGTTCCAGACCACCATCTTCGTGTCGCGCTTCGGGGAGAACTCGTCACACCCTTCGACCGAGGTCATGGCCGCGGCCCGGCGGCGCCCCATTTTCGCCATCGCCTCAACGACCCGCCGGGCGGTAGATAGGTCGGCCACGCCCGCGAGCTGATAGGAGAGGGGAGCGGGGTTCGAGAGCGGGCCGAGCTGGTTGAACAGCGTCGGGATGCCGACCGCCTTCCGGGCGGCGGCCACGACCCTCACGGCGGGGTGGAAGAGAGGGGCGTGGAGGAACGCCAGGCGAAGGCGGCGGTAGCAGGCGCGGGCGAACGGGATGCTCTCGACCACGGGGAGCCCCAGCGCCTCGAGGAGGTCACTCGAACCGCAGACCCCGCGCGCGCTGCGATTGCCGTGCTTCACGACCGGAACACCGGTCGCGGCGACCACGAACGCGCTGACCGTGGAAATGTTGAACGACGGGGTGCGGGCGCCTCCCGAACCGCAGAGGTCGATCGGGCGGTCGCCGGACGGAACCCGAAAGGGAATGGCCCGGCGTTGAAGCTCGAGCGCGAAGTTCGCGAGCTCGGGCCCGGTGATGGTCCGCGCGGCGGTACCGACCAGCAGCGCGGCGCGCGCGACGTCGCTCGTTTGGGCGGAGAGAAGCGCGTCGAAGACCGACCCGGCGTCCGCGGCGGACAGCGGGGCGGTCCGAAGCAGGCGCTCGAGGAGCGGCGCGATCACCGGCGGGCCTCCCGAAGGAAATTCCGCAGGAGCATGGGGCCCGAACGGGTCAGATACGACTCCGGGTGGAACTGCACCGAGCTGACCGGCCGACGGCGGTGCCGGAGCGACATCACGATGCCCCCTTCCCCGCGCGCCGACACTTCGAGCGTGGAGGGCACCGAACTCGGGCGGACCATGAGCGAGTGGTACCGGGCGACAAGGGTCGGCGTTGGGACTCCCTCGAAGAGCCCGCGGCCGTCGTGGGTGATCCGAGTCACATCGCCGTGGACGGGTTCGGGGGCGTGGACCACCGTAGCTCCGTAATGTTCCGCCATGAGTTGGTGACCGAGGCAGACACCGAGGAACGGACGCTCCCGATCCCAGCGTCGCAGCAGTGCTCGGGAGAGCCCCGTGAGGCGGCGATCGGCCGGGTGCCCGGGACCCGGGGAGAGCACGATCGCGTCGGGGTCAACCCGGATCGCGTCGCGCAGCGGCACCGTGGAACGCAGACAAGAGACCCGCGCGCCTTCGGTCGCGAGCCCCTGTTCGACGTTGTGGACGAAGGAGTCCTCATGGTCGATCAGGAGGACCTTCATCGCCGCCCTCCGACGAGCGTCGCCTCGACATGGGCGAGCTTCGAAAGGGTCTCCTCGAATTCGCGGGCCGGGCGGGAACGATGCACGATTCCCGCGCCCGCCGCGGTGTAGAGACGGGACCCGGCGGCGAAGCCGGTGCGGATCGCGAGGGCGAAGTCGGCCTCGTGATGCGGTCGAAGCCATCCTACCGCTCCGGCGTACGGTCCCCGCCAGGTGCGTTCTTCACGCCGGAGGAGCTCCGTGGCGCGGATCTTGGGCGCGCCGCTCACGGTCCCGGCGGGGAACGCAGCGGCGAGGGCTCGCCAGGGGCCGACCCCGGGGCGGAGGCGGGCGCCGACCCGGCTCACGAGATGTTCGAGTCGGGCGTACCGCTGCCGCCGTTCCTCCCAGACGAGTCGCACCGAGCCCGGGCGCGCGACCGACCCAAGGTCGTTGCGGGCGAGGTCCACGAGCATCCGATGCTCGGCGAGCTCCTTGGGGTCGCTCGCGAGCGGAAGACGACCGCGATGACCGGGACCCGACGGGAGCGTCCCGGCGATCGGATTGATGAACGCGTCCCTCCCGCGGACCTCGACGACGGACTCGGGAGACGCCCCGAGGATCTCGCGGTCGCCGAACTTGAGGTAGTAGAAGAACGAATACCGCTCGGTCGACCGGAGGCGGTCGGCCCGGACGAGGAGATCGTCGGGCCGCGCCCACTCGCGCCGATGCGCGAGAACTACCTGGAAGGCTTCCCCGTCGCGGATCGCGTGGACCAGACGACGGACGCTCCGTCCAAAGGAGCGGGGCGGAAGGGTATCGCGGAGCGGACGAGCGGGTCGGTCGCCCCGCAACGGCCGCGGGGTCGGGAGGGGCGAGCGCGACGAGCGGGCTTCGCGCACGAATGCGATCTCCCCCAACGGAAACGGGGAGCCGACCGGGAAACGGCCCAGGGCGGGTTCGAACAACCCCACCGCATCGAACCCCACGTAGCCGACCACGGCGGACCGGGGGGTCGCGAGGAAGCGGTCCGTGCGTCGCGCGAGCTCCGCGAGGTCGCTCTTCCGGTCGAGAGCGACCAGATCGTCAGCGCGCTCGAAGGAGACCGCGAAGGCCGAACGATCGGCTCCCGAGGGGGCCCGTTCGAAGTAGCCCGCCACTTCCCGGTCGGGCGCTTTCGCGGTGAACTCCTCCCACAGCGTCACGTCCGCCGGTCCTCGGTGACGAGCACCCGATGCAACTCCCGCAGGACCTCGGGGCCGCGCCCCTCGGGGACCGCCAGCGAGAGCGCCCGCGGGGTGGCGCTGAACCCTTCGGCGCCGGCGAGCGTGGGGGACGGGATTCGGGAGACGTCGTCCAGGACCCCGTCCCCGATGACCGTCACGAGCGCCACCCGATACGGACCATCGACCATCGCCGCCGCTTCCCGCGTGACGGGAGCGAGGGCTCGGATGGCGGCGAGCACTTGTTTCGGTTCGAGGACCAGGCAAAGCAGCGCCGAGGAAGTGTACAATTGGACCAGGTTCACCCCCGCGGACGAAAGTCGTTGTGAGACCTCCGCGACGATCCCCGGCCGCTGGCGACCACCGGGGACGCGCAAGCGAAGGAGACGCAGGTGCCGGAGCATCGTGAGGGCGCGGTTTCGCCGTCCCGCCCGGGCCGGAGCGATCGTCGTCACGATGCTCGGGTCGTCGAGCGAGCGCACCCGGAGCACGATTCCCTCCGCGCGCGCCGGTTCGATGGTGAGCGGGTGAAGCACCCGCGCGCCGAACTGGGCCAGCTCCTCGGCTTCCTCGTACGAGAGCTCGGGGATCGGCCGGGCGGTCGATACCTCGCGGGGGTCGGCCGAAAGCACCGCCACGTGACGTTTGACGAGCTCGACGCGCGAAGCCCCCAGCATCGCCCCGATCGCGGAAGCGGCGTAATCCGACCCGCCGCGGCCGAGCGTCGCGACGCGTCCTTCGAGGCTCCGGCCGAAGTAACCGGTGACCACGGGCACCTTGCCCGTCGCGAGCAGCCGTCCGAGCCCGCGCCGCACCGCGAGCCGAGAGCGGTCGAAGAGGATACAGGAAGCGCCGTAGGTGTTGTCGGTGATCAGGCCGAGATGGTCGGCTTCGACCGCGACGGCGGGCAGGCCGGCGTCCCGCAGACGCTCCGTGAGCCAGTGGACCGCGAGACGTTCGCCTTGGCTCAACACGCGGTCCGCGAGCGCCGGGTCGGGCTCGGCCTCGGCTTCGACGAGCAGGAAGAGACGACGCAGCCGATCGAGCTGACCTCTACCCGCCGCCGGAAGGGAGGGGTGGGCACGCCGGATCTGGTCGAGGATCTCCCGGTGGCGCTCCTTCGAGCGCGGATGGGCGAGCCCTTCCGTGAGCAGGTCCGTGACCCCTTCCCGGGCCGAGGCGACCACCACGAGATGTGCGCCCTCTTCGAGCACGGCGCGAACATCGTGGAGTACCCCGGCCGGCTCGGCGAGCGAGGCTCCTCCGAATTTCAGCACGACGGGAGAAGCGCGTCGCGTCACCGAGAGACCTCCGTTTGCGGCTCGAGGTAGCCCTTCGCGAGAGCGAGCTCCGCGTTCAGCACCGACGCTCCGGCCCCGCCTCGGACCGCATTGTGCGAGAGGACGAAGAACCGGAGGAACGGAGGATCCCAACGGACCCGCCCCACGACCGCCGCCATCCCGCGTGCCCGCGCGGGATGGCCCGCCCAGCGGTCCCGAAGGGGTTGCGGTCGGTCGGCCTCGGGTCGGAGCTCGATCGGAGGGGCCGGCGCGGTCGGGAGCGGAAGGCTCTGCAGCGGGTCGAACTGTTTCCAGGCCGATTCGATCTCCGAGAGACGGGGTCGCCTCGCCGCTTCGACCGTGACCGCCTCGAGATGGCCTTCCCGGGTCGCGACCCGAACGCAGTGGGCCAGCACGGGCACGGGGGAAGGGACGACGGTGTGCGACCGGCGCGCACCGAGAATGCGGGCCGACTCTCGTTGGATCTTCTCTTCCTCCTCGCGAATGAACGGCACCACGTTGTCGGCGATCGAAAGGGAAGGAACGCCGGGATATCCCGCGCCGGAGAGTGCTTGGTAGGTCGCGACGTGAACGGCACGCGGGCGAAGAAGGCTCGCGAGCGGCGCGAGCGCGAGCACGAGCCCCGTCGTGGAGCAGTTGGGGTTGGTGACGAGGATCCCGGAACCGGCTCGATGGGGGGAGAGCAGACCCAGGTGGTCCGCATTGACCTCGGGAACGAGCAGGGGGACACGGGCATCCATGCGGTGGTCCGCCGCGTTCGAGAACACGGAGACCCCCCGTCGGACGAGTTCGGATTCGAGGGGGCCCGCGGTGCCCGACGGCAGGGCCGAGAACGCCACGCGGATCCCGTCGCGGGCGATCTGGGCCGCCGTGCGGGCGACGAGCCGTTGCGATGCGAGGGAGGCCGGCGGAGCTTCCGCGAGTTGCCAGATGTCCGCGAGAGTGCGACCCTCCGATCGTTCGGTCGCCACCAAGGACGGCGAATCGAACGAGGGGTGCTCGGCGAGCAGCCGAGCGAAGTGCTGGCCGATGTAGCCGCTTGCGCCCAGGATCGCGCAGGAAAGACGCTCTTGGCTCACGGCAGGAACCCTCCCCGCAACCCGAGGTCGGCGAGCGCGATCGCGGCGACGGCTTCCAGGACGACGACCGCCCGCGGTACAATGCACGGGTCGTGGCGGCCCGTCACTCCGAGCGTCGCCGGGCGACCATCGGATAGGTTCACCGTGCGCTGGGGCTTCGCGATCGATGACGTGGGCTTGACGGCCACACGGAAGAGGAGCGGCATCCCGGTCGCGAGGCCGCCGAGGATCCCCCCCGCGTGGTTCGTCTCGGTACGGACCTTGCCGTTCGCCCAGACGAACGGGTCGTTGTGCTCGCTTCCCCGCATGCGCGCGCTCCGGAACCCCGCGCCGAACTCGATCGCCTTGACGGCCGGAACAGAGAAGGCGATGTGGGCGACCGAACTCTCGATCGAGTCGAAGAACGGTTCCCCGAGGCCGACCGGGAGGCCGTCGGCGCGCACCTCGATGATGCCCCCGAGGCTGTCGCCATCGCGGCGGGCCTCCGCGATCGCGTCTTCCATCCGACGAGCCGCGGCGGGGTCCGGGCAGCCCACTTCGTTCGAGAGCGCGCGGGCCCGCAGGTCCAAAAGATCCGCATCCGACCCCAAGCTCGCGTCGACCGCGCCGACCGCGACGGTGTAGCCGACCACCTCGATTTGCCGGGCAGAGAGCATCGTCTTCGCGATCGCGCCGGCGATGACCAACCCGACCGTCATCCGCCCAGAGAAGATTCCGCCGCCGGAAAGGTCCGCGTCCGCGCCGTAGCGGACGCGCGCCGGATAGTCGGCATGACCGGGCCGCGGTGTGTCCATCATCCGGTCGTAGGGAGCTCGCCGGACATCTTCGTTGGCAACGTGAGCGCGGAAGCGCGAACCGTCCGAGACAGCACCCGGGGCCCCCGCATCGATCTGAAGTCGATCCTCTTCCTGGCGACGCGTAGCGAGTCGACGACCTACGGGTCGCCGCCGATCGAGGTCCGCTTGGATCCGGACCGGGTCGATCGGCGTGCCGCTCGGGATTCCTTCGATTTCCACCCCCACTTCGGGTCCGTGGCTGGTCCCGAACAGCGTGACGCAGAATCGCTCACCGAACCGCATCATCGCCGGGCACCTCCCCCCGAGAGCGCGAAGAACGCCTCCCAGAATCCGGGATAGGATTTGCGTACTGCCTCTCGCTCGCCGACCGAGGAATCTCCCGACCCCGCCAGCGCACCGATCGCCGCGCTCATCACGAGCCGGTGGTCCGAAAGATGACCGGCGTGGAATGCTCGGGGCCGAGAGGTCCCGCGGATGCGCAAGGCGCCGTTCTCGAACTGGGCGCGAGCTCCCATGACCCGCGCGAGGCGCGCCGTCGACTCGCGTCGGTCCGACTCCTTGAGCGCGACATGCTCCGCACCTTCGAGCCGGCTATCGCCGGGGATCGTGGCCGCCAAGATTCCGGCGAGCGGAAAGAGGTCCGGCGAGTCCGTGAGGTTGACGTGGAACGGTCTCGGGGTCCCCCTGCGCACGGTCGCGCCGTCCGACCGACGGGAGACGCTCGCGCCCGCGGACTCCAGAATATCGAGCATCGCGAGGTCGGCTTGGGGCCAGCGGTCGGCAACGCCGACGACCCGGACGCTCCCGCCGCCCACCGCGGCGGCGGTCCAGAAGTAGGCGGCGGACGAGGCGTCGCCCGGGACGCGGAAACTGGATCCCCGGGGGACTTGACCGCCGGGAATACGGAAGAGTCGACCCCGACGCTCGATGCAGATCCCGTGCCGTTCGAGGACGGCGAGCGTCGCTGCGATGTAGGGCGCGGAGACGATCCGGCCGGTGAGTTCGAGCGTCGAGCCCTCGTCGACCGTAGGAAGCGCCAGAAGGAGAGCCGAGGCGAACTGGGAGGTTTCGGAAGCGTCCAGGCGGACCGGCCCGCCCCGGATCGGCCCGCGGATCTCGATCGGGAGTCCCGACCGGCCGACATGACGGCATTCCGCGCCCAACCCGCGAAGCGCGTCAAGGAGTTCGTCGATAGGTCGGTGCGGCAACCGTCCCCGACCATCGATGCGCACGGTCCGCCCGGAGAGTCCGGCCAGGGCACAGACGAATCGGAGGGTCGTGCCCGATTCTCCGCAATCCACCCGGACGCGGGTACGCGCGGGGCGCGGTCGTGAGGAAACTTCCCAGAACTCCTTGGCCCGATGAACCGGGGTTCCGAGCCGGCCGAGCGCCGTCGCCGTGGCTCGCGTATCGTCCGAATCGAGGGCCCCGTAGATTCGGAAGGTTCTCCCCGAGAGATGCCCCAGCACCAGCGCCCGATGCGTGTAACTTTTCGACGACGGAGCGCGAATGACCCCCGAGACCGGACCGGGGCGGACCATGACGGAGCTCATCGCATCCCGCCCCCCGGCGGACCGGATCGAGTGAAGGGAACGATGAACTTGTGAGCCTCGTCCGACGGCAGGGCGCGGATCAGGTCGGGGAGTCGGTGCGTCGGGGCGATCGCCGCGAGCGCCGGCCCGAGCCCGCTCACGCCGCTCGCGAGAGCTCCGTGACTCCGAAGCGTGTCCCGGATGCTCTCGTAAGAATACCCCATGACCCGTTCGACGAGCTCAGTGTTGATTCGCATCGCGTTGAACCAATCTCCTTCGTTCGCGGCCCGGGCGGCGAGCTCGCCCGACGCGCGTTCCTCGCGGAAGGCCGCGACGAGGTTCGGGGAGGGCGGATGCGCCTGGGTCGGGACGTAGAGCGCAACCCCCCAGGCCGGATCGACCTCGGCCCGACGACGGACCTTCCCGAGCCGATTGTCGGTCACGACGAAGCCCGGGTCCAGCCCCGCGAGCGCGTCGTCCAGCGCCCCGGTCGCGCTCACTCCGGACCGACGGCCGGCATCCGCGGCGAGAAGCGCGACCTCGAGCGAATTCGGCTCGTTTCCCCCGGCGCGCGCGCAGGCCAGAAGAATCGCGGTGCTCACTGCGCTCGAGCTCTTGAGCCCGCGAGCGACGGGGATCTCCGATCTCAGAACGAGCGTCGCGGCCACGCCCGAGTCGGGCAGATACCGGCTCGTCCCCGCCCGCATCGACTCTTCCACGATCGGTGAGCGAACCTCCCTCGGAATCTCGACGGTCGACGCGTTCTTCGCTCCGCTCGAAGAAACCGACACCCGTGCTTCGGCACGGAGCTCGATACCGACCGCGCACCCGACCCCGGTCGGCAGCGCATTCGTGATCGTGATCGCCGCCGAGGCGGTCGCGGTCCCGTTCATCGCGCGCCGCTCACCTCCTTCGCGACCTGCTCCTCGGTCGGCTCCTCCCCCCACCAGATGCCGTAGCTCGCCGCGGCCTGGTAAACCAGAAGGCGCGTCCCATCCTCGTACGTCGCTCCGGCCTGCCGGGCCGCGTCGCCGACGCTGGGGTCCACCGGCTCGTAGACCCAGTCCAGGACGTGCACCCCCGGACGGAACCACGCGCGGAATGGACTCGTCGCTTCCGGCCCCGAGGTCTCCCGCCCGATGGTCGTGGCGTGTACGATGAGCGTGGGCCCCGGGGCGTCGGGGCTCCGCCGAGGTTCGGCTCCGAACTCCCGGGCGAGCAGTTCCGCCGCCTCGGACCGACGGGCCCAGAGCACGGTGGGTATCCCGAGCGACCGTGCGGCCGCCAGCGTGGCCCGTGCCGCGCCCCCGGCGCCGATCACTCCGAGCCGGCGTCCGTCCCACCGTCCCGCAGTTCGCAATTCCTCGAGACGCCGGAGCATTGCGACGAGGTCCGTGTTCTCGGCTTCGATCCCGTCGGCGTCGAGCGAGAGGGTGTTGGCCACTCCGCAGGCCGCCGCGCCCGGGCCCACGCGGTCGGCGAGCTCCAGTGCCGCCTCCTTGAACGGATGGGTGACGTTGAGGCCCCGGAACCCCCCCTCAACGAGTTTCGGGATTGACTCGACGAACTCTTGCTCGGACTCGAATTCGAGCGGGACGTAGAGGCCCGACTCGTTGCGCGCCCGCATCCAACGCGTGTGGAGGGCCGGGCTCAGTGAGTGAGCGACCGGTCGGCCCACGACGGCGAAGAGCGGCGGATTTGCGTCGGCGTAGAGGAAGGGACGCAGCCGGTCGACCGGGATCTGACTCGGCTCGACCGGGGGAACTCCTGTCAAGCGGCCGCTCTCCGGCAGCGAGGCGAACACCATCGGGAAGCCCAGTTTCCGGGACCAGGCCCGGAGGAGCGGACCCGAACCTCCGACGGTCAGGGCCACCAGTGACGATTCGTCCGGCGGCAATGCCGGAATGACGTCGCGAAACAGCTGCCCGACAGAGGCGGGCGCGACCACCTTCCGAACGGAACCGGGGGGTACCTGCGTTCGAACCGCCTGCTTCCACTCGCCCTCGGTCATCGCACGCCGCGCATGACTCGACACGATCCAGCCAGCGGTCCCGGTCCGAGCGATCGGCTCGGCGGCGCGGAAATCACGGGCGAGCTCGAGGTCGACCCAGCGGAAGGGGAACTCGCAGAGGTCGGAAAGCCGCCGGGCACGCTCGTCCGGGTCGTCCGGGCCGTCCCCGCCTTCGGCCCGAGAGCGAAGCGTGGCGATGAGGGGGAGGTGCGCGCCGAACAGCTCCCCCGCGCGAACGAACTCGTCGACCGGGATCCGGTCGAACCGGACCTCGAGGAGGTCCGCGCCCGCGTCCTTCGCGAACTCGATCTGCCCTCGCGCTTCGGCGATCGTCCGTGCCGGTAGCGTGACCGCGATCGACGGAGGGGCGCGACTCATCGTTCGATGATCGTCTCCTCGACGGCGCGCCCGAGATGACGGGCCGGCGGCAGGCTGGCCCCGTGCACGCGAGTTCCCGGGGCGATTTCGGTGGTCGGAATCCGTGCGGTCTCGGCGGAAAGTCGAACCGTCTCGGCCTCCTGGAGAAAGACGGTCCGCTCCATCCCGTCGACCGAGGCAGTGATGACCACCAGCGGGCGCCGTTCGACCTTCACTCGCCCGACCCGCACGCTCCGACTCGGTCCCCCCGGTTGCGTCACGAGGACCGCGTCCCCGGCCTCCAGCTCCGCCAGATAGCGGGTCGAGCCATCTCCCATCAGGACGTAGGAGTGCGCCGAGCCGGCGTTCACGCGAAAGGGACGGGGTCGGCTGAATTTGGACCCGACCGCCTCGCTTGCGACGTGGAAGAGGAAACCGGCCGCGCTACCGACCAGCAGGCCTTCGGAAGGCCGGAGCAGCGACGTGGTGTCCACGATGACCCGGTCGCCGAGACCCGCGGCGCGGACGGTCGAGACCGGAACGAGCGCCCAGGCGAGGTCCGTCGGGAGCGGTCCCTCGAGGAGGCTCTCGAGCTCCTCGACCTCCGCCGGGGAGCGCACTTCGACGATTACCCGACGCGCCCCGTGCTCGAGGGCGCCGAGCGCGGCGGGGAGCTCCCGCGGGCCCCGTGCGATGACCCAAAGCTCGAACCGATGGCCCGCGGAGGCGATGGCGTTCTCGAGCGGAATCACGCGATCTCCGGTCCACTCGATCGCGAGGGTTCCCCCGCTCGGCGCGGTGCGCACGGCGTCGTCCAGGGACCGTGCGTCACCCACCGACCGGACCGGGACGGGCGCGGAATCGTGACCCCGCGGCGTGAGAGCGACCGGCGAACGGCCGAAGAACTCCTCCCCGGGGCGAAGCTCCGTGCGGTCCGCCTCGTCCATCACGAACTGGGAGAAGCCCCGGCGTCGCGCGCGGTCCAGGATGGCGGCCCGATCCTCGCCCGAATCGGCGACGGGGGCCACCATCACCCGTTCGCGCGACATCGGTCGACCTCCTATTCCCGGCCGTGCAAGAGCGTCGAGATCCGGCGGGCCAGCGGGCCCACCGGCCGTCGCTGAAACAGGTTCCGCCCGATGCAGATCCCTCCGCCGCCCGCGGCGATGCTCGCCTTCACGATCGCGAGGAATTCGTCTTCGTTGTCGAGACGCACGCCGCCGCCGATGAGGACCGGAACGGGCGTCGTGCGGCAAAGTTTCGCGAATTCGTCGGCCGAGCCGGGGTAACTGGTCTTCACGATATCCGCCCCCGTGTCCGCGGCGGCTCGGGCGGCGTGCCGCAGCTCGTCGGGGGACCCGCCGTTGGCCTTCTTCACGTAGCCCATGCAGAGCAGCGGAAGCCCCAGCCGTCGGCACTGGTCGGCTGCGATGCCGAGGTCGCGGAGCATGTCGGGTTCCTCGGGGATTCCGAAGTTCACCTGCACGCTCAGGAGGTCCGCGCCCAGGCTCACCGCCTCCTCGGCGGTTCCGACGAGGACCTTCCGGTTCGAAGTGGAGCCGAGGGAGGTGGACGCGGAGACGTGGATCCCGAGCTGGGTTGTGGGCGCGAGGATGGGGGCGAGCGTCCGAACGGCGCCCTTCGTCACGATCAATAGGTCCGCGCCGGCATCCTGAAGTTCGTTCGCGAGCGGCGCGAGCTCCTCGAGCCCATCGATCGGGCCCATCGACACCGGGTGGTCGAGCGGGACCGAGAAGAGCTTGCGCTGGGCGTTCGGGAAGAGTCGTCGCATTCGGATCGTTCTGCCTTCCATGGGTCCTACCTTCGGTTTGTTTTCGTTCGTGTGAAGTGCCGAGAATTCGCGGTCCGAGAACGTGCAGGGCACGCCGGGACGGCGCCCTCCCGGCGCCTCCCGCTCACCAGAGCCAGGTCACGGCGACCCGAATCGCATCCGACCCCGTCGGGGTGTTGCTCGTTCGGGCGGCCATCGACAGGGCTCACCGGTGCGGCTCTATTTAGCCTTCGACGGGGCCGCCGCGCCGTTTCCGTCGGCAAGGACGCCGTCCACGAGGAGCGCATGGAGGGAGAAGCCCCGGAGCATCTGGTCCCACATCTGCTTACGGACCTCGGGGGACGATGCGAAGCCGGCCACGATCTGTCCGATCCACTCGCTGTGTTCGACATCGGCCGTCACGTGGAGCGTGTAGTACTCGAGGTGCGACTCGTCGACGTGGTAGTGCTTTCGGAAGGCCGGCAAGAGCCGGGCGCACAGCTCCACATTCGGGGGCTCCGAAGAGCCCGCCGCCGAAACGTAGAACGGGTTCACCCGGTTCGTGTAGAGGAAATCGTCGATCGCGACCATCGTACTCGGGAGGAGCGGGGCAGCAAGGACCTCGGCGCGCGGGACCCCGATCCCCTCGCAGAAGCGAAGCCAGAGCTCCGGATGGCCGGGCGCCTTGCCCTTGGGGTCGCCCGCCTCTTCGACCAACTGGTCGAGGATCATCCGTCGGTACGGGTCGTTCGCGGCCTCGTACGAACAGTTCGCGAACCGCTCGGCCATGGCAATCGGCACCGACGCGAGCCAGGGGTAGAACTGCTTCACCCAGGCTTGGACCAGGGCCCGGGGCGCCTCGCCCCGCTCGACGCGCGCGAAGAACGGATGCGTCTTGAACGGGTGATGGGCCATCTTGTACGTGGTGAGCTCGTCCCGGAACTTCGCACCCTCGAAACGGACCCAGGGGGCTTCGGTCATCGGCCGGTCGAGGCGGGGTTCCGTATTTGGTCGGCGAGGTTCCGCGCTGAACCTCCCGGGTTATCGCGCGCCCGCCCGCTCCGGGCCCGTGAGCTCCTCTTCGGCGCGCCCACCGCTCGTACCGCCGTTCGGACCGCTCGAAGGGCTGCGGGTCCTCGAGTCCGCCCGCTTCGTGGCCGGGCCGTGGGCGGCCACCTACCTCGGCGAGTTCGGCGCGCGCGTCATCCACGTCGAGGGGCCGCCGTTCGAAATGCCGTTCGCGGACCCCACGCGGACGACCCGCCCGATGCTCGAGGGAAGTTCGGCCGACGACGCGATCTCGGAGTCGTGGGTCCAGTATTCTCGGAACAAGCTCTCGGTCGGTCTCGATGTGCGCCGGTCCGAGGGCCGGGCCGTCTTCCTCAAATTGGTCGAGCAGTCGGACATCTGGATCGAGTCGTCGCGCCCCGGTACCTACGACAAGTTCGGGCTCTCCGACGAGGTGATCTGGCGCGCGAACCCGCGCGTCACGATCGTGCACGTCTCCGGATACGGGCGTACGGGCCGTCCCGACCGTCTTGGAGCCCCGTCGTACGACCTCACGGCCCAGGCGTACAGCGGGTACCTCTCGTTGCAGGGCAACCCGGACCCGGATCCGCCGATGCGCTCGGGGACCGCGCTCAACGACACCGTGACGGGGCTCGCCGCCGCGACCGCGGGCCTCATGGGATACATCCACGCCGGGCGCACCGGGCGTGGCCAGTCGGTGGACGTCGCCCAGTACGAGATCTTCTTCATCCTCCTCGAGAATCTCGCCCTCGATTACTTCGTGCGGGGGGTCGTCCGGGGCCGGTACGGCTCCGGTCACGCGCGGCTCCACCCCTACGACGTGCACCGCGCGAGCGACGGGTGGGTCGTGGTCGCCGCCCCCACGCCCGAAGCGTGGAACCAGCTCAAGGCGGTGATCCGATTCGACGACCCGGCGTTCGACGACCGGGACTATCGTCTCGCGCATCGCGAGACGGTCGACCGCGCGATCGCGCAGTTCTGCGCGACGCGCAGCCGCGAGGAGCTTGAACGGATCGGCCGCGAGCACGATATCGCGATCACTCGGGTCTTCGATATCGCCGACGCGGCACACGACCCCCACTTTCGAGAACGCGGGATGTTCGTCGAGTGGGAGGACCCGGTCGCGGGTCGGATGAAGGGGGCGGGGGTCGCCCCCAAGTTCTCTGCCACCCCGGGGGGCGTCTGGCGAGGCGCTCCCTGGCTGGGTCAGGACAATGCGCGGGTCTTCGAGGAGCTCCTCGGAATGCCGAAGAGCGAGGTCGACGCGCTGACCGCCGCCGGGGTCATCGGGGCCCGGCCGCCGTCCGGCCCGCCGAACTCTAAACCCCCCTTCTTCGTGCGGAAGGGTCTCTAAATGGCGATCCTTCCGCCCTCCCCCGACGACCCGCTCGCCCGAGAGATCGCCGACTTCGTGTCCCGCCACGACCTCCGGGAGCGATATCGGCAGCTCGACCGAGAGCCCTCCTTTCCGCGCGAGGAATACCGGGCGATGGGCAAGGCCGGCCTGCTCGGACTGCGGACCTCCGCCCATTTGGGCGGCCGCGGACTCCCCCTACCGCGGGTCGGGCTTGCGCTGTTTCACCTCGCGTACCGCTCGGGCACCGCGTTCGCGAAGATCAGCCTGCAACCGGAGTTCTCTTCGGTCCTCGCGGACCACGGTTCCGTCGAGCTCGTCGACGAGTGGTTCCGACCGATGCTTCGCGGCGAGCGGCTCGTCGGCAACCAGATCACCGAGCCCGCGGCGGGCTCGGATGCGCAGGCGATGGCCCTCTCCGCGAAGCGGGACGGCGAAGGGTACGTGCTCTCGGGCGAGAAGAGCGAGGTCGCGCTCTGCACGGACACCGACGCCGCGATCGTGTACGGGCGAGTTCCCGGGGACGACCCGCGCGGGGGGATCACGGCGTTCCTCGTTCCCCAGGACCTTCCCGGGGTCTCGCGGCGCTCCACCTCCGGGGACCTGGGCGAGCGCTGGCAGGGCCGCGGCTCCGTGACCTACGACCACGTGCGTCTCCCGAGCCGGTTCCGCATCGGCGAGGAGGGAATGGGGTTCGAGTACCTGCGGGCGGAGCTCACTCAGGAGCGTGCGCTGCTGGCCGCGATCTACCTTGGAGCCGCATTCGCTTCGTGGGAAGAGACGGTCCGTTACGTCGAGGGACGGCGCGCGTTCGGGAAGCCGCTCTCGCGCCAGGAAGGGGTCTCGTTCCCGCTAGCCCAGGACGCGGGCCGGCTGAGCGCGGACTGGCTCTACGCCCGCGAAGCGCTGGTCCGCCTCGAGGACGGCGTCGACGCCGCGGCCGAAGCGGCGCTCGCGAAGTGGATGGCGGTCGAGGACGGTCTCCGGGCGATCGACCACGCGATCCAGTTCCACGGAGGCCGCGGGTACTCTCGCGACCTGCCCCACGAGCAGCGGTGGCGCGATGTCCGCAGCGGCGGGCTCGCGCACGGCTCGTCGGAGATCATGCTGGTCGTCGCGGCGCACGAGCTGCGGAGCCGAGCGTCGCGCTAGTGGACCCGGTTCAGCCGGCCTTGGACGCCGCCGGCGGGCGGTCGCGCCCGCGCGTCGACTTTTTCGGGGCCGTCTTCGTCGGGACGAACTGCTCGGCCTCCGTGGACCCCTCCATCGCAAGGGTCGACGTGAGCCCGCCCGAAAGGATGGTCGCTACCTCGTCGAAGTAACCGGCGCCGACGAACGACTGGTGCTTGACCGCGGAGTACCCTTCCTCCTCGGCTCGGAACTCCTCCTCCTGGAGCTCCGTGTAGGCGGCCATGCCCGTCTGCGCGTATCCCTTCGCCAACCGGAACATCGAGAGGTTGAGGGCATGGAACCCGGCGAGCGTCACGAACTGGAACTTGTAGCCCATCTCGCCGATCGTGGACTGGAACTCCGCGATCACCTCGGGGCTCAGCTTCTTCCGCCAGTTGAACGAGGGAGAGCAGTTGTACGCGAGGAGCTTGCCCGGGTACTCCCGGTGGACCTCCCGCGCGAAGCGCTCGGCCTCCTCGAGGTCCGGACCGGCGGTCTCGAACCAGAGCAGGTCGGAGTACGGCGCGTAGGCGAGGCCCCGGGCGATCGCCATGTCGAGCCCGCCCGTGATCTCGAAGAATCCCTCGGGGGTCCGCTTGCCCGTGAGGAACGGCGCATCCCGCGGGTCGATGTCGCTCGTCAGGAGCTTGGCCGAGAGGGCATCTGTCCGAGCGACCACGAGGGTCGGGACCCCGGCAATGTCCGCGGCGAGCCGGGCCGCCCAGAGCTTCTGGTTGAACTCGCGCGCGGGGACCAGGACCTTCCCGCCCATGTGCCCGCACTTCTTCACCGAGGCGAGCTGGTCCTCGAGATGCAGGCCGGCCGCCCCGGCATCGATCAACGATTTCGTGAGCTCGAAAACGTTGAGGTTGCCGCCAAAGCCGGCCTCGCCGTCCGCGACGATCGGGGCGTACCAGTACACTTCGTCCTTGCCCGACGCGTGCTGCTTTTCGTCCTCGCGCCGCAGCGCGTTGTTGATCCGGCGAACGAGGTTCGGCATCGAGTCCGCGGGGTAGAGGCTCTGGTCGGGGTATGTCTCGTCCGCGTCGTTCGCGTCGGCCGCGACCTGCCAGCCGCTCGCGTAGATCGCCGGAAGTCCGGCGGCGACCATCTGCACCGCCTGCGTCCCGGTCATCGCCCCGAGGGTGGGGAGGTACGACTCGGTGTGCAGGAGGCGCCAAAGACGCTGGGCTCCGACGCTGGCGAGGGTATGGGCGATCGGCACCGAGCCCCGCAGCCGCTCCACTTCCGCGGCGCGGTAGGGTCGCACGATCCCTTTCCAGCGCTCGTTCTCCTTCCACTCGGTTTCGATCGGTCCCGTCATGTTCCGTCGCCCTCCGCCGGCTCCTCAAGTTCAGGGTACGCGCGCTCCGTGATAAACCCCGCGAGTTCCCGGGCGGCCGCGAGCTCGTCGAGGAGCGCTTCCGCGCGCTCGAGCGACCGGGGCGGCGCCTCCGTGCCGAGGTCGGCGAGGAACTCCGTCCGCTGGCGCCGGTACGCTTCCCGCACGACCGCGAGATCGACCGGTCGGCCGTCCTCGAGGATCGCCCGATGATGCACCCACTGCCACAATTGAGAGCGCGCGATCTCCGCGGTCGCCGCGTCCTCCATCAGGTGGTCGATCGGAACGCAGCCGATCCCGCGAAGCCAGGATTCGAGGTACCGCAGGGAGGCCCGGGCGTTGCGTCGAACGCCCTCCTCCGTGACCGGGCCTGTCGGGACCTCGAGCAGCTCGACCGGCCCGACCCGCGACAACGGGAGAGGCCGGTCGATCTGGTTGGGCGTCGGCATCCCCCGGTCGAACACGCCCTTGGCGACCGGGACCAGGCCCGGATGGGCGACCCACGTGCCGTCATGGCCGGCGGCGACCTCGCGTTCCTTGTCGGCGACCACCCGGGCGATCGCGCGCGCGTTCGCCGCGGGGTCCTCCTTGATCGGAATCTGGGCCGCCATCCCGCCCATCGCATGGGCGCCGCGTCGATGGCAGGTCTCGATGAGGAGATGCGAGTACGCGGTGAGGAACGGCGTATCCATCGTGAGGCGCGAACGGTCGGGAAAGCGGGCGTCCGGCACGTTCTCGAACTGCTTGATGAAGCTGAACAGGTAGTCCCACCGGCCGCAGTTCAGTCCCGCCGAATGTTCGCGCAGCTCCCACAGGATCTCGTCCATCTGGAAGGCGGCGGGAAGCGTTTCGATCAGGACGGTCGCCCGGATCGCGCCGACCGGGAGTCCGAGCGTCTCCTCCGCGCTTCGGAAGACGTCGTTCCAGAGGCGAGCTTCGAGGTAATGTTCCATCTTCGGAAGGTACAGGTAGGGCCCGGTTCCCCGACGGCGAAGTTCGAGGGCGTTGTGGAACAGATAGAGGCCAAAATCGAACAGGCTCGCGGAGATCGGCTGGTGGTCGACCTCGAAATGGCGTTCGACCAGATGCCACCCCCGCGGACGGACCATCAGCGTCGCGGTCGATTCGTTCAACCGGTACTCCTTCCCCTCGGGGGAGGTGAAGCGAATGGTTCGTCGGACCGCGTCGGCGACATTCACCTGGCCGGCCACGGTGCCGCTCCAGGTCGGCGAGTGGGCGTCCTCAAAGTCGGCCATGAAGACCCGCGCGCCCGAGTTGAGGGCGTTGATGATCATCTTCCGGTCGACCGGGCCGGTGATCTCGACGCGGCGGTCGAGCAGGTCGGAAGGGGGCGGGGGCACGTGCCAGTCGGCCGAGCGGATGTGAACGGTCTCGCTCGGAAATTCGGGGCGGCTACGAGCGGAGAGGAGCCGTCGGAACTCACCGCGGGCGGCGAGGAGCTCGCGCCGTCGCTCTTCGTACTGTTGGTGGAGCGCGGCCAGGAATTCGACCGCTCCGCGATCGAGGATCTCCTCGCCGCGTTCGGGCAACGGGGCCCGGATCCGGACCGGAATCCCGCGGAGGTCGTGGCGGTCGGGCGCGTGTCGGGAAATCGGCTGGATAGGGTCCATGGGCCGGAACGCTCCTCGCGACGAGAGAGCACGAGTTACTTCTTCGCCAAATAGGTTCGCAAACCGGCCTATCCTCTCCGTAATGGTTGGCGTGAGGGAGGGCAGCCCCAACCCTCATGCGGGCCGGTGACTCTGCGCCGGAGCAGGGGGCGTGCCGTGAGCAAGACCGTAGTGGTGGCGGTCGATTGGTCGCCGGTCTCGAAGCGCGCCGTCGAGTTGGGGGCCGATCTCGCCCGCGCGATGCGCGCCCGCATCGTTCTCATCCATGTCCGGACGATGGAGGAGTCCTCTCCGGATTCCGCGCCGGAGCTCGAGGCGGTCGCCCATTCGTGGGCAACGCAGGTCCGCGATTCCGGACTCGCGGACGTCGAGACCGTTCTCCTGGACGGTCCTCCCGTGGAATCGCTCTTGCACTACTCGGAGACCCACGCCCCGGACGTCCTCGTGTTCGGGCGACGAGGCAACTCGCCTGGAGCCCGGATGCTCCTCGGGGGGATCGCCTCCTCGGTGCTCCAACGGGCCCGGTGTCCAGTTCTGGTCGTGCCGTAAACGGAACCGGGCGCCCCCGTACGTGCGGCCGGGAAGGCTCCCGGACTTGTCCTCCTTCGTCCGAACGGACCAAATATAAGCCTTCGACCCAC
>Ga0335078_10002525_pt1 | contig 27686 bp, 27 predicted proteins | sample Lox_Sample_32_FD_206711 | JGI IMG/M metagenome (GOLD analysis project Ga0335078, IMG submission 206711) | Soil microbial communities from Loxahatchee National Wildlife Refuge, Florida, United States - Lox_Sample_3.2 | ecosystem: Environmental > Terrestrial > Soil > Wetlands | place: USA... | reverse complement strand
CGGTCACGGCCCGTACCCCGGCCCGCAGCTGCCCGGGTGTGACCGCCCCGCTCAGGACCACGTCGGCCCAGGGGAGGGCGGCCGCGGCGGCCATGGCCCCGCCGGCGATGTCGGCCAGGCGCCCGTTGGCCAGGACCTCCTTCACGATCACCCCCCAGCCCCGGTCGTGGGCGGCCTCGAGGGCGGGGCTCACCGAGGGCTCGAGCAGGTTCCAGGTGGCCTGGACGGCCGAGAAGGGGCCGACACCCCCGACCGCGAGCGCCAGGGCCCGGTGCACCACCTCCGCCTGCCGGGGCCCGCTCACCGACAGCCCGACGGCCACCCCCTCGGCGGTCAGCTCGGCCAGGGCCCCGAGCACCTCGGCGTCCTCGAGCACCGCGCTGTCGGGGGTGGCGGAGTGGACCTGGTACAGGTCGAGGTGGGCGCCGAGCACCGAGCGCGTCTCGGCCAGTTGGCGCCGGAAGGCGGCCACGGAGTGGTCCTTCTCCTCCTGCACGGGGGCGTCCATGCGCCAGTCCCCGGTGTAGCGGTAGCCCCACTTCGACCCCACGGTGAGCTCGCCAGGGGCGACGCCCCTGCTCTGGAGCCACGAGGCCAGGAACTCCTCGGCCCGCCCGTAGGAGCGGGCGGCGTCGACGTAGCGCACACCGGCGGCGCGCGCCGCGTCGAGCACGGCGTGGGTGCGCCGCTCCATGGCCGCCACGCCGCGGTCGGGACCGAGCTCGGTGTCGCGCCCCAGGGTGATGTAGGCGGGACGCCCGAGGGCCGCCAGGCCCAGGCCGAGGGAGCTGACGGTCCGGCCCGTCGCCCCCAGGACGCGGACGGGCAGCGGCGGGTCGGTCAGGGGACGCGGTCCTCGGCGGGGTGCTCCACGACGGCCACCACGCGGGTGGCCATGAAGCGCGCCGTGCGCACGGCGCGCCCCGACCGGGTGACCTCGGTGACCTCGACCGAGCCCCGCGAGCTTCCCACCTCGACGCGGCGCCCGGCGCGCGACGCCACGATGTCGAAGCGCTGCACGCCCTCGCCCACGTCCACCACCACCTCGACGCGGTCGCCCTTCACGACGATGCGCCCGGCGGGGGGCCGAGGGTGTTGGTGCGGGCCACGGTGCCGAACCAGTGGGCGCTCGGCTTGGGCCGGCGCTCGAACGTGGCGCGGTCCACCTCGCACAGGCCGAGCTTGGGCTCGAAGCCGACGTGCCACTCGAAGTTGTCGAGGAGGCTCCACACGAAGTAGCCCCGCACGTCGACGCCCTCGCTGATGCAGCGGTGCAGGCTGCGCAGCGCCTCGTCGAGGAACTCGATGCGCTCCCGGTCGTCCTCGGTGGCGATGCCGTTCTCGGTCACGACCACGGGGATGCCCGTGTAGGCCGCGGCGCGCCGCACGGTGTGCTCGACGACGCGGGGCCAGTACTCGTAGCCGAGCTGGGTGAGGCGCGTGCCCGGCTCGGGGGGCACCGGGCCGGTGGGGCCCAGCACGGTGCGCTGGTAGCACTGCACGCCGATGAAGTCGTCGCCCTCGGTGGCGTCGAGGAAGGTGTTCTCCATGATCTGCTCGGCGGCGTCGCGCGTGCCCTGCCCGCCCTCGCCGGCCACGAGCTCCTCCATGGACAGGGTGATACCCACGGGGAAGTCCCCGGGACCCGAGCGCACGGCCTCGACGGCCAGGCGGTGTGCCCGGCACAGCGCCTCGTTGACGGCGAAATGGCGGGCGTACTCGTCTTTGAGCCCGGGCGGGTAGATCCCCACCGTGTAGCCCAGCACCGCCACCACGTTGGGCTCGTTGAGCGTGCAGGCCCAGCCGATCAGGTCGCCCAGGTGGGCCACGGTGCGCGCCACGTAGCGGGCGAAGCGCTCGGGTGCCTCGGGCGCCTCCCAGCCCCCCCGGGCCACCAGCCAGCGGGGGGTGCTGAAGTGGTGGAAGGTGACCACCGGCGCCACGCCGCGCTCGTGGCAGGCGGCGCACAGGCGCCGGTAGTGGTCGAGCGCGGCGAGGGAGAACTCGCCCTCGGCGGGCTCGATGCGGCACCACTCCACCGAGAAGCGGTAGGCGCCCAGGCCGAGATCGGCCACGATGCCGACGTCGTCGGGCCAGCGGTGCCAGGAGTCACAGGCGTCCCCGCTGGACTCCACGCAGCCCGACCCCTCGGTGTGCTCCCAGTCCCACCAGTCGTTGTTGACGTTGCCGCCCTCGATCTGGTGGGCGGAGGTGGCCGTCCCCCACACGAAACCCTCGGGGAACCTGAGAACCGAATCGTCGGCGGCGCTGGCGGTCATGGGGGTCTCCTCGGTCAGGCAGCACGGTAGCCGCGCCGTCCTCAGCGGGCGCCGGCCAGCGCGCCGGCCCGTCGTGCCAGGGCGGGCTCGCGCAGGAACCGGGCGATGTCGTCGAAGTCCCCGGTGGGTCCGCGCCAGCGCAGGTCGTCGACCGATCCCAGCAGCGAGCGGTCCACCCGCAGCGTGGCCAGGTCCCGGAACAGCATGGCCTGGGCCATGTCCTCGGCCAGGACCCCGGCGAGCCGCGGCGCGCTGCGCACGCGCCGGCGCACCTCGGGGTCCCAGTCCTCGGCACTCATGGGGATGTCCTCGAGGTGGCCGTAGTGGGCGAGGACCCCGGCGGCCGACTGCTTGCCCCAGCCGGCCAGCCCCGGGAAGCCGTCGGCGCTGTCGCCCACCAGGGCCAGCCAGTCGGGGATCGAGGCCGGCGCCACGCCGTAGCGCTCGTGCACGCCGGCCTCGTCGGTGACGACGTCGCGGCGCCGGTCGAGCTGCACCACCCGGGTGCCGCGCACGCACTGGGCCAGGTCCTTGTCGGGCGTGCAGATGAGCACGCGGGCCACGGCCCGGTCGTCGCTGGCCACCGCCGCCGCCGAGGCCAGGGCGTCGTCGGCCTCGAGCTCGACCATGGCCCACACCGCCACGCCCAGGGCGCCGAGGGCCGCCTCGAGCAGCGGGAACTGGGCCATGAGCAGCTCGGGTACGCCCTCCCCGGTCTTGTAGCCGGGCCACAGGTCGTTGCGGAAGGACTCGATGACGTGGTCGGTGGCCACCCCGACGTGGGTGGCCCCGTCGGAGAGCATCGACAGCACCGACTGCACCACGCCCCGGACCGCCCCCACCTCACCGCCCCCCTCGCCCTGGCGCGGGGGCGCCCCGTAGAAGTGGCGGAACAGCTCGTAGGTCCCGTCGACGAGATGGATCTGCACGGCGCCATCCTGGCGCCCGGGCCCGGGGCCTGCACGGGGCCCGCTGGTACCATCGCCTCGCTATGACGGTCCGTCAGATCGGCGGGGACCACGCCACCGTCGTGGAGCTGCTGGGCAGCGCCGCCGAGGTGAACGGGCACGTGGAGGCCTACGTCGAGATGGCCGCCCCCGGCAGCGCCGGGGTGGTGCGCGCCGGCACCGACGCCCGGCGCCGGCTCACCTTCGCCCAGTGGGAGGCGGCCGCCGGCGGCGTGGCCGCCCTGTTCGCATCCCTGGGGGTGCGCGCCGGCGACGTGGTGTGCCTCCTGCTGCCGTCGTCGATCGACTACGCCGTCTGCTACCAGGCGGCGGCGCGCCTGGGGGCCGTCACCACCGGGGTGAACCTGCGCTTCGGCCCCCCCGAACAGGCGTCGATCACCGCCCGGGTGCGCCCCGCGGTCACCGTGGTCGACGGTGACGCCCTGGGGGCCCGAGCCGTGCCCCCCCACGCCGGGCGGGTGGTGGCGCGCTCGGAGGTGGCCGCCGCCGGGGCAGAGGCGGTGGCGGGTGCCGCCGCCGGCACGGCCGCCCCCTCGGTGGCGCCGGTCGCCCCCGACGAGCACCGGCCTGTGGCCGTGGTGTGGACGAGCGGGTCGACCGGCCTGCCCAAGGGGGCCGTGTTCGACCACGCCAACCTGCGCGCCGTGGCGGCCGGCACCGACGTGTTGTCACAGCCCGGGGACCGGCGCCTGTCGCCCTTGCCCTTCGCCCACGTGGGCTACATGACCAGGGCCTGGGACGAGATCGCCCACGGGGTGACGACCGTCCTCACGCCCCAGCCGTGGTCGGCGGCCTCGGCCATCGAGCTGCTCGTGACCGAGCGGGTCACGGTGGGACAGGGCGTGCCCACCCAGTGGGCGCTCGTGCTGGCCCACCCCGATCTCGACGGGGTCGAGCTCCCCGACCTGCGCGTCGTGGGCACGGGCGCGGCCCGGGTGCCCCCCGAGCTTGTGCACGCCCTGCGGGAGCGGCTGGGATGTCCCGTGGTGGTGCGCTACACGTCGACCGAGTCCTGCCTGGGGACGGGCACCGCCCCCGGCGACCCGGTGGAGGTGGTGGCCTCGACGGTGGGGCGGCCCGTGCCCGGCGTGGAGCTGGCCCTCGTGGGTGAGGACGGCACCCCGCCGCCCCCCGGGGGGATCGGTCGGGTGCGCCTGCGCTCGGCGGCGGCCATGCGCGGCTACGTGGGCCGGCGCGTCGCCGGGGCGGGGCTCGTGGACCCGGTGGCGAGCGCCGCCGTGCTCGACGCCGAGGGCTGGGTCACGACCGGGGACCTGGGCACCCTCGGCGCCGACGGGAACCTGCGCCTGGTGGGCCGGGTGTCGGAGATGTACATCCGGGGCGGCTACAACGTCTACCCCTCCGAGATCGAGGGCGTGCTGGGCACCGCCCCCGGGGTGGCCGAGGTGGCCGTGGTGGGCGCCCCCGATCCGGTGCTGGGCGAGATCGGGGTGGCCTTCGTGGTGCCCGCCGCCGGCGAGGACGCCCCCGACCTCGAGGCGCTGCGGGCCCGGTGCCGCGCCCGGCTCGCCGACTACAAGGCCCCCGACCGGCTCCACCTGGTGCAGGCGCTCCCGCTCACGGCCATGGCCAAGGTGGACAAGGTGACACTGGCGGCCCAGGCCGCCGAGCTCGAGGCCGGCGCCAGCGCCACCGGGGCCCGCCGCCGCCCGCACGGGACCGACGACATGAAGGAGCAGCTGAGCAGATGACGACGTCCGACACCCAGGGGGCCGCCACCGAGCGGTCGGAGCGCCCGCCCCGCCAGCACTGCATCGTGGCCGGCGCCGAGCCCATCAAGCTCGGCTCCATGCTCTTCACCCTGGTCGAGCCGAGGCGGGGCCACGAGGTGGCCTACAACCGCTGGTACGAGCGAGACCACTTCTACTCGGGGTGCATGATCGGCCCGTACCAGTTCGCCGGCAAGCGCTTCGTGGCCACCGCCGAGCTCAAGGCCCTGCGCGACCCCGACCCGTCGGCGGTGACCGGGCAGCCCGCCACGGGGAGCTACCTGGCGCTGTACTGGGTGCTCGACGGCTACCACGACACCTGGAACCGCTGGGCCGTCGACCAGGTGAAGGCGCTGCACAAGGCGGGGCGCATGTTCGCCGAGCGCGACCACATCCACACCCTGCTGTACCGCTACGCCTGGGAGTGCGGGCGCGACCCCGACGGGCTGCCCGCCGAGCTCGCCCTCGACCACCCCTCGGCCGGTCTGGTGGCGGTGTTGAGCGACCGGGCCGAGGGGGTCGACGCCGACGAGCACCGCGCCTGGTTGCGCGACGAGCACCTCCCGTCGCTGCTGCCCGGGACCCCGGTGCGCCTGGTGGTTGCCGCCGATCCGCTGCCGCTGCTCATCGACGCCCCCGGCGACGTACCCCGCACCGAGGCCGACGACCGTCGCCAGCTCACCCTGTGGTTCCTCGACAGCCCGCCGCCCGAGGCCTGGGCGGTGGTGCAGGCCCACCGACAGGCGCTCGAGGGTGGCGCCCGGGGCACGGTGGTGGCGGCGCTGCCCTTCCTCCCCACCATTCCCGGCACCGACACCTACACCGACCAGCTGTGGTCCGACGACGCCGGGAGGGCGTCGTGAGCGCGGCGGACGCCGGACAGCGTTTCGCGGGCGTCACCGCCATCGTCACGGGGGCGGGCTCGGGCATCGGCCGCGCCACCGCCCTACGCCTCGGGGCCGAGGGCGCCGCCGTGGCGTGCCTCGACGTGGTGGCGGACAACCTCGAGGCCACCGTGGCGGCCGTCACCGAGCTCGGGGCCAAGGCCCTCGGCCGGCACTGCGACGTGAGCGACGAGGCAGCCGTGGCCGACGCCGTGGCCGAGGCGGGCGCCGCCCTCGGCCGCCCCGGGGTGCTGTGCAACGTGGCGGGCATCGGGACCTTCGCCCACACCGCCGAGATGCCCCTGGCCAAGTGGGAGCGCATCCTGGCGGTGAACCTCACCGGCACCTTCCTCATGACCCGGGCCGTGCTGCCCGCCATGCTCGAGGCCGGTGGCGGGAGCATCGTCAACGTGGCCTCGACCTCGGGGCTCATGGGCGCCGCCTACTCCGCCGCGTACTGCGCCTCCAAGGGTGGGGTGGTGCTGTTCACCAAGGCGCTCGCCACCGAGTTCGCCGGCCGGGGTGTGCGGGTCAACGCCGTGGCGCCGGGCGGGGTCGACACCCCGCTGCTCGCCGACTTCGCCCTGCCCGAGGGCGGGGACCCCAAGCAGATCTACCGCATCACCAGCAAGATGGGCTTCTGCACCCCCGAGCAGGTGGCGGCGGCCATCGCCTTCCTGGCCTCGGAGGAGTCGGCGTACACCACCGGCGCCGTCCTGGCCGTGGACGGGGGCATCACGGCGTGAGCGCCGCTCCCCTGTTCATCGTCACCGACGTGGCCCCGTACCCAGACGGCCCCGCCGGCGTCCACGGGGTGCTGCCCCAGGCCGCCACCGCACTCGGCGAGCTGGCCGGGCTGGCGTCGCTCACACCCGTCCCGGTGGCGTCGGTGGCCGACATCGCACCCGAGGCGCTCGCAAGCGGGGGCGTCCTGGCGCTGTTCACCATCGGTGAGACGCCGTGGTCCGCCGCCCAGCGCACCGCCATCGCCGAGGGCGTGCGCGCCGGGCGCCTCGGGATCCTGGGCGTGCACGCCGCCACCGACGCCTGCCGCGGCTGGGAGGAGTACGGCACGCTCATGGGGGCGCGCTTCGACGGCCATCCCTGGACCACCACCTTCGAGGTGGAGGTGGTCGACGGCGCCCATCCCTCCACCCGTCATCTCGAGACGCCCTGGCGCTGGCACGACGAGGTCTACCTGTTCCGGGGCCTGCGCCCCGACGCCCGGGTGCTGTTGCGCGTGGCCGAGGGCGCCCTCGACATGGGCGTGCCCGGCGCCCGGCGCCCCGATGCGGGCTTCCCCCTGGCGTGGTGCTTCACCGAGGGCGCCGGGCGGGTGTTCTACACCTCGCTCGGCCACTTCCCGGCGGCGTGGGAGACCCCGGGCTACCTCCGCCACCTGCGGGGCGGCCTCGACTGGGTGCTGGGCGAGGGGGACTGACCGGAGCGGTGCTGCGCCTGGTCGACACCTCCGAGGTCGAGACCGGGCTCGTGGACCGCTTCCTGTCGCTCGTACGCGACCTCGCCGTGCCGGTCATGACCGACGCCGGCGCCGAGCTGGTGTCGTGCGCGGCGGCCCCGCCGGGACTCGGGGAGCCCGTGTGCGTGGAGGTGGTGTGGGAGGTCGCGGACTTCGAGACCTGGAACGGGATCCGCCGCGCCCTGGTGCTCGACCCGCGCTGGTACGAGTACGGGTCGGCGGCGTCGGCGCTGCGCAGCGGCGGGCGGCGCCGCTTCGTGGTCCCGGTGCCGTGGTCGCCGCGGCCGGCGCCGGCACCCCCGGCGGGGTGAGGTCGGGGCGTGCTGCGTCGCTTCGAGACCTACGCCCTCGCCCCCGGCGCGTCGGGCGACGCCGTCGACCGGCTCGAGTCGGCCATGCGCTGCTGCGCCGCGCACATCCCCGAGGTGCTCGACTCGGCGGTGGGCTGGAACGGCTCGGACGCGCCGGTGCAGCTCGTGTGGGAGCACGCCTTCGCCGACCCCGCCGCCTACCGGCGCTACATGGCGCACCCCTTCCACGCCACGGTGCTCGACCGCTTCATCCTCCAGGACTCTCCCGAGTGCGTGGTGGCCCCCGACACCCTGGGGGCGGGGCTCGTCGGGTACCAGCTGACGTCGCCGCGCTACCGCCTGTCGTCGGGCCTGCGCCGGCTGGTGTTGCTGCGGCTCGACGCCGCTGCGTCACCGGGGGCGTGGGGCGCCCTCGGACGGCGCCTGGCCGCCCTGGTCGGCGAGGTGGCGGGCATGGCCGTGTCGGTGCCCGCCGAGAACACCCTGGGCGCGGCGTGGTTCGACGGCGAGACGCCCGTGGGCCCCCCGCCGCGCTGGACCCACCTGTGGGAGCAGGGGTTCACGTCGTCCGCCGCGCTGGCGCAGTACCTCGCCGGCGGCCACGAGCTCGCCGCCGTGGAACGCGCCGGTACCGAGGGATGGAGGCAGTGGAGCGGTGGCATGGTGAGGAGGACGGCCGAGGTGCACTACGGCATCGTCGGGCCCGGAGGCTGACGTGACACACCGCACACCGCTCCACCACCCGGCCACCGTCGTCCCGACCCTGGTCCCCGGACCGTGAGCCGGGGGCGGGCCCGGTGATCGCCGTCGTCTCGCCCCTGGCCTACTGGTCCTGTGTGGCCGTCGCCGGCGCGGCCTGCGCCGAGCTGTGCGCGGCGGCCCGGCGCCACCGGGGCCGGTGGCGCACGGTGGCGGCCCGCCTGATCGGCGCCGCCCTGCTGGCCGACGCCGTGAGCTACACGGTGGCCCTCGTGGTCCACGGGACGTGGTCGGCCAAGACCTCCCTGCCCCTGGCGCTGTGCGACGTGGCCGTGCTGGTGGCGGCGGCCGCCTGCTGGTGGCGCACCCCGCTGCTCGTCGAGCTCACCTACTTCTGGGGTCTGGCCGGGACGCTGCAGGCGGTGCTCACCCCCGACCTCAACGTGGGGTTCCCCCATCTCGTGTTCTTCCAGTACGTGGTGGGCCACCTCGGCATCGTGGCCGCCGCGCTGTTCTTGGTGGTGGGGTTGGGGCTCACCCCCCGGCCGGGGTCGGTGGGGAGGATCTTCCTGGTCACCGTCCTCTACAGCGCGGTCGTGGGGGCCGTCGACGCCGCCACCGGCGCCAACTACATGTTCTTGCGGCGGCCGCCGGGGGAGTGGACCCTGCTCCGGCTGCTCGGGCCCTGGCCGTGGTACGTGCTGAGCGCCGCGGGCGTGGCGCTCGTGCTGTTCGGCGCCCTGGACGCCCCCTTCTGGAGGGGCCGACGCCGGGCCCGGGGTGCGGCGCGGCCCGGGCCAGCCACCGCAGGCAGCAGCCGCGGGCGGACCCGCCCGACATAAGGACCCTCCCCCCGGGTACGCTCGCCGCGTGCGCGTTCGTCGAGCGCGACCGGAGCCGGGGGGCGTCCTGAACGGTTCGCAGGGGTGGGGGTGAGCCGCGCCCTGCTGCGGGGTCGCCGGGGCGCGATCGCCCTGGTGGCGGGGCTCGTATGCCTCGCCGGGGGGACCGCTGCCGTCGCCACGGCGGGAGGCGGGTCGCCGCCGCGCGCCGATCCCCCGCCCACCAGTGCCGCCCATCACGCCCCGCCCCGCCGGCCGGTGCTGTCGGCCACCCCCATCGTGATCCCCCCGGCGCCTTCGACCACCACGACGGTGCCGCTGGCGCCGCCCACGGTCACCGGCACCACCGTCCTGCCCACCGGGTCCAACGTGCCCGGTGCCTGGAGCCGTTACGTGAAGGGTCCCGCCCCGGCGCTCAAGAACGCCCCGCCCACCACCATCTACGACCCCTCGGTGGTGGCCACCGCCCAGGTCCACGCCCTGCCGCTGTACTCGGCGCCCGGGGCGGCCAAGGCGTCGGGGGGGCTCAAGAGCCCCAATTACCTGGGGGCCGTGGTGGTGCTGCTCGTGACCGCCGCCCAGCCCGGATGGGTGCAGTGCTACATCCCGGTCCGGCCCAACGAGACCACGGCCTGGATCCCGACCGCCGATGTCTCGCTGTCGCTGGTGAACAGCCACATCGTGGTCAACCTGGCGGCGCGCCAGCTCACCCTGTACCGCGACGACGTCCCGGTGTTCGAGTCCCCGGTCGCCCCGGGCGCCCCGAGCTCGCCCACCCCCACGGGCTCGTACTTCGTGGCCTACATCGTGAAGCTCACCGACCCCGGTGACGCCTACGGCCCCTACGCCCTGGGCACCTCGGCCTTCTCGAACACCTACTTCAGCTTCGAGGGCGGTCCCGGGCAGGTGGGCATCCACGGCACCAACCAGCCCTGGGTCATCGGCACCTACGCCAGCCACGGCTGTGTGCGCCTGCCCAATCCCGCCATCACCACCCTGGCCCACGAGGTGGTCCCCGGCACCCCGGTCGAGATCGAGAATTGACGCCGGGGCCCCGGCGGTCGACCCTGGGGGCCGGCCGACGACCCCCCGGGGCCGGGGGAGGGAGGTGGCACGACCGTGCAGGGCTGGGTCCTCACCGTGGAGCGCACCGTCCCGGCGGCGCCCGAGGTCATCTTCGACGTGCTCGCCGACCCGGCGCGCCACCACCGCATCGACGGGTCGGGCATGCTCCAGGGCGCCCCCGCCGACGTGCCCCGGCGCCTCGAGCTCGGGGCGGTGTTCGGCATGGGCATGAAGATGGGCGTGCGCTACGCCACGGTCAACCGCGTGGTCGAGTTCGAGGAGGGCCGACGCATCGCCTGGCGGACCGGGCCCGAGGGCCCCGTCGGCAAGGTGCTCGCCGGCAGGGTGTGGCGCTACGAGCTCGTGCCCACCGACGGGGGCACCGTGGTGCGCGAGAGCTGGGACATCACCACCGACCATCAGCGCCTCCTGCTGCGCCTGGGGGGTATCTGGTCGGGCAAGACCAGGCGCGACATGGAGCGCACCCTCGAGCGCCTCGAGGCGCTGGTCACGGCCCCGGCCACGGGCCCCGCCGCCACCGCCTGACGCCCCGGGCGCGCTCCGCGCGCCTGGCGCGGGGCGAGGGCCCTCGCTAGCGGGTGCGGTCCGAGAAGTCCGCCACCACGGCGCCGAGCTCCGCTCCGGCCTCCTCGGGCAGGAAGTGCCCCACCCCGGGCACCGTGACGTGCTCGTGGCCGGCGGCGCCGGGGACCTGCTCCTGGAAGACGCGTTCCCAGCCTGCCGTGGCGGGATCGGCGTCGGAGTACACGGTGAGCAACGGCTGCTCCCACCGCCGCAGGGCCTCCATGGTGGCCCTGCCGATGACGGCCCCGGGGTCGTTGCGGGTGAGGGGGATGAGCGCCGTCATCTGGCGGAGCCCGGCGCTGGCTTCGGCGTCGGGGAACGGGGCGTCGTAGGCGCGGCGCGCCTCGTCGCCGAGCGTTCCGCGCGCCGCGTAGAGCAGGGTGCTCGGCACGAGCTCAGGGACCCGGGCGCAGTAGGCCACGTAGTCGAGGAGCGCCTCCTCGTGCACGACGCGCCCGGGGCCCGTCCCGTGGTTGGCCCAGGCGAGCACCCCGTCGAGGGCGGGGTCGGCGGTGTGCAGCACGGTGTTGGTGGCCACGATCCGCCCGAAGCGCTCGGGCCGCGCCGCCAGGGCGCTCAGGCCGATGGGGCCGCCCCAGTCGTGGACCACCAGCGTGACGTCGTGCAGGTCGAGGGCCTCGACGAAGCCCACCGTCCAGGCCACGTGACGGGCGAAGGTGTAGTCGGTGCGCCGGCGGGGCTTGTCGGAGCGGCCGAAGCCGATGTTGTCGGGGGCGAGCGCCCGCATCCCCCGGTCCCCCAGGACGCCCAGGGTGTGGCGGTAGAGGTAGGACCAGGTGGGCTGGCCGTGCACGAGGAGCGCCACCGGACCGTCGGCGGGGCCCGCCTCGGCGTAGTGCATGCGCAGCGGGTCGGTGCCCTCGGCCTGCACGGTGACGTAGCGGGGGGTGAAGGGGTAGTCCGCCAGCCCCTCGAAGCGGTCCTCGGGGGTCCGGTACGCCCCCGCCGCCAGGGCGCTCACGCCGAGGTGCCCGGCCCTTCGCCGGTGTGGTGTGCCTGGTAGGCCGCCATCCACGCCTTCACCACCGGGAGGAAGTGGACGGGGTTGTAGACGTCCTCCTCCGAACGAAAGCGCATGTCCCCCGCGTACTGGAGCACCGTCAGGTTCGACGCCTGGTACACCTGGCCGTCACCGGGGTCGTTGAAGCGGTTCTCGATCTGGCAGATCCACCAGCCCCGCTCCTCGTCGCACACGCACCAGTCGTGGGGGAACATGGTCATCTCGTTGTTGGGCCACGTGGCCATGGTCGACGCGATCCAGTCGCGGATGGCGGCGCGTCCGGAGAACCGTCCGTAGTGGTGCTCGATGTACTCGGCGTCGTCGGTGAACAGCTCGGCCCACCGACCCCACTCGCCGGTGCGTCCCGCCTCGGCCGCCACGGCCACGAAGTTGTCGTGCGCCCGCTGCAGCTCCTCCCGGCTCCACCTGCCCATGGGAGGGCACCCTACCGTCCGGAGGCTGCCGGCGCCGACGACGACCCCGCCGGCGGAGGACCGACCGACACCCCGCTGGCCTAGCCTGGTTCCATGGAACCCGGGGGCGCCGTGCCGGGCCGCAGGGCGGCCTGAGGTGCGCAGCAGCACCGTCGTCCTGCTGGTGTCGGTGTTCCTTGCCAGCGGCGTGGAGATGGTCGAGGCCCTCACCATCGTGGTGGCCGTGGGCGTCACCCGGGGCTGGCGCTCGGCCCTGCAGGGTGCCGGCGCGGCGCTCGCCACCCTGGTGGCGCTGGTGGCGGCCCTCGGTCCCGCCCTCGTGCTGTTGGTGCCCCTCGACGCCCTGCGGGTGGCGGTGGGAGGGCTGCTGCTGATCTTCGGGCTCCAGTGGCTGCGCAAGGCGGTCCTGCGCGCCGCCGGACTGAAGGAGCGTCACGACGAGGACGCCATCTTCGCCGAGCACGTCGCCGAGCTCGAGAGCGACGTCCGGCCCCGGGCCGGACGCGACCGCGTGGCGTTCGGGGTGGCCTTCAAAGGGGTGTTCCTCGAGGGCCTCGAGGTGGTGGTGATCGTCCTCACCCTGGGGGCCGCCGATCATCGCCTGGCCCTGGCCGCCGCCGGGGCGGGCGCGGCCGTGGTGGTGGTCACGGTGGTGGGGGTCGTGGTGGCTCGCCAGCTGGCCGGCGTGCCCGAGAACGCCATGAAGATGGCGGTCGGGGTCATGCTGGTGAGCTTCGGCACCTTCTGGTCGGGCGAGGGCGTGGGCGTGCACTGGCCCGGAGCGGATCTCGCCCTGCCCGTGCTGGTGGGCGTGTTCGCCGTGGTGGCGTGGGCGGCGGTGGGCGCCCTGCGCCGGGAGCGGGTGGCGCGTGCCGACGTCGCCTGAGCCGCCCACCGCGCCCGTCGTGCCGGCGGCCGCCCATCGCTCCTGGGCGGGCCGCGCCGTGCGGGGCTTCGGGAGGTTCTGGTGGGAGTTCCTGGTGGGTGACACCCCCGAGCTGCTCGTCGGTGCCGTGGTGGTCGTGGCCCTGGCCGCCCTGCTGGCCCACAACGGGATCCCGCGGGCCGTCACCGTCGTGGTCCTGCCGGTGGCGGTGGCCGCGCTGCTGTGCGTGTCGGCGGCGTGGGTGGCCGTGCGCCGGGCCCGCAAACCCCCTGCGCCGCCTCCGCCCCCGCCCTAGGAACCGTGGCTGTCGGGCGGCGCCGAGACCGACCACGGTGCCGGACGGGCGGCGGCAGTCCTCACGGCACCGCTGGGCTCCTTCGTGACGGGAAACCTTTTCCGGAACCTGGATTGCGCAACCCGTCGATCGCCCGCCCATTATCGACGCAGCGATCAGCCGCGGTGTCCGTGCTCGCCCACCAGGGCCGTGTGCGCTTGCGTGGCTCGATGCGTCCGGCGACACTCTCACACCCATGGGCGACGACGCCGACGAGGGGCGCGGGGAGCCCGATGCCGCCGCCGGTGTCGCTGACGGGGGATGGGGCGAGGCCGGAGACGAAGAGGAGCCCGTCGCCCTCGAGATCAGCCAGCAGCTCCCCCCGACAGGGGCGGACGACTACCTGGTGCTGCTTCCCGGCGGCGAGTTCGAGATCGTGCCGGCCCTGCCGAAGCCGCGCCGGCTTCCGAAGGCCGTCGTCTACCACGCAGGGGAGATCTTCCTGTGCGAGGGGAAGCGGCGGGCAGCGGTCAGGACCCCGGGCCGGACGACGGAGGTGGACGACGCCGATGTCCCACTGGCGACCCGCCTGGTGCTCGTGCTCATCGAGTACCGTGCGGTGCCACCGAGATCCCGTCGTCGCCGCTATCTGATCGCCACGAATGCAGACGAGGAGCTGTTGGGCTGGATCGACCACAGCCCTCCCGGATGGGAGTTTCCGGAGACCGCCCTCAGGGCACTGTGCGAGTTGGCCGGGCTCGAGTGCGCCACGGAGCGATACGAGATCGAGACTGCATTCGAATCGGCCCATCCGGGCTGGGTCACGTGACGAGGCGGAGCCGTCGTGCCCCCGCCCCCCCGGCGGCGGTCGTCGTGCTCGTGCCCGGCTACGGGGGGAGGCTCCGGGCGGTGGAGCGGTGGCGGATGGCCGCCGCGGCGCGGACCCTGGCGAGGTACGGCGGTGGCACGCTCGTGGTCAGCGGACACCGCGGAGAGGCGCAGCGCCTGGCCCGGCTCGCTCCGGCCGGGACGGTCATCGTCGAGCCGACAGCCCGGACGACTTGGGAGAACGTGGAGCGATCGATCCCATACATCGAGGGTGCCGATCACATCGCCGTCGCTTCCGATTGCGCCCATGCCCACCGGGCGGCCGGCTACCTGCGACGGATCCGACCGGATCTGGCGGCGCGCCTGGTCCCTGCCGACCGCCACTGGCGGCGTGGCTGGTGGATCCACGCCGGGGGCGCCGTCCACGCCCCGGTGGCGGCGATACGACGCCTCCTTCGGCCCGCGCCACCACGGACACCACGCTGCCTGTGAGCGGCGTCGTGACCCCGGGGGGTGGGACGGGCGGCGTCCTCCAGGACCACCGTCAGGCGTGCGGGGGTTTCACCGACGTGGCCCGAGCGGCCGGCGGGCGCTGGGGCTCGCCCTCTCCGTGTCCGGACTGGGACGCGAGGGCTGTGCTCGAGCACGTCATCGGCTTCCACGACGTGTTGGTGCTCGGGCCCCTGGGGGCGAAGCCACGTCGACCGAGGGACGACCCCGCGCAACGGTGGATCCTCACCGCCCAGGCTCTGGGCGCCGCGCTGTCGGTGCCGGGCGTCCTCGAAGCCCAGGGGTCGCTGATCGGCTACCTGACCACCGAGGTCCTGGTGCACACCTGGGACCTCGCCAAGGCCGTCGGTGTCACCGTGGCGCTGGATGCCCGGCTGTGCGGGGTCGGGCTCGATCGCGCCCTGGCGCACGGAGCGCCGCTGCGCGCTGACATGTTCGCCCCCGCCTTCGCCGTCGCCGAGGGCGCCTCGGTCCAGGATCGTCTCCTGGGGATCTTCGGGCGCGATCCGCACTGGGAGCCGCCGTCCTGAGGGTGCGGCCCGCCGACGATTGCGCAGGCGCCGACGGGGGGGTGGACCGGGGTCCAGGACGTCGGTCGGACCCGGGGGACGGGCCGTGGTCGGGCGCAGGCGTCACCGAGAGGGCGCTCAGGTCGGGGGAGCGCGCTTCTCCCACACCGACACGTGCGCCACGCTCTCGCCGGTGAACGGCGAGCGGTCCCATCCGCCCCAGCGGTGGCGCAGCGACAGGCCGGCCAGCATCGCCATGAGGTCGAGCTCCGACGGCCACACGAACCGGAACGGCGTCCTGAGCTCGCGTCCACCGTGGGCATCGACGGTGAAGTGGTGCGACACCGCCTGCTGGGCGACCAGGTCGGTGTAGCGGTCGTAGCCCACGTAGCCCGGCCTGTGCGCGAAGACCCGTGCGTCCTCGCCGGGCAGAAGACCGCGCAGCCCCGGCATCCCGGTCTCGATCACAAAGCACCCACCGGGCTCGAGGTGGGCGGCGGCGTTGGCGAAGCACGCCACCTGCTCGTGCTGGGTGGTGAGGTTCCCGATCGTGTTGAAGACCAGGTACACGAGGCGGAAGCTGCCCGGGACCCGGGTGCTCGCCATGTCGCCGATCGTCACGGCGACGCGCCGCGCCTCGTCCTTGGCCCGGAGCCGCTCGGCCATGGCCGTCGAGAGCTCGATGCCCGACACCGGCACGCCGCGCCCCGCCAGGGGCAGGGCGACACGGCCCGTGCCGACGGCGAACTCCAGGGCGGCGCCGTCGCCGGCCAGCTCGGCGAGGACATCGACGGCCGGGTCGAGGACCTCGGGGCTGAACATCCAGGGCGTGCCCTCGTCGTACCCGGCGGCCACTTCTTCGTCGAAGAAGTTCTCAGGCACGCCACATGGTGGCACCGCTCCCGCCTGGGCGACAAGGGAGTGGGTGCACGAGCGGTCGCCCCGTTCGCCGGCGTCGCCGGGCGGGGCGGGGGCTACTGGCGGGCCAGGGCGAACTGGGCGTCGGCCTCGGGGTCGGAGAACGGCCCCCCGTCGACCTCGACCACCACCCGCACGATGCGCGCCGTGCACCGGAAGGGTGCGCGGTACTCCCGGCTGACGGGCAGCCCGTTGCTGTAGCCGCAGGTGAGGCCCGCACCCGAGATCGAGAAGCGCATGGGCACGAGTCGCGGGATCGGCCCCTCGCCCACGATGGCGCCGTCCACGAGCAGCTGCCCGCTGCCGCGGTGGTCCCCGGTCCTCGTGAAGCGCAACGCCACGACGTGCGGCCCCGGCGCCAGCGCCGGCGTGGCGGGGTCGGCGCGCACGTGGTGCTCCTCGAGGCTCACGAAGTTGTGCACGTAGGCCGGGCGCCCGCCCGAGAGGTAGAAGGCCCACCCGCCGAGCCCCGACCCCTGGGCCAGGAGCACGCCCTGCACCGCCGGGCCGTCGTCGGGCACCTCGATCTCGGCCCGCACCTCGTGGTGGCGGTTGCGGATGTTGACCGCCACCATCTCCGGCACGGCGCCCCCACCCGGCAGGTACACGTAGCGGCCGCGGGGCGCCACGGCCGGGGGCCGCGCCAGCACGAACTCGGAGAACGGCCGGTTGTCGAGGGGCAGCACCTGGTGGGCCTCGGCCTCGGCCCACCACCGCCGCACCATGTCGGCCAGCCGCTCGGGCTCGGCGGCGGCGAGGTCGTGGCACTCGGAGGGGTCCTCGACCACGTGGTACAGCTCCCACACGTCGTCGTCGAAGCCCACCCGGGTGTCCTGGATGGGATGGTAGGTGACCGCCTTCCACCCCTCGTGGTACAGCGCCCGGCAGCCGAACATCTCGTAGTACTGGGTGCGGTGATGCTCGGGGGCGCCGGCGTCGCCGAGGCAGGCGCGAAACGACGTCCCCTCCACCGGGCGCTGCGCCACCCCGCCCAGGGTGGCGGGGGCCTCGACGCCCAGGATGTCGAGCACGGTGGGCATGATGTCGACGGCGTGCACGTACTGGCGCCGGGTCCCGCCCCCGGCGGCGACGCCCGCCGGCCAGTGGACGATGAGCGGGTCGGCCACGCCGCCCTCGTGGGTCTCGCGCTTCCAGCGCTTGAAGGGGGTGTTGCCCGCCACGGTCCAGCCCCAGGGGTAGTTGTTGTGGCACAACGGGCCGCCGATCTCCTCCAGGCGGGCGAGCGCCTCGGGCACCGAGCGCGGCGCCATGTTCCAGGGGCGCAGGTCGTTCACCGACCCCGTGGGCCCGCCCTCGGAGCTGGCCCCGTTGTCCGACAGCACCACCAGCACCGTGTTGTCGAGGTCGCCGCTGTCGCGCAGGAACCCGACCAGCCGGCCGAGCTGGTCGTCGGTGTGGCTGAGGAAGCCGGCGAAGGCCTCCATGTACCGGGCGTACAGGCGCTGCTCGTCGGCGGAGAGGTCGTCCCAGGCCGGCACCCAGTCGGGCCGGGGGGAGAGCTCGGTGCCCGGCGGCAGCACCCCGCCGGCCAGCTGGCGGGCCAGCGTGGCGGCGCGCCAGGCGTCCCAGCCGTCGTCGAAGGCGCCCCGGTAGCGCTCGATCCACGGGGCGGGCGACTGGTGCGGCGAGTGGCAGGCGCCCGTGCAGAAGTAGAGGAAGAAGGGCTTGGCCGGGTCGATGGCGCGCAGGTCGGTGACGAGCCCGATGGCCTGGTCGACGAGGTCCTCGGTGAGGTGGTAGCCGTCCTCGGGGCGCCGGGGCGGGGCGATCTGGTGGTTGTCGCACACCAGGGCCGGGACGAACTGGTGCGTCTCGCCCTCCATGAAGCCGTAGAAGCGCTCGAAGCCGCGCCCCAGGGGCCAGCGCGCCCGCGAGGCGGCGTGGTGGCACTCGTCCTCGGGGGTGAGGTGCCACTTGCCCACCGCCCAGGTGGCGTAGCCGTGCTCGAGGAGGATCTCCGACAGCATGCCGTTGGCCTTGGGGATGCGGCTGTCGTAGCCGGGGAAGCCCGTGGCGAGCTCCACGATGCGGCCCATGCCGTTGCTGTGGTGGTTGCGCCCGGTGAGGACGCACGAGCGCGTGGGCGAGCACAGGGCGGTGGTGTGGAAGTTGGTGAAGCGCAGGCCGCCCGCGGCCAGGGCGTCGAGGGTGGGGGTGGCGATGTCGGACCCGAAGCACCCGAGCTGGGCGAAGCCGACGTCGTCGAGCACGACCACCACGACGTTGGGCGATCCGGGGGGCGCCCGGCGGGGCTCGGGCCACCACGGCGTCGACGACGCGAAGTCGCGGCCGGCCACCCCCTGGAACTCGCCGGGCTCCACGGCTCAGCCCCCGGCGCCCGGCGCCCCGTAGCGCTCGCGCAGCTTGTACTTGAGCACCTTGTTCAGCGTCTCGTTGCGGGGGAGGGCGGCGACGACCTCGAGGCGCTCGGGGATCTTCTGGGTCATGAGCCCCGCAGCGCGCAGGTGCGCCACCATGTCGTCGAACTCGAGCGGAGCCGCCCCTTCGGCCGTCTCCACCACGGCGCACACGAGCTCGCCGCGCTCGCGGTCGGGCAGGCCGACGACGGCCACGTCGCCCACCTTGGGGTGGGCGTAGAGGAGGTCCTCGATCTCCTTGGCCGAGATGTTCTCCCCCTTGCGGATGATGATGTCCTTGAGCCGGCCGGTGAGCACCACGTGCCCGTCGGGGCGGACGTGGCCGACGTCGCCGGTGCGGAAGAAGCCCTGCTCGTCGAAGGACTCGGCGCTCAGGACGGGGTCGGTGTAGCCCTTGCACACCATGGGCCCCCGCACCCGCACCTCGCCGTCGGTGCCGGTGGGCGCGTCGGTCTCCTCGGCCGTGACGATGCGGAGCTCGGCCCCGTCCACCGGCTTGCCCACGGTGTGGGCCAGCTGCTCGTCGGTGTCGCCCGGCGTCCCCATGCAGATCATGGGGATCTCGGTCATGCCGTAGCCGTGGGCCACCCGGACGCCCATCTCCCGTCCCACCTCGTGGAAGATCTCGGGCGGCATGGGGGCCCCTCCCCCCGACAGCATGCGCAGGGTGGGGATGATCTTGGTCCCCGGCTGCTTGCGCTGCTCGTTGAGGAAGGCCATGTAGAAGGCGGTGCTGCCCCCGGCCATGGTCACGCCGTTGCGGGCGAAGACCTCCACGGCGGTGGCGGGCACGAAGGACTCGAGCAGCGCCGTCGAGCACCCGTTGGCGAGCACCATGACCAGGTAGTCGGGGCCGGCGATGTGGGCGAAGGGGAAGGCGATCGACCCCACGTCGTCCTCGCCCATGTCCAGGGCCAGGGCCAGTCCCCGCCCCCCGGTGATGAGGGTGCTGTCGGTGTGGCGCACGCCCTTGGGGTCCGAGGTCGTGCCCGAGGTGTAGTAGATCCAGCGCACCTCGTCGGTCCCCGGTGCCGGCGGGGGCCCCAAGGTGGTGGGATCGCCCTCGGGCAGCTCGTCGTAGGCGACGACCACCGTGGGGGGACGCTCGAGCCCTGCCGCGATGGTGCGGGCCATGGCGAGGTAGTCGGTGTCCTTCCACACGCCGGGCACGAAGAAGAAGGCGGCACCGGTCTGCGCCAGGGCGAAGGCCACCTCGCGCTCGCGGTAGATGTGGATGATGGGGTTCTGCACCGCCCCCAGGCGGGCCAGGGCCACCGACAGGATGATGGTCTCGAGACGGGTGGGCAGCTGCCACGACACCACGGTCCCGGGGCCGATGCCGAGCGCCGCCAGCCCGGCGGCCGCGACCTCGGCCCGGTCGCGGAACTCGCCGAAGGTGCACCGGCGCCCGTTCTCGTCGACGAGCATGAGATGGTCGCGCGACAGCGCGGCGCGCGCTTCGACCAGCTCCCACATCGACCCCACGTCGTAGACGGCGTTGCTCACGATCAGGCCCCTACGACAGGCGCTCCACGACCATGGCCATGCCCTGGCCGCCGCCCACGCACATCGACTCCAGGCCCCAGGTCTTGCCCTCGTCGTCGAGGGCGTTGAGGAGGGTCGTCATGATGCGGGCGCCGGTCATGCCGAAGGGATGGCCGAGGGCGATGGCACCGCCCTTCACGTTGAGCTTGCCCCAGTCGATGCCCAGGTGCTGCGCGGAGGGGATGATCTGGGCGGCGAAGGCCTCGTTGATCTCCACGAGGTCGATGTCGTCGATGGACTTGCCCGCCCGGCGCAGGGCCTGGCGGCACGCCTCGATGGGCCCGAGGCCCATGATCTCGGGATCGAGGGCCGACACCCCGCTCGAGACGATGCGGGCCAGCGGGGTGATGCCCAGCGCCTGCGCCCGGGTGTCGGACATGACCACCACGGCGGCCGCCCCGTCGTTGAGGGGGCAGGCGTTGCCGGCCGTGACCGTGCCGCCCTCGCGGAACACCGGCTTCAGGGTGGCGAGCACCTCGACGGTGGTGTCGGGCCGCGGGCCGTCGTCCTTGGTCACCACGGTGCCGTCCTCGAGGGGCACGGGGATGATCTCGCGCTCGAAGAAGCCGTTCTTCTGCGACTCGACGGCCCGCTGCTGGCTGAGGGCGGCGAACTCGTCCATGCGCTGGCGCGGCACCTGCTCGTACTCGGCCACGTTCTCCGCCGTCTGTCCCATGGCGATGTAGACGTCGGGGAGCCCCGCCGGAGGCGTCCAGGACTCGGTCACCGCCGGCCCCCGGGCCGTCGTGCGGGCCTCGGCCTCGGCGAACCGGGGATTGTGCGGACCCGTGTCGGACGCCCCGTACTGGAAGCGGCTCACCGTCTCCACCCCGGCCGCCACGAAGACGTCGCCCTCGCCGGCGCGGATGGCGTGGGCGGCCATGCGGATGGTCTGCAGCGACGACGAGCAGTAGCGGTTGACGGTGGCACCCGGCACGTCCACCCCGGCCAGGATGGCCGCCACCCGGGCGACGTTGTAGCCGGCCTCGCCGGCGGGCTGGCCGCACCCGAGCAGGACGTCCTCCACCTCCATGGGGTCGAGCTGGGGCACCTTGGCCAGGACCTCCTTGATGACCAGGGCGGCCAGGTCGTCGGGCCGGCAGCTCACCAGCGAGCCCTTGTTGGCGCGGCCGATGGGGGTGCGGCCGGTGGCGACGATGACGGCGTCGGGCATGGCGTGGGTGCTCCTTCAGGTGCGGCCCGGGCGGGCGTCCGGCTGCGGGCGGGGCTCTAGGTTGGCACAGGGCGGTCGGGGCGGCCCAGGCCGGGGGTGTCGCCGCCCCCCGGCGGCGGGGTCGCCAGCACCCTGGTCATGGTGAGGTGGGGACCGATCCCGGGCAGCTCGAACACGGGGCCCTCGCCCTCGAACCCTCCACGCTCGTAGAGCCGGCGCGCCCGCACGCGGGCGTTGCACCACACCAGCCCGCCGCCGTGGCCCGCGGCGTGGGCCACCAGGGCGGCGAGGACCCGGGTGCCGAGGCCCTGGCCGCGGCGGTCGGGGGCGACGGCCATCCCCCGGATGCGCCACGCCGCCCGGTCGGGTGCCCACGCCGGGGCCTCGGGGAGGACGGTCCCCACCGCCGTCACCGTCCCGGCGCGGTCGCGCACCGCGGCGTGCGCGCTGCGGGGGTCGTCGTCACCGGGGTAGCGGGCCTGGTCGGCCGGGCCCCCGGGGCGCAGCACGGCGTGGCGCAGCGGTCGCACCACGTCGGGGCCCACCAGCTCGACGGCGCCCGCCTCCCGCCCCTCGACCCGGTCGCCGAGGCGGTCGGGTCCGGCGCCGTCGTCATCGGCCCGCTGCGCCACCCGGCCGAGCGTAGGGCGGGGTGGCCCGCCGCGAGCACGGAACTGTAACCTGTTCCAAGTTCGACCCACAGAACCCACAGAAGGGCAGGGCGGGCATGGAGATCGGTCTCACCGACGAGCAGCACGGGCTGCGGCGCGAGCTGCGCAAGTACTACGCCAACCTCCTCACTCCCGAGGTGGAGCAGGAGTTGGCCCAGAGCCACGGCGTGGGGCCCACGGTCCGGCGCATCGTGAAGCAGATGGCCAGCGACGGATGGCTGGGCATCGGCTGGCCCAAGGAGTACGGCGGCCAGGGGCGCTCGGCCATCGAGCAGTTCATCTTCTTCGACGAGTCGATGCGCTCGGGGGCGCCGGTGCCGATGCTCACCATCAACACGGTGGGCCCGACGATCATGCACTTCGGCACCCAGGAGCAGAAGGACTTCTTCCTGCCGAAGATCCTGGCCGGCGAGATCCACTTCTGCATCGGCTACACCGAGCCCAACGCCGGCACCGACCTGGCCGCGCTCGTCACCCGGGGCGTGGTCGACGGCGACGAGCTCGTGATCAACGGCCAGAAGATCTTCACCTCCCTGGCCGGCGACGCCGACTACTGCTGGCTGGCGGTGCGCACGAACCCCGAGGCCGCCAAGCACAAGGGCATCTCCATGGTGATCGTGCCCATGAACACGCCCGGCGTGCGCGTGGTGCCCATGTCGCTGATCGGGGACCACAACATCAACACCACCTACTGGGAGGACGTCCGCGTCCCGTTGTCCAACGTGGTGGGCGGGATCGACCAGGGGTGGAACCTCATCACCAACCAGCTCAACCACGAGCGCGTCACCCTGTGCTCGCCGGGCATCATCGAGCGCGCCCTGGGCGACGTGCGGGCCTGGGCCCAGGAGACCCGCCTGGCCGACGGCCGGCGCGTCATCGACCAGGAGTGGGTGCGCATCCACCTGGCCCGCGTGCACGCCAAGCTCGAGTTCCTCCGCCTCATCAACTGGAAGGTGGCCTGGAACGGGACCCAGGGCCGCCTCGACGTCGCCGACGCCTCGTCGATCAAGGTGTTCGGCACCGAGTTCTACATGGAGGCGCTGCGCCTCTTGACCGAGGTGCTGGGCCAGTCGGGCTACCTCCGCCGCGGCTCACCCGAGGAGGCCCTCCACGCCCGGCTGGAGGGCTACACGCGCGGCCTGGTCATCCTCACCTTCGGCGGCGGCACCAACGAGATCCAGCGGGACCTCATCGCCATCTTCGGCCTCGGCATGCCGCGGTCACTTCGCTAGGGGGGCGCACACCATGGACTTCGCATTCACCGAGGAGCAGGAGGCCGTGCGGGAGCTGTCGGCCCGCATCTTCTCCGATCTGGCCACCCCGGAGCGCCTGCGCGAGATCGAGGACTCCGACGAGCGCGTCGACCGAAAGCTGTGGGCCGAGCTGGCCTCGGCCGGCCTGCTCGGGATCGCCCTGCCCGAGTCGGCGGGCGGGGCGGGGCTCGGTTTCGTAGCCGCCGGCATCGTGGCCGAGGAGGCGGGCCGCAGCGCCGCGGCGGTGCCCGTGGTGGCGTCGATGGTCCTCGGGGCCGACCCCATCGCCCGGCACGGCGGCGCCGAGCTCCACGAGCGCTGGCTGGCGCCCATGGTGGCGGGCGACGTGGTGTTGAGCGCCGCCCTCGTCGAGCCCGGCGGCGACCCGTGGGCCCCGGCCACCACGGCGACGCGCCAGGGAGACGGCTGGCGCCTGGATGGGACCAAGGCCTTCGTGCCCGCCGGCATGGTGGCGGGCGCCCTCGTCGTCTCGGCCCGCACCGACGACGGGGTGGGCCTGTTCGTGGTGGACGGCGCCGCCGCCGGGCTGGTGCGCCGGGCGCAGGAGGCCACCGACTTCGCCGTCGAGGCGGAGATCGTCCTCGACGGGGTGGTGGTGGGGCCGGGCGACGCCCTGGCCACGGGGGCCCCCGGCGTGGCCGCACTGACGACCCTGCTCGAGCGGGCCGAAGCCGCGCTGTGCGCGCAGGTGGCCGGGGCGTGCCAGGCGGCGATCAAGCTGACGGCGTCGTACACCTCCCAGCGCGAGCAGTTCGGCAAGCCCATCGCCACCTTCCAGGCCGTCGGGCAGCGGGCGGCCGACGCCTACATCGACACCGAGGCCGTGCGCCTCACGGCGTGGCAGGCCGTGTGGCGGCTGTCGGAGGACCTGCCGGCGTCGGCCGAGGTGGCGGTGGCCAAGTACTGGGCCGACGAGGGCGCCCAGCGCGTGGTGCACGCCGCCCAGCACCTCCACGGCGGCATGGGCGTGGACCGCGACTACCCCCTGCACCGCTACTACCTGATGGTCAAGCACCTGTCGCTGACGCTGGGCGGTGCCACCGCCAGCCTGCTGCGCCTGGGTGACCTGCTCGCCGACGAGCCCGCCTGAGCAGCGCGGCGCGCCCCGAACGCGAGCCCGCGCCGTCGAGCGCGGCGCCGACCGGCGTCGCCGCGGCGGCAGGGGTGGTGCGCACGCCGACCGGCGGTGCCTGCCCGGTCCCCGGGAGGGCGCACCGTCACCGATCCGACTCAGCCGGCCGAGCCGGAGCAGCGCACGTCGACATCGGTGACGCGGTCGGGGTGCACGGTGACGGGCACCTCGGCGCAGCTGTAGAAGCGGGTGTCGGCGGTGTCGGCGAGGCGCGCCACGAGGGTGTAGGTCCCCGCCCGCAGCGGGAAGCGGAACGTCGCCCCGGGGAGCACCTCGTGCTGAGCGACGGTCCCGGCGCCGGTGCGCCGCACCTGGACGAGCACGGGGAACGGGGCGAGGGGCACGACGGCGGGCTCGGCCGGTCCGCCCGCGAAGGCCCGCACGTGCCCTGCGACGGCGCCGCCGCGGTTGGGGGCGCCACGCCCCCCGCCGCAGGCCGCCCCGGCGAGGAGCAGGGCGAGGATGGCCCAGGCCGTGGGGTGCTTCGCCACCGGGCCCGCCGTCGACGGCACCGTCGGTTCAGGCGGGCGATGGGACGAGGCGCCCCGGGTCCGTGCCGGGGCGCCGGCGCCCGCCCCGGTGGGCGCTCGGGTCGTCAGTCGAGGTCGTAGAGCTTGGCGCCGTCGAGCTCGCGCACGAAGTCGGCGCCGAGGGCGGCGGAGGGGGTGTAGGCACCGGGGGCGATCTCGCCCCGGGCCAGGCGGGTGGCGATGCGTACGACGGCGTCGGCGGTGAGGTCGTAGGGGTCGAGGGTGGTGATCCGCCCCGAGGCCGTGCGCCCCTCGGCGTCGGTGACCTCGCCCCACAGCTGGCCCTGGTTGCGGGCCCGGGCCTCGGCCGTCGGCCCGGGCAGCCTCCCCACGACCCGCTTCAGCGCTCCCTGGACGAGGCGGTTGCGCGCCGCCGGGCCCGCCGCCTGGGCGAGCGCCACCACCGGTGCCACGGCGGCGGGGAGCGCGGCGTAGACCACCACGTCGCCGATGCCGGTGGAGTGGTAGGCGGTGCTGACGTCGCCCCAGGCGATGGCGTGGACGGTGGCCCGCCCGTCGGCGAAGTCCACCGTGCGCCGGCGACGGTCGGCGGGGACCGGGCCGATGACGCCGCCGGTGCGCGCCCGACCGGCGGTCCCGAGCGACTCCATGGCCGTCTTGGCGGTGCCGGGGCTCACGCCCCCGCCCGCCCGCAGGGCGAGCTCGAGGCGGACGGCCCCCGGCATGGCCCGGGCCAGGAGGGCGGCCAGGCAGTCGGAGGGCACGACGTCGAAACCCGCGCCCGGCAGCAGGACCACACCGGCGGTGCCGGCCTCGTCGCCGCGGGCCAGGACGTCCTCGAAGACGTCGATCTCCCCGGTGATGTCGAGGTAGTGGGTGCCGGTGGCGAGGCAGGCGTCGACCATGGGCCGCCCCGTGGCCGAGAACGGGCCCGCGCAGTGGGCCACGACGTCGATGCCGTCGAGGGCGCGCTCGGTGGCGGCGCCGTCGGAGAGGTCGAAGGTGCGGTGCTCGAGCTCGAAGCGCTCGCCCAGTGCCTGCAGGCGCCTGTCGTCGCGCCCGGCCAGCACGGGGAGCTCCCCCCGCTCGGCGGCCAGGGCGGCCACGAGGCGCCCGGTGTAGCCGTAGGCGCCGTAGATCATCCAGGTCATGCGCCACCTCGCCGATCGACAGGGTCGGAGCCCACCCTACCGGCCGGGCGTGTCGTCGGCGGGAGGGCGCTGCCGGGGGACGCCGGTCCTGGTCCGGGGCGCCCCGGGGCTTTGGCGGGCCGGTACCCTCTGGCATGCCCCCCACCTGTCCCGCGTGCGGGGCGTCGGTGGTCGCCGGCGCCCGGTTCTGTTCGCAGTGCGGCGCACCGGTGCCCGGGGGCGACGGCGCCAGCGTGCGCAAGATCGTCACCACCCTGTTCTGCGACCTGGTGGGCTCGACCGCCCTGGGGGAGCGGACCGATCCCGAGAGCCTCCGGGCGTTGCTCGAGCGCTACTTCGCCGAGATGCGCTCGGCGCTCGAGCGCCACGGGGGCACCGTCGAGAAGTTCATCGGCGACGCCGTGGTGGCGTTCTTCGGGGTGACCGTGACGCGCGAGGACGACGCCGTGCGGGCGGTGCGGGCCGCCGTCGACATGCTCGGGGCCCTGGAGGCGCTCAACCCCGAGCTGCGGGCTCGGTGGGGAGTGGAGCTCGAGGCCCGCATCGGCGTGAACACCGGCGAGGTCCTCGTGCGCGGCGACGCCGAGCGCACCGTGGGCGACGCCGTCAACGTGGCCGCCCGTCTGGAGCAGGCCGCCGGGCCCCACGAGATCCTGGTGGGGGAGACGACGTGGCTGCTCGTGCGCGACCTGGCCGAGGGCGAGCCGGTGGTCCCCCTCGAGGTCAAGGGCAAGGACCAGGCCGTCGCAGCCTGGCGGGTGCACTCGGTGGCGGCTGTCACCGAGGCGGTGCGGGGCGAGGCCGCGCTGCGCGCCGAGCTGGTGGGCCGCCGGCGGGAGCTGGCCGCACTGGAGCAGGCACTCGAGCGCGCCGTCGCCGACCGCAGCTGCCAGCTCGTCACGGTCTTCGGCGTGCCCGGCGTGGGCAAATCGCGTCTCACGCGCGAATTCCTGGCGTCGATGGCGCCCACGCCCGATGCCGGACCGGCCCGGGTCCTGGCCAGCCGCTGCCTGTCCTACGGCGACGGCACCGCCTTGCGGCCCGTGCTCGAGATGCTGCGGGCCGGTGCCGGCCTGACCGGGGGCGAGAGCGACGAGGAGGGGCGTCGCCTGCTCGCCGCCGCTTACGGCGAGGGTCCCGACGCCGAGCAGGTGGTCGAGCTCCTGGCCCCGCTGGCCGGGCTGGGGGGGACCCCGGCGGCGGTGGAGGAGGTGCACTGGGCGCTGCGCCGCTGGCTCGAGGCACTCGGTCGGCAGGTCCCGGTGGTGTGGGTCGTCGACGATCTGCACTGGGCCGAGCCCGCCCTGCTGGCGGCGGTGGAGGACGTGGCGGACTGGACCCGCGACGCCCCCGTGATGGTCCTGTGCCTGGCCCGGCCGGAGTTCCTCGACGAGCACCCGGGCTGGGGCGGCGGCAAGCTCAACGTCACCAACCTCCTGCTCAAGCCCCTGTCCGCCGAGGAGTCGACGCAGCTCGTGGAGGAGCTGCTCGGGGGTGCCGGCCTGCCCGCCGAGGCCATGGCCAAGGTGATCGAGGGGGCGGGGGGCACGCCGCTGTTCCTCGAGCACCTCCTGGCCATGCTCGTCGACGACGGCCTCCTCGTGCGCGCCGGGTCGGGATGGCGCG
>Ga0335078_10002524_pt1 | contig 27689 bp, 15 predicted proteins | sample Lox_Sample_32_FD_206711 | JGI IMG/M metagenome (GOLD analysis project Ga0335078, IMG submission 206711) | Soil microbial communities from Loxahatchee National Wildlife Refuge, Florida, United States - Lox_Sample_3.2 | ecosystem: Environmental > Terrestrial > Soil > Wetlands | place: USA... | reverse complement strand
AATTTCTGAAACCGCCCTTCATTACATCGGCGGCATATTGAAGCACGCGCCGGCGATTGCCGCGCTGGCGGCGCCGACAACCAACAGCTACAAGCGATTGGTGCCCGGCTTTGAGGCCCCCGTCAACCTGGCATATTCCAGCAGAAACCGATCGGCCGCGGTGAGGATACCGATGTATTCGCAGAGCCCCAAAGCAAAGCGGCTAGAGGTGCGGTTCCCGGATGCATCCTGCAATCCTTATCTGGCGTTTTCAGCGATGCTGATGGCCGGATTGGATGGCATTCAGAATAAGATCAATCCCGGGCCGCCGCTTGATAAGGACATTTATGAGATGTCCGCCGCCGAACTGGCTGAGGTGCCGAGCATTCCGGGATCGCTGGATGCCGCGCTGGCGGCGCTGGAAACCGATCATGGCTTTATGCTTAAGGGAGGCGTCTTCACTGAATCAATGATCCGCCGTTGGATTGACTACAAAGTAGACAAGGAAATCAATCCCGTGCGGATGAGGCCGCACCCGTTGGAGTTCGCTCTTTACTACGATGTCTAAACGGGCGACGCTTCGGTTGTAACGGCTATGCTTAGACGAGACATGGCGATGCGCTGACCGGTCCCAGGTAATGGTCGCGCATCGCATGTTCGTCTTGATAAGTGTCTTGGACCAAACTTTTTTTTGAGACTGCGCAAAGAAGGAGCTCCTAATGAAACAACAGAAAGAATACGGCGAGGTAATGCGATATTTTCTGCGATTCAGAGACAGGTACGCGAGCGATGCCGAATTCAACAAATTCGTGGTCGAATCGCTTCGCACGCTAGTCTATGATTTGAGGGACATCGACGTATACATCTCAGTCAATCCTGAATCGCTCAAGTGGTCGCGCACAGTGACTCAGCGAGAGATCGAAATCACCAGGTCCACTGTGTGCTAAGAGCGCCTGAATCGCCATGTTAGCCCTGGTAGTTCTTGCCCCGTGGAGAACCCGGTAGCTGATCCTGTATTCATCGTCGGAGCACCTCTAATAATCGGCCCCCACAGCCCGGCCGTCTTGGCGGCCCGGAGCCTTGCCCATAGCTTCAATCCTGGCGGTCGACCTTCATTAGCAGGCGGACATACCTCTATACTCTGGCAGTTTATTTAGAGCCGAACCGGGGTTTCGGGCTCTATAATTACGGCTATCAATGCATCGCGGACTATGTTAAATTACCGCTGAAATAAAAGGCCCGAATCCCCTCAAAGACAAGGAGCAAAACATGGACCAGGGTTCATCCGCTTCCGTGCATTTTTCCTACCAGCCCGGTGGATATCCTCCGCCACAACAACCTGGCTACACGCCCTACAACGTACCGCCAGCGTGGACGCCTCCGACGCAGCCTCTGGCCGATCTCGGTCCCAGAATACTGGCGTTTCTTATTGACCGATTTATTTTCGGGGCTATTATTGGCGTGGGCTACCTGTTGTTCATTGTGATTATGCTGGTCGGCGCGTCCAGCGGCACAGAGGAGGGACAAACCGCGGGAAGCATAATAGGGATTCTTGCGTTATTCGGTGTCATAGCTATCTCTCTGTGTCTTTGGCTGTTCAACGAGGTCTATCTCGCCGGCAAAAACAACGGCCAAACCATCGGTAAGAAATTGATGAAGATCCGCATCGTCAAAGAGGCTGGGGGGAATTTCGGATATATGGATGCCTTCCTCAGGAATGTCGTCGGCTACTGGATATCAAGTCTCGTCTGTTCGCTCGGGTTTTTCTGGGGGTTGTTCGACAACAGGCGTCAGGCATGGCACGATAAGATATTCCATACGCTTGTTGTCGCCGCATAGCGGTCGCGGATGGTTGAGTCGATGTTGGCGACCCGATATTAGCCGCGATCTGAAGATCCGCGGTTGGCTATTCACGAGCCGGCGGCACTCTTTCGAATAACTGAGGACGAACCTCGCGGCAGTGGACGCGGTCATTGTTCGGTCCCTCTCTTGTTTTTGTCATTCCTAAGCTCAAAAGGCGGCGATGATGCCTCAAAGGATCTTGTCGTTAGTAGTTTTGTGCGTTGTTTGTGCTCTCCCCATCTCTGCGTTTCAAAAACCCACCCGCTCCGCCCACGCTGGAGCCCACCCTGCGGCTACCCTCAGTCCGCAGATAACTGCGATCGTTCGCCAGATTTCAGCGGCCAACATAAAGTCGGATATAGAAAAACTGGTCAGCTTTAAGACCCGGCAGACCTTGTCCGATCCGCAAAGCGATACAGTTGGAATTGGCGCGGCCAGGCGGTGGATAAAATCTGAATTTGACCGCTACAGTCAGGATGCGGGAGGCCGGCTTCAGGTCTCGTTCGACGAGTACACCCAACCGCCCGGCCCTCGCAATCACGATCCGGTTCAGGTCGTGAATGTGGTCGGCATTCTGCCCGGTGAACAGCCTGAATCGCGCGACCGAATGTACGTCGTAAGCGGCCATTATGATTCCAGAAACTCAGACACCTTCGATGCAAAGGGTATCGCTCCGGGCGCTGACGACGATGCGTCGGGAACGGCGGCCGTGATGGAGATGGCTCGGGTGATGTCAAAGTACAAATTCGACGCCACTCTCGTTTTTCTTGCGGTAGCTGGCGAAGAGCAGGGACTGTACGGGTCGACTCACTGGGCCAAGACCGCCAAGGAGAAGCATCTTGACATCGAGGGCATGATTACCAACGACATCATCGGAAGCTCTCGCGCCGAAGACGGGCACATTGACAATCATCACGTTCGATTGTTTGCCGAGGGGATTCCGCCCCTCGCCCAGATGTCCGAAGATCTAAGGACCCTGGCCCGGACCGGCGGCGACAATGATACCCCGACAATTGAGTTGGGACGGAAAATAAAAGAAACCGCGGCCAAATACGTCCCCGGAATGGATGTGACATTGATATACCGCCGCGACCGTTATCTGCGGGGAGGCGACCATTCTCCGTTTTTGGATGAGGGCTACCCCGCCGTCCGAATGACCGAACCCAACGAAATCTATCAACACCAGCACCAGGACGTTAGAAAGGTAGACGGCGTCCAATACGGCGACCTGCCCGAATTTGACGATTTCAACTACATAGCCCAGGTAACACGAGTCAATGCGGCCGCGCTTGCAAGTCTGGCCCTGGCCCCAGCGACCCCGCAAAACGTTCAGGTTGATACCGTAAAGCTGGAAAACGATACAAGCCTGAGATGGGACGCAAACAAAGAACCGGATCTGCTTGGCTATAAGGTCGTGTGGAGAGAAGATGCCCAGCCGTTTTGGCAGCACGAAAAATTCGTTGGCAATGTGACTAGCTATACGGTCAAGAACCTGTCCAAAGACAACTACATCTTTGGAGTCGAAGCGGTCAGCAAAAACGGTAACTCGAGCCCGGCTGTATATCCCAAACCGTATCGGCCCGCAGCGGGAACTCGCCGTTAAGTCGTAGACCACGAGTTCGCAGAAAGATCGGTTTGCCTTCCTGAATCGAGGGCTAGAGCGCGTAAGGCCCGCTTCGGGTCGTTGCTGATGCCTATTCGCGGGATTCGTTCGCGAATGCCTGATTCAAACAAGAAAGCCGTGGCCCTCGCTGACGTTAATGCGAGGGCCACGGCGGCGGTCTTTTTGACTCAAACATGAGTGATCCTTAGTCCACGCGCAATGCGGTTAGTGGATCTGCGCTTGCGGCCCTCCTTGCCGGCAAATATCCAGCAAGCACCGAGACGGCTATCAGAAGGGCAGCGACCGCGACAAAGGTAGCCGGGTCAGTCGCCGTAACGCCGAACAAAAACGCCTTCAGCATCTGAGCCAGTCCCAGGGCGACCAGAATGCCCGCGGCAAGCCCGGCGACAACCAGCCGGATGCTTTGGCCCAGCACTAATCGGAACAGACTGCCTTTGGTGGCGCCGAGAGCGAGCCGCAGCCCCAGCTCTGACATCCTTTGCGATGTTGAATACGAGATCACGCCGTAGGTTCCGATTGCCGCCAGGAACAACGCGCAACCGGCGAAACTTACAAACAGCCACATCAACGATCGCGAATCCGACATCGAAGCGGTGACAACCGATGTCATCGGTTGTGGGTCCGTCACCGGAACGTTGGGGTTCATTTCCGAAACTAGCTGCCGGACCTCCGCGCCGATGCTTGAGGAATTTCCGCCAACCCTGAGCATCATTGTCATTGCGACCGGCAGTTGCCGGTTTAGCACTTCTGCTTGAGGATAGGGCATGTAGATTGCGCCTTCTGTCCAATTCGCTGACCGGACGGCAAGATCATATTGGCGCACATCACCGACAACTCCGACAACGGTTCGCCATTGGTTGGACCATGAAATCCGGATATGTTTGCCAACCGGATCTTCGCCGGGCCAATAGCGCCGGGCAGTGTCCGCGTCGACCATCGCAACCAGCGGCGCTTTGTCCGCGTCGGCGTCCACGAAAGTCCGTCCTTCCAGAAGCGGTACCCGCATCACATGAAAGTATTCTGGAGTTACTGCTCCCGCCCAAATCATCGGCAGCAGCTCTTGATTTGTGTCAACATGATGCCCCTCGAACTCGATCGGAACGGCGGGCACCTCATGGCTAAGTGGTATGGTGTTCGCCGCCGCGACTTCAGAGATACCGGTCAGCCGGCCGGTCCGCCGCACCAGTTCGTTGTAGAAAGCGATGCACGGAGTCCGCTCCTTGCACGATGACGGATCCGGATAGATGCGGACCGCAAGAACCTGCTGGGGGTTAAACCCCGGATTCACCTGAGTCAGCATCCAAAGGCTCTTAACCAGCAGGCCCGCGCCCACCACAAGCACAACGGCCAAAGCGACCTCAGCCGAGATCAAAACGCTGCGCAGACGGAGCTTTCCTCCCGAAGTCGAGTCTTGTCCTTTGGTTTTGATCGATTCGGATAGGTTAATCCGCGAGGCGCTCAGGGCCGGAGCAAGACCAAACACCAACCCGCTTAATACCGCGACTGCCGTTACAAACGCCAGGACGCCTAAATCCACCGTTGATCCAGCCAGCCGGGTGTTGTCGGAAGGCAGCACTGACTTCAATACCGTAAGGGCGCCGAAGGCAAGCAGTAAGCCTAAGACCGCACCGCCAAATGACAGGACCACGCTTTCTGTCAGAAGCTGGCGAATGATCCGTCCGCGACTCGCGCCCAGGGACGCCCTGATTGCCATCTCTTTTTGGCGAGCCGTCGTCCTTGCCAGTAGCAAACTGGCAACATTCGCGCAGGCGATCAGCAGCACCAATCCGACCGCGCACAGCAGGACAATCAGCTTTGTGCGAAAATTGCCGACCATGCTCTGTTGTAGCGGGACCACGGCGGCGTCCGCATTCCAGTTGGGCATCGGGAACGGGAATAACTTAATTGCCTGGACGATCAGCGATCTGACCTCGCTTTGTGCTTCGGGCATGGTCGCTCCCGGGCGCAATCTACCGATAAGCGGCATGTAGCCGTTGCCCCAAAACCCGGGCACATCCGAAGGGTCGAGCGTTATCGGCATCCACAATTGAACTGAGGTCGAGGGAAAACCGAAATCCGCGGGCATCACACCAACCACCTCGCGGGCTACGCCATCAATAGATATCGGATGCCCTACTATGTTCGGATCGCCGCCGAATTTGCCGCGCCACAACGAGTTGCTTAAGACGACCACTTGGTCACGGCCGGGCAAGTCCTCTCCCGGAGCGAACGTGCGGCCAACTTGCGGAGCCACTCCTAGCAGCGAGAACAGATTCGCCGACACGGTGCATCCGGCCAAGTGAACGGCCTGTCCCCCCGCCGTCAGGTTGAATTGGGAATCGTCGGAATAACCGGCGATGTCGACCTTCGTTGCTCCGCGCTGCATCGACTGAATAGCGCCTTTGGGATAGTAGTCGGTTATTTGAACCAACCGGTCCGGCTCGTGAAAAGGAAGCGGGCGGATTAATGCGTTGCTGACCAGGCTAAAGGTGGCCGCGTTGCCGCCAATGCCCAACGCCAGCGACAGAACCGCAACCAGGGTCAGCCCCGGATTTTTGATCATCATTCGCAGTCCAAAGCGAATGTCCTGTGCCAGATTTGCCATTAGATTTGCCGAGGTCGCCTCCCGCACCTGTTCCTTGACCAGGTCAAAGCTGCCCATCTGCTTTGCGGCGGCTCTGACGGCCTGTTCTCGGGTCAGTCCTTCTTTCATCTTCTCTTGCACTATGCTGTCAAAGAAGGCGCCTAGCTCGTCATCCAGGTCTTGCTCTACCCGTTTCCCGCCGAAAAGGTTCCTAAAAGTGCTCCGAATCATGCGCATAACCCCACTATACCAGATGTCGCCACGTTCATATAGACATTCTGCACGAATGCCCCAAGGAACGTAGCAGCCTCTCGTATAGAATGTCAATATAAGGCCCCGGCCCGTTATGAAGCAGACCGCGCAGTCCGCGTTCTATCGATTCCCAGTCCTTCGAAGAATCGAACGCTGATGGCGCGGATCAAACGGATCTTCGCCGATGGTTCCATGCCTCCTGAATATTTCCCGCTCCCTCGATCCGTCTTTTATCCTGCCGATCCGCGCAATCCGCGTTCTATCGATTCCCTGCCCTTCGAAGAATGGAACGCTGATGCCGCGGATCAAACGGCTCTTCGCGGATGACCCGCTGGTCAGAGCGGCGCTCTGGCCGGTTGGGGGAACCGTAGAGCCAGTGTTACCACTGCTGCCACTGTTTTTGACGGAAAAAAACTTGATGTCGCCGCCGTAAATGACTGGAGTGGAGGGACTTGAGCGCAGTCGGCCATTTTCTGCGTCCACTGTTACGCACATTGGGTAGCTGCGCGCTGTCGTCGAGTCGCGCCAGACTGAGCGGGCCATGTGGCAGATAACAGGGCAGATCGGGGTTGGGGAGGCGGCTGGTTACTACTGAATGGACCAGGGATTTTATCTTGGTAAAAACGCCTGATTGCCAAGGATCATCGGCGCTGGAAGGGACCTTAGACGCCGCAGAATCCCCGGCCTGGGAGCCCGCATAAGCCCTTTGATTAATCTGATTAGAGGTGATATCCGGAGACAAATTGTCTCCTTCCCGCAGCTACCTTAACCGAGACTCGTTGGCGTCCTTTCCTCACTCGACATCGCATTTGCTAATTTTCAAAGAACATCAGCGGAACCTGTTCCCGCTTAATGACAGTATATCATGAAGCACAATCAGCTAGCAAAAAATAGGTGGGAGACTAAGGGAGCGTGCGGGGCGGCTATAAGTCTGGTACCCGCCCGCGAGGGATCTTGTTATCACTCACGGCACATGCGAAACAGAATGAATTTTGTCGTAAGGACATGATAGAACCTATTGAAAGGCAAATCGCGATACTCGCGAGTTACACGGTCGCTGGTTGCGGAGGGCTATATGAAAGCTGAACATCTCAGATCGCTTATTAGGGAATACAACAAGGAGCGAGCGCCGCGTCTGGATAATAGGCTAGCCGAGTACCGTGGCATCTTGAGCCTGGCGGAGGTGATCGAGCGCGCAGGCATATCGGCCAATGGAAAAAGGCTGCCGCATCAATACAGAATCAAAAAAACTGTGATGGCTGAGGTAAGAGATAGAATTTTGGAGCAGGAGGAAGCCCTGGCACGTTCGCGCTCGTTTGAAGCTGTCAGAGCGATAGTTCAAGCTTGTTCAGTGAAGGGTTTCGGCGAATTGACGGTTTATGATACAGCTCTGGCGATTGCGGCGCACATGGGTCTCTATCCAGAAAGAGTCTACCTCCATAGGGGCACGAAAGACGGCGCTCGCGCGCTCGGACTTCCTTATAAGGCCGGATCTCTATCTCTCGCTGAGTTGCCGGAGCCGTTGCGTAATCTGGATCCTCTCCACGTTGAGAACTTCCTGTGCATTTACAAAAACGATTTTCAAGACGTGCCACGCAGTAAGCAGGCGTCCGGAAGCGACTGCTCTCCTCCCGACACACAGGAAGGTGGTGGGCCCGCTCCACGAATCTGTTGAGCGGCCCTGTCGCGTTCCTTCTAATTGCCGCCTTGATGATGACTTTCGATCCATTCGTAGATTGTTGAGGATCTCATAGAGTCGCTATACTATTGGTCTCGTACTTCGGAGAAGCTGGCCGGATCTGTAAACCCTAACCGGCGAAAGAATAGCGTTTCGACTCTCTATGCCAGTTGACGGACTTCATCCATTCACAGCCATGACAAGGGACGAGGCAGGCTATGGGGTAGCCAGGGAAGAGCTTCCCGATGCCCCCTTGAGCGAAGATGACGGCCTTAAGGCCAAGGGGTATTATAGCAGCCGGATAATAAAAGCCGGGGCGTTACTGGCCGACACGATGACGCTGCTTGATAACTGGGACCAGTCGCTATCTGTGGCCGACAACCTCGGCCGGCTGCAAAGCCAAAACCTATTTGGCAAGGCTTCTCGCTCCCGCGTCAGAGATGTGCTGGCGATCTTCCGCCAGCGATATCTGCGCGACGAGGGCCTCACAAGGGCATTAGCTTTCCTTGTCAAGAATCACTTTCCCAAGCCCGCTCTTGACCGCGTTCTTTATTATCATTCAGCGGCCGCGGACACCCTGCTCCATGACACGGTGACCGAAGTGCTGGCGAAGTTGTATTTTCGCGGACGTACCGAGATTTCCGTCGAGGACATCGAGCGGCCACTAAGAGAATGGGTTCGCGAGGGTAAGACGAGCGCCCGTTGGTCGCAGTATACTACTTTGCGCGTGGCCCGAGGATTACTCGCTACTCTGCGGGATTTTGGTGTGCTCCAGGGGGCGGGCAAGAAGCGCATCGCTCCGCCCACTCTGCCGGTCAGCGCGTTCTGTTATATTGCCTTTGACCTCCATCGGGCTCAGGCCTCGGGTGAGCGGCTGGTGCACAGCAGCGAATGGGAGTTATTCTTTCTGTCCACCAGCGAAGTGGAGCAACACTTTATCGAGGCCCATCAAAGGAGCCTGTTAGAGTACTACGCCGCTGGCCCCGTTGTTCGTATCACTTTTCCTTGCGAATCACTAGAGGATTACGCACGTGTTATCGCTGAAAGAGCGGTTTGAGCTTCTAGAAAGACACTTAATAGCGAGGCCCCCCCAGATAAGCGTTCATCAAGGATTGCCTTTCGCCCTTTTGCGCTACGACCCCGACGAAGAGTGGGAAATGCGGCGGCGGGCGCGCCTGTTAGCGGCTAAGCTGGCTGGCCATGGAAGACACGCGGTCGAGATATCGCTTGCGGAACTCCTATGGGAGGCCATCGACCGGTCCGAAGGGCTTGAGGCGATTGTTGAGCTTGAGCGTGAGCGTGGATTTGCGGCCGCCGAGGAGCAGATAACGACATACCTTTCCGACAGTGATTGGCATCCACTGCCCAAAATGCTTGCGGAAAGGATGAAGGACCTCGACCCGCAAAAGCATGTCGTTTTTCTGATGCGGGCCGCTTCGATGGCCCCATCCATTTACCAGATGTCCAAGCTGCTTGAAGAAATGCACGGCCGCACGCTGGTTCCGATGATTTTGTTTTACCCGGGCGCCGTCGATGGCGATTCCGGGCTGAGGTTCATGGGCCTGCAGGAAAGGGTTTCCTCTAGCAGTTATCGAGTTAAGGTATACAGTTAGCCCGAGAGCGTAATGAATACAATCCGCGACATCTTGTCTCGCGATCTGACCAAGCAGATCGAAGAGGTTATCCAGGTCAACCAGATCGACGAAGAGTCCGTCTACTCTGAAATAGTAGAGTATGTGGCCACCGACAGGATTAAAGAGCACTATCGCGAGTTGCTGCGCGCGATGGCCGACGCGCCGTCCGAACCCACCGAAGGTGTTGGCATCTGGATTTCTGGTTTCTTTGGCTCCGGAAAGTCGTCGTTCGCAAAAAACCTGGGCTACGTGTTGAGCAATCCCAAGCTTTTGGGGCATCCGGCCAGCGAGCTTTTCAAAGATAGGCTGAGAGACAAAGACGTTTCGAATTACCTGGACCTTGTTAACGTTCGGACGCCGACTGAGATCGTCATGTTCGACGTGTCCAAGGGGGCCGAGGTCCGGCGCACCGGCGAGAAGTTGGCAGAGATCGTTTACCGCGCTTTACTCGGCCACCTGGATTACGCGACTGACTTCGATATTGCCGAGCTTGAAATAGAGCTTGAGGGCCGGGGAAAGCTGGAGGAATTCACTTCCCTCTGTGAGCCGGTGAATAATCTGGAGTGGAGGATAGCACGCAAAGGGGCAATGAAGCTCAACTTCGCCTCCGCGATTCTGCACCGGATGAACCCGGATGTTTTTCCTGCCGCTGACTCCTGGGCCAAGTCCCTAGGGAGGCGAAATACGACGATAACCATTGAGACGGTCGTCGACCGTACTTTTGAACTGGCCGGACGACGACGCCCCAACAAGGCGATTGCCTTTATCATCGATGAGGTTGGCCGCTATGTCGCACACGACGCAAACAGAATCGAGGACCTCAGGGCGCTGGTTGAGCAATTCGGCGAGGTGAGCAAGAACAAGTTGAAGGCGAAAAAGGCAATCGCCCCGGTTTGGGTTGTCGTCACCTCCCAGGAAAAACTTGACGAAGTGGTTGACGCGATTGGGACCAAAAGGGTGCAGCTTGCGAAGCTTCAGGATCGGTTCCACCACCGGGTCGATTTGGCCCCCGCCGATATTAGGGAAGTAGCGACCAAGAGGGTGCTTGCCAAAAAGCCGGAGGCTGAACCCGCCCTGCGGAAGCTCTACCATGATTCTCAGGGCCTGCTAAACGCGGCGTGCAGGCTAGAGCGAACGCTCAAGAAAACCGAGATAAGCGAGGACGATTTCGTTCAGTTCTATCCGTACCTGCCTCACTATATCGAAATGTCCATCGACATTATGTCGGGCATTCGGTTGCAGCCGGGCGCTCCAAAGCATTTTGGGGGCAGCAACCGGACAATTATCAAGCAGGCTTACGAAATGCTGGTGTCAGATCGGACGGACCTGGCGAGCAAACCTGTTGGCACGCTGGTCACGCTCGACAAGATCTTCGAGCTGGTCGAAGGCAACCTGTCGTCTGAAAAGCAGAAGGACATCAGCGATATCTCCGAGTTGTTTCGGGATGACCCGGATGATCAGGGAATGAGTGCGCGTGTTGCAAAGGCCATCGCATTGCTTGAGTTTGTACGGGACGTGCCTCGGACCGAGGTCAACATCGCGGCATGCCTTGTCGATGCCGTGGGCCAACCGGCGCCGCGGGCCGAAGTCGAGCAGGCGATCAGAAGATTAGAGGCCGGAAAGTTCCTCCGGAATACTGAGGATGGCTGGAAGCTCCAGACGGCCCAGGAAAAGAAATGGGAAACTGAGCGCCGGGCCTTTGAGCCGCGTCCGAAAGACCGCAACGAAATCACCCGCGAGATCTTGCGCGGGATTTTTGACGAGGCCAATCTTAAAACATATCGGTATAAGAACCTTAGAACCTTTCGGATTGGAATCAGCGTGGATGGGGTTGGCGTGGGAGAGGGCGAAATCCCGCTTGCGCTTTACACCTCAGAAGACGCTCAGTCGTTTCAGTCTAAGCTCGATGAAGTCCGCGAGGAAAGCCGGCAACCGAGGAACGCCAACCTTGTCTACTGGGTGTTCCCGTTGACCCCTGACGTTGACGACCTTGGGGCCGGGCTGTATGCCTCGCGGCAAATCATAGCAAAATACGACCAGTTGCGGGCCCAGAATAGAATAACCCCGGAGGAGCGCTCCTCGCTTACCAACGAGAATCAGGAAGTCTCGCGTATTCAGGGGCGGCTCAGGGACAAGATGGTCGAAGCTCTGGAAAAGGGACAGGGACTCTTCCGCGGCCGCGACTGCCCCGCGGTCCGAAAAGGCTCCGCGGAAGCGGCAGAGAGTTTTAGGTCTCTGTTTGATTCCGCTTTTCCCGATCTGTACCCCAAGTTGGAATTGGGGTCGCGTCCAGTTACGGGTAAAGAAGTGGACGAGATCTTAAAGGCGGCAAACCTCAGTGGGCTTTCGCAGGTCTTCTACGAAGGGGAGAAAGGGCTGGGTCTGGTCGTGAAGGAGGGCGCCCAATATGCTGCCAACCCGGGCGCTGAGGTCGCAAAAGAGATTCTAGGCTATATCAGCAAAGAGCACGCTTATGGTAATAAGGTGACCGGAAAGATTTTGGAAGAGCAGTTCTCTGGAATCGGTTATGGATGGGACCGCGAGCTTGTAAGGCTGGTTCTGGCGGTTTTGCTGAGGGCCGGTAGCATTGAGGTCACGCACCAGGGACGCAGACTCCGCAATTATCAGGAACCCCAGGCCCGTGCGGCATTCGCCACCGTACCGGCGTTTCGGGCAGCATCGTTTTCGCCGCGTGAATCGGTGGGGCTCAAGGCCTTGACAACCGCAGTCAAGCAACTCGAAGAGCTTACCGGAGAAGAAGTCGACATTGAAGAGGGAGCGATTGCGACTCGATTTAAGAAGTTGGCCGACGAAGAGCTTAGATTTCTCTTGCCCTTGGCCGCCACCGTGGAGGCAAATCGTCTTCCGGGTGGAGAAACGGTCGAGGATTACCGGCAGACGCTGTCTGGGGTCCAGGTATCGGCATCGGACGATTGCGTGCGGATACTGGCGGGCGAGGGCAGATCGTTCAAAGCGGTTCGTGATCGGATTCGGCGGATGCGCGAAGCGATCGATAGCGGGGCGGTTGCGGCGATGCAACGGGCCAGGACCGCAGTCGCCGAAGAATGGCCGGTTCTAGCGCGAAGAGGCGCCGACCTCGCTCAGCCCGCCGAGTCTTTGAGCACTCTGATTCACTCGCCGGATTTTTACGATGGCGCGGACACCGCTGCAAAGCTCGCCAAACAAATCTCATCGGAATACCAGTTACTATACACGGGGCTTCACAAAAAGCGGGCGGCGGAATTCTCATCCGCGATTGATGAGATCAAGAGCCGGCCTGAGTGGCCGCTGGTAAACGAAGACGCTCGCGACTCGATTCTGTTCCCTCTGGTCCAGCGCGCGTGCGAACCGCTTGAACTCGAAGGCAGCGTGTCCCATTGCCGTACCTGCCAGTCCACCGTTGGTCAGATGGAATCCGACCTCGCGGCTCTGGCTAGTCTGAAGGCGGACGTGATTGCGCACATTCAAGACCTGACCGCGCCGCCAGAGCCTGAGGGGGCGCGCACGGAACGGGTGAAGCTCGCTGAATTCTTCTCGGGCCCGCTCGATTCACAGGCTGCGGTTGAAGACGCAGTCCGCGTGTTGACCGAGTATCTGCTGAAGCTCACGGCAGAAGGCATAAGGATCATCGTGGAATAGCCAATGCTTAGTCCCCGCCAGGCGTTTGAAGACAATATGCGGCCGGCAGAGTTGCTTCTGCGTGTTTACCGCCTGCTGGAAAATGATTCGCTCCAGACGGGTGGTGAGATGGTCGGCGCTCTCAGAAAGGTCGTGGGGTGTGACGATTCAGAGGAGCTGTTACTGCTCTACAACGAAGTTTTCCTCGGGCTTATTCGGGAGCGCGCCCAGATCCCAGCCGCCGCGCTGAAGCGTTCCGCGCTGGACAATCTTTTGCGGCAGGCCGTGGTGGTGGCTTGCACCGCTTTGGACACTTACCTGCCATCGTTGCTTCGCACTAATTTGCCAGTGGTGATTCAGGCTAAGGGCCGCGAGTTTGTGCCTCAGGACGCGGGGCTGAACGACTATTTCAAGGATCTGACCTTTGATTTGACTGAGACCATGAGGATACTTTCCGACCCTGAGGCAGCCCCGCTGTTCATCGCAAACAAGATTTTGGCGCTCACGAACTTCAAGTACCTGAGCTCTCGCAATGGCGTCCATGCTGTTGCAGCGCTTTTGGCCATCGAAAAGCCGTGGCCCCAGATAGCCGAAAAACTTCAGCGCGACCGCAAAGACCTGATGTCTATCGTTGATGAGACAGCGCGCCGGCGCAATGACATCGTACATCGCGCGGACCGCCTGCAGTCCGATCCCGCGGGGGCTGCTCAAGAAATAAGCTATGCGTGGGCGAAACAATCGGTTGATACGATCAGCCACGTTTGTCTCGCCCTGGACGAATTGGTGGCAAGGCGCTGTTCGGAGTTCAAGCTTTAGCTTGCTCTTGGGCCCGAATCGAACTAAAAAACGCAAGCTGAAGCTTGAACTCCGTACTCCCTGCTTTAGCTTGCTCTTCTAGCTCGAACGGAACTCAAAACGCAAGCTGAAGCTTGAACTCCAAACTCGCTGCTTTGGATTGCTCTTTGGCTCCGACCGAGCTAAAAAACGCAAGCTGAAGCTTGAACTTCGTACTCTCTGCTTTAGCTTGCTCTTTTAGCTCGAATCGAACTAAAACGCAAGCTGAAGCTTGAACTCCGAACTCGCTGCTTTGGATTGCTCTTTGGCTCCGACCGAGCTAAAAAACGCAAGCTGAAGCTTGAACTCCGAACTTTCACGATGGAAAAAGCTCTCCGCAATACGCTCAGGAACGTCGTCACTCAGTGCCGGAAGCTCCTGGAAGAGTCAATTGGCGAAACCCTGCAGGGACGCTACGGAATCCACCTGTCCGGAAAAGTCGAAGAAGCCGCACGCCTCACTCACCTTACAAGCGAAGAATCTGACCATCGCCGGGATGTCATCGACCACCTGAAACACATCGAGTCGTCTTTTTATCAACCCCATGAAACCGGGGCGCACGGCCCTGACCGCGAACAGCTCAAATACGAGCCGGCCGCTGTCGAGCATCTCATCCGGGAAGCCGCGTTTACACACCTGAATCGCTTGTGCGCTTATAAGATGATGGCCCAGCGCGGGCTGATTGAGGATCCGGTTGGAGGAGGCAGCCTAAAGGCTGAACTCCAAACATCAAAGATTCTGAAATCGAGAGGGTTTCTGTTCTATTTGGGCGACCATCCTGAGGACGAAGCTCTATACAACAGCGCGCAGGCCGAGGTCGCGTATCGCCACTACCTGGAATGGCTTAGCGACAGTCTTTCCGAAGAGCTGGGCGCGCTCTTCTCGCGGGAAGATGTGGCCAGCGGGTTGTTTCCGCCGCACCGGACGCTGGAGGCCGTGCTGGAAAAACTCAACCAGGAAGACTTGGCCGGCATCTGGGCCGAGGATGAAACAATCGGATGGATTTTTCAGTACTTCACGCCGAAGGAACTGCGAGAGAAGGCCCGCAAGGACAGCGCCGCCCCGCGGAATTCATACGAGATGGCTTTCCGCAATCAATTCTTTACGCCGCGCTACGTCGTTGAGTTCTTGGTGGACAACACGCTCGGCCGAACCTGGTTTGAGATGCGCGCCGGAGATACAGCGCTTGCCGAACGCTGTCGTTACCTCCTGAAGCCAGGGGGCGAGGGTGCCCCTCTTGCTGAACGCGCCAAGAAAGATCCGCGCGAAATAAAGGTGCTTGACCCGGCATGCGGTAGCGGCCATTTCTTGTTGTATTGCTTTGACGTTCTTCAGACCATCTACGAAGAAGCCTACGTTGACCCGGGGCTTGGCCCGAAGCTAAGAGCTGACTTTCCCGACGCCGATGAGTTCCGGCGCCAGATCCCGGGCCTGATTCTGGCCAACAACATCCATGGAATCGATATCGATCTGCGCGTCACCCAGCTAGCGGCACTCGCTCTGTGGATGCGTGCGCAAAGGGCTTTTCGGGACATCGGCCTGAAGGAAGGTAGGCCACGGATCGAGCGAATGAATCTGGTTTGCGCGGAGCCGATGCCCGGCGAAGAGGACTTACTGGAGGAGTTCATATCCGAACTCAGTCCGCACCCTCTGGGCAACCTGATCGGCGAGCTTGTCCGCAAAGTGTTTGCCCGCATGAAGCTGGCCGGCGAAGCGGGCGCCTTGATCCGGATCGAAGACGACATCAGGGAACCGATCGAGCAGGCCCGCAGACAATGGCAAGAGGTGATAAACCAGCAGGCGCAGCGCGAACAAGACCTTGCCCGCCATGGGGCTCTGTTCGACTACAAGAAAGAGGATGAGCAGCTAAAACTTGTGTTCGACGTTGCGGATATCACCGACGAAAAGGTGTGGCATGACGCCGAGTCTGAGGTTCTCTCGGCGCTGCGCGAGTACGCGCGACGGGCCAGCAATGGAAAAGGATTGCTGCGGCGGCTGTTCTCAGGCGACGCCGAACAGGGATTCGCCTTCATCGACATTTGCCGGAAGAAGTTTGATGTTGTGCTGATGAATCCCCCCTTCGGTGATGCGAGCCTGCCTTCGAAGTCATACATTGACGAGACGTATGGGGATACCAAAGGCGACGTTTATAAGGCTTTCGTGGAGTGTTTTCAAGACCGTCTGGTGCCGGGCGGCTTCCTGGGGATCATTTCCAGCCGCGCTGGGTTCTTCCTGAGCCTCTCTGGCGACTGGCGCGAGCGCGTCGTCTTGCGATTGTATAGGCCGCTCTTGCTAGCGGACTTCGGCATGGGAGTTCTGGACGCGATGGTGGAAACCGCGGCCTACGTGCTCCGGAGCCTGACAAGGGATGAAGGCCGTCAGTTGACACTGCGACTGGTCAAGAAGCTACGTGAGGTCCCGACCGACAAAAACGGCGTCTTTAGCACGAAACAATACGAGGCGACGCTCGACTTGAAGCGCCATCAGGCTAATGGCGAGTTGCAGCGCCTATACTATGCGGGTTTTCTCAAACCTGTCGAGGGCCACTTTGCGCGATGGTCGCCATTGAGCGGCCAGATTGCTAGGGCACCTGCACCGGAAAACGAGTCCTACCCTCCCCTTGTATGTCTTCGCCTGCTGGCGGAGGAGGATAAGGGATCAGCGCTTCTCACAAGCCTGCAGAGCAATTATGACCCCCGACGCTTCGACGTCGCGCCGGAGTCGCTGCGCCAAATTCCGAACACCCCATTCTGCTACTGGGTTAGCCCCCGCACGCGCGGAATTTTTTCAGAATTGCCGCCGTTTGGCAGCGCAGGACGCACCGTGAAGCAGGGGCTCGCGACCTCTAGCGACTTTCGCTTTGCGCGGCTGTGGTGGGAAGTGTCGGCAGAAACAATCTGTCCACCCTCAGCGCATCCACCGGAAAGCCTTGGTGGATACTGCGTACTGGGGAAATACCGTTGGTTCCCTTTGGCCAAGGGCGGCGCCTATTCGCCGTACTACGCCGACCTCCACCTCGTCGTCAATTGGGAGCATGATGGCGAGGAGCTGAAGGAGGCCGGGGCCACCATTCGCAATCCGAGCTACTACTTCCGGCCCGGCCTGACGTACCCGCTTAGGACGTCCCGTTTTTCGCCGCAAGTGATGCCGATGGGAACGGTGATCAGTGTCCGAGGGTCCGGGATTTATGGAAACGGCCTGCTTCCATATCTAGGATTATTGGCTTCCGAGCCATTCGATTTTCTAATAAAGCTTTTGCTCGGGCGCGATGAACATCCCCAATTTGATATGGGTGACATCAGTGTCACACCCGTCCCCTCGCCCAATTACGCCGAGCTTTCGCGTCTTGAGGAACTCGCAATAAGTTCGTTTCGCCTAAAGCAGAACATCGACAGCGCCAACGACATGAGCCATGTATTTCGTATACCCGCTCTTGTCGTCAGTGACCATGGTGAATCTCTCGCGGAGCGTTGTGCGTCTTGGCACTCCCAGATTGCGGAATCCGAGCGAGGGCTCGCCGCCCATCAACGAGAGATTGACAACATCGCGTTTGGGCTATATCAGATTAGCGGCGAGGACCGCCGCGTTATCGAAGGGTCCAGTGCGCGCAAACCTCCTCCCTCTATTGAGGGCGGGCCTACAACAGAGGAGGAGGAGTCGGAAGACGAGCAGACATTTGGCGAACAGCATCACCTGACGGCGGATCTTATCTCTTATGCCATAGGCTGCGCGTTCGGACGTTGGGACGTGCGCCTTGCCACTGGCGAATGCGCTGCGCCCGACCTGCCCGACCCGTTCGCTCCGCTCCCCGTATGCGCGCCCGGCGCTCTGACGGGCGAAGACGGCCTGCCACTTCTTAACGCCCCCGAGCGCTATCCGTTGACCATCGGCCCCGACGGAATTCTGGTTGACGACCCCAATCACCCCGAGGACATAGTCGCCCGTTCTCGTAAGGTGATCGAGCTTATATGGAAGGACAACTCCGACAGCATCGAGCGCGAGGCCTCGGAACTGCTGGGCGTCAAAGAACTGCGGGATTACTTCCGCAAACCAGCGGCCGGAGGGTTCTGGGATGACCACATAAAACGCTACAGCAAGAGCCGCCGCAAGGCTCCGATTTACTGGCTGCTTCGCTCCTCAAAGGGCAACTATGCTATCTGGCTCTACTACCACCGCCTGGATAAAGACCTTCTGTTCAAGGTCCTGGTCAACTACGCCGAGCCAAAGATCCGGCTTGAAGAGATCAACCTCACCCAGCTTCGTGAGCAAAAGGAGCGCGCGGGCAAAAGCGGCCCGGAAGCCCGAAAAGTGGAAAGGCTGCTTGAGAAGCAGGAGTCGTTTATCTCTGAGTTGAACGACTTCCACGACAAGCTCAAGCGCGCGGCCGACCTTCACCTTGAGCCCGACCTCAACGACGGCGTGGTGCTGAACATCGCCCCTCTCTGGGAGCTGGTTCCGTGGAAAGAAGCAGAAAAGTACTGGAAAGAGCTGCTGCAAGGCAAATACGAGTGGTCGACGATCTCGAAACAACTCCACGAAAGGGGAAAGATCCCGGGATGAAGTTTGGAGTTCAAGAGTTTGGAGTTCAAGCTTCAGCTTGCGGATTTTAGAGCCCGCAGCCTAAAGGCTGTACTCCGAACGCTGAACGCCGAACTCCGAACTCCAGTCTGTTGGGCTTCAGAGGCCCGCAGCCTAAAGGCTGTACTCCGAACGCTGAACGCTGAACGCCGAACTCCAGTGTGTTGGGCTTCAGAGGCCCGCAGCCTAAAGGCTGTACTCCGAACGCTGAACTGCGAGCACCGAACTCCAGGTCGCTTACTTTAAGGCAAGCAGCCTGAAGGCTGAACTCCGAACTCCGAACTGTAACTCCGAACTTTAGCTCCGGACGCTGTACTCCGAACTGGAACCGATCTGCGAAAGGCGCCATCAACACATGAGCACAATAGAATACAAGGCTGACCAAAAGACGATTCAGGAAATATTGAACCTTTTTGAAAAAGGACACCTCAACCTTGAGCCAGGCTTCCAGCGCGCCTCTGTCTGGGCCAATCGGGACCGCCAGAAGCTCATAGACTCGATTCTGCGGAACTATCCGCTACCATCGATATTCCTTTATCGCCGGTATGATGAAGGAAACCTGGTCTATGACGTAATCGACGGCAAGCAGCGAATCGAGTCCATCCTGATGTTTACCGGCGCACAGCGAGGTAATCGGTTTCAAACTCACTCCAGGCTGTATGAACAGGATCCTCCTGGTTGGATAGACTGGAACACGATCAGACGGAAGAAGCTTCAGTACCGGATCACCGGCTACAACCTGCAGATCACTGAAGTAGAGGGAGAACTGGGCGATATCATCGACCTGTTTGTAAGGATCAACTCAACGGGCAAGGCGCTTACCGGTCAAGAGAAGCGGAACGCTCGTTATTACCATAGCGCTTTTCTGCGAAAGGCTGGCCAGCTTGCAAGAAGGTTTGAAGAGTATTTCCGATCAGCAAAGATCCTCAGCGCAATGCAGATCTCGCGAATGAAGCATGTGGAGCTTGCCTGTGAGTTGATGGTCTCAGCCCACACCGAGGGCGTGATCAATAAAAAGGTAGCGCTCGACAAGGTGATGGATTCCGACTCGATTCGCGGACGCGACATTGATAAAGCAGCCCGGTTGACGGTGACCTGCTTGAACAGGCTAAGAAAGATGTTTCCGAAACTTTCACAGACCCGATTTAGCCAACTGTCTGATTTTTATACTCTTGCAGTGCTAATTCAGAGGTTTGAGCGGCTGGGGTTGATTTTGACCGACGCGAAACGAAACCGGTTGGCGTGGGATCTGCTCGTTGCCTTCTCAACGGGCATCGATAAAGTTCGCATCTTGCAGAAGAAGATTGAAGCCAGCGAGCCGGGCCAGGAAATATATCGCGATTACCTTATAACGGTTCGCGAAGGGACTGATAAAATCGAGCAACGAAAGAAGAGGATGGACATTCTGTCGGGACTGCTCGAGCCAATATTCCAGAAGAAGGACTCGGCCCGATCCTTCAGCCCCGAGCAACGGCGCATTCTTTGGAACAGTACGGTCACTCCGCGGTGTAAAGCCGGGAATCACGCTCTGACCTGGAGCGACTTTACGGTGGATCACGTCGATCCCTGGAGCAAAGGCGGCCGGACCGACCTTGGGAACGCAGCGATGATGTGCCGCCGCCATAACTCGGGAAAGGGGAACCGGAGTTCGGAGTTCAAGCTTTAGCTTGCGGGCTTTAGAGCCCGGCAGCCTGAAGGGTGAACTCCGAACCTTATTTCCTTCCGCACAGAGACCAGCAGCCTGAAGGCTGAACTCCGAACCTTATTTCCTTCCGTATTGAGGCCAGCAGCCTGAAGGCTGAATTCCGAACCTTATTTCCTTCCGTACAGAGGCCGGCAGCCTGAAGGCTGAACTCCGAACCTTATTTCCTTCCGTACTGAGGCCAGCAGCCTGAAGGCTGAACTCCGAACTCCGACTCCGAACCTTGTTTCCTTCCGTACTGAGGCCAGCAGCCTGAAGGCTGAATTCCGAACCTTATTTCCTTCCGTACAGAGGCACGCAGCCTGAAGGCTGAACTCCGAACCTTATTTCCTTCCGTACAGAGGCACGCAGCCTGAAGGCTGAACTCCGAACCTTATTTCCTTCCGTACAAAGGCCGGCAGCCTGAAGGCTGAACTCCGAACCTTATTTCCTTCCGTATAGAGGCCAGCAGCCTGAAGGCTGAACTCCGAACCTTATTTCCTTCCGTATAGAGGCCGGCAGCCTGAAGGCTGAACTCCGAACTCCGACTCCGAACCTTATTTCCTTCCGTACAGAGGCCGGCAGCCTGAAGGCTGAACTCCGAACTCCGACTCCGAACTTATGGATCCCATTTTTTTCCGTAGTCAAGGATCGGGTATTCAAGCCAGATTTTCTCCGCTTCGTCGTGGCCGACTCGCTCCAGGAATTCGGCCGCGCTGGACCATGGCCAATCCTGCCACCGCTCAACGTAGCCGTGATGCACGGGATTGTGGTGCACGTAGTTCAGGCTGGCCCAAAAATGGCGCTCCGATTTCATCGCGCGTTCAAAACAATTGAACCAAGTCTTCCGGCCTCGCTTGCCGTCTTCGCCGTTCCATTTGAACGATGATCGTCCGTGAAACTTTCCCAGCTCAGCGACCAATTCCCTGAGCTGTTCGGTCATCAGCAATACGTGATAATGATTCGGCAATACGCACCAAGCATAGATCTCAGAACTAAAGCGGCGACACACATCTAACACGTCGAATTCGCAATCGCTCATTCGGTCGTAGCTTTCTCCGATGATCGATTTGTGTTCGTAACAGGCGGCGGAAATAATGTACTGGCGGCTTCCTTTACGGTCCCAATGTGGAGGGGAATGTTTCGGATGGCTTCGGGCGCGGCGGATTTCCATCACTCGAGCGCGCTCGGCGGGAGTCATTTTTCGCCAGTCGTACATAGGGAAAGCAGCCTAAAGGCTGAACTCCAAACGACTCCAACGATCGGAGTTCAAGCTTCAGCTTGCGGGCGTTTGATCTCAGCAGCATCAAGAAAGCACCATTCTAACTCAGCGCTCGACCCACTGAAAATGTGGGCAAGGTTGGGAGTTCAGGCCGCAGCTTGTGGGGTTCTATGGGGAAGTGGATTGAAGGTTGAACCGCGGAACTGGCTTGCCTGGTTAATCGAAGAAGCAGCCTGAAGGCTGAACTCCAAACTGGCTTGCTTGGTTAATCGAAGAAGCAGCCTAAAGGCTGAACTCCAAACTGGCTTGCTTGGTTAATCGAAGAAGCAGCCTAAAGGCTGAACTCCAAAGGCTGAACTCCAAACTCTGAACTCTAAGCTCCCAATCAAAAGTGACATCGGGGCCAGTAGGTGGCAGAATTAGCTGAAATGGCTGTAGTCACAGAGCATCTCACCTCGCTGATTTCGAAAGCCGTCACCGATCACGGCGTCGTGGTGTGGTACGACACAGAGCGCGACTTCGCAAGATTCGCAGAGTCTTTTGACCCGCCCGGGGTGCGCATCGCTCGTTACACGGACAGCTTCTTCGCGCTGCGCCGTGAGATAGAGCCTTTCCTAAGCGGCCCCGAGCCTGGGAGAGTGGTTGTGTACGTGCCTGTAGACCGAAGCGCGACCCAGGATGCTCTGGTTGAGGCGGAGGCCGCGGGCAAATTTGTAACGTTCCCCCTGGCCACTATTGCAATGGAGGCGCTCGCGCCGTTTATCGGTGTAAAGAACGCGGCTGCACTTGAAAAAGATGTGCAGGCGGGAACGCTGACCCTGGAGGATCTGGATCGGCTGGACCTGACCGAAGGCGTCACCAGGGGAGTTGTCGCCTTGATTCTGGGCAGCGGCAACGTACAGGACATCGCGCTACGATTTCTAAGCGGAGAACGATATGACGCCGACATAGTGGGCAGAAATGCAACCGCCGAACTGGCCATGCTTCTCAACAACGGCTTTGGCTCTTCCCTGTCGGCCGCAGATTCACCCGGCAACTTGCGGTCCGAATTCGCGTGGCATGTCTTGGCAACCGAATTCGTCTTTTCACTGACCGGGCCGGTTCCGCAGGTCTTCGCAACGGTGAAGGTAGCTGAAAAGCAGGCGGCTAAAAAAGCCTGCGTCGCGCTTGTCACCGAATGGCGAGGCCGGCAGGACCTAAGGGAAAGCTATGCGAAGCTTTCCGACGCTGTTGGCTCCCAGCTTCAACTTTGGAGAGCGGAATTACCACTGGACCTTATTGTTAAGTCCGAGACATTCCGACAAAGCGAGGTACTGCTCTGTAAACTGGTGACCGCCGGCCTTCTAGAAGAGCCGACGCAGGAACTCGTGGCAATCGCTCAGAGCCGGCAGTCAAGCTTCTGGTCGGAGCATCTACCAGACGTTCAGGCTCGGTGGGCGATGATCGCCGTCGCAGGTCAACTGCTACTGGAGGCCGCGCACCTCGAGCAGGAATCGGGTAAGACAACCAGTTTGGCATCTGATTGGGTGAAATACTATGCTCTTGGAGAGCGTCCGTGGTGTCTGCTGGACACTCACCATCGGCATCTTGAACGCCGGTATCACAACTTTGACTTCCAGCCGGGTGAAGACGGGGAACAACTGAGTCAGCTTGTCGCGAAAGCGCGTCGTCGGTACATGGAGGCTGGAGGTTTGCTTTCCGATAAGTTTCTCCGGCGTCTTCGGGACGAACACTTTCGACTTAGCACGCTATCCCAGCGCGAGATCTATGAGCGCAAGGTCCGGCCTAGGCTTGAGACGGCCAAGACAGCTTACGTATGGGTCGATGCATTACGGTTCGAAATGGGGCGGGAGTTGGCTGATAGCCTGGGCGAAGACTTCGAGGTCAACTGCGAACCGGCCATCGCCCTTCCACCGACGATAACTGAAATCGGAATGGCGGCCTTGCTGCCCGGCAACAAGGAGAGTATTTCAGAGACGGGTCCGGGGCGGCTTGGTTTAACCGTCGACGGGACGCTTATCAAGGGCCGAAAGGACCGCATTGCCTTTTTGGAAGCAAACGCGGGGGTCAATGTGCTGACGGTAAAACTGGAGGAACTGCTGCCCAAGCCCAAGAAAAAGCTTGAGGAACGTATCCGCGGGGCGCAGTTGATATTGATGACCTCTCAGGAAATCGACGAGTTGTGCGAAGGTGACAATGTTCCGTTCGCGAGATCCAGAATGGATTCGATCCTACGCGACCTGCAGAGGGCGGCCCGATCTCTTGCGGCTTGCGGGGTCGAGCGCTTTGTGGTCGCCGCGGACCACGGCTATATTTTTGGCGAGGATCTTGACGATTCGATGAAGATAGACCCTCCGGGGGGTGAGACGCTGGATCTGCACCGGCGGGTATGGGTGGGCCGCGGCGGCGGGGCAAGCGATTCGTTCCTTCGCGCAACCCTCCGCGACTTTGGCATCGACTCAGATCTTGAAATCGCCACTCCCTGGGGCTTTGGAGCGTTCAAGTCACCGGGCGGCGCAAAGGCGTTCTTCCATGGCGGGATCTCGCTTCAGGAACTGGTAATTCCGGTCGTGACCCTGGAGCCCCACTCGATGGTCGCACACCAAGAGGCCAGATACGCTTGGACGCTAACGCCCGGAAGCAAGTCGATCAGCACGCGGTTCTTTTCGGTGCAAGTGAAAGGCGCGGCGGCGGATCTGTTTGAGGCGGCGCCTCCGAAGGTCAGGATCGAAGTTCGCCTGGATGGGAATGTCATATCGACTCCAGTAAGCGCCTCCTACGGATTCGAGGAGGCTACAGCCGATGTTCAATTGAGGACGGCCGAGGACGGAGGACGGGAGATTGAGCCAAATACGATAACGCTATTGATTTCAGACACAGTAAGCCGGGGGACAGCGTCGGTTCATCTGCTGGATGCATCAAGCGGCGCCGAACTGGGGCGGGTTCCAAAGATTGAGATTGCCATCTCCATATAGGATCAACAATGCCTGAACGGGATACGAAAGCGCCAACCGTCTTCGCCGGTAAGGTTGTGCGCAAGGACCTAGTTCGAAAGATCAAGGTTGGGGCGAACGTTCCCGTTTTTGTCCTGGAATATCTGCTCGGGAAATACTGCGCGACCGATGATCCGGCCGCCATTGAAGCCGGGCTGAGGGTGGTCAACTCGACCCTGACAGAAAACTTTGTCCGCCCGGACGAGGCCAACAAAGCCCAGTCGATTGTTCGTGAGCGCGGAAAGCACACTCTGATAGATAAGGTTAAGGTCCGGTATCTGTCGGACGATGACAAATATTGGGCGGAGTTTGTCAATTTTGGTCACAAGTACGTCCACATTCCGGATCGTTACATTCGCGAATATGACCGGCTCTTGATGGGCGGCATCTGGGCTCAGGTCGAGATTCGGCATGATTTCGATGAAGAGGCAAAGGGCAAGCGAAGCCCTTTCTGGATCGATTCGATGAAGCCGATCCAGCTTGCTTCGTTCGATCTGGAAGAATATCAACAGGGGAGGAAGCAGTTTTCAACCGACGAATGGATTGACCTACTGATCAGGAGCATCGGTTTGGAGCCGTCGCATTTTGACAAACGGCTGAAGCTTTTGTTTCTCACCAGGCTGATACCGCTTTGCGAACAGAACTTCAATCTGATCGAGCTTGGACCACGCGGGACTGGGAAATCGTACGCCTTCCAGGAGATCTCTCCCTACGTAATCCTGATGACGGGGCCCACGACCGTAGCAAATTTGTTTTATAACATGGCGAGCGGAAAGATGGGGCTGGTGGGCCTGTGGGACTCGATTGCTTTTGATGAGGTGGCCGATCTGCAGAAGATGCCCAAAGAAGTGGTCACGACCCTAAAGACCTATTGCGAGTCTGGAACATTCGCCAGAGGCAAAGATGCGTTGACCGGCAGCGCGTCAATCGCGTTTTTCGGCAACACAAATCAGCCCGTCGAGGTAATGGTTCGCTCCTCCCATTTATTTGCGCCGATGCCCGAAGTTATCCGGGAAGATATGGCCTTTCTAGATCGGCTTCATTTCTATCTGCCGGGCTGGGAAGTGCCCAAGATGCGGATGGAGTACTTCACCGACGACTATGGTTTCGTTGTTGATTATCTGGCGGAGGCGCTGCGTGAACTACGCAAACGCAATTTCACCGAAGTAATCGATCGCTCGTTTTCGCTTGGATCACACCTTAACGCCCGAGACGTAAAGGCCGTTCGCAAGACCGTTGCGGGCCTGATCAAATTGATTCATCCGACCGGTGAGTTCGCCAAAGAAGAACTGGCGGAGATTCTGGAGCTGGCCCTGGAGGGGCGGCGGAGGGTCAAGGAACAGCTCAAGAAGATGGGGTCATTCGAGTACCACCAAACGTCATTCTCCTACATCGACGCCGAAACACGCGAAGAGCGTTATGTCGGCGTTCCTGAGCAAGGCGGCCGGGACATGATTTCAACCGACCCTCTGTCGCCCGGGTGCGTTTACGCGGCGTCCGTGGACGACCAGGGGAAAACCGGGTTGTACCGCCTTGAAGTCGGCTGTTCGGCCGGTACGGGGAAGCTGAAGATCGCCGGGGGAATTGAAGGCTCCATGAAGGAGTCAATCCAGCGCGCGTTCGCGTATCTAATGGGGCAAAAGGTCAGGCTAGGCATAAGTCACGAGCTTGATACGGGAGATTTCCACGTAGAAGCAATCGACCTGCTCAGTAACAGAGTCCCGGCCGACGCAGGGGTGGCTCTGGTGGTCGCGGTCTATTCGGCAATCAAGAGGCAGGCCGTGCTGGCGGGCCTGGTTGTTCTGGGGGATCTGTCGATTCAGGGGAACATCAAGCCTGTAAGCTCACTGACTGAGCCGTTGCAAATGGCAATGGACAACGGTGCCCGACGAGCGCTGGTTCCGTTGGAAAATAAACGGAGCTTCTTGGAGGTATCCGGCGACATAGTCGAACGGGTTGATCCCGTTTTTTTCTCCGATCCAATGACCGCGGCGATGAAGGCGTTAGGGATGACCTAGCGCTGGGTAGTCTTGGTTAGTCGCAGACGGCTCCGTAGGTCTGGCGGATGCGGGGGGCATGTTATGCACAATACGCTACGTCTCGAGGTAGGACGCGATGAACTTCAGGCCGCGTTCACCACTCTCTCCAAGCTCGTTAAGCGGGTGAAAAAGGGCACACAAGCGACATTGACCTTTGAGCCCGGGGTCGTGACCATCGACGTTGCCGCGGCAGGGGTACGAGTAAAGGGCGAGGGAGCAACATCTGGCGGTGTGGCCGTTCCATGGGAGCGGCTTGCCGGAATCGTCAGGCTCGTGCCAAACGAGAACCCGATCCTAGTAAAGGTCGAGCACGAGCGATTATTTATTGGGTCATGGTCGGTGCCCTGCAGCTCGGCTGAGGCGCTATCGGAAGAGGTGTTCCTGCCTCCAGACACCCCGCTGCACCTAGTATTGCAATTGAAACTGCGCTACACAGAGGATCAAATCACGCGGTTCGGGTTCGCCGATGCCATCCGGAAGGCCGAGCGAGAGAGGGATAGTCTGATAGCGAAGGCGTACGAGATTCTCAGGCCGCTATCGGTGTCTCAGCGCGACCTAACCGAACTGGTTACCCACGCACTAAGCCATCCAGCGCAGAGGTGACCAGGATCGAATGCTGAGCGCAAGCCCTAGCCTAGTGTAAATCAACGAGTGGTGTTCGGCGGATGCGCTCGAAGGTAGAGGGGACCCTTGTGACGGGCCGACCCAACGGAGACAAGGTGCTGCCAAGGCACGACGGCAAGACTGCCAATCATGCGGCAGGAGTATGGGATCATGGACAAGTCAGAGGCTCTAGCCGTTGAGAATAAACGGCTGAGTCGCCACCTACTAAATAATACCAATACCCACTTCTCCAACATTAACTCATCGAAAGAAGTATAGTGGCTCGATATCCCGCTGGAGAAGATCCGAACAGGCGAGATCGATCCACTCCACACGTTGCTCTATGACGATCGTAGCCACGACCTTCATCACCTTGAGGTTCCGATCTCGTACTTCAGAGGCAACATGTCGGCTCTGGTGATTCGGACGGACAAAGACGTGATCAGTCTCGAGCTATCGGCGGCCAGGTCTAATCGGTTTCAAGACGTCCGCCCAACGGGAGGCAGGCTCTCCTTCAGTCAGTTCTTG
>Ga0335078_10002523_pt1 | contig 27696 bp, 34 predicted proteins | sample Lox_Sample_32_FD_206711 | JGI IMG/M metagenome (GOLD analysis project Ga0335078, IMG submission 206711) | Soil microbial communities from Loxahatchee National Wildlife Refuge, Florida, United States - Lox_Sample_3.2 | ecosystem: Environmental > Terrestrial > Soil > Wetlands | place: USA... | reverse complement strand
GTTCGGCGATGAACTTGGCATAGGTCGGCGTTGCGCCGTCCTCCACCTTGGTGAGTTTGGACGGGAGTTCGAATTTTCCGAGGCGTTTTGGCATGGCGTGAACTCTTTTGTTGAGTTTTGAGAGGGTTGGGTGACCGGGCGCTCTAGAAGCGCGAGTAGAACTCGACGATCAGCTGCTCGTTGATGTTGGGATCCATCTCGTCGCGCTTGGGCAGGCGCACGACGCCGGCCTTGAACTGCTCGGCGTTGAGCGAGAGCCATCCGGGGACGGTGCGGATCCGGTTCTCCTCGAGGTTGCGCGTGGCCATCTGGCGGGAGGCGGGCGCGTTCCGGACGTCGATCTCGTCGCCGGGCTGGACGTTGTAGCTCGCGATGTCGACCTTGCGGCCGTTCACGCGGATGTGGCCGTGGTTCACGAACTGGCGCGCCGCCGCCCGGCTCTTCGCCAGTCCGAGAAGGTAGATGACGCTGTCGAGGCGCGTGTCGAGCAGCTGGAGGAACCGCTCGCCCGTGACGCCCCGCTCGCGCTTGGCGATCTCGAAGACCCGGCGGAACTGCCTTTCGAGCAGGCCGTAGGTGTAGCGCAGCTTCTGCTTCTCGTTCAGGCCGATCGAGAACTCGGACGTCTTGCGGCGGGATTTCGGCCCGTGCTGCCCGGGCGGGTAGTTGCGGCGCTCGAGCGCCTTTGCCGAGCCGATCAGAAGCTGGCCGAAGCGACGGCTGATGCGGGTAGAGGGTCCTGTGTAGCGAGCCATTGTCTTGGTTTGAGGAGGGTTTGGGCCCGGGGGACGCCCGTCACACGCGGCGGCGCTTGCGCGGCCGGCAGCCGTTGTGCGGGATGGGCGTGACGTCGACTATCGACGTGATCTCCAGGCCGATCGCCTGGAGCGCCCGGATCGCGCTGTCGCGGCCGAGGCCGGGGCCGGAGACGCGGATGACGACGTCCTTGAGGCCGTGGGACATCGCGTTGCGGGCCGCGTCCTGCGCGACGATCTGCGCGGCGTAGGCCGTGGACTTGCGCGAGCCCCGGAAGTTGCACTTGCCCGCGCTCGACCAGGCTATCACCTGGCCCTTGGGATCCGTGATGGAGACGATCGTGTTGTTGAACGAGGCGAGGACGTTGGCGAAGCCCGAGGTGATGTTCTTCGAGCCCTTGGCCTTGCGGACCTTGACGGCTCCCAGCTCCTCCTTGAGGAGGTCCTCGGCCGTCGGCTGCTTGGCAACGCCGCCCACCATCTCGGTCGGCTTCGCGTCGGGGGCGGCCGCGGCCGGCGCGGCGGCGGGCGCGGCAGGGGCGCCGGGGCCGCCGGGGGCGACCGCCGGGGCCGCGCTTTCAGGCGCGCCCGCGGGCTTTGCGGCCTTGGGACCCTTGGGAGCCTTCTCCTTCTTCGGCGCTGGTTTTTCGTCGGCCATGGCTGGGTTGGGTTATTCTTTGACTTTGGTGACGCCGATCGTCTTGCGCGGGCCCTTGCGCGTGCGCGCGTTCGTGCTCGTGCGCTGGCCCCGGACGGGCAGGCCCTTGCGGTGGCGGATCCCGCGGTAGCAGTTGATCGCCTGGAGCCGCTTCAGGTTGCCGGCGATGTCGCGGCGCAGGTCGCCCTCGACCACCCACTTGCGCTCGGTGATCACGTGGAGAATCTTGTTGAGCTGCTCCTCCGTGAGGTCCTGGGCCCGCATCTCGGGCTTGAGGCCGGCTTCCTTCACGACGATGTCGGCGCGCGAGGGCCCGACCCCGTAGATATAGCGGAGCGAGTAGGCGACTTTCTTTTTGGCGGGAATTTCTACGCCGAGGAGACGAGGCATTGTATTCGGGTTAGGGAGAGTTGTGGTTGGTGAATGCTTGGAAGGATCGGGGCGATCAGGCGGTCCTGGCCGGCACGAGCCCCGGGACCGTGAGGATCTCGGGCCCCTTGTCTGTCGTGAGCACGGTGTGTTCGAAGTGCGCCGAGGGGGAGCCGTCGGCGGCCACGACGGTCCATCCGTCGGGCAGAATCCGGGTCGCGTAGCCCCCGAGGTTGACCATGGGCTCGATCGCGAAGGTCATCCCGGGCTTGATCCTGTCGCCCGACCCGCGCCTGCCGAAGTTTGGGATCTCGGGCGGCTCGTGCATCGCGACGCCGACACCGTGGCCGACCATGTCGCGCACGACGCTGAAGCCGTTGCGCTCGACGAAGGCCTGGATGGTGCTCGAGATGTCGCCGATCCGGTTGCCGACCTGCGCGGCGCGGATGCCCAGGGCGAGCGCCTCGCGGGTCACGCTGAGGAGCCTGGCCACCTCGGGCGCCACCGGCAGGACGGGCACCGTGAAGGCGTTGTCGCCGATGTAGCCGTTGTATTCGAGGACGATGTCCAGCGAGACGATGTCTCCCTCGCGCAGGACGCGCCTGAACGTCGGGATTCCATGGACGACCTCCTCGTTGACCGAGATGCAGGTGTGCGCCGGGTACGGGCGCGCGCCGTGCTGGTAACCGTAACAGGCGCTTCGCGCCCCGAGGCGCGCTATCTCAGCGCGGCCCGCCTCCTCCAAGTCCATGGTCGTGACGCCGGGCCGCACGAGGGGCTTGAGCGAGTCAAGCACCGTGGCGGCTATGGCGCACACCTCGCGCATCCGCTGTATCCCCTCCTTGTCCTTTACGGGGATCATCGGACCGCGCCGGCCTCCCCAAGGAGGAGGCCGAGCGTGCGATAGTGCCCGACGACCGGCCCGGGAGCGCCGGACTGGGCGAGCGCCGCGTCGATTTCCTCGCCGCGGGCGTCGAGCCATTCGTCGAACACCTTTGCCTGGAGCAGCGTAGCCGGGAAGCCCGTGAGGACGAATCCCGCATCAGGTTTGCGCGAGAAGAACCAGCGGCGCAGGAGCGCCAGCGTGGAGCCTTCATCCCCGTCGGCGGAGCCTCGGGGCCGCGAAATCCCCCGCATCAGCTTGTCGGGGGAGACGTGCTCAATCTGCAAAGAACGGGCCCGGTCGATCATTTCTTCCCCGCGAAAATCAATCGAACCGAGCAGAAGGAGTTTCGTCCGGGCGGCTGCGCCCGAATGGGAAAAGGGGTCGATTGTCTCGTCCATTCTGGCCCTTGTAAAGAGCAAACAGGCCCATCAATGGCCCCACCGGCGCACCGCCCAGGCGACGATGCCAAACAGGAATATCGACCCGAGGGCGAAGCAGAGCTTCCCGACCGCCTTGATGTCCAGCGCGTCGCCCAGGGCGCCGGGCCGCCCGGCGATGCTGCGGGCGTGGATCCTGCCCTTCTTGAGGAATCCGTCGTAGTGGCGCTGGAGCAGGAAGGTCTCGATCTGGCGCATCGTGTCGAGGATGACGCCCACCGTGATCAGCATCCCGGTTCCGCCGAAGAAGTACGCGATCCGCATGGGCACGTTGAGCTCGAAGAGGAGCACGTCCGGCATGACGGCGATGATCGTCAGGAAGACCGCGCCGGCCAGCGTGAGCCGGGTCATGATGAAGTCCAGGAACTGCGCCGTCGGCTCGCCCGGGCGCACGCCCGGTATGTAGCCGCCGTACTTCTTCAGGTCGTCGGCGATCTGGATCGGCTTGAACATGACCGAGACCCAGAAGTAGCTGAAGAAGAGGATGAGCAGGCCGTTGCCCGCGTAGTAGGTCCAGTGGCCGCGCAGGAGGTTCTGCGAGAACTCGATCAGGAACCGCAGGTTGAACGCCGCGCCCAGCTGCGACATGATCTGCTGCGGGAAGAGCAGGATCGCGCTGGCGAAGATGACGGGCATGACGCCCGAGTAGTTGACCTTGAGCGGCAGGAAGGAGCTCTGCCCCCCCATCACCTTGTTGCCCACCACCCGCTTCGCGTACTGGACGGGGACCTTCCTCTGGCCCTGCACCACGAGGATGATCCCCATGGTCACGGCGAAGAACAGGACGATCATGAGGACCCCGAGCGGCAGGCCGTGGCCGGCGTTCGTGCCGACCGGCCCGAAGAAGAACTGGTAGGTCTGGGCGGCGGCGCCCGGCAGCGTCGCGAGGATGCCGACCGTGATCAGCAGCGAGACGCCGTTGCCGATGCCGCGCTGGGTGATCTGCTCGCCGAGCCACATCATCAGCATCGTGCCGGCCGTCAGGTAGATGACCGAGGTGACGAGGAACGACAGCTTGTTGACGATGACGATGTTGCCGTACTGGCCGACGTCGTAGCCCGGGAAGAGCCGGGCGGGGTTCTCGAGGGCGAGGATCGTGAGCGTCCCCTGGATGACGCAGATCAGGACGGTCGCGTAGCGCGTGTACTGGGTGAGCTTCTGGCGGCCCACGTCGCCCTCCTGCTGGAGGCGGCTGAGCGTGGGAACGACCGCGGTCATCAGCTGGAAGATGATCGAGGCGCTGATGTACGGCATGATGCCGAGCGAGCAGACGGCGCCCTTCAGGAGCGCGCCGCCGGTGAACATGTTGTAGAGGCCCACGATAGCCCCGCCGGCCCCGTTCCCGCCGGCCTGCGCCGCGAAGAACGTCTGCAGCGGGTTCGGGTCGACGCCCGGCAGCGGGATCGCGGCGCCAACGCGCGACACGAAGAGCATCGCAAGCGTGTAGAATATCCTTGAGCGGAGCTCGGGTATCTTCAGCGAGTTGGCAAAGGCGGAGAACATGGAAGGGGGCCCTCTAGCCGACGATTGCCTTGCCCCCGGCCTTCTCGATCTTGGCCTTGGCCGAGCCGGAGAACCGGGCGGCGGTGACCTCCAGGGCCCGGGTGATCTCCCCGTCGCCCAGCACCTTGACCGGGGTCCCCACGGAGCGGATGAGGCCCTCCTTGGCGAGGAGCTCCGCGTTGACCTGGGTCACCTCGGCGCCCAGCCGGCCGAGGTCGCGCAGGTTCACCACGGCGACCTCCGCGCGGAAGTTGGCGTTGTTGAACCCCCGGTGCGGGAGCCTGCGGTACAGGGGCATCTGGCCGCCCTCGAACCCGGGGCGGATGCTCGAGCCCGAGCGGGCCGTCTGGCCCTTGCCGCCGCGGCCGCTGGTCTTGCCGTGCCCGCCGCCCTCGCCGCAGCCCACGCGCTTCTTGCGGTGGATGGCGCCGGCAACGTTCTTCATTTCGTGGAGTTTCATGGAGATTGGATTGGGAGGAGCCCCACCCCGCGCTCGCGCACGGTCGGGGCCCCGGGGTCGCTTGCCTAGACCTGGCGCAGCTTCGTGAAGTCCTCCCGGAGCCGCAGCTTGAGGAGGGCGTTGACCGTGGCGTTGACGACGGCGATGTGGTTCTTCGAACCCATCGACTTCGTGAGCACGTTCTTCACGCCCGCGGCCTCGAGCACCGCCCGGACGCCGCCGCCGGCGATGAGCCCGGTGCCCGGCGAGGCCGGCTTGAGCAGCACCCGGCCCCCGTCAAACTCGCCGACGATGTCATGGGGGATCGTGTCGCCCTTGAGCTTCACGTGCACGAGCCGCTTCTTCGCGTGCTCGGTGCTCTTCTTGATCGCGTCGGGCACCTCGTTCGCCTTGCCGTAGCCGACGCCGATGTTGCCCTTCTGGTCGCCGACCACCGTCAGCGCCGCGAAGCTGAAGCGGCGGCCGCCCTTGACCACCTTGGCGCAGCGGTTGATGAAGACGACCTTCTCGAGCATCGCCGGGCCGTCGCCCGTGTTCTGGGCCTGGTCGCGCGAGCGATTGTCGCGGCGGGGGCCCCGCTGGGAGTCGCGGCGCGGCGGGCGGGAGGAATACGGGACGGAAGTGGGCGCTGCGGCTGCGGGCGCGGCGGCGGCGGGGGCCGCGGCGGCGGGCGCCGCGGTCTCGGGGGCTGCGGCGGCGTCCGGGGCAACCGTGGGGGCGTTGTCGTTGCTCATGGGCATAGGATTAGAATACGAGGCCGGCCTCGCGGGCCGCGTCCGCGAAGACCTTCACCTTGCCGTGGTAGCGGGCGCCGCCGCGGTCGAAGACCACGGCGGACAGGCCCGCCGCCTTCGCCTTCTGGGCGAACGCCGTGCCGAGCACCTTCGCCCCCTTGACGTTCGCGCCCAGCTTCTGCTTGCGCAATTCCGGATCGAGGCTGGACAGGAAGACGACCGTCGCGCCCGCGTCGTCGTTGACGGCCTGGGCGTAGATGTTCTTCGCGCTGAACCGGACGCTCAGGCGGGGACGCGCCGAGGTGCCGGCGACCTTCTTGCGGATCCTCCACCGGCGCTTCTGCAGGAGCAGGGACTTGTGAACGGTGTTCATGGGAGTTAGGCGACGGTCTTGCCCTCCTTGCGGCGGACGCGCTCGCCGACGATGCGGACCCCCTTGCCCTTGTAGGGCTCGGGCGGGTAGTAGCTGCGGATCTCGGCGGTGACCGCCCCCACGAGCTGCTTGTCGCAGCCCTCGACCTTGAGCTTCGTGCCGTCGGCCACGGTGATCTTGATGCCCTCCGGGATGTCCATCAGCAGCGGATGCGAGTAGCCGAGCGCCAGGTCGAGCTGCTTGCCCTTGAGGATGGCCTTGAAGCCGACCCCCTGGATCTCGAGGTCCTTGGAATAGCCCACGGTGACCCCCTTCACCATGCCCGCGATGATCGAGCGGGCCGTGCCGTACATGGCGTTCGCGAAGCGCGAGCCCCCGATGGGCGCGACGACCACCCTCTTCTCCTTGATGGCTATCGTCACGACGGGAGCGAAGGTCTTCTGCACCTTGCCCCTGGGGCCCTCGACGAGGACGGTCGTGTCCTTGATGTCGACCTTGACCTTCTCGGGGATGGGAACGGGCTGTTTGCCGATGCGGCTCATGGTGGGTGGCTCCTTACCAGACGTTGCAGATGAGTTCGCCGCCGGACTTGTTGCGGCGGCAGTCGGCGTCCTTCATGAGCCCCCGGGAGGTCGAGAGGATGCTGATCCCGAGGCCGTTGAGGACGCGCGGGATGTCGGCGTAGCCGAAGTAGAGCCGGCGGCCCGGGGTCGAGGCCCGGTCCAGGCCGCTGATGGCGGGCGTGCCGTCGACGTACTTCATCTTGACGACGAGCGTCCGGTGCCCCTGTTCGTCGGCGCCCTCGGCATAGTCGGCTATGAAGCCCTCCGACTTGAGGATCGCGGCGATGCCCTCCTTGATCTTCGAGTGCGGGGCCGCGCACTCCAGGAGGCGGGCCTTGCTTGCGTTGCGCAGGCGCGTGAGGAAGTCACTGATCGGGTCGGTCATGGCGGATGTTGAGGGGTTCTTGGGCGGGCGCGGGTCATATCCGACCCCCGCGTGCCGTGGGTTTCACCAGGATGATTTGATTATGCCGGGGATCTTGCCCGCCAGGGCGAGCTCGCGGAACTGGATGCGCGACACGCCGAACTTGCGCTTGTAGCCGCGCGGGCGCCCGCTCATCGAGCAGCGGTTGCGGATGCGGATCCTCGAGGAGTTCTTCGGCAGCTTCTGGAGCTTCGTCTGCGCCGCGAAGAACTGCACGTCGGTCGTCGCGGGATTCGCGAGGACCGCCTTCAGCTCGGCCCGCACCTTGGCGTACTTCTCGACGAGGCGCTTGCGCTTCTCGTTGCGTTGGATTTCGGAGGTCTTCGGCATGGCTGCTGCGGGTTCAGGCGGCGGTGGCTGTCTTGGTTTCGGTGCGGCGGAAGGGCATCCCGAGGAGCCTCAGCAGGTCCCGGCCCTCATCGTCGGTGCGCGCGGTGGTCACGATCGCGATGTCGAGGCCCATCCCCTTCTTGACGTGGTCGACCGTGATCTCCGGGAAGATCGTGAAGTCGGTGATCCCCAGGTTGTAGTTGCCCTGCCCGTCGAGCTTCGGGGAGACGCCGCGGAAGTCGCGGATGGTCGGCAGGGCGACGGCCAGGAGCTCGTACAGGAACTCCCACATCCGGTCGCCGCGCAGCGTGACGTGGCAGCCGGTGATCTGGCCCACCTTCAGCTTGAAGTTCGAGATGGCCTTGCGCGTCGTGCTCAGGACCGGCTTCTGGCCGGCGATCAGGCTCAGGTCGCGCTTGACGTCGGCGATGTGGTTCTTGTCGGCCTCGGCATCGATGCCCGTGTTGATATTGATCTTCACGAGGCGCGGCACCTCGAGCTTGTTCGTGTAGCCGTGGAGCCTGATGAGCTCCGGGAAGGCCTGCTCGATGTAGAGCTTCTTGAGGGACGGGGGGGTGCTCATGTTGCTTGCACCTTCTTGCGCTTGCTGGCGTCGTAGACCGACTTGAGCATCAGGTTCGAGATGTGGACGGAGCCCTCGCGCTCGACGATCGCCCCCTGCGGGTGCTCCTGGGACTTCTTCATGTGGCGCTTCACCAGGGCGACGCCCTCGACGCGGGCGCGGCTCTTCGCCGGGAGGACCTCGAGGATCTTGCCCTCCTTGCCCCTGTGGGAGCCGGAGATGACGACGACCGGGTCGCCGCGTTTGACGTGGAATCGTTGCATGGTCAGAGAACCTCCGGCGCCAGCGAGATGATCTTCATGAAGTTCTTCGCGCGCAGCTCGCGCGCGACGGGGCCGAAGATTCGGGTGCCCCGGGGGTTGCCGTCGGGGCCGAGGATGACGATCGCGTTGCTGTCGAAGCGCAGGTAGCTCCCGTCGGAGCGGCGCACGGGCGCCCTCGTGCGCACGACGACGGCCTTCGCGACCTCGCCCTTCTTCACGGTGGCGTCGGTCGTGCTCTCCTTGATGTGGACCGTGACGATGTCGCCCACGGCGGCCGTGTCGGTGTTCTGCCCCTTGCGGCTGATCATGGCCGCCTTGCGGGCGCCGGTGTTGTCGGCGACTTCGAGAATGGAGCGCAGTTGGATCATGGCGGGACGCGGTTGAGGGGTTGGTCGGGCTCGGGCGGCCGCGGCTCAGGCCTGGGCTCCCGGCGAGTCGGGCGCGGGCTCGGCGGGCGCCGGCGCGTTGGCGCGGGTGGTCTTGGTCGGCACGGTCTCCGCGACGTCCTTCTCCGAGATGGCCTCGGCGGCGGCTCCCGCCGTCCGCTCGACGACCGTCACGATGCGCCACCGCTTGAGCTTGCTCAGGGGGCGGGTCTCCATGATCTCGACCTTGTCGCCGACCTTCGTCTCGTTCTTCTCGTCGTGGGCGTGGACGACCGTCTTGCTGTTGATGACCTTGTGGTAGCGCGGATGGGGCGTCCGGTACGGTATCGTCACCTTGATGGACTTGTCGCCCGAACGGCTCGTGACGAATCCCACGAGGGCCTTGCGCGTGTTGCGGGAATTGGGTGTGGCTGTGGACATGGGGGAATGCGGGTGCTTGGGCCCTCGAAAGGCGGCTAGGTGGCGGCCGGGGCCGCCGTCTTCTTCTCGCGCAGGATGGTCTCCAGGCGAGCCACGTCCTTGCGCGACGAGCGCATCTCGTGGGTCTTCTCGACCTGGCCCGTCTGCCTGCGCACGCGCAGCTGGAGGAGGGACTCGCGGGTCTCGCGGATCTTGGTGGTGATCTCCTCCGGGGAAAGGTCTCTGATCTCTTTGGGTGTCATGGTCGTTGCGGCGCCGGGTCCGGCGGGTCAGAGGGCGGTGCCCTCGCGGATGATGAAGCGGCAGTGGAAGGGGAGCTTCGCGTCGGCCAGGCGGAAGGCCTCCTTGGCCACGCGCACGGGCACGCCACCCAGCTCGAAGAGGACGACGCCGGGCTTGATGACGGCCACGTAGTACTCGACCGGGCCCTTGCCCTGGCCCATGCGCACCTCGGCGGGCTTCTTCGTGATCGGCTTGTGGGGGAAGACGCGGATCCAGAGCTTGCCCTTGCGCTTGAGGTGTCGGGAGATCGTCACGCGCGCCGCCTCGATCTGCTGGCCGCTCAGCGGGCCGCGGGTGAGCGACTGCAGCCCGAACTCGCCAAAGACAAGCGTGTTGCCCCGCTTGGCGTTGCCGGCGCGGGAGCCCTTCTGGGACTTGCGGTACTTGGTGAATGCGGGGGCGAGGGCCATGGGAAGATTATCCTCGTGGGGTCGGGTTGGTGCGGACGGCGCCCCTTAGGCGGCGTCGGCCTCCTTCTTGCAGATCCAGCACTTGACGCCGATCTTGCCGTAGAGCGTCTGGGCCTCGGAGAAGCCGTAGTCGATGTTCTCGCGCAGGGTGTGCAGCGGGACGCGGCCCTTGCGCTGCCACTCGCGGCGCGCGATGTCGGCGCCGCCGAGGCGCCCCGAGCACTGGATCTTGATCCCCTCGGCGCCGAGGGCCATCGCCATCTCGACGGCCTTCTTCATGGCCCGGCGGAACGTGATCCGGCGCTCGAGCTGCAGGGCGACGTTCTCGGCCACCAGCTGCGCCTCGATCTCGGGCTTCTTGACCTCCTGGATGTCGAGCAGGATCTCCTTGCCCGTCAGCTTGATCAGGTGGGCCTTGATGTTCTCGACCTCCTGGCCCTTGCGCCCGATCACGATGCCGGGGCGGGCCGTGTAGATCTTCACGCGCACGCGGTTGGAGGCGCGCTCGATGAAGATGCGCGGCACGGACGCCTGCTTGAGCTTCTCCATCAAAGTCGTGCGGATCAGGTGGTCCTCGAGCAGGAGCCTCGGGAACTCCTTCTTGCTCGTGAACCAGCGGGACTGCCAGTCGCGGCGGACGGCCAGGCGGAAGCCGATAGGATTGGTTTTTTGGCCCATGGGTTAGGCTGGGTTGGCGTTGCCGTCCGAAAGGACGATGCGGATGTGCGCCATCTTCTTGCGGCGGGGCATCGCGGTGCCCCTGGGTCCCGCCTTGAAGCGCTTGAGGACGGACCCGCACTCGACCACGGCCCGCTTCACGACGAGCGAGTCGGAGGCGAGGTTGGCGTTGTTCTCGGCGTTGGCGATGGCGCTCTTGAGCGTCTTGACGATCAGGCGCGCCGACTTGCGCGGGACGAGCGCCAGGTACTCCACGGCGTCGTTGGCGTTGCGGCCCTGGATCGTGCGGGCCACCTCGCGCACCTTCTTGGGCGACATGCGGGCGTTGCGGGTGAGAGCTTGGACTTCCATGGTGCGGGGGCTCCTCAGATCTCCTTGCGGGTCATCCCGCCGTGGGCCTTGAAGATGCGCGTGGGCGCGAACTCGCCGAGCTTGTGGCCGACCATGTTCTCGGTGACGTACACGGCGATGAAGAGCTTGCCGTTGTGGACGTTGAAGGTGTGGCCGATGAAGTCCGGGGTGATGGTCGAGCGGCGCGACCACGTCTGGATCGGTTTGCGCGCGCCGGCCTTGGCCGCCTTCTCGATCTTCTCGAGCAGGTGGTAGTCGACGAAGAAGCCTTTCTTGATGGAACGTGCCATGGTGCGGGTCGGGAGGGGTTACTTCTTGCCGCGCGGCGGGCGGCCGTTGTGGCGGACGAGGATGAAGTTGCTCGAGAGCAGCGTGCGCCGGCGCGTCGGGAAGCCCTTGGCCAGCTGGCCCCACGGGGAGACGATCTGCTGGCGCCCGCCGCCGCCCTTGGACTTGCCCTGGCCGCCGCCGTTCGGGTGGTCGACGGGGTTCATCGCCATGCCGCGCACGCGCGGGCGCCGGCCGAGCCAGCGGTTGCGGCCCGCCTTGCCGAGCGAGGCGTTGATCTGGTCGCCGTTGCCGAGGATCCCGATGGTCGCGCGGCACCGGGCGTTCACCAGGCGGATCTCGCCGGAGGGCATCCGGAGCTGCGCCTGGCCGTTCTCGACGGCCACGAGCTCGATGCTCACGCCGGCCGACCGGCCCATCTGGGCGCCCCGGCCGGGCACCATCTCGACGCAGTGGACCCGGGTCGAGGGGGGGATGGCGCTCAGGGGGAAGCTGTTGCCCGGCGTGAAGTCGTTGGTCGTCGCGGCAGCGGACGCGAAGATCCGGTCCCCCGGCTTGAGGCCCTCGGGGGCGGGTATGTAGCGCTTGACGCCGTTCGTGTAGGCGAGGAGCGCGATGTGGGCCGTGCGGTTCGGGTCGTACTCGATCGCCTCGACCTTCGCGGGGATGTCCAGGATGTCGCGCTTGAAGTCGATGATGCGGTAGAGCTGCTTGTGGCCCCCCCCCATGCGCCGCATGGTGAGCCGGCCGTACACGTTGCGCCCGCCCGTCTTGTGCTTGGGCTCGGTGAGCGCGCGCTGCGGGCGCTTCTTCGAGAGGCCGGCCGGCTTGTTGAGCTGGGTGAACCGCTGCGAGGGCGTTAGCGGGCGGAAGATCTTGATAGACATGGCTTTGTTTCCTTGGTGTGCGCCTCAGAGCAGCTCGATCTTGTCCCCGTGCTTGAGGGTCACGACGGCCTTCTTGAAGTCGGAGGTCGTGCTCGGCTGCCCCGCGCGGCTGCGCTTGTTCTTGCCGCGGTAGTTCTGGGTGTTCACGCGCCGGACGGTGACCTTGAAGGTCGCCTCGACGGCCTGCGCGATGGCGTGCTTGTTGGCCCCCTTCGCCACCTCGAAGGTGTACTGGCCGAGCTCGGCGGAATGCTTGTTGGCCTTCTCCGTGAGCAGGAGGCCCTTGAGTACGGTGTCGGCGTGCATCAGTTCTTCCCCGAGTTCGCGCGGGCGATGATGGCCTCGAGCGCCTTCGCGCTGACGATGATCTTCTTGTACTCGGACAGGTCGCGGGCGTTCAGCTTCGCCGCCTCCTGGAGGGTCACCCGCTCGAGGTTGCGCGCCGCGAGCCGGGTGCCGGCGGCGAACGGGGCGTCGACCAGGAGGATCCTGCCCTCCGGCGCGATGCGCCCGACGACCTGGTCGACGACCTTGGTCTTGGCCGGCGTCGCCTCGAACCGCTCGATGACCGCGATCTCGCCGGCGGCGGCGCGGTCGAAGAGGGCGCGGCTGAAGGCGAGCGCCCTCACCTTCCCGTTGATCTTCTTCGAGTAGTCGCGCGGCTTCGGGCCGAAGATGACGCCGCCGCCCGACCAGAGGGCCGAGCGGTTGGATCCGGCCCGGGCGCGCCCCGTGCCCTTCTGGCGCCAGGGCTTGCGGCCGCCGCCGCTCACCTCGCCCGAGGTCTTGGTCGAATGGGTGCCCAGGCGGTTGTTCGCGTTGATCGCGACGATGACCTCCTTGACGGCCTGGAGGCCCCGGTCGCCCTCGAACGTGGGCAGGCCCGCGAACTCCTGCTCGCGGCTCGTTGTGCCATCGGGGCTGAAGACGGTGAATTTCATCGGTCGCTTGGGTCTGGGGCGGACGGTTAGGCCTTCCTCGGCTGGCCCTTGATGGCGAGGCGCACGAGCACGTCGTCGCCGTTCGCCCCGGGGATGGCCCCCTTGACGAGGAGCAGGTTCTTCTCGGCGATCACGCGCATGACGCGCAGGTTCTGGATCGTGCGCCGCTCGCTGCCCATGTGCCCGGGCATGGACTGGTTCTTCCACGAGCGCCCCGGGGTCTGGCGCATGCCGATCGAGCCTATGCGCCGGTGGAACATCGAGCCGTGCGCGGCGGGCCCGCCCGCCACGCGGAAGCGCCTGACGACCCCCTGGAAGCCCTTGCCCTTGCTGATCCCGATCACGTCGACCAACTGGCCCTCCTGGAACGCGGCGACCGTCACCACGTCGCCCACCTTGAGGGCGGGCGCGTCCGGGAGGCGCACCTCGGAGAGGACGCGCGGCGCCGGGTCGATCCCGGCCTTCTTCGCGTGGGCGAGCTCGGCCTTGCTGGTGTTCTTGGCCTTCTTGCTCGAAAAACCGATCTGCACGGCGTTGTAGCCGTCCGTCTCGGCCGTCTTCACCTGCACCACGGGGCAGGGGCCGGCCTGAACCACGGTGACCGGGACCAGGACGTTCTGGGCGTCGTAGACCTGGGTCATCCCGATTTTCGTGCCTAGGAGGGAGGAGATCATTGGCTAAGCGGTAGGTGGAAGAGTTCCGTTTTTGACCTACATTAGGAGGCCCGGGCCGCGCGCCTGCGGCGCGCACGGGCGGCTGCTAACTGTGGGGGCTAAACGTTGATCGTGATGTCGACGCCGGAGGGCAGGTTGAGCTTCTTGAGTTCATCCACCGTCTGCGCGGTGGGTTCGATGATGTCGATGAGGCGCTTGTGCGTGCGCGTCTCGAACTGCTCCATCGACTTCTTGTCGACGTGCGGCGAACGGTTGACGGAAAGCTTCTCGATTCGCGTCGGCAGCGGGATCGGGCCGGAGACGCGGGCGCCGGAGCGCTTCGCAGTCTCGACGATATCCTGGGCCGACTGGTCGATCACGCGGTAGTCGAAGCCCTGGAGTTTGATGCGAATGCGTTGGCCTTTCATGGCGTGAAAAGAACGGGGTTCAGGTGCGCGCCGGCGCCCTCGTCGAGGTCTCCACGACCTTCTTGAGGACGCTTTCCGGGACCTCCTCGAAGTGCGACGGGGTCACCGAGGCGCTCGCGCGGCCCTTCGAGAGGGAGCGGATGTCCGTCACGTAGCCGAACAGGCCGTCGAGGGGCACCCGCGCCGAGATGATGCAGGCCCCGGCCTTGTTCTCCATCCCGAGGACCTTCCCCCGGCGCCGGCTGATGTCCCCGTAGAGGTCGCCCTGGTACTCCTCGGGCGTCGTCACCTCGACGCCCATGATCGGCTCGAGGAGGATGGGGTTCGCCTTCTTCATCGCGTCCTTGAACGCGAAGATGCCGGCCATCTTGAAGGCGAGCTCCGAGGAGTCGACCGCGTGGAAGCTGCCGTCGACGATGCGCACGATGACGTCGACCACCGGGTAGCCCGCGACGGTGCCGTTGTTCGCCCCCTCGAGGATGCCCTCGATCGTCGGCTTGATGAACTCCCTCGGGATGCTCCCGCCCACGGTCTCGTTGAGGACCTCGATCCCCTTGCCCTTCGCGTTGGGCTCCATCCGGATGACGGCGTGGCCGTACTGGCCCTTGCCGCCCGACTGGCGGATGAACTTGCCCTCGCCCTCGGCCGTCCCCGTGACGGTCTCGCGGTAGGCGATCTGGGGCTTGCCGGACTTGGCCTCGACCTTGAACTCGCGCTTCATGCGGTCGAGGATGATCTCGAGGTGGAGCTCGCCCATGCCGGAGAGGATCACCTGGCCCGTGTCCGCGTCGGTCTTCACGCGGAGCGTGGGGTCCTCGGCAACGAGCCGCTGGATCGCGGTGCCCATCTTCTCCTGGTCGGCCTTCGAGTCGGGCTCGATCGACATCGAGATGACCGGCTCGGGGAAGGACGGCGGCTCGAGGCGGATGTCGAAATCCTCGTCGCAGAGCGTGTCGCCGGTGATGACGTCCTTCACCCCGACCAGGGCGCAGATGTCGCCCGCGTAGGCGACGTCGATCTCCTCGCGGTCGATCGCGCGCATCAGGACCAGGCGCGAGACCCGCTCCTTGCGCCGGGTGCGCGGGTTGTAGAGCGCCGTGCCCTTCGCCAGCGTCCCGGTGTAGACCCGGTAGAACACGAGCTTGCCGACGTACGGGTCGGTCCAGAGCTTGAAGGCGAGCCCCGCGACCTTGCCGTTGTCGTCGACGACCGCCTCCACCGGGTTCCCGTCGCTGTCCTTGCCCACCATGGGCGGCACGTCGATCGGGCTGGGCAGGTAGTTCACGACGCAGTCGAGCAGGCGCTGGATGCCCTTCTTCTTGAAGGCCGAGCCCGGGACGACGCCGAAGAACTTGAGCGCGATCGTCGCCTTGCGGATCGCGAGCATCAGGTGGTCCTCCTCGATCGGGTGCTCGGCCAGGTACTTCTCGGCCAGGTGGTCGTCGAAGTCCGCGACGGCCTCGATCAGCTTGTCGCGGTACACCTTGGCCTCCTCCACCATGTCGTCGGGGATGGGCGCCGTGACGGGCGTCAGGCCGAGCGGGTCCTTCGTGTCGTCGAAGAGGTAGGCGACCATGTGGACCAGGTCCACCATGCCCCGGAACTCGTCCTCGGCGCCAATCGGCAGGTAGAGCGCGTGGGCGTTGCCCTTGAGCTTCGAGCGGATCTCGTCGACCGCCTTGTGGAAGTCGGCGCCGACGCGGTCCATCTTGTTGATGAAGGCGAGCCTAGGGACGTTGTACTTGTCCGCCTGGCGCCAGACGGTCTCGGACTGGGGCTGGACGCCGGCCACGGCGTCGAAGACCGCGATCGCCCCGTCGAGCACGCGCAGCGAGCGCTCGACCTCGGCCGTGAAGTCCACGTGCCCGGGGGTGTCGATGATGTTGATCCGCTGCTTGATCCCCTCCCAGGGGCCGCAGGAGGCGTTCCAGGCGCACGAGATGGCCGCCGCGGTGATCGTGATGCCGCGCTCGCGCTCCTGCTCCATCCAGTCGGTCACCGTCGTGCCGTCGTGGACCTCGCCCATCTTGTGGACGGCGCCCGAGTAGAAGAGGATGCGCTCGGTCGTGGTCGTCTTGCCGGCGTCGATGTGGGCCGCGATGCCGATGTTGCGCGTCCACTCCAGCGGGAACGGCCGGCTGGGGGAGTTCCGGGGGGAGAGGTTCGCCCTGTCGGTGACAACGCTCATCATGGTTTCGGCTTCGGCGGGCATGGAGAACCTCTCGGCATTACCAGCGCAGGTGGGCGAAGGCGCGGTTGGCCTGGGCCATCTTGTGCGTGTCTTCCTTCTTCTTCACCACCGAGCCCGTGTTGTTGTAGGCGTCGATGATCTCGGCGGCGAGGGCGTCGCACATGGTGATGCCCTTGCGCGCGCCCGCGGCGTCCACAATCCAGCGGATGGCGAGGCTCTCCTGGCGCTCGAACGAGATCTCGATCGGCACCTGGTAGGTCGCGCCGCCCACGCGCCGGCTCTTGACCTCCAGCCTCGGGCGGGCGTTCTCGAGGGCGCCGAGGAGCAGGTCCACCGGGTCGCCCTTCTCGAGCTTCGCCGAAACCTTCTCGAAGGCGCCGTAGACGATGCGCTGGGCGAGGTTCTTCTTGCCGCACTTCATGATGACGTTCACCAGGTGCGCGACAAGCGGGCTCCGGTAGCGGATGTCGGGAGCGACGTTGCGTTTCTCGGCTCTGTGGCGGCGCGACATGGTCTAGGCCCCCTCCGCGGGCGCGGGCGCGGCGGCCGCGACCGCCGGCTTCTTGCCCTCCTTCGGGCGCTTGACGCCGTACTTGGAGCGGCTGCGGCGGCGCTTCTCGACGCCCGTCGCGTCCAGCGTGCCCCGCACGATGTGGTAGCGGACGCCCGGCAGGTCCTTCACGCGGCCCCCCCGCACGAGCACGATCGAGTGCTCCTGGAGGCTGTGGCCCTCGTCGGGTATGTACGAGATCACCTCGTTGCCGTTGGTGAGCCGGACCTTGGCCACCTTGCGGATGGCGGAATTGGGCTTCTTCGGCGTCCGTGTCATGACCTGAACGCACACGCCGCGCCGGAAAGGGTTGCCCTGCAAAGCCGGGGATTTCGACTTTGAGCGCACCTTTCTGCGGCCCATGCGCACGAGTTGGTTGATGGTCGGCATTCGGGTTCTGCTTCGGGTGTTGGGAGAGTGGAAAAGAGGTTGAGGCTACCTTGCGCCAAAACGTCAGCAAGAACTTTTTGGCGAAAAGCTATTAAGCTTCGCGAAAACCGCGTTTTGGGCGCGGCCCGCGATATGGTGCGCGCACCGGCGGGAGCCGGCCGTGCGTGTGAACTGAATAAAAGGGTGATCAAAATCCCTTTTGCCGAGCGCAAACACAAGAAAAAACGCCCGGCCTTTTGGGCCGGGCGTTAAACCGCCCGGAGCTAGGCTCGACGGGCGGTTTTTTGGCGGGAGGAAGAGTAAACGTGACAGCGTTGCACCCGCTTGCAAGAGCAAACTCGGGCGGCGGCCCCGCGGGGACTTCGGGCGTCAGCTCGCGCTCGCCTCGACGGCCTTGGGCTCGTCCACCAGCTCGGTGCCGAAGGGCAGGCTGATCTTGAGGTGCCTGTACTGGGGCAGGCCCGTGCCCGCCGGTATCAGGTGGCCCATGATCACGTTTTCCTTGAAGCCCTTGAGCAGGTCGACCTTGCCGAGCGTCGAGGCGTCCGTGAGGACGCGCGTCGTCTCCTGGAACGAGGCGGCCGAGATGAAGCTCTCCGTTTCGAGCGAGGCCTTGGTGATGCCGAGGAGGATCGGCTCGGCCTCGGCGGGCTTGCCGCCGGCCTCCTCGATCCGGCGGTTTTCCGCGAGGAACGCCGCCCGGTCCACCTGCTCGCCCCAGAAGTACTCGCTGTCGCCCGGGTCGGTGATCCGGATCTTGCGCAGCATCTGGCGGATGATGATCTCGATGTGCTTGTCGTTGATCGTCACGCCCTGGAGGCGGTACACCTCCTGGACCTGGCCGATCAGGAACTCGTAGAGCGAGGCGGGCCCGAGGATCTCGAGGATCTCGTGGGGATCCGCGGCGCCCTCGGTCAGGTGCTGGCCCTTGTGGACGACGTCGCCCGGCTGAACGATGATGTGCTTGCCGGCGGCGATCAGGTGCTCCTCCTCCTGCTGGGTCTCCTCGTTCTTGACGACGAGCTTGCGCTTGCCGCGGATCGTCCCCTCGAACGAGACGATCCCGTCGATGCGGGCCATCTCCGCGGCCTCCTTCGGCCGGCGGGCCTCGAAGAGCTCGGCCACCCGCGGGAGGCCGCCGGTGATGTCCTTGGTCTTGGAGGCCTGGCGGGGGGTCTTGGCGAGCAGCGCCCCGGGCGCGATCGTGTCCCCCTCGTTGACGGCGATCTGCGCGCCGACGGGGATCGAGTAGGAGGCGAGCGGCTTGTTCTTCGGGTCGCGCACCTCGATCTGGGGGTTGAGGTCCTCCTTGTGCTCGATCACCACGGTGGCGATGCGCCCCGAGGACTCGTCGAGCTCGCGCTTCACGGTGACCCCCGGGATCATGTCCTTGAAGACGAGCGTGCCGCCCTTCTCCGAAAGCACCGGGATGTTGTACGGGTCCCAGACCGCGAGCACGGCGCCCTTGGCGATCTTCTCGCCGTCGCCGACGTGCAGGAAGCTGCCCACCACGATGTTGTACGACTCGAGCTCCCGGCCCTCCTCGTCGAGGATCTGGATCGAACCGGTCTTGTTGAGGACGATGTTTCCGCCCTCGGAGGCCTGGACGAGGCGCAGGCCGCGGTAGCGGACCACGCCCGCCGAGCGGATCCGGATCTCGGGCGTCTTGAACCCGCCCGACGCGACGCCGCCGATGTGGAACGTGCGCATGGTGAGCTGCGTGCCCGGCTCCCCGATCGACTGCGCGGCGATGATGCCGACCGAGTCGCCGATCTTGGCGATCCGGTTGGTCGCCGGGTTGATCCCGTAGGACTTCGCGTCGATGCCGTGCTTGGACGACGAGGTGAGCGGCGACATGATCTTCACGCGCTCGATGCCGACGTCGTCGATCTTCGCGGCGATCTCCTCGGTGATGAGCTCCCCCGAGCCGACGATGACCTCGGTCGGCTTGAGCGGGTTCTTGATCGTGTCGCTCGAGCAGCGGCCGACGATGCGCTCCTTGAGGCCGACGATCTCGTCGTCGCCCTCGAAGATCGCCTTCTTCCAGACGCCGTCGCGCGCCGCGCAGTCCTCCTCGGCGATGATGACGTCCATGGCGACGTCGCACAGCTTGCGCGTCAGGTAGCCGGCGTCGGCGGTCTTGAGCGCCGTGTCGGCGAGCCCCTTGCGCGCGCCGTGCGTGGAGATGAAGTACTCGAGGACCGTGAGCCCCTCGCGGAACGAGGACAGGATCGGGCGCTCGATGATCTCGCCGGAGGGCTTCGCCATCAGGCCGCGCGCGCCGCACAGCTGGCGCACCTGCTGCTTGTTGCCGCGGGCGCCCGAGTCCATCATGATGTAGACGGGGTTCACCTCCGACTTGCCCTCGTTGGCGTCGAGCTTGGCGAAGACCTCCTTGGCGATGCGGTCGGTCGCGTTCGTCCAGATGTCGACGACCTTGTTGTAGCGCTCGCCGTCGGTGATGATGCCCTTGTTGAACTGCGACTCGACCTCGGTGATCTTGCGCCGGGACTCGGCCACGATCTCCTTCTTGGACTCAGGGATGATCATGTCGTCGATCCCGATGGAGATCCCCGCCTGGAAGGCGGTCGAGAAGCCGAGCTCCTTCAGCTGGTCGAGCACCTCGACGGTGACGGTGTCGCCCGACGTCTTGTAGGTGTTGAGGATCAGGTCGCCGAGCTTGGGCTTCGGGACCGGGAAGTTGACGAACCCGATCGGGGCGGGCCAGATCTGGTTGAAGATGACGCGCCCGACCGTGGTGCGCAGGATCTTCTTGTCGCGGTTGCCGTAGACTGTGTCGCGCCCGTAGTCGGGGTTCGGGATGTCGACCCAGTCGTGCACCCGGGCGGCGCCGTCGGCCTTGACGAACAGGACCTCGCGCAGGCCCGAGAGCAGCGGGACCCGCTGGTCCTTCGCCGCCTTCTTGCGGGGCTCGATCGTCAGGTAGTAGGCCCCGAGGACGATGTCCTGCGAGGGGGTGAGGATGGGCTTGCCCGAGGACGGCGAGAAGATGTTCGAGGTCGCCATCATGAGCAGCTTGCACTCCATGATCGCCTCGAGCGACAGCGGCACGTGGACGGCCATCTGGTCGCCGTCGAAGTCGGCGTTGTACGCCGTGCAGACCAGGGGATGGATCCGGATCGCCTCGCCCTCGATGAGGACGGGCTCGAACGCCTGGATGGAGAGCCGGTGGAGCGTCGGGGCGCGGTTCAGGAGCACGGGGTGGCCCTTCGTGACCTCCTCGAGGATGTCCCAGACCTCCGGCGAGCGCTTCTCGATCATCTTGCGGGCGCCGCGCACCGTGTGCACGAAGCCGAGCTCCTTCAGGCGGCGTATGATGAACGGCTCGAAGAGAACGAGGGCCATCTTCTTCGGCAGGCCGCACTGGTGGAGCTTGAGCTCGGGGCCGATCACGATCACCGAGCGGCCGGAGTAGTCGACCCGCTTGCCGAGCAGGTTCTGGCGGAACCTGCCCTGCTTGCCCTTGAGCATGTCCGAGAGGGACTTGAGCGGGCGGTTGCCGGCGCCCGTCACGGGGCGGCCGTGGCGGCCATTGTCAAAGAGCGCGTCGACGGCCTCCTGCAGCATCCGCTTCTCGTTGTGGATGATGACGTCGGGCGTCTTGAGCTGCATCAGGTTGCGCAGCCGGTTGTTCCGGTTGATGACGCGGCGGTACAGGTCGTTCAGGTCGGAGGTCGCGAAGCGGCCGCCCTCGAGCGGGACCAGCGGGCGCAGGTCCGGCGGGATCACCGGCAGGACCTCGAGGACCATCCACTCCGGGCGGGACTTCGAGTGGATGAAGCCCTGGATCACCTTCAGGCGCTTGGAGAGCTTCTTCTTGATCTGCTTGGAGCGGGTGGCGCGCATCTGCTCGTGCAGCTCGGCGACCGTCGCCGCGAGGTCCATCTTGCCGAGCGCGTCGCGCACGGCCTCGCCGCCCATCTTGGCGACGAACGAGTCGTCGCCGTACTCGTCGAGGGCCTGGCGGTACTCGGTGTCCGTCAGCAGCTGCCTCATCTCGAGCGGCGTCTTGCCCGGGTCGACGACCATGTAGTTCTCGTAGTAGATGACGCGCTCGAGCGCGCGGGCCGTCATGTCGAGCAGCAGCCCCAGGCGGCTCGGCATGCTCTTCAGGAACCAGATGTGCGCGACGGGCACGGCGAGCTCGATGTGGCCCATGCGCTCGCGCCGCACCCGCGCGATCGTCACCTCGACGCCGCAGCGGTCGCACACGACGTCCTTGTACTTGATCCGCTTGTACTTGCCGCAGGCGCACTCGTAGTCGCGCACCGGCCCGAATATCTTCTGGCAGAACAGCCCGCCCGGCTCCGGCTTGAACGTGCGGTAGTTGATCGTCTCGGGGTTCTTGACCTCTCCCTTGGACCACTTGCGGATCGTCTCCGGCGAGGCGACGCTGATCGACACGCAGTCGAACGGGCTCTCGTCGATGCCGAGGGCGGCTCGGGCGTCGCTGCGGGTGTTGCTGGCGGTTTCGGCGGGCTGGATCATGGCGATGGTGTCCCTGGTGCTTTAGAGGTTCGTGCGCGGCGGGCGTCCGGAGGCTAGTTGCCGAACGCCAGGGCGTCGCGCTTCTGCAGCTTGATGTCGAGTCCGAGTGACTGGATCTCCTTGATGAGGACGTTGAACGACTCGGGCGTGCCGGCCGACAGCGTGTTGTCGCCCTTGACGAGCGACTCGTAGATCTTGGTGCGGCCCTGCACGTCGTCGGACTTGACGGTGAGCAGCTCCTGGAGCGTGTGCGCCGCCCCGTAGGCCTCGAGCGCCCAGACCTCCATCTCGCCGAAGCGCTGGCCGCCGTACTGGGCCTTGCCGCCCAGGGGCTGCTGCGTCACGAGCGAGTACGGGCCGACCGCGCGCGCGTGAATCTTGTGCGAGACGAGGTGGTTGAGCTTCATCATGTAGATGTAGCCCACGACGACCTCCTGATCGATCTTCTCGCCGGTGCGCCCGTCGAGGAGCACGCTCTTGCCCGAGGACGGGAGCTTGGCCTCCCGCAGGTACTCGCGCACGCGCTTCTCGGGAATCCCGTCGAAGACCGGCGTGGCCACCTTCATCCCGAGCTTCTTGCAGGCCCAGCCGAGGTGCGTCTCGAGGACCTGGCCCACGTTCATGCGCGAGGGCACGCCGAGCGGGTTCAGGCAGATCTCGACCGGGGTGCCGTCGGGCAGGAAGGGCATGTCCTCCTCCGGGACGATCTTGGCCACCACGCCCTTGTTGCCGTGGCGCCCGGCCATCTTGTCGCCGACGTCGAGCTTCTGCTTGGTGGCGATGTAGACCTTGACCTGCTTGATCGCGCCGTCGCCGGAGCCCTCCCCGGCCTCCACGGCGCCGACCTTGCGCTCGCGCTCGCTCTCGAGCTCGTCGAACTTCGTCTGGTACGAGCCGATGATCTCCATGATCTTGATCCGCACGGGCGACGGGTCGATCTGGACGTGCTTGGAGACGGCCGCCAGCTTGCGCAGCAGCGTCTTCGTGATCTTGCGGTTGGCCGGTATGATGATCTCGCTCGACTCGCCGTTGATCACGTCGAGGGGGATCTTCTCGCCGAGGAGGATGTTCGAAAGCGCCTCGGTGAGGCCCTCGCGCAGCTTGTCCATCTGCGTCTTGTACTCCTCCTGGATCTGCTTGACCTGGCGCCGGCGGTCGGACGGCGAGAGCTTCTCCTGCTCGTTGTCGATGCGGGAGGAGACCTTCACGTCCATGATGATCCCCGTGACCCCGGACGGGACGACGAGGGAGGTGTCCTTAACGTCGGCCGCCTTCTCGCCGAAGATCGCCCGCAGGAGCTTCTCCTCGGGGGCCAGCTCGGTCTCGGACTTGGGCGTGATCTTGCCGACGAGGATGTCGCCCGGCTTCACCTCGGCGCCCACGCGGATGACGCCGTTGTGGTCGAGGTTCTTCAGGGCCTCCTCGCCCACGTTGGGGATGTCGCGCGTGATCTCCTCGGGCCCGAGCTTGGTGTCGCGCGCGGTGACCTCGAACTCCTGGATGTGGATCGAGGTGAAGATGTCCTCCTTGAGGACCTTCTCCGAGATGAGGATCGCGTCCTCGAAGTTGTAGCCGTTCCAGGGCATGAACGCCACGAGCACGTTGCGCCCGAGCGCCATCTCGCCGCGGTCGGTCGAGGGGCCGTCGGCGATGATCTCGCCGGCCTTGACCTTCTGGCCGCGCCGCACGATCGGCTTCTGGTTGAAGCACGTGTGGTTGTTCGAGCGCATGAACTTGCGCAGCTCGTGCACGTAGACGTGGTTCTTGGGGTCGTGCTTGGGCGAGCGGGGCAGCTCGCCGTCCTTGGTGATCACGATGCGCTTCGCGTCGACGGAGGCGACGACGCCCGCCTCCTCCGCGACGACCACGATCTTCGAGTCGCGCGCGACGCGCTCCTCGATCCCGGTGCCGACGAACGGCGCCTCGGACTGGAGCAGGGGGACGCCCTGGCGCTGCATGTTCGAGCCCATGAGCGCGCGGTTCGCGTCGTCGTGCTCGAGGAAGGGGATCATGCCGGCGGCGATCGAGATCACCTGCTTCGGCGAGACGTCCATGTAGTCCACCTCGGACGCGCTCACCTCGAGGAACTCGCCGTCCTTGCGCACGGTCACCTTGCCGATGAAGTGGCCCTTCTCGTCGATCTCGGAGTTGGCCTGGGCGATGACGCGGCCCTCCTCCTGGTCGGCAGTGAGGTAGTCGATCTTGTCGGTGGCGCGGCCGTCCTTCACCGTGCGGTACGGCGTCTCGATGAAGCCGAACTCGTTCACGCGGGCGTAGGTCGACAGCGAGTTGATGAGCCCGATGTTCGGGCCCTCGGGGGTCTCGATCGGGCAGATGCGCCCGTAGTGCGAGGGGTGGACGTCGCGCACCTCGAAGCCCGCGCGCTCGCGGTTGAGGCCGCCCGGCCCGAGCGCCGACAGGCGCCGCTTGTGCGTCACCTCGGCGAGCGGGTTGATCTGGTCCATGAACTGGGACAGCTGGCTGCGGGCGAAGAAGTCGCGGATGACGGTCGTCAGCGCCTTCGGGTTGATCAGCTTCTGCGGGGTGATCGAGTCGACGCTCTGGTCGTACATCGTCATCCGCTCGCGCACCAGGCGCTCCGTCCGGGCGAGGCCGACGCGGCACTGGTTGGCGAGCAGCTCGCCCACCGTGCGCACCCGCCGGCTGCCGAGGTGGTCGATGTCGTCGACGACGCCCTCGCCCTTGCGCAGGCGCACGAGGTACTTGGTGGCCGCCACGATGTCGGCGCTCTCGAGGATGCGCTGCTCGAGCTCGGCCTTGAGCCCGAGCTTCTGGTTGACCTTGTAGCGGCCCACGCGGCCCAGGTCGTAGCGCTTCGGGTCGAAGAAGAGCCGCTTGAGCAGCGCCTTCGCGTTCGCGGTCGTCGGCGGCTCGCCGGGGCGCAGCCGCTTGTAGATCTCCTTCAGGGCCTCGTCCTCGTTGCGGGTCGGGTCCTTCTTGAGCGCGCGGATGATGGCGCCCTCGTCCACCGCGGTGTCGATGACCCGGATGGAGGCGATGTCGTGCTTCTCGAACGTGCGCACGATCTGCTTGGTGAGCGGCTCGAAGGCCCGGGCGAGGACGACGCCCTTCTGGGCGTCGATCGCGTCCTCGACCAGGACGAGCGTCGACACGTTCTCCATGTCGAGCGCCTTGGTGACCTTGAGGTCCTTGATCTCGTAGAAGAGGTTCAGGATGTCGATGTCGCTCGAGTAGCCGATCGAGCGCAGGAGGGTCGTGATCAGGAACTTGCGGCGGCGCCTGCGGCGGTCGAGGTAGACGTAGAGCAGGTCGTTGTTGTCGAACTGGACCTCGAGCCACGTGCCGCGGTCCGGGATGATGCGGAAGCTGTGCAAGAGCTTGCCGTTCGGGTGCGGGGTGACCTCAAAGGCGATGCCGGGCGAGCGGTGGAGCTGCGAGACGACGACGCGCTCGGCGCCGTTGATGATGAACGAGCCGCGCTCCGTCACCATCGGAATCTCCCCCATGTAGATGTCCTCGTCCTTGATGAAGTCCTCCTCGCGCAGCCGCAGCTTCACGTACAGGGGCACCGAGTACGTGATGCCCTCGCGGATGCACTCGATCTCGGAGTTCTTCGGCTCGCCGAGCATGTACGAGACGTACTCCAGGGTCAGGCGCTCGTCGTACGACTGGATCGGGAACACCTCGCGGAACACGGCCTCCAGGCCCTGGGGCCTGCGCTGCTTCTCCGGGACGCCCTTCTGCAGGAAGTCCAGGTAGGAGTTGATCTGTATCTCGATCAGGTTGGGCGGCTGGATGACTTCGCGGAGCTTGCCGAAGTTGATGCGCTCGGTGGTGATGCGGTCGGCCATGGAGGATTCCGTTGGGATTAGGGACGCGTGGAGTCAAAGCGCCGCCCCGGGCGTCTCGGGCGGCGGTACAAACGTGCTGACGATTTGAGAAAAGGCAAAGGACAGGCCGTGCGCTCGCGCGGCCTGTCCCGTGGGCAGGGAAATCTGCAAGATGTTGATCGCCAATAGTCTGTCCAGGATCACTTCAGCTCGACCTTGGCGCCTGCCGCCTCGAGCTTTTTCTTGATCTCCTCGGCCTCGGCCTTGTTGATGCCCTCCTTGACGGGCTTCGGGGCTCCCTCGACGAGGTCCTTGGCCTCCTTGAGGCCGAGGCCCGTGATGGCGCGCACCTCCTTGATCGCACCGATCTTGTTGGGGCCGCTCTCGAGGAGGACGACCGTGAACTCGGTCTTCTCCTCGACGGGGGCCGCGGCGGCGGCGGCGGCGGGGGCTGCGGCCACCGCGACCGGGGCCGCGGCGGAGACGCCCCACTTGGCCTCGAGGTCCTTGACGAGGCCGGCGATTTCGAGGACCGACTGGCTCGAAAGCCACTCGATGACTTGGTCTTTTGTGATGTTGCTCATGGTTGTCTTCTGCCGCGTGCTAGCGTCCCGGAGGAGGGGGAGCGTTTAAGGGACGTATCCCCTAGCCTGCTGCGTTTGGATTTGGCTTTCGTCGGGGCCCTTGCGGGTCTAGCGCCGGGCGCCCTTGAAATGGTGGTGGGAGGGTTGGGTTTCAGCCGGCCGCGCGGACCTTGGCGCTGAGGACGTTGACCAGCCCCTGGGGCGCGGCGTTGATGACGCGAACGAAAAGGGTCGCCGGCTGGTTGAGGAGGCCGAGCAGCTGCGCGCGCAGCGCGTCCATCGAGGGCATGTCGGCGAGGCGCTCGACGTCCTTGGGCGTGACGAGGGTCTTGCCCAGCACGGCCGCCTTGACCTCCACCTTGTGGCGCTCCTTGAAGAACTGCTTGAGGACCTTGGCGACGCCGGCGGAGTTGCGCCCGCCGACCACGATCGCGGTCGGGCCCGTGAGCGCGCACTCGATGTCGGGCAGCCCGAGCGACTTGGCCGCCACGCGCAGCGAGCTGTTCTTCACCACGTGGTACTCGGCCTTCTCGGCGGCGAGCTTCCCGCGGAGCTCCGCGGCGTCGGCCACGGTGACGCCGTTGAAGTTCGCGAGGATCACGTAGTCGGACTTCTTGAGGTGGGTCTCCACCTCGTCGATAAGGTATTTTTTCTCGGCTCTCATGGGTCGGGTCTCCGGGTTCTCAGTACTTGGTGTACTCGGTGGCGGCGATCCGCACGGCCGGGCTCTGCGAGGACGACAGCGCGGCCGACCGGATGTAGTGGCCCTTGAAGGACGCCGGCTTCGCCTTGCCGACGGCCTCGATCACCGCCTGGGCGTTCTCGAGGATCTGGGCGGGCGTGAACGAGCGCTTGCCGATCCCGACGCCGATGTTGCACGTCTTGTCCATCTTGAACTCCACCCGGCCCGCCTTGACGGCCTTGATGCCCGCGGCGATGTCGTCGGTGACGGTGCCGCTCTTCGGGTTGGGCATGAGCCCCTTCGGGCCGAGCACGCGCGCGATCGTGCGCACGGTCTTCATCGCGTCGGACGTCGCGATCGCCACGTCGAAGTCGAGCCACCCCTCGTTGATCTTCGCCATCAGGTCCTGAAGGCCGGCGTGGTCGGCCCCCGCGTCGAGCGCGGCCTTGGGGTTGTCGGTGAACACGAGGACGCGCACCTTCTTGCCCGAGCCGTTGGGCAGCGGCGTGGTCCCGCGCACCATCTGGTCGCCGGCGGTCGGGTCGACGCCGAGCCTCATCGACAGCTCGACCGTCTCGTCGAACTTCGCCTTCGGGAACTTCGCCAGGATGGCGATGGCCTCGGCCAGGGGGTAGTCCTTGGCGAGGTCGGCGACCTGGACGGCGCTGCGGTAGCGTTTGCTGTGTTTATCCATGGGTGGGCTCCTTGCGGTGCGAACGTCCCGGGGGGGACTCCCGCTTCAAAATGGGGTCTCCTCGCGCCTCCTAGTCGACGACCTCGATGCCCATGTTGCGGGCCGTTCCGGCGATGATCCTGATGCCGGCCTCGTCGCTCTTGGCGTTCAGGTCCTTGTGCTTGATCCGGTAGATTTCGAGCAGCTGCTTGCGGTTCACCTTGCCCACCTTGTCCTGGTTGG
>Ga0335078_10002522_pt1 | contig 27699 bp, 20 predicted proteins | sample Lox_Sample_32_FD_206711 | JGI IMG/M metagenome (GOLD analysis project Ga0335078, IMG submission 206711) | Soil microbial communities from Loxahatchee National Wildlife Refuge, Florida, United States - Lox_Sample_3.2 | ecosystem: Environmental > Terrestrial > Soil > Wetlands | place: USA... | reverse complement strand
CAAAATAAGAAACCGATCAGGGTTGGAGACCAAACATCGGGGAGTGATGCGTCTCCAGCACCTTTCCGTTCCCGAGATACATATGCACCCCGCAGGGTAAACAAGGATCGAAGCTCCGTACCGCGCGCATGATATCTATTCCCTTGAACTTGTCCGGCCCGTTTTCTTCGAAGATCGGAGTGTTCTGCACTGCATCCTCGTATGGCCCCGGCGTGCCGTAAATGTCTCGTGGGTTTGCATTCCATGGAGTCGGAGGATACGGATGGTAGTTGGCGATCTTACCATCTTTGATGACCACGTGATGCGAAAGCACGCCGCGAACAGCTTCGTGAAAACCGCAGCCAATGGCTTCTTCCGGAACCGTAAAGTCCGTCCAGGTCTTGGTATGGCCGGCATGGAGTTCTGCCAGCGCCTTTTCCATGAAATGCAGCGCGGCGCAAGCTGCGTAGACCTGGAAATAAGTCCGAGCCCGGTCGCGTTCTATGGCATTGCTCCACTTGGGGACCTTCCATTCGAATTCGACCTCCGGTAACGAGGTTGTCTTCGGCAGATACATCTTGACGCTGTGCCCGGTGGCTTTGATATATCCGATATCCACCAGGCCCGCCAGCGCGGTCGCCCACAAGCGTGCGATCGGCCCTCCGCCGGTATCCATCGCCAGATGATCGCCGGTGCGTTTGTCGAACCACCTCGGCGACATCACCCAGGTGTACTTGCCGCCGAAATCGCGCTTCTGTGGCCGGGGAATCGTCGTCTGATTCCAGGGATGGTTCTTGTCCACCGGATTGCCGAGCGGATCCGTCTTGACGAAGGTCTGCGAGTTCTTCCACTCATCGTAGTAAGAACTGCCGAGAAGAATCCGGATATTCAGGTTGATGTCCACCAGATCCGTGGTCACCAGCTTGCCATCGACCACGATGCCGGGGGTGACGAACATCTTGCGGCCCCAGTTCGTCATGTTTTTGTAGGTGTAGTCACAATGATCGGGGTCGTTGAACGATCCCCAGCAGGCCAGCAGCACTCGCCGCCGGCCAACTTCTTCGTAGCCGGGGAGGGCGTCGTAGAAGAAGTCGAACAGGTCGTCGTGCAAAGGAACGACTTTCTTCATGAACTCGACATACTTCATCAGTCGGACCAGGTAGTCGGTAAAGAGCTGGATGGTCGGAACGGTGCCTACCCCTCCGGGATAGAGAGTCGATGGATGAACGTGGCGCCCTTCCATCAGGCAAAACATTTCCCGCGTCATGCGGCTCATGACCAGAGCTTCGCGGTAGAACGATCCGGTAAACGGATTCAGCGCGACCATGATGTCGGCGATGGTGCGGAAGCCATGCAGGTTGGCGTGCGGGGCTGCCGTGGATTGCGCCTTGGCCCAGACTTTGGGGTTGGTTTCCTTGACCATCTGCTCGCAGAAATCCACGCCGACCAGATTGTCCTGGAAGATGTTGTGGTCGAACATGTACTCGGCGGCTTCGCCCAGGTTGACGATCCACTCGGCAATCGCCGGCGGTCTCACTCCGAACGCCATGTTCTGCGCATAGGTGGCGCAGGTGGCGTGATTGTCGCCGCAGATTCCGCAGATGCGGCTGGTGATGAAGTGGGCATCACGCGGGTCTTTGCCCTTCATGAAAATGCTGTAGCCGCGAAAAATGGACGAGGTGCTGTGACACTCGACCACATGGCGATTTTCAAAGTCGATCTTGGTAAAAATGCCCAGGCTGCCCACGATACGGGTAATCGGATCCCAGTTCATCTCCACCAGATTCCCCTTCTTGCTGGGAATATCCTTGGTCGGCGCAGTAATAGTGCTCATGGATCGCTCCTTTGGATTCCTTAGTAACTCCTGGGGTGGTATCCCGTGGTCAGCTCCGCCCGGGGGTGACGCCACTTCGGTTCTTTGTTCACGGTCGACTGAGTCATGCTGCGCAAGGCTCGAATGGCACGGCCATAGGCCCCGACGGCGCCGCTCGATACCTTTGCCCCCGGCGGCTCATCCATGAATGGCATGAACTTGTCGGGGAATCCCGGCATGGTGCAGCCGATGCAGATTCCGCCCACGTTGGGACAGCCGCCGATTCCCGCCATCCATCCCCGTTTGGGAACATTGCAGTTGACCACCGGCCCCCAGCATCCCAACTTCACGATGCATTTCGGGGAACCGTATGCTTCGGCGAAATCGCCCTGTTCGTAATAACCGGCGCGGTCACAGCCTTCGTGGACGGTCTTTCCAAACAGCCAGGTGGGACGGAGCTGATCGTCGAGCGGGATCATAGGCGCCAGTCCCGCCACTTGGTACAGCAGGTAGAGCACCGTCTCCATGAAGTTGTCGGGTTGAACCGGGCATCCGGGGACATTCACGATAGGCAAGCCAGCCTTGGACCGCCAATCCCAGCCCAGGTAGTCCGCCAAGCCCATGCAGCCCGTAGGATTGCCTTCCATGGCATGAATCCCGCCATAGGTCGCGCAAGTTCCGCAGGCAATCACTGCTAAAGCCTTGGGGGCCAAACGGTCAATCCACTCATTTGTTGTGATCGGCTGGCCGGTCTTGGGATCGGTACCGAGCCCCGCCCAATATCCTTCTTTCTTGATCTTTTCGTTAGGAATCGAGCCTTCGACTACCAGAACAAATGGATCCAGCTTTCCTTCCTCAGCTTTGTACCAGTACTTCATGAAGTCGTCACCGACTTCATATGCCAGCACTGGATTGTGCAGGTGGACCTTGGGAAGGCCGGGAATGGCTCCAAGTAGAACATCCTCGATGCTGGGCTGCGTCGCTGCGGTGACTGAGACGGAATCTCCATCGCAACCCAAGCCGGCTGTAATCCAAACAATATGAACTTCTGCGACTGGCGATGGCCGTTGTGTTACTCGACCGTAGGGGACTGATTCCGCTGCCATACTTGGGTTCTCCTTTTCCAGATGAGCTTATTAAGGACGGAGTCCTGGGCCGGAAACAGTTCTTTCTGTTCCCGTATTGGAACTTTAGCTACGGCGATAGATTCAACAATTTCGGGTGTGCTTCACAAGCGGGAGCACCACTTTTTCACTTTGGGGGAAGAACTACGGCTGGCATCGGGGATTCCCCCATAGCGTCGGAGTCAACACTCGATGGGGAACGGACGGTTCCTGCTGGAACCAAATTCCGCTATACCGCCTTCTCGTTCATGTTCCACTGGATGGCGTGCTGCATGAGCTCGCGGGCGCTGCGCAAAGATAGTTTTTCCTTGATATGAGCCTGGTAGGATTCCACAGTTTTTACACTGAGGTGTAGCTCCTCGGCAATCTGCCGGGTTCCGTGGCCTTCTCCGATCAGGCGAAAGACCTCGAGCTCGCGGTCGCTGAGGTCGGCGATGGAGGAGTTTCGCAGCGTGCCGGTGCCGGTGATGTAGTGCTTCAGCATCTTGTTGGCGAGGCGGTCGCTCAGGTAAATCTCGCCGCTGAGAATGCGGCGGACCGCCACCAGAACCTTTTCTGTCGCTTCCTGCTTCATGATGTAGCCGTTGGCGCCGGCGCGCAGGGCGCGCTCGGCATAGATCGACTCATCGTGCATGGAGAGAATAAGCACCGGCAGAGTGGGATGCGTGGTACGGATATTTTTCAGCAGGTCGAGGCCGTCGGGGCCGTTCAGCGAGATGTCGACAATCAGTACGTCGGGCCGCGCCGAAGCCAGCACATGCAATGCGCCCATCGCCTCTTCCGCCTCGCCGCAAACCACCAGATCGGGTTCGCGGTTGATCAGCAGCGCCAACCCCTGGCGCACGATGGGATGATCGTCGACCACCAGGATTCTCTTCTTGGTGACGGGCTGGCTTTGCGATTTACCCGGCGCGCTCATCTTCAATCCATTCCCTTCTCGGCGACCGGAAACAGGCAGGTAACCACTGTTCCGCCGGTTTTGATGCGCTGAACTTCAAGCGAACCACCAATCATGCGGGCGCGGTAGTTCATCAGGTGAAGCCCCATGCCGCGATTAGTCGGAGCGATCGACCCGATTCCGTAGCCGTCATCTTGGATGGTAAGCGCTCCCTGATGGTGATCGGCGGCCAGGCGAATCACAATCTGCCGCGCGTGGCCATGTTTGATGGCGTTGTTCACCGCTTCCCGGGCCACGTAATAAAGATGCGTGGCCACAGCGTCGTCGTGGATCAGTACCGGAGTAAGACACTGGAAGCGGCAGTTGACCGCGAACAGATCTTCCACTTCGCCCGCCCATTGTTGCAAAGCCGACATGAGGCCCTGCGCGTCAGACACCACCGGCAACAATCCGCGCGCCAGTTCCCGCGTCTTGTGGATGGCTTCATTCACCAGGCTGACGATCTTGGTGGCGTCGCCCGCCTCCGGCAGGCTTTTCTCCATGAGCTTCTGTTCCTGCACCTTGCTCATGAAGGCGATACCGGTCAGATGCTGACCCAGGCCATCGTGCAGATCCTGCCCGATGCGGCGCTGCTCGCGGGCGCTGATCTCCAGAATGGTTTTCTCCAGGTGCTTGCGCTCGGTGATATCGCGAATTGCGCTGGAAACCAGAACGCCCTCCTCCGTCTCCAGCGGGCTGAGACTGATCTCCACGGGGAATTCGCGGCCGTCCTTGTGCAGTCCGTAGAGCTCGTTGCCGGTTCCCATGGGGCGGACGCGCGGCTCGGCGAAAAACCGCTGGCGATAGTCGGGATGTTTGTGCCGCAGACGAGGTGGCACCAGCAGCTCCAGTTGCTGTCCCAGTAGCTCTTCGCGCCGGTACCCGAACAGCTTTTCCACCTGGGCGTTGACCAGGACGATCCCGCCTTTTCGATTGACGACCACGACCGCATCGGGAGCCGCCTCCAGCAGACCACGGAACTTGGCTTCCGCGCGTTTGCGCTCGGTGATATCAATTCCTGAGGTAATAATGTAGGAGCCTGCGTCGCTGATTCCCGGAAGTACGGTGGTAGACCAGGCGATCATCCGCTGCGTGCCGTCACGGCTCACCCAACAGCTCTCGTACTCGTGGGGAAGCAGGTGCGCGCGGGTTTCGACGAACGATGCCTTGAAGCGCTCAACATCTTCCGGAACCAGGAACAGGTCCCAGATAAATTTCCCCTGCACTTCCGCAAAATTGTATCCCGTCAGTTGTTCACAAGCGCGGTTGAAGCGAATGATGCGGCCCTCCCAGTCCAGCACGACGACCAGGGCGCCGACGGTATCGAGAATGGCGGAGACAACGTTGCGCTCCTCCTGCAGCGCTTCTTCGGTTCGCTTCAGATCGGTGATGTCGAAGCCCACACCGTGAATGAACCAGGGCTCGCCATTCTCCTTGCGGATCATCTTGGCTTCGCAATGAAACCAGATGACGCGGCCATCGCGTGATACCACGCGATAGGCGGACCGCAACGGGTTGCCGGTGAGAAACATCTCAGCCGCTTCCGTGCTCCAGCGTTGTTTATCGTCGGGGTGGATGTGGCTGTACCAGCGGACTGGATCCTCCAGCCATTCCTCCTGAGAAAAACCCAACGCGGCCTCAATTTGAGGACTCACGTAAGCTTCGCCGATGCCGCGATCCAGATAGGCCATGAAAACCACGGCGGGAATCTGCTCCACTAGAGCGCGGTATCTGGCTTCGAGATTGGGAAGCTGAGCGTCGGCGGACGAAGCATCGTCCGGACTCTCCGGCGGATACACCACGCGTCTGGCGCCGGTGGGATTGTACTGTTGGAAAACTCCAGCCAGGCTCTGGAGAATCTCTTCCGCCTGCGCCGCATCCAGCTCTGGCTCGACAACCGCGGGACCGGATCCTGGGCGGATGCTCTTGTCCGCCGCTTTTGACTTGGTTTCGGACATTACTGGACTCGTTCCTGCAAATTCCGCGGCCTCAAGGTCTCACCCTCACCAACTTCAATAGCGGATGACAAGAATGTCCGCCCCACACTACTTTGTCCGCTTTCGCCAAGTGGGCTCTTTGTTCAGCGACGACTGCGTAAAGCGCCGCAAGGCGTGAATCGCCCGTCCATAAGTTTGTACCGCCGCCGAAGACAGAAGGGAACCTGGGGGCTGGTTCATGAAAGGCATGAACTTGTCGGGGAAACCGGGCATGGTGCATCCGATGCAAATGCCTCCGACATTCGGACACCCGCCGATCCCACCCATCCAACCACGTTTCCCGACGTTGCATTGCACCACTGGTCCCCAACATCCCAGCTTCACAATGCAAAGCGGAGATCCGTATTCTTCGGCAAATTGCGCCTGTTCATAGAAGCCTCCCCGGTCACAACCTTCGTGCACCGTATTTCCAAATAACCAGGTAGGCCGCAAGGCTTCATCCAACGGAATCATGGGTGCTCGGCCTGCCGCCATGTAAAGCAAATACAGGAGCGTTTCCATGAAATTATCCGGCTGCACCGGACACCCGGGTACGCATACGATGGGAATCTGCGCCTTCGACTTCCATTGCCAGCCCAGGTAGTCCGCGAGGCCCATACATCCGGTGGGATTGCCTTCCATGGCGTGGATGCCGCCGTAAGTGGCGCAGGTTCCGGCGGCCACCACCGCCCACGCCTGGGGAGCAAGCCGGTCGATCCATTCACAGGTAGTGATCGGCTGCCCGGTCTTCGCGTCTGTACCGAAGGAAGCCCAGTAACCATCTTCTTTATTGTGTTCGTTGGGGATGGATCCTTCGACCACCAAAATGAAATTCTCGATCTTGCCTTCGGCCGCGAGATGGAAAGGCTTCAAAAAGTCATCGCCATTCGCGAGCGCCAGGAATGGGTTATGCAGGTTTACTTTCGGAATCCAGGGCAGTGCGCCGAGCACAACTTCTTCGATGCTGGGCTGCGTGGCTGCGGTCATGGCGATTGTGTCGCCATCGCATCCCAAACCGGCGGTGATCCAAAGGACGTCGAGTTCTTTCACGGGACTCTGAGTCGCGCCCTGGATTTCAGCGTCCGCCATTTCGGCTTCTCCTTGGAGCACCAGAGTTCCGAACGTACCAACGCCACTGGCCTGGCATATTCTAGCCGATTCCGCCGAGGGCTATGCCTTAAAGAAATTGCTGAAAAAATTGGATGGGAACAGTCAATTTGCTTTGGTAATCGGCTCCCATGGGAACTCCGTCGGTTTTCTTAAGCCGCCAAGCTTCTCCCTGCGCCATAACTACATCCAAGCACAAGATTCAATGTGGAGGAGTTCGTGAAAAAGACGATCAATACAGTGACCAATGTAGTGGGTGTAACCGCCTTGCTGCTGGCTGGGTATGCGTTTCTCAAGTCCCTGCCGGACTTGCGGCGTTACATCCGCATCAGCACCATGTGAGGGAGACAGGAGCGCGACCTTGGCTCCAATCGAACCTGTATCCCTGTCTGCGGTACACGATTAGAATCTGCTGCTTCAAGTTTCCTTGCGATGGAACGGTGAAATTATAATAGGTCTGCGAGAAGCCGCTATTGCGAACCGAGGAGATGATGGAGCATAACCTGCAGCACACAATCGCACTGCTTTCCCGCACGCCTGCTACGCTCGACGTGCTTTTGCGGGATTTGCCGGAAACCTGGACATCGCAAAATGAAGGAGAAAAGACCTGGAGCGCGTTCGATGTGGTCGGCCATCTGATTCACGGTGAGCGTACGGACTGGATGCCGAGGGCGAGGATGATTCTGCAGTTTGGCGACACCCAGGCATTTGTGCCCTACGACCGTTGGGCGCAGGAACGAGAGAGCCGAGGGAAGATGCTCGGACAGTTGCTGGATGAATTCGCGGGTTTGCGGTCGGAGAACCTGGCCGAATTGCGCGCCCTGAATCTTCGGCAAGAAGATCTCGACCGGCGTGGACGACACCCTGAGCTCGGTGTCGTAACTCTGTCAGAATTGCTGGCCACCTGGGCAGCGCACGATTTGACTCACCTGCACCAAATCTCGCGGGTTATGGCGCACCAGTACCGCAATGTCGTTGGGCCCTGGGGCGCATATCTCGGGGTGATGCAGTGCACTGGACACAGCAGTTGAAGAACACGTCTCCGTCCAGTGAATGCGCCAATCCATCAACCTTCGAGCGGTGCTAATGCCTCGCTCGTTGCAGGCGGGGTGAAGCGGCTGGTTCTTCTTTTATCGGTGTGATTTGCAGCAACGCGCGATTGCCCACGTGGACAAAGCTTAACTCGCGGGCTGCCAGCAGCGCGTTGATCGCCTCCCGTATTCGCGAGCGCGGCACGAAGTTGCCGAAAAATGCCTCAACCTCCGGTTGATCGGCGGCGATCACGCAATCCAGGTATTTCGTGATGAGTGCCGACAGCGATTCTGCCACCGACAGGCCAATGCCTTCCCGCACCGCATCCGGCGCCCAACGAAAGAGAACGTCCCAGGAGGCGCCTTCGCTCAGCTTGTAATCCACGCGGGTAATTCGCAATTTGGACCAGAGCTCGCCCAGGGCATGGTCGAGCACCACCAGCGAAACGCTGCCACCAAGCTTCTCTTGCAGCTTCTGTTTGGAGATGGGTCCGTCGCGGCGAATGATATCGTACGCATCGCGCGCCAGTTGCGAATATTCCGACCGCGGTCCGGGTTTGGGCGCCTGCCGGGGATTGCGGTCTCCGACCAGCGCATAGAAATAGGGGAAGATCGAGGCTGCCACCAGAAACGCGTTGTTTTCATCGAACGGGTTGGCTTCGTAGGCGGCGCGCTCACGCAGCAAGCGGACCATGAGGTCGGTCGCCTCTTGGGCGCGAGGATCCGCGAAGGCGTGTTGCCAGGTCGGCAGGCGCTCTGCCGACCCACTCCAGGCGCCAATAAATGTGGGAGCCAGCACCGCTGGCTTCAGCGGATACATCAGGCAGAAGCCGACCGACTCAATGAACTCCCGCGCGTCCTCCAGGGTGTGCACCGCCCGCCCATCGAGATGCCACTTTTCACCACGGAGATGGTCAAGGTCAAACATCGTGCTCAGCGTCTTTGTGAGTTGCCGCCCAGAGCGAGGCGAAGGAACGATGCATTGGGCTGAATGCACAGTTCATCCGCGGCCCGAGGGCCGGCTCATTCAGATTCTCTTGAATGCTCTCTGAATGTCCTTCAAAGAGTATCGCAGAAGTACGGGCCGTCCGTGGGGACAGGACATGGGAAATTCGGTTTGCGCCAGCTCCGCCAGAAGCCACGCCATTTTGTTTTGCTCGAGCGGCATATTGACTTTGATGGCTGCGTGACAGGCAATGGAAGCGGCAATCCGGGTGCGGACTCTCTCCAGGTTGATCGCCTGGTCCTCTCGCGAAAGCTGATCGAGCAACTCATGAAGCATATCCTCGACTTGCGCCGCTTCGATACCGGCGGGAGCCACCTTCACCGCGATGCTCCGCGTCCCAAACACTTCCACCTCAAAGCCGTTCTGATTGAGCTCTTCCGAAATTTCGCTAAACAGCGCCTGCTGGGCAGGCGTGAGTTCGAGCACCAGCGGCAGCAGGAGCCGCTGGCTTTCCACCCGGCGCGCTGCCCTTTGCTTCAGAACTTTTTCGAACAGGACGCGCTCATGCGCCACGTGCTGGTCGATGATCCATAGGCCTTCGTGGTTCACCGCCAGAATGAACGATTCGCGAATCTGGCCCAGTGGCTTGAGGGAAGCGATCGCGGGGACGAAATCCGTGGAAAGTTCCGGTTCGTCAGGGATGGGCGCGGTGCAGCCGTCATCCTTGATGATTTCGGGAATTACTTCGGGAATGGTTTGCGGCGCCCGCGCGACGGATAAAGCCGCATTGCCCTCCACGCTGAACCCGCCACTGAAATGAAATCGCTCGGTCAGGGGAGGAGGAATGGGAGCCTGCAGAGCAAAGCCCGCCGCAGCATAGGGTGCTCCGAACGAAGCAGGCGCATCCACCGGCCGGGCTCCGGGAGTGAGTGAAGGGCTTGCCGTTGGCCGCGCGCCAATCTCGGTGACGAATTGAGGGATGGGCCGCGCCTTCATCAGCGCTGCGCGCACCGAATCCCGCACGAAATCATGCATCACCGTCTGTTGGCGAAAGCGGACCTCAGTCTTCGACGGGTGTACGTTTACGTCCACTTCCTCACCGGGCAGTTCGAGGAAGAGCAACACCACTGGATAGACCGTCGGCGGAATCACATTGCGATAGGCTTCCGTCAAGGCGTGCTGAATGAGGCGGTCGCGGATGAGGCGGCCGTTGACGAAGACATAAATCGAGTTGCGATTCAGTTTCTGGATTTCTGGTTTGGAAACGAAACCGTGCGCCCGAAGCTCCCCCGGCGTAGAAGGCTCACCTCCATCGTCTCCTTCTACTCGCCGCCAGGGCGGTGGCTGCGGCAAGCCGATGCGCTCCAGGGGCAGAACTGCAGCCACGGGAATGAGCTGATCGAGAGTTTCCCGGCCAAACACCTGATACACGCGCTCGCTGTGCCCAGCCACGGGCGGCGCTACCAACACGGCATTGGTGGCGGAGTGCAGCTCGAAGTGTTTCTCCGGATGGGCTAACGCGTAATGCGTGACCAGAGACGCAATGTGGGAGAGCTCAGTTGATTCAGACCTCAGGAATTTCTTGCGCGCCGGAGTGTTGAAAAACAGGTCGCGCACAGTGACGCAAGTCCCGGCAGGAATGCCGGCTTCCTCTACTTTGAAGATCTTGCCGCCGTTGATTTCGACGACTGTGCCGGAAGGCTCATCCGCCGCCCGGCTCTCCAGACGCAACCGGCTGACGGAAGCAAGGGAGGGCAGAGCCTCACCCCGGAAACCGAGGGTAGCGATGTTCAGCAGGTCGGCGGCGTTCTTGATCTTCGAGGTGGCATGGCGTTCGAAGGCCAGCAAGGCATCGTCACGCACCATACCGCAGCCATCATCTGTAATCTGAATGAGCTTCTTGCCGCCTGCTTCCACCTGAATCTTGATGCGAGTGGAGCCGGCATCGAGGGAATTTTCCAGCAGTTCCTTGACCACCGACGCCGGCCGCTCCACCACCTCACCAGCGGCAATCTGGTTGGCAACGGCTTCGGAAAGAACGTGGATGCGGCCCATGCGGGAGGTTGCTTCTCCGCTGCCCAGTTTCGCAGATGCCGCAGGAAAAGCAAAGGCGAAGGAGACCGCAACCACAGAGAACCCAAGGCAGGATTTCCTCTGTGGTCCGCTTATTTTCCGACGGCAAACAGCACAGCGTCGTTAATCGCGTACGCGGTGCCATCCGGCCCGATCACAGTGGGCGTATACGCTTCTCCAATGCCGCTGCTGAGCGTGATGCTCTGCCGAAACCGGTTCCCGCTAAGGCCCCAACGGTAGAGTTTCCCATCCTCACTGTTGGCGATGATGGACTTGGTAATGGGATCAACCGCCGCGGTGTTGATGCACCATTCCCGCACCGCGTGAGGAAATTGGGGAAATTCAGGATCCGGGGTCACTCCCTTGATGGTCAAGACTTCCTTCATCACCTGCACGGAATGAATAATCGGATCAGCTTCCGTGGCGTTGGGATCGAGAACCGCGATCTTGTTCACCCCATTGCCGCTGCCGAGGTTGGCGTAGTTGTTGTACTTGGTCATCACCAGGTAGGAGGAAGTACCTTGGTAGAAACTGACCAGGGATGCTGGAACGATGGAGGCGGTATCATCCCAGCCAAAACTCCCCGGAATCTTCGTTTGCGTAAGAGTGCTGTCGAAGTGTAACAGCCACCCACGGTCGTTATGATCCGGGAAAGGGGTCTCCAGCACCCCAAAATACACATCGCCGTCAGGACCCACGGTTGGGCTGGCGCTGCTTTCGTCGATGATCCATGCATCCTCTCCCGAAGACGGATCTTGGAGTCGGACGCTGCCGAGCGGCTGCAAGGTCTGGCTGTTGAGAGAAACCAGATAACCGTATCCCGCGACGGGATTGTTCATGCCCACGTAAACCGCGCCCTCATCCAGGGACAATGCCGGCGCCGAGCACATGTTGACTTGCGAAACCTGCGAATCCGCCGTGGCCGTGGCAGCAGGAATCGACGATCCTGCTCCTTCCGCGCTGATTCGGGCCAGACCGCCTTGCAACCCGATCGGGGTTGAACCCAGCACGATAAAACCGAAATAGATGTTGCCCTCCGAATCCGCGGTGAGGGGAGTGTTGATCTTCACGTTGGTGTTATACGCGTTGGGATTCGCTTCGTAGTTTGCCCGCCCATAAAAAATTCGTCTCTCCACTTTCCCGGCGGGCAAGTCGGGGTCTTCGCGAATCAGCACGGCGCCCCCTTCATCGGGAATATAGAGGCGGTTGTGGATCAGCACTGGAGAAAAGCTGGGCAGAAACCCGGCGGAGGGCGCACGATAATTGGTCGTTTCGGTCCATAACAGGGAGCCATCGGTCCCGCTGCGCGCTTCCACGCGGAAGCTGTTGGCTCCGGTCTTCACCGGAACGATCACCGTATTCGCAGCCGTGATGAGCGGTGAACCGTAATGAATGAGAATCTCTCCGTCCGGCGGATCCAGATCAACTGGTGTGCTCCAGTGAATATGGTCGAGTGGCTGAGCTGCCACCGCCGATATTCCCGTGTGTTGCGGGTCGTGGGCGTAACTCAACCAGCTGTGGGGAGCAGCCTGCGCCGTTGCGAACCTACAGACCAGTATCAGACCCGCCACCACACCGGTGACAAAGGTCAACCGGAGGTTCTTGCTTTTGTCTTCCATAGCTCTCTCTCAGGCCCCAAGACTTCACCCGTAAGTAGCCCGAGATCATCGGGAATGAGAACTTTTTTAGCAGAGGCTCGGGAGAATTTTGTCACCAGTGAGTAAAAATTTGGTCTTCCCGAAGCCGCCCCCACCGTGGCTTTCGCGATCACTCCAGCTCGAAAGCCAGCCACTGCAGGCCGCTGTCGCGTTCCACCTGGAGCACGACCGAAGCATTCGGTTTCTTAGCGTTGAGCATCGACCGCAGCGAATCGACCGAATCGACCGGAACGCCATTTACGCTGTGAATCACGTCGCCAGTCTTCAATCCGGTTTCCGGCCCCAGCAGGTCGGCTGCCCGGGCCACCACCAATACACCGGAGGGAGTGCGCAGGCCGCCGAGCGCCGACCGCAGCTGGTCGTTCAAATCGATGGCCAGAACACCGAGGCGTTGCACCAGGCTGGTATCGGGATCCACCGCGTCCGTCAATTTATCCATCGGGTTGCGGTGTTCGACAACCGGAACATCGATGGTCATCTTTTCCTTGCCTCGAAGAATGACCAGTCTCATGACCTGATCCAGGGGATGCAGATACATGGCCGCCGTCAGCGCCGGAAGGGTGTCCGTCCGGCGGCCATCGGCGCTGAGGACGATGTCGCCGATCTTCAACCCAGCCGCGGCGGCCGGGCCGTCCGGAGCCACATCAGAGATGATGACTCCGTAGGATTGCGGAAGGCCGAGGCCCTCAGCCAGATTGGGAGTGATGTTCTGAGCCGCAGCCTGAATCTCCACGCGATGCACATGTCCGTACTTGCGCAGGCTACGATAGACAAACTCCACCACTCGTGCCGGAATCGCGAAACCCAGGCCTTCGCTGCCGCCCCCCTCAGACAGAATCATGGTGTTGATGCCAAGCACATAACCGTCGATATCCACCAGCGGGCCGCCGCTGTTTCCGGGATTGATGGGCGCGTCGGTCTGGATGTATACCAGGGGCTTTTCGGGGTCCGCTTGACGCCCGACGGAGCTTACCACTCCCATGGTGACAGTGTTTTCCAGCCCCTCCGGGCTGCCAACGGCGAAGACCAGTTGGCCTTGATGCACCCGGCGGGCGTTGCCCAGGGCAAGCGTAGGAAGCCCGGTTTGATCGATTTTGAGCAGCGCCAGATCTGACTCGGGATGAACTCCAATAATCTTGGCATCGAGAATGTGCTCTTTCCCCACCGGCGAAACGCTTGGCCGATCCAGCGATGGCATCGGTAAAACTACACGCACCCGCTGCGCCCCCCTCACCACGTGAGCGTTGGTCATGATGTAACCGTCGGAATCGACAATCACACCCGAACCGATAGCGTGCTGGCGGGCGATCAGCGCAGTCTCGCTGCGGCTGCTCTCGTCGAGCGCGCCAAAGCCGGTCACCTGGATCTGCACCACTGCGGGCGCGACCTTGGCTGCCAGACCCTCCAGCGCTGCATTCAACTGCTGCAGAACCGGGGGAGTTGGCGAAGGCTGGTCAGCAGCCGCGGAGGGTTGGGGCGCGACTTTCTGGGATGTGCCGGTGTCCGGCCTGGCGACCGAAGCTTCCGGCTTCTGCTGGGCGACGGCAGATAGACTCGCCATCGCCAACATTGAGACAACGTGAACACAGAACCACGCTCTGGATCGGGCAGTGATGACGCGCATGAGAGCGACTCCCGGCGATGAACCGCGCAGCCAGTTTAGATGAATTTGGGCGGCTGCAGGAAACAAGCGAGTTTGTCCGGCGGAAGACCGTGTCGTGCTGCCCCCTTACCAATGGCTATTTCGAGGGACTTATAGCTCCGGCGCACTGCAACTCGATGTTCACGGTATCCCCCACCTTGAGGAAGAAGTTACTCGGATTCTTCATGCCCCAGGCAACGTACGGGAGCTGGAATTGCGCCGTTGCCGTCCACTTGTCCGCGGTGAGGCTGATTTGGGCAGGAACCGTCATTTCGTGGTCCGTGCCATGTATGGCGAATAAACCATGCACTTGCAGGTTTGATTGGCCTTGCGGCGCCAGTTTTCCCTCGGCGCGATCCGGACGGAAAGTAACCTCGGGATACTGGGCGCTTTGCAGCACATCTTTGTGCATTTTGTGATCGCGGGACGAGTTTCCGGTTTGCCCGCTGGTGGCGTCGAAGACAATCTCACCGCTGGCCTTGCCGGAGGCCGGATCAAAATGGATTTCTCCTCGCTTCAGATTGAACGTCCCATGCACTGTGTGCGCAGTCGCGGAAAGGGTAAAGGCCGCCCTGGACTGGGCGGGATCGAGGTGGAGCGTAAATTCCTGCGCGGAAGCCCTTGGCATGGTGCCGACCACAAAAAGAGCAGCGGCGATGCTTGCCATCGACCACCGCTTCGAGTTGATCATTTGCCGTCACCTCGCGGGCCGTTACCGAACAGGATGGCGAAAGACTGATAAATCGGCCTTCAGGCTTTAAAAGGGCGCGGCTTCCAGCCACTCCGTCATCTTGGGTCGCCTGCCAGACCATATCGTACCCGTCCGCGCAGAGTGTTGGGTGGGGGTCAAATGTTTGTCAAAGCCCCCGCTCCCCGGACTCAAGCGGGCAGGGGGAACCTAGTTCCTACCCTTATCGAACCAGTAATCAGGCTTTTACGGGGGGTAGCATCCATGATATAAGGGCCAAATAGCAGGACCCTGGAGTCCATCCGGAGATGCCGCATGGAGCTGGCTTTTGCAGCGAAAAACGGCCAGGAGCGAGGAGGGCTTGTGTCATCCGAAGCACGGACCGGAAAACGCTTCCCACTGGAATTGCCCATCAAGATTCATCGGGCGGAAGAGGGCAGCCAACATAGCGGAGTCACGGGAAATCTGAGCGCCGCCGGGGTTTACATCCGCGCGGATGCTTCCCTGGAAGTCGGCTCCAACGTCGAGTTCGAGATCGCTCTGCCGCCCGAGGTCACCGGGGCGAAGGAGAATGTGATCGTGCAGTGTCGCGGACGGGTAGTGCGCACCGACGAACCCGGCACTCCCGAAGAGGCGCGAGGGGTGGCCTGCGTGATCGACTCTTACGACTTCGTTCGCCATGATTGAGCAACGCCGCGCTGTTCCAGCGTTCCCAGAGCACGCAACGCAGCTGGCCAAGGCCGGCCGCCAACAGGATTCGAGGAAGCCATGCTGAAACTCATTCTGGCCGATAATCAAGCAATCTTTCGCGCGGGCATCGCCAAAGTGCTGGCAGTGGAAGACGAAATGCGTATCGTCGCCCAGGCCCAGACCGCCGAGCAGATGTTTATGGCGCTGGATAAGTTCCGGGCTGCGGTACTGGTGGTCGCCGGCGGGTTCCACACCGACTTCAACGGTGTGCTGCAAAACGCCAACAAAGCCAAAACGCGTGTAGTCGTGCTTGCGGACACCGGAGAAAGCGCGCAGCGCTACATGGGCGCCGGCGCCCACGGCGTGGTCTATCGCAACGTGACCAGCGCGGCCCTGGTGGATTGCGTCCGCAAAGTCGCCCGCGGTGAAACCTGGGTGCAGGATATCGCCGTGCCCAGCGAGCTCACCGAAAACGATATGGTTGGCCTGCGGGTGCGCGATCGCTTAACCGCCAAAGAGCTGCGTATCGTCGCTTTAATCGTGCAAGGATACAAGAACAAAGAAATCGCCTCGCAACTCGGCACCACCGAGCAGGTGATCAAGAATTATCTGCGCAACGTGTACGACAAGATCGGCGTCTCTGACCGGCTGGAGCTGGCGCTGTTCACCATCCATCACCGCATCCTGAATGAAGCCGCGGCAGCCACTGCTGCCACTACGCCGCAGGTGCCGGGACAAGCTGTGCCGTCGTAATCGACGGACGTTTTGCGATTCCGAGCCACCTTATTTACTTGTCGTTCCGAGCGCAGCGAGGAATCTGCTTTTCCCGGGCGTCGGCAAACAGCAGAGTCCTCGTCGCTACGCTCCCTCGGAATGACAATGAAAATCATGGCGCTTCAAAGTCCAGCGCGTACACTTCCTGCGAGCTGATGTCGCGCAGCAGCAGCGGAGCACCGTCGGGAGTGACGCCGCTCCAGGGTAGCCATCCAAACACTACGCGTCGAAATCCCTTCAGATCGGCCAGGCGTTCCAGTTTGCGGTCGGCAACCCGCAACCGGTAAAAGGCCGGGTTCTCGCTCAGTCCGCTATCGAAGTAGATGTACTTGCCATCCGGCGACCAGGTGGTTGAGCCGGCGTTCATGTGTACCAGCTCCGACCACTGATTGCTGGAGAAATCGAACAACCAGAGGCTCTGGCCGTCGATGGAGGCGCCGGTAATATAACGCCCGTCGGGAGAAGCCAACGGAGCGTACAAGTTCTTCGAATCGGGGATCGGGCTGACCTGCTGCGAGTTGATATTCAGGACCTTGACCACACCCGCCGCGGAAACAGTGGAATCCGTGAAGGCGACGGAATCCGCCGATATCCAGCTGGGAGAAACCGCGCCGCCCCCGACTGAAAGCGATCGTGGCGCGCCGCCATCTGCGGAAATAAGAAACAGTCCGAGTGGATGCTCCGGATCGCCGCCGCAAAACACGATCTGCTTCCCGTCAGGTGACCATCGCGGCAAATCGGCGAAGACGGGCACCGTAGAGGTCAGCTGCAACTTCTGGCTTCCATCCACGCGGCTGCGCCACAGGATTCCGTCAGGATAAGTCACGTAGGCCAGCCACTGTCCGTCGTGGGAGAAACTGAGATCGCTGACCGAGGCGCCACCAAGATAAGGGAGGAATTGCCCGGATTTGGCGTCGTAACGGGTCAGCTCAGCGCGGGGCTGTTCGCCGACAACATAGATTCGCTTTCCGTCCGTGCTGGGCTGTGGAGCGTTAAAGCTCATAGGGCCGGAGGTCAGTCTTACCGGGCGATGATCTACTTTGTGAAACAGATCACCCTTTTCGCGCACTGCCCACAAATCCATGCGATTCTGAGAGAAGATCTGAAAGAGAAAGTACTTTCCGTCTGGCGTCCAGATCCCCTTTTGGTGAAGCTTCCCAGTCAAACCAGGGAACACACGATGCGGGTTGCCGCCCGTCGACGGGACTTCCCAGATCGAGTTAGTGCCTGCGGTTTCGCTCACCGTGAAGCGTAAGGTTTGACCATCGGGGGACCAGCGAAACCAGTAGGAGAAGTCGGGCAGGCTCGTGAAATGATGCGTGCCCCCGGGCGAGACCTCGAGCAACTCGTTGTTGCGAGCGATCAAGAAGTCGCCATTGGGCAACCAGGTTCCGTCCCAGCCCAGAAGCTCGGTTACCCGCCGGGGCGAGCCGCCAAGCACCGGTAGAGCCCAAATCTGTTGCTCCACTTCCGCGCCTGTGAAGCTGGCGACCAGGAGTTCCGACTTGTCGGCGGAAAGGCTCAGCGGCTCGACGTTTCCCAGCGGCGTGGCCATCTGCACCGTTTCTCCCCCGGAGGCCGACACTTCGGCAATGACAAAATGCCCATCAACGTTCTCTTGGATGAAGAGGCGCGGGCCGTCGGTCAGAACAGTATCCGTGGCCTCCCCGAGGAAGTCTTTTTGTTGCCCGTCGTGCGTGATCTGGGTGTATCCGGCGATCCGCGGCGGCGGCAGAGTCGGGCGGAGCAGATAGCCGACGATCGCAAGGACGGCGACTGCGGCTGCCCCCATCGCGTATATCTTGCCGAGAGAGCGCGGCTTTGACGCGGAATCGGAGATTGGTCGCGCGGTTGGCATCGCAACCGCACTGAAGCCGGAAGCCGAACTGACGCGTCCCGAGTCGATCTCGCGGCGCAGACGTTTTAGATCAGCCACCATTTCGGAAGCGCTCTGGTAACGCAGCTTGCGGTCTTTCTCGAGCGCCTTGCCGACGATGCGCTCCAGCTCCGGCGGCACGTCCGGATTCAGCCGCACCGGAGAAACCGGAGCCTTGTGCAGAATGGCGTCAAACACCATCGCGGAAGTGTTCCCTGAGAAAGCTGCACGCGCCGTGGCCATCTCATAAAGCACCGCGCCGAAAGAAAAGAGATCGGTGCGCGCATCCAGATCCTCACCGGCCGCCTGCTCGGGGGACATGTAGGCAACCGTGCCCACAGCTGCGCCCGGACTGGTCAGCGCCGCCTCGGTCATCACGGTTGGAGCCTGTGGTTCCGCGTGCTGCGGAGCCAGTTTCGCCAGCCCGAAGTCAAGAATCTTGGCGTGGCCGAGCTTGGTCACAAAAACGTTGGCCGGCTTGATGTCGCGGTGAATAATGCCCTTGGCATGTGCCGCATCAAGCGCTCCGGCGATGTCAACTGCCAGTTCGAGCAACTGATCGAGGGGAAGAGGCCGGCCCAGGATGCGCTCGCGCAGGGTCATCCCTTCGAGCAACTCCATCACGATGAAGTACTGGCCGTCCTGCTGTCCGATCTCGTGGATGGTGCAGATATTCGGGTGATTGAGCGCCGAGGCAGCCCGCGCCTCGCGCTGAAAGCGCTCCAGCGCAGCCGCATCCGAGCTGAGTTCCGGCGGCAGAAACTTCAGCGCAACGTGACGGCCCAGGGTCTCATCCTGCGCCTCATAGACCACACCCATGCCTCCGCCGCCAAGTTTTTGCAGTACGCGGTAGTGGGAAACCGTTTGACCAAGCATGGGCTAAGTGGCACCCGGAAATTTAGAGCCCAATGTTAGGCGGTGAGGGCAGGCGAGTCAACGAGCGGGATTTGAGCGGTTGCGACGGCCTCAGCCGAAGGTTACCAAAGTCGCTGCACCCGCGAAGCTCTTGCCTCCTCACCATCTGCACCTGGAGCCTCTGCCCGTCTCTCGCTAGACTTTACCGGACCGACCAACATGGGCACGGGACTGGTTGCGCGCCTCCCGAAACCCTCCCCTTCTTGAGCCAGAATTGCGCCTCTGTGCCCAGCGAGGAGCCGCTATGCCCGTGAGGTTGATCAACTCTTTCCACAGTTGGCTGATCACTTTTGTCAGCTACATTCCGGTCTTGGCAACCGTCGTGACCAGTTTCTTCAGCGTGGTTCTGGCGCGCGCTACGCTACGTTACGTGGAGGCGACCGATAAAAGCCTGAGCCTGGCGCGGGAAGAGTTTGAGCGCGAATGGTCGCCCGATTTGCACGTCAAACTGGAGCGTGTGTCGGCCACCGAAGCCCGGGTGGTCGTCACCAATCTGGCCAAGAGTTCCGTCCTCATGCAGCTATTGCAGTTACGCAAAATCTCCCACGCTGTTCCCTTCACGCGCCATCGCCTGAATGACCCCCTGGTGGGAGGCATGACCTGGACCCAGGAAATGGGCCGGCAAATCCTGGCCTGCACCGGGAAGGACTTCGAAGGCCCGATCGCCGCCTCGCTGACTTTTTATTCTTCGGGGAGGATGTTTCGTACCGATTGGTTCCGCTCGCACATCCAGGTGTGCGGCGGCCGCATCGTGAGCCTTGAACCCAGCACCATGCCCACCCGCCGGGTGCGCGTGATCGAACGCAAAGGCCCGGAACGGCGGCGCGACTTTGTGCAGGACGTGACGGCCGACGCAGCCGACAAAAAGCCGGACGAAAAATCTTTTGTGGCAGAAGCGTGAAGCGGGTGCCCCACCCAAACCGGTTTTGCTTGGGTGGGGGATTTTGACTGTCGCGGTGGGATAAGCGTTTCGGCTTCGACTTCACAAACAACCCCACTCCTCCGCAACTACACACAATCATTTAACAATCTTGAGACAACCGGGCTGCATCCCGACTCAACCTGCGCGAGTCCAACATTCCATACGGCGGGAAAACAGATTTCGTAGAAGCGTCGCTGTTTGGAGAAGAGTTATGTGGATGAGGTCATGCGCTATCTGTAAAGCCCTAATGAGAAAGGTGAGGCTGAGCGATTCCGTGCGCTGCCGCTGCGGGTGGGAGTGGCAGGGTCATGCGAATTGATGACGAGCTGAAATCCTACCGACAGCGAATGGGAATTTTGGAAGAGAAGGCAGGAATGGCTGTGGCAAAAGTAATCGAGTTCTACATACCGAGCAACTTTCGGAAAAGTGTGAAATGGGTTTCCCCGGAACTACGCGGGAAGATTATCGAGTTTCCTGCACCGATCAAGAAGTCGGCGTAGGAAACGCTCGTCGAGTGGCCGCCGCCCGCTCCAGGCGAAAAACAGTTGATTTTCGCCCTGACCCTGTGACAGTCTCTGGTCCCGAGATGGACGGTACCTCCAACGACGCCCGCAAGAAAAGATACTTCCTTTGGGGAACGGCTCTCACTTGGATTCTATCCATTCCGGTCGTGCTTGGGATTTTCAGTGCCTTCAGGGGAATACAGCAGGAGAAGGCTACTGGTCTCGCTGCAGTGGCGGGTGCCATATCCGAGATGTATGCGACACTCGGCCTGGTTCTAGGGTTCGTAATACCCGTGGGAGCAATTGTCCTGCTGGTCAAGTCGTTCTCCGGGGGACATCGGATGCGCACGCTATTTTCAGTGCTTTACATCTGTTGGAGCGCATTTAGCCTTGTTCTTGCCGGACTATTTGTGTGGGTGGTTTTCATCTACATGCCACATGCGGCTAATGGCACTCGATAAGAAAAACAGCAGGCCCGGAACGGTCTCGAGGGTGCCCCACCCATCGGAAAGTGTCGAGGCTGTGTCTGGTCCTTCTATCTGATCCTCTCCGCCACCGACTTTCCCTGCGTGAATAAGTACAGGTAATCCGGACCGCCCGACTTCGAATCCGTTCCTGACATATTGAATCCGCCAAACGGTTGCGCGCCCACCATGGCGCCGGTGCATTTGCGGTTGATGTAGAGATTGCCTACGTGGAACTCCTGGATGGCGCGAGCGATTTTTTCTTTGGAATTGGTGAAGACGCCGCCGGTCAGTCCGAATTCGGTGTCGTTGGCGATTTCGAGCGCGTGGTCGTAATTCTTCGCCTTGATCACCGCCAGCACCGGCCCGAAAATTTCTTCCTGCTCCAGCTTCGACTTGGGCTTGATGTCGGCGATGACCGTCGGCTGAATGAAATATCCCTCGCCTTCGGCGCGGCCGCCGCCGGTAATGAGGCGTCCGTCTTTTTTTCCATGCTCAATGTATTCCAGGATCATCTTCATCGAGCCTTCGTTGATCACCGCGCCCATGTTGGGGTTTTCCGCGGGATCGCCGACGGTAATTTTTTCCACCCGATCTTTCAGCCGTTCCAGAAACTTGTCGTAAATACGCTCATCGACGATGGCGCGCGAGCAAGCCGAGCATTTCTGGCCCTGGAAGCCGAATGCTGCCTGGGCCACGCCTTCAACCGCAGCGTCGAGATCGGTATCGGCGTCGATAATCATCGCATCTTTGCCGCCCATTTCAAGAATTGTGCGCTTGATCCAGATCTGTCCCGGTACCGGCTGGGCGGCGCGCTGGTTGATGTCGAGCCCCACTTCGCGCGATCCGGTAAATGCGATGTAGCGCGTTTTGGGGTGGGCAACAATTGCGTTGCCAAATGTCGCGCCCGATCCCGGACAGAAGTTCACTACGCCATCCGGTACGCCGGCCTCGCCCAGCAACTCCACGAACTGGGCTGCGATGGTGGGCGAATCGCTCGACGGTTTCAATATGACAGTGTTGCCGGAAACGATGGAGGCCAGCGTCATACCGGCCATAATGGCGCAGGGGAAGTTCCACGGGGGAATCACCGCGCCCACACCGAGCGGAATGTACCTCAGCGAATCGTGTTCGCCGGGTAATTGGACGTCGGTCTTAACTTTAGAAAGTCGCAGCGCTTCGCGGCTGTAGTATTCGCAGAAATCGATGGTCTCGGCAATATCGCCGTCGGCCTCGGCCCAGTTTTTGCTGACTTCGAACACCAGCCACGCCATGAATTCAAACTTGCGCTCGCGCAGCAAATCGCCAACGCGAAACACCAGGTTGGCCCGTTCCTCAATCGAGGTTCGGCTCCAATGCGCGAACGCATTCAGCGCGGCCTGCATGGCGGGTTCGACGTGTTCCTTGCCGGCTTTCTGGTGAATGCCGACAATCTGCGAGGGTTTGGCCGGATTCAGCGATTTGATCTTGTCCTGCGTCTTGACCCGTTTGCCGCCGATGATCAGGTCGTACTCGCGGCCCAATTGGCCGCGAACTTTCTCGATGGCCGCGCGCATCTTGCGCGCGTTCTCTTCCTTGCTGAAATCGACCATGGGCTCGTTGACGAACGGGCCTTCGTGCAGACGGATTTGGGGCTGGACGGGAGCTTCGATGGTTGCCATTAGCGCACCTCAAGGAGAAATGGATGCTAATCGAGCAGGGCTAGAAACTAAATTGTAGCACTGAGGCAGCTATTCCACGCGTCATCCCGAGGCTCCGCGTTCTCTCCAGCGGGGCGAGGGATCTGGCGGGCAGCGGTAGTGCTGCTTCGTCCAGCTTCTTGTAGCGGCCCAAGAAAACGGGTGATGCGCGCGAGATCCCTCACCCGGCTGAAAAGTGCGCCGGGTTTCGGGATGACATGGGTAGAGCAGGCGTTGCCCAGCTGGAGCCGACGCGGGCGTCCGCCACTACGCGGGCTTTACGGCACCTTCACCGATTCCTGGCTCTCCGGGGTTTTGAAGCTCATCTTGGCGGTGCGCTCCAGTTTGTCCCAGGCGAAGCGCTGGCCCTCGATGGCGCGTTTCAGCGTCTTGATCAGGACCAGGGAGAAGAGTTGACGATAAGCAAACCGTTGCAGCCACACCTGGCTGAGCAGCCAGGTGTCTTCTTTCGCCTCAGGCTGGCGGCGCTCCAGCGCAAATGCGATGGCAGAAGTCACGAAGTCGATGAGCAGAAACGCCGCGAAGAACAACACCAGCCTCTGGAAATCCGCCGGATCGGTGGAGTCGGGATGGAAGTGTTTCTGCACGAAATACCAGATCACGCCTATGGCGAACATGAGATCGATGAAGGGAGAGACAATCGGCAAGAGGATTTGGAAGATCACAATATTCGGCAGCGCTACCCAGCCCAGGGCGCCTTTGCGGGCAAAAACCGCACGATGCTTCCACACCGACTGCAGAATCCCGAACGACCAGCGGAAGCGCTGCCGCATCAGTCCATTGGCGTTTACCGGCGCTTCCGTGTAGGCCAGAGCCAGGTCCTCATATTCCACCCGATAACCCCGCCGCAACAGGGCCATGGTGAGATCGGCGTCCTCGGCAACCGTGTCGGTATGGTAGCCGCCTTCTTCCAGGACAGCGGAGGTTCTCCAGGCGCCGATGGCCCCCGGCACCACGCTCACCGCGCCCAGCGTATTCAAAGCGCGGCGCTCGAAATTCTGGCTGGTGATATATTCCAACGCCTGCCAGCGTGTCCACAGGTTCACCCGATTGCCGACCTTGGCATTGCCCGCTACGGCGGCGACCTTCGGATTGACAAAGTGAGGCACCAGGCGCGCGATCGCGCCGGACGCGATCACCGTATCGGCATCGATACCGACAAATATCTCTTCGCCCCGCAGATGCTGCAGTCCAAAATTGAGCGCGTCGGCCTTACCGGAGTTGGGTTTGGTGAGAATCAGCACCCGGCCCGAAAGTTCTTCCTGCAGAAACGCGGAGCGCGCCACTTCCAGCGTGCGGTCGCGAGAACCGTCATCGATCACAATCACCCGCAGATCGGGATACGTTGAGGCCAGCGCTGCGCGCACGGTTCGTACGATGACCTTCTCTTCGTTGTAGGCAGGAATCAGGACTGCAACTTTGGGCTCATAAGCCGCAGTTGCGATCACCCCGGCGTGGCGCTCCCGCAGGCGGTCGAATAGCGCGAGGGCGCCGACAATCAGCAGGCGGCCGGTCATCAGCAGGTCACCCACGAAGAAAATCCACACGATGCCTTTACTGCTGAAATCCCATAGGGCGAAGCCAATCCGGTCAAGCAGAGCCGCCCACTGCTCATTAGCCGGAAGAGGCGGCATAACGTCGGCTCGACTCTTTCCCAGCAATTCGTAGAGAGGCACGATGGTCAGCCCTTTGGCCCGGGCGTCTTCAATGATTCGCGGCAGCGCCGCCACAGTATGACTGCGATCCCCTCCGCCGTCGTGCAGCAAAATGATGCTTCCGCAAAATCGATCGTTGGGCGCGCACGGAGGCAGGTGGCTGTTCACTCGTTCGGCAATCTCGTCGGCGCTGGGCCGCGGGTTCTCCCGCCAGTCGTTGGGATCGATCTTGTCCCCGACGCTGATATAACCCATGTCCTGCGCCCACTTCAGCGGGCGCACCTGATCGGTGGTATCCGGCTCCTGATCGATGGAATAGGGCGGGCGGAAGAGAATGGTGCGAATGCCCAGCCGGCTGGCAAACAACTGCTCGGTCAGGTTGATCTCGAGATCGTTAAAACGATGGGAGATGTTGCTGACATCGGGATGAGTGAAGGTGTGATTTCCAATCTCATGCCCTTCGCGGTAAACCCGCGTGGCCAGATCGCCAAACTTCTCCGCCTGCAGCCCAATCAGAAAAAAGGCCGCCGGCGCGTTTTCCTTTTTCAGGATATCCAGAATCTTGGGCGTCCAGGTGGGATCCGGCCCATCGTCAAAGGTAATCGCAACTTGGTTTGGATTGTAACCGTAGCGGGCGACCCGGTAAGGCTCGGGCAGGGGATCAAAGTTCTCGTCGGTGATCAAGCCCGTAGAAGCGTCTACATCGAGGGTGCGAGTGCCGTGTGCCGGTTCAGCCTCGATGCGAAAAATCTCCCCCGTCCCTTCCATATCGACATCGTCGCCCGGTGGCACGTCCTTCAGTTTTTCGACCGAATCGGGTTCACCCGGGGCGTCCCAAACCTTCCACAGAGAGCGGTCTTCCGAGCCCAGACGCCACAGGGCGAAAGTCTGAATCCCGAGCGTCTGCGCCGCACGCATTTCATTCAGCGCGGTCACCGCATCGAGGAACCAGATGTCGTGGCGCACATTGCCTTCGTCCATGTAGCTGACGTGCGGGTTCATGGCGTCGCCGTCGAAGTCAACATCCTCTTCGGAATCCCGAGCCGCCAGCCATGCGTCCTGGACCGATTGGTTCGTATCCTTCTCGCCGGGGGGAAGTTTCCCATTCTTTAATCTCTGCGGCCAGTCGTACCCGTAATTGCCAATCGCGCAAATAAATTTTTCGCGCGGGATCGCCTTCATCGCGGTCTGCAGACTGGCCACAAACCAATCCTGCGAGGCGACCGGGCCAGGCACGCCCCCGGGATAGTGCTCGTCATAATCCATGACAACCACGCCGTCGGCGGCCGCCGAAACCGCCTGATAGTCAAAGTCCAGATTATGCGGTTGCACGCTCACATAGAGCTTCAGGTTGCGGGAGTGCAAATCCGCGGAGAGCTCGTTGAGCAGGGCTGTATACCCCGGTTGCGCCTTCTTAGGGAAATCTTCAAAATCCACCATCAGGCCGTGATAGCTGTCGGTCGCCAGGAAAGCGTCGATCTGCTGGCGGAAGAGCGCGCGAGCATCGGGATCGTTAAGGAAATCGCTGATGTCGACCCAATTCGTGCCGTCGGAATTGTTGACCATGGGAAAAACCGCCATGTCGGTGTCTTCCGCTTTCAAAAACGGCATGACTTTGGAGTCGACCGGGTGCACCGTCGCGCCCTGAACCACGTCAAAGAACTTGCTGTTGTCTTCATCGATGGCCTGCAGACGGCCATCCGGAGTCAGGACGTGCAGCCATTCGGGATAGAGCAAATCTACCTGCCGCGCATACTCCCGGAGCGAAGAGAAACTGGCGGCGTCCCAGGATACGTAGAATGCCGCGCGCAACCCTTCCTCAGAATTGAAATGCAGGGGAATGCCGCGGCGCTTGAGAGATCCGCGGCGAACCGCCGCCAGTTTGCGCCGCTCACGCGCCTTTTCTTTTTCGTTTTCACGCAGCGCGTGGTAGGGTTTGATCTCCGTCTTCCAGATGGGCGTTGGCAGTTGCTCCCCATGCAGCGCGTTGTAAATAAATAAAATAATGAGCAGCATGAAGCAGATGGCGAGAGCGTCAAACAGGCGCCGCAATCGCTTCCAGCGCGCTTGCCGGGGATCGTAAAAGACTGGCTGCCCCATAGGTGACTTAGTCCCTACATCCTAAGCCGCAGGGTAGGCAGGGTCAAACCATCTCACGGCTCACGCAGGGACAGCCGCCACATTGTCATCCTGAGCGAAGTTGAAGAGGCAGTCCGGCGGAAAGCCGTCGCTCTGCAAGCATCACAGCCTGTGTAGCGCGGGTGCCCTCGCCCGCGATGGACTCTTGGAGGGATGAACTAACTAAAGCCGCCGCTTCCACTATCCGGGCCTTCGGCTGGGTGTGGGCGACTGCGACGACCTGAATATTCCCGGAAGCGACTTCGCGGTAAATCAGAATAAAGGGAAATTGTCTCAGCAGGAACCTGCGAGTCTGGTGCGGACCAGCCGCCCACCCGCTGAGGAGCCTGATTAATCTGCGCCCGCGCCCGATCGACTTCGGCATCAAACTTTAGAGCGGCATCCGGGCTGCGCGACAGGTACCAGTCAAAAGCGGCGTCATATTCGGTGGCAGCTTCGTCGTGAAGCTCCGGGACACTACTGGGCATGAGGCAGCTTCTTCAGATTGCGTTCCCGCACTTCCGCCCATGAAGTGGTCTTGGCTTTGCCGGAATCCAGCTCTGCGACTCGCTTCCCGATCTCGGCTTCCCACGCGGCTTGCAAATCTTTGTCCACCTTGCCGCCAAGGCTAGAGATGAGGGAATCGGCCAGCGCTTCCTGCTCTTCCGGAGAAAGCGCCAGCGCCCGCTCCAGTAGCCTCGAAACCTCCGGCGTCATCTGCGCCATGCTGACCTCACTGGCTGTCATTCTACCGCAGGGGTCAGATCGTGTCGCTCTCTTCCACTCCTGCCCTACCCACCTTGTCATCCTGAGCGAAGTTGTCGTCCGCGCAGCGGACGGCAACGCAGTCGAAGGACCCCGCGGATGCTTGCGCTGCCACCGGCTCGTCAAGGAATTCTCACCACCCCCGCCGCCCAAACCTCCCCGAATCAGAAAACCACCGCCCTCCGTTCCCATTTCGGGAATCCCTTGTCAATAGGCAAAAATGACACGATTCCTCCCAACTCCTAGCAGCATAAGCAAACATAATTCTTTCCGCCGTGTCTCACCCCACCATATCCCAGTGCTATAATTAGAATATAAGCAATATCTCTTGCTGAACGCCCCA
>Ga0335078_10002521_pt1 | contig 27705 bp, 21 predicted proteins | sample Lox_Sample_32_FD_206711 | JGI IMG/M metagenome (GOLD analysis project Ga0335078, IMG submission 206711) | Soil microbial communities from Loxahatchee National Wildlife Refuge, Florida, United States - Lox_Sample_3.2 | ecosystem: Environmental > Terrestrial > Soil > Wetlands | place: USA... | reverse complement strand
CCGCAACCCTTATGCAGGCCCTCACCAATCCAGGATGGCTCCATCTGCGGCTCGGATGCTGGTGGTGGGCATCGGTTCTTGGTGAAAGGGGTGCTTTCGCGCTTCCTCTTCGTTGACTTCCACGCCCAGGCCGGGCTGCTCTGTTTTCAGCCAATAGCCGTCACGCGTTTCGAGAGAATGCCGGACGACGTCCCAACGCCACGGGACATCCGTGAGCATATCTTCCTGGATGAGAAAATTAGGCGTGGAGAGCGCGAAATGCAGCGCAGCGGCGTTAGCCACGGGGCCCAAGGGGTTGTGCGGCGCCACGCCCATATAGTAAACGTCGGCCATCGCCGCAATTTTCTTTCCCTCCAGCAAGCCCCCGCAGTGGCAGAGGTCGGGTTGAATGACGTGGCAGGCTTGCTGTTCGAAGATCTCGCGGAACTGGTGCCGGGTAACAAGCCTTTCTCCCGTGGCGATAGGCACGCGCACTGCCTGCCGCACCTCGCGCATGGCCGCGACGTTTTCCGGCGGCACGGGCTCTTCGCAGAAGAACGGATGGAACTCTTCCACCGCGTTGATGTACTGAATCGCCATGGCCGGGTAGGTCCGGCCATGAAAGTCGATCATGATATCCACGCCGTCGCCTACCGCCAGCCGGAGCCTTTCGATGGCCTGGGCGAATTTCTTCACATAGGGCAGGCCCATCAGAGGCTCTGAGTACGGAACGCACACCACTTTGACTGCAGTGTAACCTTTGGCCACCACGGCCTGCGCCAGGTCGATCAGCGGCCCGGGGTCAAAAGTCTCGTAAACCGATTTCATATCGCCGCCGCCCAGGTGAGTGTACATGCGCACTCGCTCGCGCACCGCGCCGCCCAGCAATTTGTAAACGGGAAGTCCCAGTGACTTGCCCAGGATGTCCCAGCAGGCCTGTTCGACGCCGCTCACGGCGGTTATGCCGATGACGCCCTGCCGCCAGAAAGTTCCGCGGTAGAGTTTCTGGTAAAGGTGTTCGATGCGCGTGGGGTCTTCACCCAAAAGCAGGGGGCTCACGTCTTCGATGGCCCCTACAACCGCGCGGGTCTTCCATTCGATCGACGCTTCGCCCCAGCCCCACAGGCCGGCCTGGTCGGTCTCGACTTTAACGAAAACCCAGTTGCGCATTTCGGCGTTGACTACCAGAGTTCTGATCGCAGTGATTTTCATGTCATTAATCCATCGGGTAGAGGCTCGAGCCTCCGTCGGCCAGCAATGTTGCACCTGTAATGTAGTCGGAAGCCTCGGAGCAAAGAAAGAGGACCGCGTCAGCCACCGATTCGGGCGGCTGGAGATATCCCAAGGGAATGGTACGCTCGGCGCGGTGGCGGTATTCGGGTTCGGTGTCCCACTGCCGTTTGCCCATACCCACACCCACAATGCCGGGAGCGAGCGCATTCACTCGAATGCCCTTCGCCGCCAACTCCCGCGCCATTCCCTTCATCAGCATCTTCATACCGCTTTTGGTAACGTTGTAGGGGGTAATATCCGGCCAGGGAACATCCTGTACCCACGACGAGGTGAAGATGATTTTGCCTTTGATCTCCCGCTCGACCATGGCCCGCGCCGCAGCCTGCGCCATCAGAAATGCACTCTTGAGATTGACGTTCATGATCTTGTCCCACTCCGCTTCCGAATACTGCAGGATAGGACAGGAGTGGGCCATTCCCGCGTGGCAGAGCGCCACATCCAGGCGTCCGAAAGTCTCGACGGTTTTTGCGACCAGTTCGCCGGCGCCTTCGGGCTTTGTCACATCCGCACGCACATACACGAATCGCTCGCCGGGCCAAGCCAGTTCCTTCCCGATCTGCCGGGCTTGTTCATCGCTCAGCACATCGTTGACCGCAACGCGGGCTGAATGCGACAGTAGTGCAGAGACGACCACCTTTCCGATCGCGCCCAGCCCGCCCGTGATCAGCACAGCCTTGCCGTCCAGACAGTCCTTCGCAAAAGTCGTCATCTGCGATTCTCCGTAGCCAGAAACCCGGGGTTTGGGTCCGCGGCTCTTTCTTGAGACAAGCCGCGGACCCCCAACCGGAGGTCCGCGCTACTGGACTTGGAAGTAGAGCGCTGCAGCCTCGTTCCGCCGCTTTTCGTCTTCAGCCATTTCCTGCTGGTGGAATCGCTGATAGAGTTCAAACTCCTTCGCCGCCAGCGCCTTGTTGCCCATCCGGGAATACGCTTGTCCCAATCGGTAGTGAGCGTCCGTTAGATCCGGCTTGAGCCTGATCGCCTCCCGGAACTCGCGACTGGCTTCCTCATACCTCTCATCGCCGGCATAGAGAATTCCGAGTTGCAGGTGAGGGTCGGGGAATTTCGGATCAAGAACTGTGGAACGCTGAAGTAAAGAAGTAATCAGGTCTTTATTGGCTTTGAGACCCTGGCCGCGCTCGCCTTTCCAAAGGCTCATGGCGTAGTAGTAGCTCGCGTAAGCGTTCCGGGGCTGAAGGTCGATAAAGCGCTTCAAGCGCTTCGTTACGTTGTCGCTCTGGCTCAGGGAAATGTCAAACATCTTGCCCAGAAAAAGATAGGGGCGCGGATCGGACGGGACCAGGTCCGTAGCGCGGCAAAGCGCCTGCGCCGCCTCATCATACGAACCGAGCGAGTACAAGGCAACGCCAAGCCCGATGTGCAGCATGGCAGATTGAGGGTAGCGCTCCAAGCCACTCGTGAAGACCTTAACGGCGGGATCGTAACCGCGATGCAGCAAAAGTTCGTTTCCCCAGTCGAAGATGTACTTTTCGCTCGGGTCGAGGTGCGCGGCGGTCTGAAATTCGCTAGCTGCCGGTAGATAGTGGCCCGCCTTTTCCTCGGCTTCGCCAAGCAGGTTGTGAAGCTCTGCGGTGTTCTGATGACCAAGCAGTTCCCGAATTTGGCGGGAGGCATTCGTGAGGTCACCCGTTTCGAGATAGGCCAATGACAAATCGTAACCATTTACGTAATGCGCAGGATTTACATGCTGGGCCTTTTCCAGATAAGAAATTCCGGCCTTCAATTTGCCTGCCTGCAGGTAGAACTCCCCCAGGCGGTGATTAGCCTCGAAGCTATCCGGGTCCAACGTCACGGCGTGCTTGAGCGCGCCTTCAAGATCACCTGGCTGCGGGCCCTGGGGGTTGGTGCTGCTGTTGCCCGAGGGCACCCAGGCCCGCCCGCCCGAGACGCCTGCTGCCACGAAAAGGACCGTCAGGAGCGCTAGAAACAGATACTGGGCAATACGGGTCACAAGAGTAGGATCCAACATCCCCGCGGGCAGGGCAAGTCCTGCCCTGCCGATGAGCGGTTTCCGACCGCTATCGACGCGTCGGGGATTTTCACCGCGGCGCGGCAAACCCGCAACTTAATGCAAATTCTTCGCTTCGCTTAGAATGACATGTCATCCTGAACGAAGCGAAGGATTCTGCTTTCTTCGCGCGCCCCGAAGAAACTCACCCTTAGTAGTATCAGTTGTCGCGGCGCCTGCCACCTGTTGCCGGGTGCCGAGTATGAGGACGGCCGGCTTTCCGGCCGCCCTCAAACCAGGTCAATCTATTCCGTCACGCGTTAGCGGAACTGGAAGTAGAACTTCAGCGCGAACTGGATTTGCCTTGGGTCATTGGGGCTGTCTTCCGTTGCACTAATCTCCCCGAAGGTTGATGTGTTCTTGTAGTTGGTGAAAGCCGGCAGAGCGAAGTTGGGATGGTTCGTGAGGTTGAAGAATTCCGCGCGGAACTCTACCCGAGTTCGCTCCGAGGTCTGGAATTGCTTGAAGAGCGACCAATCCAGGCGGTGGATGCCGGGACCCACAACCTGTGTCCCTTTACCGCCCAGGGGCGCAAGGTCAGTCTGGCCGATAGAGGTTGCGGCAGGCGGATCCGCAAAGGCCGCCGGGTTCATCCATTGGTTAACATTGTGAGGCCCCGCATACTCGCCCTGACCGGGCACCAGTAATGCGTAGCAACCCACCCCGGCCGCACCTCCAGTCACGCAATTGATGGTCTGGGGGAACCCGTCATCCAGAGTAACGATCCAGTTCATGATCCACCCGCCGAGTATGGCGTTCGCGACGCCATGGCCACCGCTCATGAAATGCTGTCCGGTGCCGACCGGCAGTTGATAGGTTCCGCTCAACGAAAAGGCTTTGCGGATGTCAAAGTCCGCGAGTCCGTAGTCGCCCTGGATTCCAAAATTCGGAATGTAGGGCGCCCGGTAGCCCGCCACACCGCCGCCGCTCAGCAGGTCACCGGCATCGGTCATGGTTCTTGCCCAGGTAAAGGCGGCAAGCAGGTCGAGGCCTTTGGCCAGGCGGCGTGTGTATTTCGCCTGGAGCGAATGATAGTAGCTGTTGCCTTCCGTCGCCGCATACGAGGAGCCATAGCCGAAATCGGGATACGGCGCATACTGAGTATAGTCCGTACCAGGAGGCAGCAACACTGAGGTGTCGTTCGTGCCCGGGAACGATTCGATGTGGCGGCCCAGCGAACCGACGTAGCCAAGCTCAATCGCGTCGTTCTGGCTCAGCTGGTATTGGGTCGAGAAGTTGAACATCTGCATGTAGGGTGTAATGTAATTGAGCTGGATGCCCCGGAAGGCGAGGCCCGCCGCCTGTACCAAAGAGGGGTTGAGCGGAATATCCGTGAAACCCTGCTCCAGTGTTCCGGTGTGCCCGTTGCTATAGGTTACGGGGGTCCAGAAATTCTCCGACGGGAAACTGAAGATGAACTGGAAGGGGTAGTTGTAACCTAGCGCAGGATAGCCACCCCGGTTCTCGAACCCACCGTAAAATATTCCATACCCGCCTCGCACAACCAACTTCTGCGTGGCCTGGTAGGCAAATCCAAAGCGCGGCGCGAAGTTGGTTTTTTGTGAATGGCCCAATCCCGGCCCGTACGAACTGGTGTAATCCAGCGCGATCCCATCTTTCTGCAACAGCTGCGTAAAGGAGGGCGAGACAACGATGTTTTTCGCGCTGTTGGGGAGGATGAACTCGGCGCCGGAGCCAGGGGGACCGGGGACGAAATTGGCTTGCGCGTTGTACTTGTCGCCGACCATACCAAAGAAGTCCCAACGCAGTCCAAGGTTCAAGGTCAACTTGCGCATGACCTTCCAATCGTCCTGGAAGTACAGGCCATAATAGTTCTTGTAGGGAGACAGACTCCCGAAATTAGAAGCGTCAATTCCGTTTGCGCCCCCGATATTGCCGACCCCTCCCGTGTAGGTCGCCGGCTGGGGCAACAAGAGGAATTGGGCCCGACCGGTGCTCGTATCCGTGCTGTTGGGAAGAATCGAGGTGTAATTTCCCGTGAAATCGAACTCACCGCGCGAGTAAGGCGGTGCAATCCAGGGAAACGCAATGCGTTGGATTTCCAGACCGCCCTTGAAGGTGTGCGATTTATAAATCTTGGTGAGGTTTTCCGTGATCTGATACGTATTGCTGAACCTCTCGCTCACCAGCCATTCCGCGGAGCCCAGTTCTCCGAGTACGTTGGGGTTAGCACCCAAACCCGTTCCACCTATGAGGATGGAAGGCAAGCCGCCATTTCCGACTTCCTGAGGAATCCCCTGAATGCCGAACTGGGCAGGTATGTCGCTGGTGTCGTCGCCGTAGGGCTGAACCCGATATACGTGTTCGCGGTTGAATCCGATTCTGGCCTCGTTAATAAGAGTCGGCGAAAACGAATGCGTCCAGCTCAGCCCTGCGCCCTGGTTGCGGTTTTTCTGCGTGCCTTGATTGAAGCCGCCGCCGTCCGCATAGCCCGCAAACGGTCCGGGCTTGAAAGAGGGGTCGTTGGTGAAGCTATAGCGGACGAAAACCTGGTCTCGGTCGCTGAAGTTCTGGTCCACTCGAACGTCGAAGTGATCTGACGTTTCCGTTCCCACGGGGCTGCGGGAATAGTTGTTATACAACCCCGCCGCAGTCGGCGCCGGAAGGAGTTGAAGCAACTTCACCGAGTTGGGATCGAGCCTGTCCGCGCAGATCGTGTTCGCCTGGCCGTTGCACTGAATCTGGTCGCGAACATAGCCGGTGCCAGTCGCCGTCAATCCTGTTACCGAATCTACCTGTCCAGCGGTCACAGGACGCGTGGTGGCGGGATCCATAATCGAACCGAGGGGGAACGTGCGCCCCAGCAGGTCCGTGCCGGCCGTCCCGGTTTGGCCGCTGACGAGGTCTGTGAAATCAGTATATCCACTGGCTACTTCCGCCGCTGTAGGCACCGTCGCCGTCCAGGGAGTTGCCTGTCGAAGCCGCATGCCTTCGTAATCGCCGAAAAAAAAGGTCTTGTTCTTGCGGATCGGTCCGCCTATTGTTCCGCCGAACTGATTGCGCCGGAACTCGCCTTTCGCTTCGCCAAAGGAGTCCTGAAAGAAGTCTGCAGCGTCGAACTTGTCATTCCGAACGAACTCCCACAGGTCACCGTGAAACTGATTGGTTCCGGACTTCATGCTGGCGTTCAGGACCGCTCCGCCGGCACGGCCGAATTCCGCCCCGAATGAATTAGTTTGGAGTTTGAACTCGCCGATGGCGTCCACAGGCGGACTCAGAACGTAGGCCGCGCCGTTCAAGAAATCGACGTTGTTGCTGTTGTTGTCGATTCCGTCAAGAAGCAGATTGTTCTGGGCCGGCCGCGTACCGTTGGCCGCAAACCAGCCGTTGGCGTCGAGGCCCCGGGTATCAGGCTGCCCTCTCGTGACGCCGGCCGTGAGCCGCGCCAGGAAGTTAAAATTGCGCCCATTCAGCGGCAGGTCGTTGATCTCCGTCGAGCCCTCCACTTGTCCTACCGAACCGCTCTGGGTTTGAAGCAAGGGCGCCTGGCTGGTCACTTCCACGGTTTGAGTCACCGCGCCGGGAACGAGTGTAAAATCCACCACGACCTGTTGCTGAATGTTGACCACGATCCCGGCGTTCCGGGCTTTCTCGAAGCCTGCAGCCTCGGCCGCCACGGTGTACGTGCCGATTTTCAAGGGAGTGAAGATGTAACTGCCGTCGCCGCGCGTTGTTGTGGTAAGGGTGAGGGACGTGCCCTCGTTGGTCAAAGTAACTTTGGCGTTCGGAATCACTGCGCCGGAGGCGTCCTTCACAGTCCCCAATAAGGCGCCTGTGTCCACTTGGGCGACAGCGGCGCGCCCACCCAGGAACATGCAGAGACACAACAACACCGTCACCCATGGTGTTCGATGATGCCTAAGCATCTCCAACATGGCTATTCTCCTCTCTTATTCAGTTTATCTAACCTGGAAGAGACGCCAGACCCAAGACCCTACGCAAAAATCAGCAGTCAAGGAAATTCGTCGAGAAGCCCTACCCGTCACGACGTAGTCCGCGGTTGTGGGAACACCTGTTACACAGATAACTGTATCGCCCCTTTCCTTCTCTATCAAGTAGATTATTGCTAAACACGCAAATCCTGAACCGACAACCGGCGATCGTCGATCAGTTCACGTTCGGAACTCCGCCCAAAGGCAGAGGCTTGCGCCAGACGCGGCATTGAATTCATCCGCCCATCGACCATCAACAATCTTTCAGGCGCGGAATTCCGGCAGCCTTGTGCCGAGAGCGTCCGGCATCTGGCAACCCATCAGGGAGGCGAGGGTAGGGCAAAGGTCGATGTGGTGGATCGGCCTCTCCACGGTCTGCGGCCGGCCCACTGCCGTCCCCAGGCACATCATCCAGGTGGTTCGCGTGCTCGGGTCGTTGGCGCGGTGATTGAAAAAACCATTGGTGCTCGAGCCGTCGGGGTCGCGCCCGAATTCCGGCAGAATCACCAGCGTCGTGCGGTCCCGATATTCGGGGTTCGCACCGATCTCCTGCCAGAGTTCATAACACAGCCGATCGCACGTTCGAACGCCGGCGAGGTGCATCGAATAGGATCCAAAGTGTGCGGCCTCCACATCAGAAAAGATGACCACGAGCAGCGTGGGCGAGAACTTCCTCATAATCTCACGGCTGATAAAGAAGGTCAGCTCGTCGCCGGTGGTGGGGACGCCGGATTGAACGAAGTTGGCAACCGCGGCTTTGATCGCCCGCCGCACGCCCGGATCGAGCGTCTGCACCCCGTCGAACACCGTCCATCCCAAACCCTCATAATTGCTGCCCTCGAGGGTCGATTCGAGTTCCGCTTGCACTTTGGTGGGATCCGCAAAGTTGCGGTTGCGACCCTCCCGCAAGGCGGTTTCCACGGCGGTGATAAGAAGTTGTTTGGGAAACACGATGTTAGGGCCGAATCGCGGGCCAAAATTGGAGAGTTCGCTCGCGCCGATCATGCTGGTTAGGGCTTTGTTGCTGGCGACAACCCAAACCTCGCTTTGTGGAACCCCCAACTGTTTGCGGAAATATTCGAAGAAGGTCGGCGTAGTGGGCGGGAGCTTGCCCCAATCGTCCACGCGCTGCCAGTTGCCGGTGAAGATGCTGGACGTGGCGTTGAAGTGGGCGGTCACTCCTTCATTGCGAACTTGCGGGTAGAAGAGGCCCTGCGGCAGAAGATCCTTCGACAAATGCGGGATGTTCACCAGCCCTTGCGGAGAAAACGTCTCAGCATGGCGAACCCCTCCGAAAATCACCAGTACGATTTTCTGCTGCGGAGCCTTGCCCCCGGCGCCCCACTTTCCCGCCAGGCGCTTCTCGAAAATACCGTCCGCCAGAAGCAGCCCGGCAGCGCGTAAGAATGCACGCTTCGTCTGGTCCATGGCACACCCCCAATTTCAGGTAAGATTCCCCGCCGGCCCAAACCAGCCGACAACCGACGCCCTCGCCCGCCACACGCCAACCTGGTAAGAATACTAGGAGCGCGCCGTTGCCGATGTCAAGCAAACGCCATAGATCGCGCGTGGGTCCCTCAGCCGAAGCATCTCCCGCTGACCGTCTCGGCTTGGCCCTCGACTGGGTCTTGACGCCAACCCTCGCGAGGCGTGGCGTTTGCCGTAACGAGGTGGCTCACGTGACCGGGCGACTCGCTGCGCCTTGAACTCAAGCCAAAGAAAGATTCGTCGCTTCGCTCGGAATGACAGGCAAAGGGGCTTTTCCGCAGCCTGTGAAGCCCGCCCTTTGGGTCAGCTCAAACCGTGGTGCGGGATGGCACCTCCTATTTCATCCCTTCCAGAATCGACCCCACGATGCCGCCGACCACGCCGCCCTCGACTGATTCCCTGTGCTGCTTGGGCATATATTCCATCAGCTTGTGCGCCAGTCTGGAGATGGGCAGGGTCTGGAGCCAGACTCTTCCCGGTCCAGTCAGCGAAGCGAGGAAGATTCCGTCGCCGCCGAAAATCATGTTCTTGATTCCCGGCACGGTCGTGATCTCGAAGGAAAGAGAAGACTGGAACGCGCCCACGTGGCCGGGATGCACGCGCAGGTTTTCGCCGGGGGCGAGGTCTTTGGTAATCAACTCGCCGGAAAGCTCGATCCATGCATGGCCTGTTCCGCTGACGCGCTGCAGCAGGAAGCCGTCACCGCCGAAAATTCCCGCTCCCAGTGACCGCTGGAAGCCGACACTGAGCTGAATTTGCGGGGTCGCGCACAAAAACCCGTGCCGATGAATCATGTACTCCTGCCCCCCGCCTACGTCGATGGGCACGATATGCCCCGGCAGCTTGGTGGCGAAGGAAATTCCGCCCGGGGCACCGATGGCGCGGTACTCGGTCATGAACAGCGATCCCCCGCCCGCCACGCGTTTCAGCACTCCGAAGATGCCGCCACCCCCGGCGAACTGGGTGTGCGTCATCATCTGGATGGAGCTCGTCATCCAGGAAAGTTCTCCCGCTTCAGAGATGACGGACTCGTCGGGGTCAAGTTCAATTTCCAGTACCGGCATGGTGGTGCCAAGGATACGGGTCAGCATGGCTGTCTCCTGGATTGAAATGCGCGCCCTTGACGTGCCTGGGGGCGCGCTGGGCATTCGATTGAAGTTATACCATGAAATCACCCTCTGACAAGTGATCAGTACGTTTCACGCCGCGTGTCATCCGGAGCGAACCGAAGCAACTCAGCAGTCTCGTGACACCTGAAGCTGTTTCAAAACCGGCCGGCAGAGGAAAGACTACTGACTGCTGCCCAGGACCCCCGGGCACCGCTTGAGCGCTTAGCCCCGCAGGGGCTGGACATGCGTAGACGCGGGCAACGCCCCGGAAACGTCGCCCCCTCACCCCTTCCCCGCTCTCCGCCTGCGGGAAGAGGGGGGCGCTGAAGGCGGCGTGTGGGGTCGGGTCTGGGGGTTTCATCCCCGGCTACTCAACTTGCTCCCCTCCGGGGAGCACGGCTTCGCGCGCAGCCGACCATCCCCGTCGCGATCGGGTATAGAAGGTTTTCAAACAGCTTCTAGCATTGGGCTCGCAGTAATGGTATATAGGATGTAACAGGAGGCTGCCATGCGTGCAGATGGTGCGGAAGTCTCATGGGATGATTCAAAGTCCAAATGGTTGGTGCGGATTAAATCCGGCGAAGAGGTGATCCGCCGGCACTGCGACGCGCCGAAGAGTACCGACGAAAAGAGCCTTCGAGCGGCTGTCCAGAAAACCCTGAACGATGAGGGCTACGAGGCAGATCCGGCGCGAATACTGATCCACGAGAAATAGCTCCTCGCTTCATGGAGGGGAATCTCGGAGGCGCACGAAGCACGGCGTCGCGCACATCTACGTTCTTCAGGTGTACGTAGCCGGCGCTCCAGCCTGCGTTATGCGACCGCAAACCCGCTGAAGTTGTGAAAAAATCGCTCTTCACGCGAGGAGCGCGTGACCTGCAGTTTCTACATGGCGTTGACTTGCAGGGTCGACCTCTTATCCTGAACCCGTTCGCTTCGCTCAGGGTAAACTGCGCGAAGGGTCTGCAGTTCGCGGAGAATCGTGAAATCAAGAGATGCAGATTCCTCGCTTCACTCGGAATGACCCGGATCGGCGACCTTCGCTGAGTCTGCGGCGCGAAAGGGGTCGGTGTTCACGCGGACGGCGCCAGTTGGCGCAGAATCGTGGCATGATCGAAATAAACTTTCTCGCACACCAGATTCTCGCCCTCAAAAACAAAGATGCAGGCGCTTTGAACCTCCATCTGGTTTCCAGTGGGAGCGATGCCGGCCCACGTGCCGCGGTGCGTGCCGCCGAACTTGCATTCGACGATGACTGCGTCATCGGCGTGATAGGTTGCCAGCCTTTTAAGCCAGAAATCCGGAAACGCCCCAAGCAGTAAAGTAAGCAGACCCTCCACCGCTTCGCCTCCGTCCGCAATAGCGCCCACGGCCGGAACTTCGTATCGCGCGTGGTGAAAGGTGGCGAGTGCGGCGGCGACGTCGTGCGTCACTGTCTCCGCCTCGATATGCGCATTCACCACCGCTTCCCGCCTCGACCGCAAATCCTGTGAGTGCTCAGATGCCATTGTCCCTCCTCTGAAATTCGACAGGTCGGGTAGCGCGGACCCCGTAGTTGAGGCCCGCGGATTGCCCACGCTCTCACGGAAAAAACCGTTGATCCCAAAGCCGGGGGTCCGCGCTACCAGACGTGGGCAGCGATGACCTCATTTTCATTGTTCCCGGGTACCCATCAGCCGGCAGCAGGACGGACTGCTTCGTCATCCCGGTCCCGCCAGTGCAACAGGCACTCATTTCCCCTGCCCGGCAGGCGGGCCCGGAGGAGTTGCCGACGAAGCGATGTCCGAGACAACTTTCCATGAGCTATCGGCCTGCTTCTTGTAGACGGTTACATAACTGCCTTTGTCGTTGATCGGTTTCTTTGTGGACGGGTCCGTCATAGTCATGGTGTAGGAGCCCTGTGTGTAGGCCATGTCCCCGCCGCTCGCGACCTCGACCCGTGCGGCTTGGAATTTGAGAGAGAGCGCGTTATCGCCCACCATCTGCTTGAGCATGGTTTGAATGGCAGCTTTCCCCTCGGTCGGCGGCGCGCCGGGCGCCATCAACACGGCATCATCCGTGTAATGGCCAGCAATCTTGTCGAGGTCTTTGGCTTCGTACTCTTTATTCCACTGGGCTTCGAGGTCCTTGATAGCCTGAACATCCGTATCGTGAGTTTCAGCAGACTTGGGCGCCTGCGCACAGCTCATGCTTAGCGCGACGAGCGCCATTGTGGAAAGAGCAAAGAGTTTCCGTTTCATTTTCTACCCTCGAATGGAATTTGTACTGCGCTGATCACGCTTTTAACAAGCTGAGCAACATCCCGCTTGCTCGTCGTTCCCGCGAAGGCGGGGACCCATTGTCGGTTCGGAAACACAATAGGTCCCCGCCTTCGCGGGAACGGCGACGCCGATTTTCATAGCCTCGGGTGGGTGGCAAGCCCATGAAAACTCCACGGAACGACTGGCGAAGCTGATCTTTAAGCAGCCGGATTTAAGTTCGTTCCTCAGTGCCTCCGCAACTTTGCTGCGCTAGAGCCTTCCGCCGAGGTAGGATCGATCATCTGCTTGACTTCGGAAATGCGATTGGCCGGAAACCCTCCCTGTTTCGCATGTTCGCGAATCATCTCCTCATTGGGGGCGATGTAGACGCAGTAGATCTTGTCGGCAGTTACATAGCTGTGCAGCCACTGGATGCTCGGCCCGAGCTTATTGAGCACGCTGCAGGACTTCTGGGAAATCGCCTGCAACTCGTCCGGCGTCAGTTTTCCCACACCCGGAATTTCACGTTCAATCACGTACCTCGGCATGCTTCCTCCCTTGAACAACTCTGTTATTAACGTCTACCAAAACGTGTCAAATAGGTTAAAATCAAGATGGCAGATCACTCACAAAAAGGAATCCGACATGAAAAACGTTTTCATAACCGGCGGCACCGGTTACATGGGCCGGCATTTGATTCCCCACCTGCTGAATCTTGGGCACAGCATTCGAGCGCTGGTGCGTCCTGGCTCCGAAAGCAAGCTGCCGCCGGGGTGCACTCCGGTAATTGGGGACGCGCTCAACGCTGAATCTTATGCCCACACAGTTCCGCCCTCCGACACATTCGTGCAATTGGTGGGCACGCCAAAACCCAGCCCCCGAAAGGCGCGGCAGTTCCGCGAAATCGACTTCAAATCCGGCATGGCTGCAGTCGTCGCGGCCAAGCAAGGCGGGATCCGCCACCTGGTCTACGTCAGCGTCGCGCATCCGGCGCCGTTGATGCACGCATACATTGAGCCCCGCGTCCAGGTGGAAGAAGCGATCACTTCGAGCGGCCTGAATGCCACTATCCTCCGCCCCTGGTATGTCCTCGGTCCGGGACATCGTTGGCCCTACCTGATTCTGCCGGTCTATTGGATGATGGGCGCAATCCCAAGCAAACGCGCGACCGCCGCAAGACTAGGCCTGGTCACGCTCAATCAGATGATCGCAGCGCTCGTCGAAGCAGTTGAGAACTCCGCGCAGGGCATCAAAATCATCGAGGTTCCTGACATCCGGCGCCGTTAGCCGGGAGCAGCCACGCCTGCAACCTTTGCGGCTTACCTCCAACTCGCACGAACCGCGGATCAGAAACGCAGTTCCACGCGGCTCGCTCTCCGGCCCTCGATCCTTACCTCGCGAGGATTCGACGGGTCGCCTTATGGGCAAAAGAAGCCCAAGCGGGGCCAGGAACTAAATCCCAGGTCAAGACCCGATCTAGAAGTCTACGGTAACTCGGGTCCCCTGGAGAACGTCTCCAAGGTATTGACCCGTAGGGTTGCCATCGAGATCATAAACGTAGACGTTCTCTGTTCCAGTGAAACTCCGGCCGTCGGCGCTCAGTGTGATGGTGTCATGGAAGACGGCGCGGTATTGCAGAGTCCCAGTGTCGTCGAACCCCCAAGCCTCGTGTTTCAGCTTGTAGGTCCGCGCCGGGGCAGACTGCCCGCCTTGGAATCGAACCGGGAGCCATGTGCCCTGGCAGACGTTGCCTTCTATGGGGTCTGTTGCATCGATGAAGAACTCGTTGCCGTCGCTGTTCCAGGTGTCGAAGTATTCATCGATGAGTTGGCCCTGGTAGTAATCTTTGACGTCCCACAGGCCCGTAATATTCGCAAAGGCCGGCGACGAGTTTTCCAGACTAGATTCTGCCTGGTCTCCCTCGGTGCCGTGAGCGGAACGGCTATCCGCCTTTTGCCCGAACGCCTTCTTGAATATACCCAACCTGGCGTCTTGAACCGTTTTGCCATGATCGCAGGCTGTGACGCGCATGGTAGGGAAACTGCACAAGGCTGCGGCCGCGAAGAATACAAGAAGCTTGTTTCTCACTGCTTTACTCAACATGTCATCCTCTCCTGAGATGTGATTTACCGCTTGCACGAGACTTTTCATGCCCGCCGAACGCGTTCGCCGGCACGAGCCGCTGACCCGAAATTCAGGTCCGCGCCAGTTGCGCCTTCCAAACAGCAATGATCACCGGCATCACCGCCCATATTTGTGGAGCATCTCCCGTAGTCGATCGTGGGGCAGGGCGATTACCTTATGGTCGTCGTATCCCGTCATGGTTTCTGCCGCGATCATGGCATTCACGATGGCTTCTTCGGTCGCCTGAACCGTCGCTTCGAATAACGGGTTCATTTCGTCATTGGGAAGCATCGTGAGGCTGACAAGGCCACTCGACTTCCCGGCATCCGCATTGGCCGTCGAGAAGGCGATAAAAATATCGCCGGAGCCATTTCCCGACGAAGAGCCAGTCCGCGCGAGTCCCATGCTTGCCCGCCGTGCAAGCCGCTTCAACTGGTTTGGGAGCAGAGGCGCGTCAGTAGCGACGACGATAATTATGGATCCGGTATCGGTATCGCGGAACGCGCCGTTTTTCGCATACGGTATTGATTCCTGAATCTCCCGTCCCACCGGTACGCCGCTGATTTGCAATTGTGCCCGCCGTCCACAATTGCATTGCACGAGCACACCCACGGTATAGGCGTCCACCCGGCGCGATGCGGTCCCAGTTCCTCCCTTGAACCCGTAGCAGACCATCCCCGTCCCGCCTCCGACATTACCTTCCTCGACGGGTCCGGTTTTTGCGCTTTCGAGCGCCGCGACGGTGTCTTCCATCGTGACGTGGAATCCGTTGATGTCGTTCAAGAAGCCATCCCACGTCTCAGCCACGACCGGAAGAGACCACTCCTGCGGTTCCTCGCCCAGTCCCCGGGCGCGGGCGACTTGCCAGCGTATAAACGAATCGCGCACCGTCCCCACGCTGTGCGTGTTCGTGATCAGCACAGGCCCGCTGAGGAGCCCTCCTTCTTCAAGCCAGGTCGTGCCTGTCATCTCGCCGTTGCCATTCAGTGGGAACGAACCACCGAAGACAGGAATATCGGGATTCTTGCCCCGCGGCCAGACGGCTGTGACGCCCGTCCGAACAGCTTTGGCGCCGGTGCCCGCGATCAGCGTGCGATACCCGACTTCAATCCCCCTTACGTCAGTGATCGCGTTCCAGGCCCCAGGCTTACCCTCGAAAGGCACACCTATATCGCGGGACCGTTCGGCTGCGGTAGCCAACGAGACCAGCAACGGAAACAGAAAAAGCCAGTACGGTTTCATGGTGAAATCCCTAACAGAGCTCCGGAGCCGGTAGCAGCAGGCTTCCTTTACAACGTCTGCTGCTTCTCTCCCGCTCGTACGAGTCGCGGACCAAGAAAGCAGGTCTGCGCTACGTGCTCTCGCAAAAGGTGTGCAGACGTTCATTGAATCCTGCTGCGTCGTCCCAGAAAACTGCGTGACCTGCCTTGGCTATCAATTGAACTTGGGCGTGAGGCATGCTTGCTTTGTGTTGATCGACGGCGGCAAGTTTGACAATCGCGTCCGCGCCGCCGTGCGTGATCAGCACAGGCTTGCGGATCTTTGGCAAGAGGTCGTCATTATCAAACGAGCGCGAGAGCAATCCCTGGCGAACGTGCGGCGGCGCGGAGAGGTTGTAGCCCAACATAAGATAGAGATCTGCGGGCGAGGGCTCATTAGCGAAACAAAGCCGCAGCAAGCCCTCCATTCCGCGGACGCTGGTTTCGGTATCCGTGGCGAAGAACTGGGGGACGAGATTGATAAACCCAGGAGTGAGGACCGACATGGCGTCCTCACTTCCTAGCTTTGAGACACCACCGACGAACTGGAGTCCGGCAACCCGATCCTGGCCGTAATGCCGAATATAGTCAAGGATGACCAGGGGACCGTACGACCAGCCGGAGAGCACGGGATGATCGAGGTTGAGTTCTTGGAGGACCGCGTTGAGGTCGTCCGCCCACAGCTTCGAGTCGGCATAGGAGTCGCGAGGCTTGTCCGAAAGACCATGACCTCGCAAATCCAGCGCCACCAGCCGATGGTCGCGGGCCAGGGTCGAGTTCATCTGGCGACTCCACGCAAGCCAGGCCTGTGAGCATCCATGGATAAAGACAATCGGACGCCCCTGTGGGTTTCCCGTTTCTACGATGTGGAGCCGAGCGCCCCCGCCGCCTTTGACTTTATGGGTTATCATCGTCGTGCTCCTTCTCCTGGGCGGGCTACCGACGTCTGATCGCAGTAGATGAGCGGCGCCGGTTCGACCAGCGCAACGGTTTGTTCAGATGCCCGAGAATGTGCCAAGCGATCGCCGCGCTCCTCGAGGCAGTAGAGAATCCCGCTCAGGGCAACAAAATCATTGCGGCCCCTGATATCCGGCGCCATTAGCCGGTAGCTCAGACCTGCTTTACAAGGTCTGCGGCTTGTCTCACGCTCGCACAAGCCGCGGACCTGAAATGCAGGTCTGCAATGCAGGTCCGCGCTGCCCGCTACTTCCACTCAGAAATCTGCGCCTTCGTGTTCCCCTGCGCATCGACGTCGTACTCGAACACCGCCGCCACGCTATTCAGCCGCACCCATTTGGGAAATGCGGTCTGGTAAAAAATAGCTCCGCGATATTTGACTGATCCATCTTTCCCGATCAAGCCTATGCCCTGGCCCACCCAGCTTGCGGAGCCGCCCTCCACATTCATGACCAGGCCCTGCCCGCTGCCGATCAGGCTGCCGTCCGGCCGCATCGTTGACGTGTAGGTGCCCGTGGTCCTATGGCCTACTCCCAGAATCGAGCCTTCCGCCTGGAACGTCGTTTCCATCATCGGGCCACTGCCCTGGCACGGAAGTACCCGCCGCACGGTTACTTTCCCCATCTCCTCACCGATCTTCTCTCCAAGCATTGTTTCCTCCTCTGAGTAAGTTGCGCACACCTGCCTTGAAAACCGTAGCGCGGGCGTCTCGGCCGCCGTGCACAGGCATTCCTTCGCTGCGCTCCTGACAGGCTCTGCCCATGCCAGCCGCTTACTTCGTTAAGGACGCGCTTCGAACACCAGGTTAAACGGGGTCTCCGCGGCACGGCGGAAGCGCGTGAAGCCCGCATCCGAGGCCACCTTGCGAATTTGTCTTTCACCCGCCTGCGCGCCTAACGCCGCGCCCACTTCCTGGGCGAGCGACGCGGGCGTGCAGATCATGGTCGATGCCGAGTAATAGATACGCCCAACCGGATTGTGGTTCTCGTGCGCGAAGTCATTGGCAAATGGCTCCACAATCATCCAGCTTCCATCCGGCTTGAGAGTGCTCAGAACGTGCCTGGCAGCGCCTACCGGGTCGCCCATGTCGTGCAGGCAATCGAAAAAAGCCACCAGATCGTACCCGTCGTTTGCCGGGTAGCTCTTTGAACTGGCTACTTCGAACGTGATCTGGTCAAGCAAGCCGTCCCGCCCGGCCACATGGCGCGCGTATTCGATCGACCCGCTGTGGTAGTCGAACCCGTAGAACCGCGATTTGGGAAACGCCTTCGCCATCAGCATCGTCGAGGCGCCATGCCCGCAGCCTACGTCCGCCACTGCCGCCCCGCGCTTCAGGCGCTCCTCCATTCCCTCGAGAGCGGGAATCCAGTCAGACATAAGGTGGGTGGCATAGTTCGGCCGGAAGAACCGCTCTGTCCCAAAAAAAAGGTTCGCATCGTGCTCGTGCCAGCCGACGCCCTCGCCGGTCCGAAATGCCTGCGTGATCTTTGGCTCATCTTTGAAACAAGCCGAAATGACGTGATATGCGCCCGGAATATCCATCGTGGTGAGAGCGAAGGCCTGCTCCGCGGGCAGCGTGTAACGGCTCGTCGCAGAGTCGTAGGTGACGAACCCGCTGGCCGCATTGGCGTTCAACCATTCGCGCACGTACCGCTCGGAGGTCTGTGTTTTGGCGGCCAATTCCGCCGAGGTCATCGCCCCTGCGCCGGCCATCGACCGGAAAAGGCCCAGTTTATCTCCGATCACAATCAGGGCGGCATGCATTGCAGCGCCCATGTCGCCCACAACTTTTTCCATAAAGGAATTCAGCTTCGCCTCGTCGTAATCGGGTTTCATCGCCGGAGTAGCCATGGAACCACCTCCTAAGATCCGGGTGGGGAGAGTGAGGCACAGACTCAAGCACGGTGCCTGACTCTACGTCCACACCTGGGGTCAATCTCGGATTTTATGCGAGTAGGAGATTCAACTCTAACGATCTATTGTCGGACTTCAAGCCCGATTCATAATCTAATTGCCTCTTGCAACCTCCGTCAAGCCCATTTTCGCGTCGCTGCAAATCCTCCATGATGGCTTCGCCTCGCTAGCCGCCAGGCTGGATGTTCTGGTTGACGCGAAAGAAATTGCCGGGATCGTATTTCTTCTTGATTTGCGCCAGCCGGGCATAGTTCTCGCGAAATGCGGCCTTAATGCGATCCTGCCCTTCGTCCATCATGAAATTCACATAGGCGCCGCCCGCGGAGTAGGGATGCAGGGCATCGAAGTACTCCTTGCACCAGTTGGTGATTTTGTCCTTGTTAGCCGGATCCGGATCGACTCCCACGATCACTTCCGCAAACGTGGCGTCCCGGTAGCTGAACGCGGTCTCGTCATTGCCCACGCGCTGGGCCACCCCGTTGATGGGGTAAAGGTGCATCGTAGAGAACATGGTCGGGATCCGGGAGCCGTGCTCCACATGGAGCGCCACCGCCTCATCGCTGATCTCCTTCACGAAGTCCGCTCGCCAGTACCACTGCAGGCCGGGCGGGTAGAGCGCATCGAACAAGCTCTGCAGTATGGGGAAAGGGAATGGGCCGACGTGGTCGAACGCCGGCTTTCCAAAACTCCGCATGGGCTTCAGTGCAGCTTCCGCCTTCTCGGGAGGCGCCGTGCAGCACCAGACAATCCCGCACATTTTCTTATTATGCAAATGCTCCGGGAACATGGGCACCGGGGGAACCACCAGGAAAGCGAAGAATCCGTTGATGTCATCAGGCGCCTGGACAATAAACCGGCGATAAGCGCGCAATACGTCCGCAGCCTGATCCAACGGCCAGAACGTGGGCCCGGCGAAGACGGTTTTGACCGGTTGAAGTCGGAAGAGGAAGGATGTGACGACGCCGAAGTTGCCGCCGCCTCCCCGCAGCGCCCAGAACAGGTCAGGATTCTCTTTGGGACTCGCCTTTACGAACCGTCCGTCAGCCAGGACAACGTCCGCGGCCAGCAGATTGTCAATGGTCAAACCATAGGTCCGCGTGAGGTAGCCGATGCCGCCTCCTAACGTCAGTCCCCCCACACCGGTCGTGGAGATGAAGCCGCAGGGAACAGCCATGCCGAAGGCATGGGTGGCGTGGTCCACCTCACCCCACACGCAGCCGCCCTGCACGCGCGCCTCGCCTGCGGCCGGGTCCACATGAACGCCTTTCATCCTCGAGAGGTCGATCACTAGACCGTCATCGCAGATCCCAAGCCCTGCGCCGTTATGACCGCCACCGCGAATGGCTGTCAGCAGACCATTCTCGCGGGCGAAGTTTACGGCATAAATCACGTCGGCTTCGTCCACGCACCGGACTATAAGGCGCGGGTGCTTGTCAATCATCCCGTTGTAAACTTTGCGGGCGTCATGGTAACCCGGGTCACCAGACTGGATCAGCTCACCCCGCAAACTCGCGCGAAATTCTTCCAAAGACGGTTGGCCCATACTTATCCTCCTTTGAAGATTGTGATTGGTGCTGAACGGCATTCTGAATAGCGCGCCGGTGGGACGGGTCAGGTTCTAAGCACGGAGAGCAATTGCAACAGGCTTTTGCCCGCCCGAAGCGGGGGAATGCGGGGAAAGTGGCACGTCCAGAACCCAGGGACGCGGCTCGATAAAGTGGCGTGAGATGCGGACTCCCCATGCTCACGTTCTGAAGCCCTATTCCATGAAGCGTCGGAAGCGACGAGCTCAATGACCTCTCCGTCATTCGAGACATTGTCAGCCAGCGACAGCAATTTTGGAAGCTCGCGAATTCCGAACAGTAACGCCACGGACAAGGCCAGAAAGGGGAGAAACCTCATGTGACGGTTGACCTTCATGAGTCACCCTGGGAGATGTATTGCCCGGATTACGTCTGCTACCCTGTCGTTCACGATAATACAAAATGTCCGAGTTGATGTCAACTCCCGTGCACGGCCTTCTTCGCGCCGCATTTCCACCTCTGGGGAGGTGTAAAAAGATCAAAGGTCTGTCACTTAACGATCAACTGCAGAGACCCTTCGCTGCACTCAAACAAGCGAAGGCGGCAGCTCAGAAGATTGGCGAGGTTTCGGTTGACGTGGGCGACACGGCTCGCAAAGTGCCGCTGGCGAGTGCGTAGATCGCAAAGAACGAGGCTGCCGGCGCGTGGGAAAAAAGCGGAAGACCATTCGGTGCTAGCCCCGGATAAAGGCAGAGGCGCGCCGGCGGCAGGCAGGAATGCCGGGGTGAGTAATCTCAGATTCAAGATTCGACTTGCGCATGCGCCGGAGGGGCGCTGAGGATTTCAAATTCGAAATTTGAGATTTCAGAAGCTCCGAATCTTGCCCCCCGACTCTTAGCTCTCGACTCTGGGCTCCTGACTCTCGGCTCTTCACTCTCGACTGCCCCTAAGATCGCCGGTAGGGCCCCCCCAATACCTCACGCACCTTGCGCGTAAGCGCCTCCGGCGTGAAAGGCTTTTGCAGGAATGCGCCGCCGGCGTCGAGACCCCCAGGATAGAAAACGGCGTTATCCGCGTAGCCTGAGATGTACAACACCTTGAGCTGCGGGCGCTGATTGAGCAGCCGGCGGGCCAATTCGCGGCCGTTCATCTGCGGCATCACCACGTCGGTGACCAGCAAATCGATCTTGCCCGCAAAGAGTTCCGAGAGCTCAAGAGCCTCTTCTCCGCGGTTGGCTTCGAGCACCCTATAGCCGTGTTCACGCAATACGTTCCGCACCAATTCGCGCACCGAATCGTCATCCTCGGCGAGGAGCAACGTCTCGGTACCGCGCAGGGCCTCGGCTCGTCCACGGCCGGAACTGGGATCATCGACCTCAACCTCGGTGCGGGGCAGGTAAATCTTAAAGGTCGTTCCCTTCCCGACATCGCTCGAAACCCAAATGTATCCCCCGCTCTGCTTGACGATGCCGTAAACCATCGCCAGCCCGAGGCCGGTGCCTTTTCCGGTCTCCTTGGTGGTGAAGAATGGCTCGAAGATGCGGGCTTGCGTTTCGGCGTCCATGCCGATGCCGGTATCGCCGAAGGTGAGCAGAACGTAAGGCCCGGGCTTGAGGGGAAAGTGAGCCTGCGCAGAAGCGGTGTCCATTTTCACATTGTTGGTCTCGATGGTCACCACACCGCCCTCAGGCATGGCATCGCGCGCGTTGACCGCCAGGTTCATCAGCACCTGTTCGAGCTGCCCCGGGTCAGCCATGATCGGCCACAAGTTCTCGCCCAGGGCCGTGACCAGATCGATATCTTCGCCGATCAACCGCTTCAGCATTTTTTGGATGTTGGAGACCACGGAGTTCAAATCGAGCACCCTGGGCGCCAACACTTGCTGCCGGCTGAAGGCGAGCAGTTGGCGCGTGAGTGAGGCGGCCCGGCCCGAGGCATTCCTGATTTCATCGACGTAGCCGCGCAGGGGTTCCACCATGCCGGGATACTCAAGCAGCAGCCCGCTGTAGCCGCTGATAATCGTCAACATATTGTTGAAGTCGTGCGCCACGCCGCCCGCCAGCCTGCCCACCGCTTCCATTTTCTGCGCCTGGCGAAGCTGCTGTTCGAGGCGCTTGCGCTCTGTCACCTCCGCCTTGATGGCAATGAAATGGGTGATCTCGCCGCGCTGGTCCCGCACCGGCGTGACGGTCATGTGCTCGTTGTAAAAGCTCCCGTCACGGCGGCGGTTAGTGATTTCATCCTGCCAGATTTCGCCGCCCAGGACGGTAGTCCAAAGCCTCTTATAGAAAGCTTCGTTCTGTTTCCCGGACTTGAGAATGCGCGGGTTCTTTCCCAAGGCTTCGGCGCGCGAGTACCCCGAAACCCGGCAGAAGGCGGGGTTGACATACTCGATGGTGCCTTTGGCGTCGGTGATGAAGATCCCCTCTGCCGACTGTTCGATGGCGGTGATCAACAGGGTTCTTTCCGCCTCCGCCGATTTTTCCTTGGTGGAATCGATCGCCACGCCTCGAAGATGGATGGGGCGCCGTTCCGCGTCCAACACCACGTGCGTCGTATCGTGAAGCCAAACCAGGCGGCGGTCCGCCGCGACCATTCTGTACTCGAGACTGTGGTCCCGGCCCTCCGCCATCGCCTGGCGGCGCGCCGCCACCACCTGTTCGCGATCCAGCGGATGCAGATGCCGTTCCCAGAAACCGGTTTCATTAAGCCATTGCTCGACAGGGTAGCCCAGAATTTGTTCGGCTCGCTGGCTCACAAAAGTGAATTGATGAGTCTCGGGATCGGCTTCCCACACAATCGCATCGATGCTCTGCACCAGTTCCCGCAGGCGGCGCTCCGAAGCCTCGGCGGCCGTCCGCAAGCGCTCGCTTTCCGTCTGGTCCTCGACCGTCAACAGGAGGCGGCCCTTGCCCTGCCCATTCGAGATCTGGGTCAGACCGAGCCGGGCAGGCCGAGTCCCCATTCCGCCCAGCGCGGCGAGGTTCAAAAGCACGTCGTGCGGCTCGTTGCCAAGCTCTGCATCCCCCATCAAACGGCGGGGCGGCCCCTCCGCCTGGATGACCTCCGTCAACGGGCGACCCAGCACTTTCTCCGGGCGCACGTGAAATCCTTCGAGAAAAGTGCGGTTGGCGGAAAGGACGTTCAGGTCGGGAGAGAGCATCAACAGACCTACCGGAACGTTGTCCACCATTTCCTGCGCGAACGCCTGGAGAGCCAGGATGGCCTGCTGGTGCGCCACCCGGTCTTCCAAAGTGCGACCCAGCGTGGTGCGACGGTATCCGACCAGGAGGTAAGCGTAAACCAGAATAATCAGCAATCCCACCATCGCCTCGAGGCGGGCGCGGGTGGAAAAATCCTCCAGCGCTTCCTGCCGATCGATCTTTCGCACCAGTATCCAATCGGTTAAGGGGATGGGCAGCACGGCGCTGAGTACGCGGACGCCGCGGTAATCCACCCTTTCGCCGCTCAACAATTTTCCCACCCGCCCGGCTTCGGCGGTGGGAACCGTCGGAGGACCCTGCGGAGAACTCTGCGGGAAAGGCGCTGAACGCAGGGGCGAGAGATAAACCAAGTCGTTCCCCCGGCGTTCGAGCAGCAGCGTCTCGCCGCTCCGCGTGGGAACGCTTTCCACCATCAGGAGCGGAAACAACCCCTTTCTGGGGTCAATCTGCAAAACCAGCAAGCCGAGCGACGCGGACGAAGGCTGAACTTCCGCCCTCGATCGAGCGCCGGGAAAAACCGGCGAGAGGAAATAGACATAGCTGCCGGCCTGCGTTCCCCCCAAGGCGCCAACCCAGAATGCACGGCCTCGCGACGCCTGCCTTGCCCGTTCAATCACCGCGGGCGCCATGCTCTCCGAAGTCGCGGATCGCGCCACCATTTGTCCGTCCGCACCGATCAGGTAGATCGCCGCATAACTGTGCGTGAAGGCGACCTGGTCCATGAACGCGGAGAGGTGGCCGACCTCCTCGGCGCGAGCGGCGCCAGTCAATCCGGACTCCTCAACGGGCCAGAGCAATCGTTGAACGGCGGGATACAATGAGAGCAGATCGGCGTCAGCGCGCCGTTCCCCCAGCCAGTTGGATATCAAACGCGCGCGGTCGCCGGCGATGGTCGATTGCTGGTCCTGCCAATAGGCAATGGTCGCCTTCCGTTTCTCCAGAATGTGGAACCCTGTGAGGGCGGAGATGAGCGCGGCTCCGGCAAAGAAGGCGAGGAGGTAGTGCCAGACGCGGCCGCGCGATGCGTCGGAAGCTTCGGCAAGGTGTGGTGAAAACTCTCCCGTCGTGCTGCTGGCCGCGGCGGTTTCCGGACTTAAAGAACCCATGTACAATCTCGTCAACCCCCCGAATAATATCACCTTGCAAGCGAATTGCCAGTTAAATGCAGGAGTGGGGGGTCGGGAGTCAGAATCCTGGACATTAGGTCCATGCGGCGCGATGGTGTGAAGCAGTCCGGACCCTGTCATCCTGAGAGCTTGTGATTTTATTCAGTTCCACCGAACAGCGAATGTCATCCTGAGGAGCCGAAGGCGGTCCTGAGTGCAACGAAGGAAGGATCTGCATTTTCTTGATTTCACGATGCTCGGCGAACTGCAGATCCTTCGCTCTCGCTCAGGATGACAGGCCTCACGGGTTTTCACACAGTCTCTTCAGGGCTTGGGGCCGGAAATGAAATATTCTCTTAGGGCTTCAACCCGGGCCGTTGCTCTGCGGCTCCGATGGTCGTGGCGACATTAAGTTAGCGCCGATGGGCCGTTGGCCTGGGCTTTGCCAGGCCGCCCCTTCAGGGCTGAGAAATCACCAGCAATCACCAACCCGATCTCAGAACATCATCAACACCGAAGCGGAGTTGACGGAAAGAGGATCCTCGGAGTATCTTGCTCGCTGCATCAACGTAAAGCGGAGAATCATGTTGGCAGGTCATCATGCCGGAAGCGACCGCTGTGCGAGTCTTCTGAATCCTGACTTCCGACTCCCGATTACTGCTTTCTGCGGAGGCTGATCCTATGAATCTGCACCACGTCATTGAAGCGCAGCAATTTGATGTGCCAACAATTTCACGCCTCATCGAAACGACTCATCAGATGGAGAAACTGGTCTCGAGCGGCGGGACTTCACAATTCCGCGGCCGGATCATGGCCACGCTTTTCTACGAGCCGTCAACGCGCACCCGCTTTTCCTTTGAAGCGGCCATGCACCGCCTGGGCGGGAGCGTAGTCTCCACGGAGAACGCCGCCGAGTTCTCCTCGGTGGCCAAGGGCGAAACACTCGAGGACACGGTTCGAATCCTGAACGGCTACGCCGATGTCCTGGTGATCCGCCATTACGAAGTGGGATCGGCCAGGCGCGCGGCGTCCGTATCGCGCATCCCGGTGATCAATGCCGGGGACGGCGCGGGGCAGCATCCCACCCAGTCGCTGCTTGACCTCTACACCATTCATAAGGAGATCGGCTCCATCGACGGCTTGCGCATCGCCATGGTGGGAGACCTGGCCCAGGGCCGCACGGTTCGCTCACTAGCCTACTTACTGAGCAAATACCGGGACGTGCGCATTTACTTCGTGGCTCCTCCGCTTTTGAAAATGAAAGAAGACATCCTGGATCATCTGCGCGAAAAAGGCGTCTGGTACAAGGAGGAAACCGACCTCGATAAAGTGCTTCCGGAGGTGAATGTGGTCTACCAGACGCGGATTCAAAAGGAGCGCTTCGGCGACCGCATTGCCGACTACGAGCAATGCCGCGGCGTGTACATGATCACCCCGGAATCCCTGCGGATCATGAAGGACGACGCCATCGTCATGCATCCGCTTCCCCGCCTGGACGAGATCGCGAAGGAAGTCGACGGCGATCCGCGGGCCGCCTACTTCCGGCAGGCCCAAAACGGCCTTTCAGTCAGGATGGCGCTGCTCTCCATGGTCCTGGGCTAGTCCTCTCAACTCGTGGGGCCGGGCCTTGTGCCCGCCCGGACCGTGCGCCCACCTGGGTCCCCTACCGCTAACCGCGGCTGGCGCAGACTCCAGGTTTAGGGAGTCTGCGGTGTCCCGAAGGGACAGGCCCGTGCTGCGCCCTCGGTCCAGTCGATCCATGATGAGCACGGCCACCTCATTCAAGCATTAATAGCGCCGGCTTGACCACGGCCAATCCCCGGGCGAACTCACCGGCCCGCGCCGGACCGGGTTATTCAGCAGTCGGTGCTGATGGTAAGGAATTGCAGTTGGCCTGGGCCGCAGGGTAGGCCGGCATGGCGGTAGTGTATGAACGCGCCGCCTGATTGAGGGAAGCGTGTTCCACCCGCGGTGTCCGACCCTGTCCCTTCAGGACACCGCAGACTCCCAAAACCAGGAGTCTGCGCCAGCCCCGTCTGTCAGGTTCTCCGGCATTGCTTCGAATTGCCATTGTGCTCGGGCCCGGGTCGGAGTATGGTACTACTCCATGAATATGTCAGATTGGAGATCCGGATTAAGGTGCACGCGAAATCCTGCTCAGTTTACCTAAGGCTCGTCCCATTTTTCCTGACGTTGCAGTTGGCCGCAGTTCTTCCCGAAGCGAAGGCGCAGGAATCCGCGCAGAATCCCGCCAGTTCCCAAGCCCCCCGGCAAGACACCTCCAGTGCGGGCACGGCGGAGCTTTCCAGCAAGCAGGTTGCCAGCCTGCCGCTCAACAAGCGCGACTTCACCAAACTCCTGGCCTTGGCGGGCGGCACCACGACCGACACCAACGGCGCCAACAATTTCACCTTGCAGTACGCCATTAACGGCCAGCGCGGCGTCAACGCGGTCTTCGCTACGGACGGCTTTTACACCACGGATCCCGAGTTGGGTGGCGCCACGTTCTCCAACTACAACGTGGACGCCATCCAGGAAATCCAGTCGCAGGCGGGCGTGATGCCGCCCGAAATCGGCGCGGGCGCCGCCGGCTACACCAACGTGGTGACCAAGTCGGGCGCCAATCAGTTGCACGGCGACGTGTTCGAGTTTCTCCGCAATGCCTCTCTCGATTCACGAAATTTCTTCGACCGGCGCAGCTTCGTGAGCCCGGGCCGCATCCCGCCGTTCCTGCGCAACGAGTTCGGACTCACGCTGGGCGGGCCGGTCGTATTGCCGGGGATATTCAAAGGAAACGGCCGCACGTTCTTCTTCGCGCAGTACCAGGGATTCCGGCAGGTGCTGGGCACCACCCAAGTGCTGGCCGTGCCTACGATGGCGGAACGGCAAGGCGTCGACACCTTGACTTTTCCCGGAGACACGCTGACCGTGCCGGTCAATCCGGCGGTTGCGCCGGTACTCGCCGGCTACCCGAAGCCCAACGATCCGGCAGGCCCGTTCGGGGCGCGCACCTACGCCACTTCGTCCCGAGTAGCGACCACAAGCGATCAAGCCACGCTTCGCCTCGACCACAAGATCTCCCACAAGTCGCAGGTCTTCGCCCGCTTCAGTTGGGACAACACCAATGGTCCTCTCACCAATCCCAACCAGACGGCGATTGATCCCAGCTTCGCCGCGACCTTTTTGGACCGCCAGCGCAACGCCGGGCTGCATTACACCCGCGCCGTGTCGTCGCGCCTGGTGCTCGACAGTTCGCTGAGCTACATCCGCAGCACGCCTTCCTTCGTGCCGCTTAACGACGTTCAGCCGGCCTTGAACTTCGGAGATGGCCTGTTCGAGCCGTTCAACTCCACGGGGGGCACCAGGACGGAATCATTCGGCAACGTCTTCGAGTTTCGCCAGACTGTCGAATACAGCCACGGAAAGCACGCCTTGAAGGCGGGGTTCGAGACCCGCCTCAATCGAGACACCGTGGTTTTCGGCATTACACCCAACGGAAGCTACACC
>Ga0335078_10002520_pt1 | contig 27722 bp, 25 predicted proteins | sample Lox_Sample_32_FD_206711 | JGI IMG/M metagenome (GOLD analysis project Ga0335078, IMG submission 206711) | Soil microbial communities from Loxahatchee National Wildlife Refuge, Florida, United States - Lox_Sample_3.2 | ecosystem: Environmental > Terrestrial > Soil > Wetlands | place: USA... | reverse complement strand
CTGGGCGGCCTGGGCGCGGGCCGCATCGCGGCCTGGACGTGGCGGTCGCTGCCTGAGCCGGGGCTGGACTCGCTGCCGGCCCGCGGGCAGGAATGGGAGATGACGCGGTACCGGCAGTACCAGGCCCAGCTGGCGGCCAGGCCCGTCGGCGAGACCTTCCGGTGCGCTGCCGCCTTCCTCCGCCAGGCTTCGGAAAGCTGCCTCACGCACCCCTAGCCCCCGCCACGCACCTCTAGCCCGCGCCGACCAGGCCGGTGTTCCCGCCCTGCGGGACCACCGGGATCCCGGCGTCGGCGCACAGGGTCAGCACGCGCGCGACCTCGCCGGTATCGCGGGGCCGGTGCGTGCCCGCGGAAGCGTCCCGTCCAGCCGACCGCGAAGCCAGCGGCCGCGGCTCCGGTCAGCACGTGGTCCGCGCCGACGACGGCGGCGAGCTCACGGCCCAGTGCCACTGGAAGCTCTGCCGTGCCCACGGCAGCAGGTTAATGCACCGCCGGGGTCAGGCGGCGGCGCGGCGGGCGCGGCGGCGGTGGCGGCGCACGGCGCTGGCCGCCACCACGACGGCCATGATGGCGGCCTCGACGACGGCGGTATGGACCAGGTCACCGGAGTCGGCCAGGCTGAGCCCGGGACCGTTCCCCCCGGAGCTGGCGCGCAGGATGCGGACACGCTGCTCGGCGTGGACGAACTTGGCGGGGTGAGCCGCGGCCGGGCCGGCCAGCCAGCTGGCCTCGGCACTGTGCGCCCAGGCCACCCCGAGGGCGACCACCGCGGCCACGATGAGCAGGACCGCGGTCAGGTGCCTGGCGAACCTCACCGGGGCCGCCAGGCCAGCAGGCGGCGGGCCACGCTGACGATCCACCGCCAGCGCAGCGCGACATGCACCGGAACCAGGCCGAGGGTGATGTGCGCGGTGAGGCTGTGCAGGCTGCTCCAGAACGGGCCGCCGGGCGCGGTCAGCCCGATCTGGGCCAGGGCCACCTGGGAGATCAGCACGCCAGAGACGACGCACAGCGTCATGGCCAGCAGCAGGGCCAGGTTGACCAGCCAGATCAGCCGGTCCCGGCCGCCCCGGCGGAGCAGCCTGCGGCTGGTGCGGACCACCCAGTCCCAGTGCAGCGTGAGGTGGAGCAGCAGCGCCAGCCCGATCCCGATGCCGAGCCACTCGTGGATGGCGATCCCGGTGAACCCCAGGCTGTAGGCCAGCGTGTAGGCCACCAGGAGAACGCCGTCGAACCAGAAGTCCAGCCGGGTCCGCGCGGGAACGCGGCGGCGGGGCCCGGCGGCGGAGCCGGGCGGGGAGGCGGGCGGGGAGGCGGGCGGGGAGGCGGGCGGAGCCCCCGTGGTTTCCACGCCTCCCAGGCTGCCCCGGCGCGGCCCGGGGCCGCATCGGGCTGCCGGGCGATTTCCGCGGCGCGCGGGTAGCCCGCAGGCGTACGCCCGCAGGGGGGCTCGGGTCGGCATATCCGCCGCGGCGGGTAAGAGGCGGTCATGACCAAGGTGTCCATACGTTCCTTCCCCAGGCTCACGGCGGCCCTCGCCCTAGCCGGCGGGTCGCGACCGCGGTGCCCGCCGCAGCCGCGGCCGGCACCACCTACGGTCACCCTGGGTGCTTCGGTGCGTTCGGTCGCCGTCCAGCTCTCGCACGCCGGGTGACCGGGGCGAGGCGGTTGAGGAGGTACTCGGCGGCCAGCAGGATCAGGGCGAGGACGGTGATGGCGGGGGCTAGGACGGCCAGGCTGGTGGCGCCGATGAGCAGGCCGATGAGCGCGGAGACGCCCGCTCCCCCGGCGGCGGCCGCGCCGACCTGCCAGGAGATGACGTTGTGGGCCCGGCTCTCGCCGAGGCGGACCGGGGTGAGCGCGATCAGGGCGGGGAAGACGCCGGCCAGCGCGCCGCCGAGGACCACGAACCCGGCCACCGCCACCGCGGTGTCCGGCTGCCACCAGATGGCGGCCGCGGCGAGCACGGCGATGGCGCTGCCCCAGCGGACCACGGCCTGCGACGGGACCGGGCGGGACGGCAGGGCCAGGCCGATCCGGACGGCGGTCAGCGCGCCCCAGTAGCCGGACGCGGCCAGGCCGGTCGCGCCCGGCGACAGGCCCAGGTGCCCGCGGCAGAAGCTGGCCTCCCACTGCCCGGCGCCGACCTCCAGGCCGGTGTAGACGAAGAAGACGATCATGCCCGCGACCACCACGCCGCCGTACCGGCGCCGGGACCACTGCGCGGCCGGATGCGGATCGCTCGCTACGGTTCCGTGTTCTGCCGTGGCCGCGGAGTGTGCGCGGTCGCGCTTGCGGTGCCGTAGCCACAGCACGGCCAGCAGCAGGTCGAGGCTGATCTGGACCAGGTAGGCGGGCCGCCACGAGCCGCTGAGGATGGCCACGGTGACGACCAGCGGGCCGATCGCCGTGCCGACGCCGTAGGCACCGTGCAGCAGGTTGAGGAGCCGATGGCGCCCGGTCAGGGCCACCGCCGTGTTAAGCCCGCCGTCCATCATGCCGGCCGAGACGCCCAGGAAGACGGACACCCCGAGCACCAGCCACAGTCCGGGGGCCACCGCGAACCCGGTGTACCCGACGGCGGCGAGCGATCCGGCCACGGCGAGCAGGGCGGGCACGCCCAGGCGCCGGATCAGCGGGCCGACGAACGCGGTGACCAGCACGGATCCGGCCGTGGCCAGGAGCAGGATCAGGCCAAGGGCGCCAACCGGCGCCCCGAAGGTGGCGCGCATGGACGGCCACGCCGTGCCGAGCATCCCGTCGGGCAGCCCGAGGACCACGAAGCTGCCGAGGCTGAGCAGATCGGAACTCCGGCGGGCCAGGGCCGGCCGACGCTGCTCACCCATTGGCCCATGTATACGCAACGACCGGCGGCCAGTGCCAATCGAGGCCGTGATCCGGGTGAGGCAGCCGCCCAGCCCGCCAGGTCCCTACGGGCTGGGCGTGACGGCGGGGGTGAGGCCGCCGTCAGCTTCTGGACGAACGGGAAGCCGAAGAGGTTCCTGAGAGGTTCCCTGGGCGGGATCCGGCTCGATGGCGGGGTGCTGCCGGCGGAATCGCCGTGCCGCGGGGCGGCCCGTGCTGGTTCGGCCCGTGCTGGTTCGGCCCGTGCTGGTTCGGCCCGTGCTGGTTCGGCCCGTGCTGGTTCGGACTGTGCCGCCATGTGGAAATTGTGCCTGTCCGGCGGCGTCCGCACGCGGTCGCGCCTTCACCTGCGGGTTCGCTCGGCCGACAATGAGGTAACCCGGGGATGCCGTCCGGGTCCTGCACGCGGAGGAGACAAGCCATGGCGACGCCGACGAGCACGGACACCGAGGAACTGGCCAAATTCGGTTACAAGCAGGAGCTTGACCGCTCGCTCGGCCTGTTCTCCTCATTCGCCGCGGGGTTCAGCTACATCTCGATCATGACCGGGGTGTTCGAGCTGTTCTTCTTCGGCTACCTCACGGGCGGCCCGGCGATGATCTGGACCTGGCCCGCGGTGTTCGTCGGCCAGTTCCTGGTCGCGCTCTGCTTCGCCGAGCTGGCCGGGCAGTTCCCGCTGGCCGGCTCGGTCTACCAGTGGTCCAAGCAGATCGCCAGGCCGTTCACCTCCTTCTTCGGCGGCTGGATCCTGACCGTGGGCTCGGTGGTCACGCTGGCCGCGGTGGCGGTCGCCTACCAGATCGTCGCGCCGCAGATCACGTCGGCGTTCGAGATCATCGGCGGCCCGTCGGACGTCGGCCTGGTGTCCACGCCGGACGGCGCCAAGAACGCGCTGCTGCTGGCCGCGGGCCTGGTGGTGTTCACCACGGTGATCAACATGGTCGGCGTCAAGACGATGGCGCGGATCAACAACTTCGGCGTCTTCGCCGAGCTGGTCGGCGTCACGCTGCTGATCATCCTGCTGGCCGCGCACATCCGCCGTAGCCCGGCCGTCATCTTCAACACGTTCGGCACCGGCGCCGGCTATCCGTGGGGGTACTTCGGCGCGTTCCTGGTGGCCGGGCTGATGAGCGCGTACGTGATGTACGGGTTCGACACGGCCGGGTCGCTGGCCGAGGAGACCCTCGACCCCCGGAAGAACGCCCCGCCCGCGATCCTGCGCGCGCTGGCCGCGGCCGGGCTGGCAGGCTTCCTGGTCATCTTGTTCGGCGAGATGTCGGTGCCGGACATCCACGCCAAGGCACTCGGTACCTCCGGGCTGCCTTTCCTGGTCAAGGCGACGCTCGGCACCACGATCGGCGACTTGTTCCTGATTATCTCGCTGATCGCGATCACCGTGTGCAGCCTGGCCGTGCACGCCGGCGGGATCCGGATGATCTTCACCATGGGCCGGGACAACCGGCTGCCGTACGCCTCGGCCATCGCCAAGGTGCACGGCAAGTCCAAGACGCCGCTGGTCCCGTCGATCGTGATCGGCGTGATCACGATCTTGCTGCTGATCCTGAACGTCGGCAACCAGCGCGCGTTCTTCGTGCTCACCTCGGTCGCGATCATCATGTTCTACATCGCCTACATGTGCGTCACCGGGCCGCTGCTGATCGCGCGGCTGCGGGGGAAGTGGCCGACGCCCGAGCACGGCCCCTACTTCAACATGGGCCGCTGGGGCCTGGTGGTGAACGTGCTGGCGGTCATCTTCCAGATCGGGGTCATGGTCAACCTGGCCTGGCCGCGCCCGGCGGTCTACGGCGCCGACCACTGGTACTTCCAGTGGGGCGCGTTCACCTTCACCGGCGTGCTCAGCCTCGTGGGCATCCTCTACTACGTGATGAAGCTGCGCGGCAGCCGGGCGACGGTGCTGGCCGAGCACCGGGCCGTGCCCGTGGCCGACGTGGCCGTCGTCGGCGACGAGCCCGCCGGTGCCTGACCCGGCGCAGCATGTCGCCGACTTCCTCGGATCCCGGCCGCCGTTCGACACGCTGGGGCCCGATGATCTGGCCCGGGTGGCCGCGATGACGGAAACCGAGGTCAGCCCCAAGGGGAAGACGATCTTCCCGCAGGGCGCCGGGCCGGTGGAGTGCCTGTGGATGGTTCGCAGCGGATCGGTCGAGGTGATCCACGACGGGCGGGTCCTGGACCTGCTCGGCCCGGGCGAGCTGTTCGGGCACGCGTCGATGGTCTCCGGGCTGCCGACGGGGTTCGAGGCCCGGGCGGCCGAGGACACGGTGTGCTACCGCATTCCCGAGGACGTCATAAGTCCGCTGCTGGCCCGGCCCGACGTGCTCCGGTTCGTGGTGCGGTCGATCGTGGACCGGACCCGGCCCATACCGGCCGCGGACCTGGGATATTCGGGGGTCGATCCCGTGCAGAGCCGGGTCGCCACGCTCATCCGCACGCCGCCGCTGCTGTGCCAGGGCAGCGAGCCCGTCCGCGAGGCGGCCAAGCGGATGACCGCCGAGGGGGCGAGCGCGGTCCTGGTGCCGCACGGCGGCACGTTCGGCATCGTGACCGACCGCGACCTGCGGTCGCGGGTGATCGCGGCCGGCGTCAGCCCGGACGCGCCGGTCTCCGCGATCATGACCCAGCCCGCCTACACCGTGACCGCCGACCGGCTCGGCGGCGACGTGCTGCTCGACATGCTCGAGCGCAACATCCATCACATCCCCGTGCTGTCGCCGGGCGGCGAGCTCCTGGGCGTGGTCGACGACGGCGACCTGGTCGCCGCCGAGAGCCGCAAGCCGCTCTTGCTGCGCCGTGCCATCGCGCTGGCGGAAAGCCCCGCCGACCTGGCGGCCGCCGCGGCGGGGCTGGACCCGGTGATCATCGCGCTGCACGACGCGCGGGTGGCGGCCGAGCACGTGGCGGCGATCCGCTCGGTAGTCCTCGACGCGCTGACCCGGCGGCTGATCGAGCTGGCCGTCCGGGACGCCGGCCCGGCGCCGGCGCCGTTCACCTGGTTCGCGCTCGGCAGCCAGGCGCGGCGGGAGGCGGTGCCGTCCTCCGACGTGGACAGCGCTCTCGCCTGGGGAGACGACCCCGGCAAGCCGGGTCCGGACGCCCCCGGGGGGCGTGATATGGCCGGGTACGTGAGCCGGGTGACCCAGGCGGTGGACGAGGGGCTGCGGGCGTGCGGGATGTCCCCCGACGCGCATGGAGCCAGCGCGGCCAACCCGATTTTCGCCCGGTCGCTGGCCTCCTGGCACCGGGCCGCGCGGAGCCTGTCCGAGGACCCGACCCAGGAGAAGGCGCTGATCCTGGTATCGGTCATGGCCGACAGCCGCCCGGTGTGGAGCACCGGCGGCGCGGCCGGCGGCGGGCTCTGGGCGGCACGGCCGTACCCGGATCACCCCCAGCTGCTGCGGCTGCTGGCCCGGTTCGCCCTGTCGTTCCGGCCGCCCACCGGGTTCCTGCGCGATTTCGTGGTCGAGCACTCCGGCGAGCGCCGCGGGCAGCTCGACCTCAAGCACGGCGGGATGATCCCGATCGTGGACCTGGCCCGCTGGGCCGGGATGGCGGCCGGGGTGGCGAGCGCCTCGACCCTGGAGCGGCTGCGCGCGGCCGAGGCGGCCGGGACCATGGACAGCTCCGAGGCGCGCACGCTGACAGAGGCGTTCGGATTCATCTTCGCGCTGCGCCTGGACCACCAGGTCGAGCAGCTGCGGCGCGGCGAGGCGCCGGACGACTTCATCGCCCCCAAGGCGCTGAACCCGCTGGCGCGGTCCTACCTGCGGGAGGCGTTCCGCGCCGTGGCCTCGGTGCAGGCCAACCTGGCGGCCGAGCTTTCGCTCGGGGTCCGCTGGGGCTGAAAACCGGCCAGAAAGTTCTGCCGAAGCTGAACCGATCCGGCGTGCCTTGCGTGAATGAATCGGAGGAGTATCGCTGGCCGCTGCCGGGCGCGCTCTCACCGCACCGAGCCAGCACTCGATCACTTCGCCGCGCCCGCGCGCGGCCGAAGGAGGAGCGGTGAGAACTTTGACGGCGGCCGCCCTGACGGCGGATGTCCCACCGGCCAGCGATCCCGGTCAAGGCCACGAAGTCTTAATCACGACCGGCATCATCACCAGCACCGTGACCGGCGCCCAGGGCGATCGGACGGCACCGCAGTTCAGCGTCGAGATCAGCTGATCCGGCGTATCCCCGGACTCCGGCCGTGGCCTGGGAGAGCGCAGGCCACGGCCGGACCCTGAGGCAACCCGCAGCACGCCAGACGCGGCTGCGTTCCGTACGGCGTAGACCCGCATCGAAGGAGAGCAGGAGGAGACCCCATGAGACGGACAACGAAAGCGGCGCTCACGCTCGCGGCCACGGTGAGTACGGTGGCGGCGCTGGCGGGGGTGGCCGCGGGCCCGGCGTCGGCGAAGCCTTACCCGCCGCCCAGCATTCACCTGCTGTGCACGGCAGCGGCCAACGACGGCACACTGGAGGGCAGCGTCTGCGTGCTGCCCTTCGGGCAGACCACCGCGCCGAACAACTACTCCGCGACCATCGCGGTGAGCAAGGCTGGCGCCGCTGGCCCCACGGTCACCTTCGCGCTGACCGCGGGCAGCCTGCCGCCCGGCCTGACCATGCCTGCCCAGGGCGGATCTGGCACCGTCATCACCGGAAACCCGACCAAGACCGGAACCTTCAACTTCACCATCAAGGCGACCGACGGGGGCCTGACCTCCACGCTGACCTACCAGATCACCATCACCGTGCAAGGGCCGCCAGACCAGCTGCTGTGCGACTCCGCCGGTGACTTCCTGGAAAGCGGGGTCTGCGTGCTGCCCGACGCCATCGCCGGGCTGCCGTACGCCGGGCAGCTGGCCACCAGCCACAACGTCGGCGGGACGCTCAGCGTCGTCTCCGGGTCGCTGCCCGCGGGCCTGTCCCTGCCCGCGACCTTCACCGGATCCAGCGCGACCATCAGCGGTACGCCGGCCGCACCGGGGGCCGGGCCCACGTCCAGCTTCACCGTGGCAGGCACCGATACCCAGACCCAGCCCCTGTACCAGCCGTACCAGATCACCGTGGACCCGAACCAGCCGCTGACCGCCGTCCTGCCCGCCAGCGGATCAACCCTGTATCCGGGCACCGTCGGCCAGGCCTTCGCCTTTGACTTCGCTCTCAGCGGCGGGGCCGCGCCTTACAGCTGGGCCGTGGTCGCCGGGCACCTCCCGACCGGCATGGTCCTGCAGAACGGCAGTGCGGGCCCGCGCGACGCCGATAACGAGATGGCCGGGACACCGACCACGGCCGGCACCTACACCTGGACCATGCGGGTCACCGATTTCTACGGCCACCAGGCCAGCCAGCAGTTCACCATCACCATCCAGTCCTGAGGATGATGCCGGTCAGCTGAGCCTAGAGTGAGGGACGCTGATCCGGGAGAGTCCGTTTCCCCCGGATCAGCCCCTCAGCGATGCCCCGCGGGATGTCGCCGGCCACGGTGACGCGGTTCAGCCTGCGGGGCGCGTCGTCGTAGTTGTCGATCGCGTAGTGCTGGGTGATCCGGTTGCCGGACAGGACGAGCTGGCCGGGCTCCCAGGACACCCGCAGGATGTTCTCCGGGCGGGTGACGTAGTGCTGCAGCAGGCGCAGGATGTCCCTGGACTCCCCCTTGGACAGGCCGGCGACGCGCTGCGCGAACCCGCCGATGAACAGGCCCCGCTCCCCCGTCAGCGGGTGCACCCGGACCACGGGATGGGCGGTTTCGTACTTGGTGTAGAAAATGAGCTGGATCACGTCTGGGAGGAACTGGCTGGGTACGGCGGGAGGGCGTGCGGGCCTACTTGATGTGGAAGGTGGTGAGGCCTTCGGGGGGTTCGGGCTGGATGGCGACGGTGTCGACCGCGGCCAGGCGAGGGCCGGTGTGCGCCCAGTCGACCAGGCGGCAGACGTCCTCGGCCGGGCCCTCGAAGACCGCTTCGACCCGGCCGTCGGGCAGGTTGCGGACCCAGCCGGCCACGCCGTGCTGCTCGGCCAGGCGCCGGCAGGTGTCGCGGAAGAATACGCCCTGCACTCGGCCGGAGATCAGTACGCGATAGCGGACCACAAGCAGACGGTACGCCGGGCCGGGCGACGGCGAGGGGTGGGGGCGCCGGGGCGGAGGGCGGTGGCGACGGGCGGCGGGCGGGGCCGCCGGGCTGAGGGCGGGGCCGCCGGGCTGAGGGCGGGGCCGCCGGGCTGAGGGCGGGGCCGCCGGGCTGAGGGCGGGGCCGCCGGGCTGAGGGCTTGAGCGCCGGGGCGGCGGGGCGTGAGGCCCGGGGGTGCTCCGGGTCAGCTGGAGCGGGCCTGGATGGCGGTCAGCGCGATGGTGTAGATGATGTCCTCGACCAGGGCGCCGCGGCTGAGATCGTTCACCGGCTTGGCCAGGCCCTGCAGCATCGGGCCGATGCTGACCACCTGGGCGCTGCGCTGCACCGCCTTGTACGTCGTGTTGCCGGTGTTCAGGTCGGGGAAGATGAAGACGCTGGCCTGGCCGGCCACCGGGCTGCCCGGCCGCTTGGCCTGGCCGACCGAGGCGATGGAGGCGGCGTCGTACTGCAGCGGGCCGTCCACGGCCAGGCCGGGTTCGCGTTCGCGGACGATCCGGGTGGCTTCGGCCACCTTGTCCACGTCCGTGCCTGCGCCGGAGGTCCCGGTACTGAAGCTGATCATGGCGACCCGGGGCTCGATGCCGAAGGCGCGCGCCGACGCGGCGCTCTGGATGGCGATGTCGGCCAGGTCCTCGGCGTCCGGCTGGGGATTGATGGCGCAGTCACCGTAGATGACCACCTCGTCCGGCAGGCACATGAAGAACACCGAGGACACCAGGCGGCTGCCCGGCTTGGGGCCAAGGATCTGCAGCGCGGGGCGGACGGTAGCCGCGGTGGTGTGCACCGCGCCGGACACCAGGCCGTCGACCTCACCCTGCCTGAGCATCATGGTGCCGACCGTGACCGGGTCGGCGAGATGCTCCCGGGCCACCTCCTCGGTCCAGCCCTTGTGCCGCCGCAGCTCGGCCAGCGGGGCGACGTAGCGCTCGGCGACGGCCCGCGGGTCCACGATGGTGACATCGCCGGGCAGCTGCAGCCCGAGGCGCCTGGCCTGCGCGGTCACCTCGTCCGGGGCGGCGAGCAGCAGAACGCGGGCGATACCGCGGTCGGAACAGGTGACCGCGGCGCGAAGCGTACGGGGCTCGGCCCCCTCGGGCAGGACGATGAGCGCGTCGGCGGCGCGAGCCAGTTCCGCCAGCCGGTAGCGGAACGCGGCCGGGGTGAGCCGCCGGGGCCGCGACGCGCTGAGCAGGGACCGCAGCCAGGACGGGTCGAAGGTATCAGCGATGTTGCTGGTCACCCCCTCGACCCGGTCCAGGTCGTCGGGGGAGAGACCGGGATCCAGGTCCCGCACCCGGGTGGCGGTCTGGTAGCTGTCGGACTCGACGACCAGGACCGGCAGGCCGGTGGAAGTGGCGGCCCTGGTGAGGTCCCAGACCTCCGGGTCGGGCCGGATCCCCGCGCTCAGCAGCAGGGCGGCCAGCCGGGTCCCGTTCAGCGCGGCCAGGCAGGCGGCCATGATCACCTCGTGCCGGTCGCCGGGGACCACGATCAGCCGGCCGTCGTCGAGGACCCGGATGCCGCCCGGGATGCCCTGGGCGAACACCGCCACGTCCCTGATCCGCCGGGACAGGTCGCCCTCGTGCAGGATCTCGGGGTTCAGCTCCTGGACCAGGTCCCGCACCCGCGGGTAACTCAGCTCCGGCCGGAACGGCACCGCGGCGAGCAGACGGAGCCCGTACCTGGCCAGCCCGGCCCGCAGGGCGGCGGTCTCCGCGGCGGCAGCGGCGGGAGGGGCCTTGAGGACCAGCGAGGGACGGGCCGCGGGCAGGCCGTGGACCACGCAGCCGACCACGCGGGCACGCTCGCCCGCGGCGTAGCCGGCGGCGGCGATGGCGAGCTGCTCGGCCAGGCCCTCGACCCCGTCCGGTTCCCGCGACCAGCTGCCCGCCAGCAGGACGTCGGCGTCGAGCGCCCGGGCCAGGGCCTGATTGAAGGCGCTGGCGTACAGGTTGGACGGTCCCGAGCTGAGACCCTCGACCACGACGACATCGGACGTGGCGTACATCGGCTCCCAGGCCGCGAGGATCTTCTCCAGGATCACCTCCAGGCCGCCGCTGCCCAGCTCCCGCTCCAGCTCGGCGGTGCTGATCGGCTCCGGCGGGTGCAGCATGGTGATCGCCGCCACCAGCGCGCCGGACCGGTCGGCGCCGCTGTCGGGCCTGGGCTGCGCCACCGGCTTGGCGAAGGCGATCCGGACGCCGCTGCGGTCCAGCGCGCGCAGCAGCCCCAGGCAGGTCCGGGCCAGGCCGACGTTCTCGGCGGCGGGCGCGACCAGCAGGCTCCGGGCCATGACGCTACCTCCTGGATGGAGAGGCCGGACGGGCGGCCGGCGGAGAGGCCGGGCGGGCGGCGACGAGGCGGGCGGTGTCGCGGGCGATCATGAGCTCTTCGTCGGTCGGCACGACGAGCGCCACGGCCGGGCCGGCCCGGCTGATGCGCCCTGCGGTGGACCGGCCGTGCCCGGCGTTGGCCTCGGCGTCCTCGGTCAGTCCGAGGAACCCCAGGCGGGCCAGGACCAGGCTGCGGACGAGCGCGCTGTTCTCCCCGATGCCGACGGTGAAGACCAGCGCGTCGAGCCGTTCCAGGCTCGGGACCAGCCCGGCGATCGCCCGGGCCAGCCGGTGCACGAAGACGTCGAGCGCGAGCTGGGCCCGCTCGTCTCCCCCGGCGGCCGCTTCCTGCACGGTGCGCATGTCGTTGCTGGTGCCGGACAAGCCCAGCAGGCCGCTCCGCGTGTTCAGCGCCCCGGTCAGCTCGGCGGCGCTCTGCCCGGTCTGCTCGGCCAGGTAGCCGATCAGGCCGGGATCGACGTCACCGGACCGGGTCCCCATGACCAGGCCCTCCAGCGGGGTCAGGCCCATGGTGGTGTCCACCGACACGCCGTCGCGGATCGCCGCGGCGCTGCACCCGTTGCCCAGGTGGGCGGTGACCAGGCGCAGCTGGCCGGGCGGCCTGCCGAGCAGGGCGGCGGCCCGCTCGCTGACGAAGCGGTGACTGGTGCCGTGGAACCCGTACCGCCGCACCCCGTACCGGGAGTACCACTCCTCGGGCACCGCGTAGCGGAACGCGGCGGCCGGCATGGTCTGGTGGAACGCGGTGTCGAACACGGCCACCTGCGGGAGCCCGGGCCGGACGGCGCTGACCGCCTCGATGCCCGCCAGGTTGGCCGGGTTGTGCAGCGGCGCCAGGTGCTCGAACGAGCGGATGGCGGCGATCACCTCGTCGTTCACCAGGACCGAGGCGCGGAACCGCTCGCCCCCGTGCACCACCCGGTGCCCGGCGCCGGCCAGGTCCGCCTGGCCCGCGTCATCCAGGTGGTCCAGGATGCGGGAGATGACAGCCCGGTGGCTGCCTTCTGTGAGGGGTTGCCCTGGGTGCTGGCCGATCCGGAGGACCGCGTCCGGGGTGCCGACCTTGTCGGCCAGCCCGTCCAGCACGCGCTCGCCGGTTCCGGGGTGCAGCAGCGCGAACTTCACCGTGGAGCTGCCCGAGTTGAGGACCAGCACCAGGGCATCGGAGCCTGACATGGCTGGGATGCTACCGGTCATAGGTTAACGTCCAGGGCGTCCGGGACGGGCCAGGTGTGCACGGGCTGGCCGGTGGCGGCGCAGCCGAGGTACCGGTCGAGCATCACCGCGAGGGCCTGTTCCCGGGACCGGCCGCGTTCGGCCGCCGCCAGCGCGGCGCGCTGCCAGGCCGCCCCGGTCTGCCCGGTGGCCACCCGCGCGCCGATCACGCCGAGCAGGCGGTCCGCCTCCGCCGCGGCCACCCCGGCGGCGGCCAGGCCCTGCCCGGCGGCCGGCAAGAGCTCGGCCACCAGCGCGGCGGCGGGCACCGTCCTGAACCGCTGCGGACCGGACGGCCAGCTCAGCTCCGCGGCCAGGCCGTGCTGGGCCGCGCGGTAGAAGCCGTAGTCGGCGCGCTCGAACGGGACCGCGTAGGTCCACCGCTGGTCCTGGGCGGCCAGCCAGAGCGTGAGCCCGACCAGGAAGGCCGCGTTGGCCAGCATGTCGGCCATCGTCGGCCCGGTGGGCAGCGCCCGCATCTCGATCCGCAGGTGGCCGCCGTCCGACGGGTCGTAGACGGCCCGGTTCCAGCGCCAGACCGTGCCCTGGTGGAGCCTGAGCTCGTCGAGGGGGGGAGGGCAGGAGGGTGGCAGGGGGCCGGCCGGGGACGGGGGGCTGACGATGGGCATCAGCGGCTGGTGCAGGCGGACGCTCTCGGTGAACAGCCCGAGCGGCCCGTCCCGCAGCCAGCCGGTGCCGAACGTGGTGCGCGGCGGCCTGCGCCGGGGGCCGCGGCTGTCGCGGTCCTCGACCGACTGCTTGAACAGGGCGATCCTGGTCTCCTCCCAGAGCCGGTGACCGAGGAACGTGGGCGAGTTGCCGGCCGCCGCCAGCACCGGGGCCGTGGCCAGCTGCGCCGCGTTGTAGACGCGGGTGAAGTCCTCCGGGGCGACCCGCAGGTGCACCTGGAACGAGGTGTTCGCTCCCTCGAGCGCGATATCGTCGCTGGTCAGCTCCAGAGGTTCGGCGCCGGAGATGCGGATCCGGACCGGGCCGCCGCGGAGCCTGCCCAGTCCGCGGTTCAGGGCACGGTAGCGGGCCGTGTCGGTGACCGCGCTGGCGTCCAGGTGGGCCCGGCTGAGCGTGGGCAGCACGCCGATCAGCGCGATCCGGCCCTGGTGCGCCCGGGCCGCGGCGCCGACCCGGTCCAGCAGCACGCCGAGCTCACCGGCCAGCGCGGTGAACGGGCGGCCTGCCAGCGGGGCGGGCGAGGAGTTCAGCTCCAGGTTGAAGCGGTTGAGCTCCACGGCGATGCGAGGGTCGGCGACCTGGGCGCGGACGGCCTGGTTCAGCGGCAGCGGCCGGGCCGCGCCGTCGACCAGGAACAGCTCGAGCTCGGCGCCGATGGTGGCCGGGCCCGCCCCGAAGCCCGGGCGGGCCAGCAGCCGTCCGAGGTCGGCCAGGCACTGCTCGAGCCGGACGGCGAAACGGGCGTAGTCGCGCTCGTCGAACGTGTCCTTGAGAATTTCCGTTCCCATGCCGTCACCCCGCCACGATCCGGCGCCCGGTGAGCACCGCGGGCAGGATGCGGACGTAGCGATTCCTGGTGCCGGGCATCCAGGTCGGCAGCGGCAGTTCGCGCAGCCGGGCGAGCTCGGCCGGGTCGGTCACCTCGGTGACGTCGCCGCGCACGAGCACGCTCCAGCCCGTGCCCGCGGCCGGGTCGGCCGCGTCCACCTCGAAGCAGACCCGGCCGCCCCGGCTTGCGGCGTCCAGCTTGGTGCCTGCCTCGGTGCGGAACACCACCGTGTGCTGGTCGAGCACGAAGTTGACCGGGAACACGACCGGCCCGCAGTCGTCGGTGACCGCCACCCGGCCCAGGCGCGCGTCCGCCAGCAGCTCGAAGCACTCCGCTCTGGTCAGCTCCCTGACCTGGCCGGCCCGCGGGTCAGCGGAGGCCGGCACGGTCCCCGCCCGGGGCGAACAGGACGTCGGCGGGATCGCGCCGCACGCTGACCGCCGCCTGGGTGACCATCCCGATCCTGAGCACCAGGTGCGGGTAGGCGCCGTCGCTGAGCCGGGTCCTGATGAACTCGCGCAGCCAGGGCAGCTCGAGCGGCTGGCTGTGCAGCGCCACCGCCGCCCCGCACACGCTGGCGGTGAGCAGCATCCGCTGCAGGGCCTGTCCCGCGTTCACCCAGTCGGCCGGGCCGTCGGCGGCCGTGGTGAGCAGGCCGGCCACGCCGGCCGCCCGGTACGACATGGCCGAGCTGAGCGGCGGCAGGCCCCAGCCGTGGCCGCGGGCGAAATCCCGGCCGGGGAAGTCCGGGTCGGTGTGCTCGGCCCTCGCCGGGTAGGAGGTAGCCAGCACTCCGTCGCGGGATCCGCTTCCCGGCGCGGGAGTCCATCGGGCGAGCTCGCGGACCCGCTCGGGGTCGCGCCGCAGTTCGCGTTCCGCGGTGTCCACGGCGGCCGCGAGCGCGGCCCGCCGGCCGTCGTCGGCGACGATGCGCAGCGCCGCGCCGTCCCGCGCCGCGCCGCCGCGCAGGGCGGCGAGCAGGTCCGGCGGCAGCGGCTCGGGGTCGAACGCCCCGCGGTGCGTGCGGCGCCTGCGGACCTGGCCGAACAGCCGCCGTTCGAACTCGTCGGCGGCGGCACGCTCCGGCCAGCTCACCCACGCCACCAGCGTGGGCTGGCCCGGGTCGGGCAGCAGGCGCGTCGCCGGGACGTAGCCGAGCGACCGCAGGGCGAGGCGGACGTTGAACAGCGCGGCGCCGCAGCTGATCATCAGCTCGCGGCCGTCCGGATCGGCCACGGCCAGCCTGCGCCCGGTGTCGGCGTGCAGGCTGAGCCGCGGGCTGGCCTGGTCGCCGCCCGTGGTGAACCGCCAGGGCTGGGTGTTGTGCACCGAGGGCGCCCAGACGGCTTCCGCCACCACGTACCTGGCGATCTGCTCGGCGGTCATCGGCTGGCTCATGACGCCAGTCCACCCCGGTCCGCGGGCCAAGGGCAGGTGCCAAGGTCCGCTGGGGCAGGGACCTTCGGCCAGGTAAGACGTGATCGGTGCGGGCGGCACGCAGTACGTCCGTTCGGCATCATTTCGGCTCTTACCGCGGGCCGCGGCGGGCTAGAGGGCTCAGCCAGCCGCGGTGCGGTAGCTTGTTTTGTGCCGCGAGCTCTGACATAAGCAGAACATGCGGCAGTGTGATCACCTGATGGCCTGGATAGGAAATGTCACTTTCTGACGTAAATCCGGACATTGACGACGCCTCGGTGCCAGCCCGGCCGGAGCCGGATCCGGGTTCCGGCGCAGGCAGGCGCTGGTCCATCCCGGAACCGCCGCGGTTGCCGCTGGGGCTGACGGGAACGCTGATCTACGCGGGGATCCGCCTGCTCAGCGTGGCGATGACGGCGATTCTGCTCCGGCACGGCAAGTACCGGGCGCCGCATTGGTCGCTGATCCGGTGGGCGAGATCGTCCGACGGCGGCTGGTACCACACCATCGCCACGCACGGTTATACCTATCCGCCCGGCGATCTGGCCCACGCCTCGGTATTCTCCTGGTTCCCCGGGTATCCCGCGGTCATCGACTCCATCGCCTGGCTGCCCGGGGTGACCATCTACGCGGCGGGCCTGATCGTGACGGCCGCCGCCGGGCTGGTGGCGGCGTGGGGGCTGGCCGCGCTGGGCATGAAGCTGACCGGCGACCCGCGGATCAGCCTGCTCATGGTGGCGCTCTGGGCGGTGGCGCCCATGTCGATCGTGCTGAACATGATGTACAGCGAGGCGCTGTTCTGCGCGCTGGCCATCTGGGCCCTGGTCGCCCTGGTCAGCGGGCGGTGGCTGACCGCGGGCGGGCTCACGCTGCTGGCCGGGACGGTGCACAGCACCGCCGGGGCGCTGATCCTGGCGCTGCTGGTCGCGGCCCTGATCGCGGTGGTGCAGGCGGTGCGGGCACGCCAGCCGTTCACCGCCTGGTGGCGGCCGGTGGCCGCCGCGCTGCTGGCTCCGCTGGGGCTGCTGGGGTACCTGGGATACGTGGCGTTGAGGACGCACCGGCTGGACGGCTGGTTCTGGATCGAGAAGCACGCCTGCCACATGGCCTTCGACTGGGGCGTGAGCACGCTGCGGACGATGAAGAACGCACTGGACGGCGCGCCCTCGGTGGCCATGGTCCTGGTGATGGCGGCCATCGCCGGGGCTGTGCTGCTCACGCTGTGGAGCCTGACCGAACGCATCCCCGTCTACCTGCACGTCTACACGCTGGTGGTGGTGTTCCTTGCGCTGACCACGAGCGCCAACTGGCTCAGCTCCAAGCCGCGCTTCCTGCTCCCCGCCGTGCTGCTGACGCTTCCGCTGGCCCGGCTGCTGGCCCCGCTGCGCACCTCGGTGCTGGTGCCGCTGGCCGGCGTGCTGGTGGTGGCGTCGACGTGGTTCGGTCTGTACATAACCGTGATCGCCCGGTGGACGCCGTGAAAACCAGCTGACTTTCATCGGCGGCTGGCCTAGCTTGAGCCTGGGACATCTGGCCTAGCTTGAGCCTGGGACATCTGGCCTAGCTTGAGCCTGGGACATCTGGCCTAGCTTGAGCCTGGGACATCTGGCCTAGCTTGAGCCTGGGACATCTGGCCTAGCTTGAGCCTGGGACATTTGGATAGGACACATGGTGCCGCTGAGTCACATGCTCGCCTTCGCCGCCGTGGTGAGCGTCCTGATCGCCATCCCCGGCCCGAGCGTGCTGTTCACCATCAGCCGCGCCCTCACGGTCGGCCGGCGGGCGGCGCTGCTCAGCGTGGTCGGTAACGAGATCGGCCTGTGCGTGCAGGTCGTGGCCGTCGCGTTCGGCGTCGGCGCGGTGGTGGAGCGGTCAGTTGCGGTCTTGACGTGGGTGAAGCTCGCGGGGGCCGCGTACCTGGTCTACCTGGGCGTCCAGGCCATCAGGCACCGCAAGTCGGTGGCCGGCGCGCTGGCGGCGCGGCTCCAGCCGGTGACGCCGCTGCGGGCCATCCGCGACGGGTTCGTGGTCGGCGTGGCCAACCCCAAGTCGATCGTGTTCTTCGTCGTCGGGCTGCCGGAGTTCACCAGCAACGCGCCCGGCCACTGGCCGGTGCCAGCGCAGATGCTGATCCTCGGGGCGCTGTTCCCGATCATCGCGCTGGTGCTGGACAGCGTGTGGGCGACCGTCGCCGGCACGGCCCGGCAGTGGCTCGTTCGGTCGCCGCGGCGGCTGGCGCTGATCGGCGGCGCCGCCGGGCTGGTGATGATCGGCCTGGGTGTCAGCGTCGCGGTGACCGGCCGTAAGGACTAGCGCACCGGCGTCCGGATCGCCCACGTTCCGGCCCCGATCTCCGGCCCCGATCTCCGGCCCGATGTCCGGCCCGATGTCCGGCGAAGCTGGAAGGTTACTGAATTTCTTGGCGAGCCGACCCATCCGTCAGCGCGTCGGCGGCGAAACAACGGCGTGAAAGGCGATCCGGGGACCGGTGGAGGTCACGGCATCCGAGCCGGCCTGGAGTGACCCAGGCCGTGCCCTGACCGCTCACCGCCGTCTCCGGCTCGCCCGACACCGAACCCCGGTGGCTCGGCCGGGCAGACACCACGCTCAACGGAAAGGATCGTCATGCCCAGTCAGGATGCCATGCGTGCGCCAAGCCCGGAGTCTTCGGGCTCGGGGCCTTCGGGTCGCGGCCTGTCCCGGCGCTCCCTGCTGCAGGGGGCCGCGACGGCCGGCGCCGCCGGCCTCGCCGCCACGGCCCTAGGCGCGACCGCCATGGGAGCCGCCGCGAGCCCGGCGCTGGCTCAGTCCCCACCCGGCACCAGCCGGCCGTCGGCGCCGGACCAGTCCCGCGGCCACGGCGCGGCCGCTGGCCCGATCGTGGTGCACGTACGAGACGCCAGGTCAGGGGACATCGAGGTGTTCTCAGGAACCAGCCAGAGCCGGGTGCGCGACAAGGACCTGGCCGCCCGGATCGCCCGCGCCATCGGCTGAGAGGAAATTGAATGTCATCGCATCGCGAGGCTCCGGAGATCTCCAAGGACCCGGTGGCCGACAGTACCGACGTGTATGCGTTCGTGAGCCCGGACAAGCCGGACACGGTCACGCTGATCGCCAACTACATCCCGCTGCAAGGTCCGGCGGGCGGCCCGAACTTCTACGAGTTCGGCGACGACGTCCTGTACGAGATCCACGTCGACAACAACGGGGACGGCCGGGCCGACGTCTCTTACCAGTTCCGTTTCACCACCCGGGTGGCCGACCCTGACACCTTCCTGTACAACACGGGCCCGATCGAGTCGCTGGGCAGCCCGAACTGGAACCGCCGCCAGAGTTACGACGTCACCGTGGTGTCCGGCTTCTCCGGCCGCGCCATCGGCACCGGGCTGGCCTGCCCGCCGTGCAACATCGGGCCGCTGTCCACGCCGGACTACGCCGCGCTGGGCGCCCAGGCCGTGCACAGCCTGGGCAACGGGATCACGGTGTTCGCCGGGCAGCGGGCCGAGGCCTTCTACGTCGACCTGGGCTCGATCTTCGACCTGGGCGACCTGCGGCCGTTCGAGAACCTGCACGCCACGTTCGGGCTGCCCGGGCTCAAGGCGGCACCGGGAGTGAACGCCACCAACCACCTCAACGTGCACTCGATCGCGATCCAGGTGCCGATTTCCTCGGTGAGGCGGAGCGGTCACCCGACCATCGGCGTGTGGACCACGGCGAGCCGCCAGCGGGTCAGGGTGTGGGACGCCGACAACGGCGAGAACGTGAACAGCGGGCCGTTCCGGCAGGTGTCGCGGCTGGGCAACCCGCTGGTCAACGAGGTCCTGATCCCGCTCGGCCGTAAGGACCAGTGGAACTCGCTGCCGCCGTCGGACGACAAGCTGTTCGCCGGCTACGTGGCCCACCCGGGCCTGGCCGCGCTGCTGCCCGGTCTCTACCCCGGCGTGTTCCCTCACCTGGCCGCGCTGGTCGCATCCGGGAAGCCGCGTGCCGATCTGGAGGCCATCCTGCTGACCGGCATACCGGCCGGCATCATCCCGGGATTCCAGAACTTCACCGGTCCGGTGCAGGCGGACATGCTCCGGCTGAACACCTCCGTGCCGCCGACCCCCGCCGGGAAGCAGAGCATCTACGGCCTGCTCGGCGGCGACGCGGGTGGCTTCCCGAACGGCCGCCGGGTGACCGACGACGTGGTGGCGATCGAACTGCGGGCGCTGGCCGGGGTCACGTACCCGCTGATCGACAAGGCCTTCAAGCCCGACGCGGCCGCCGGCGAGCTCACCGACGGGCTGACCCCGGCCAGCGTCAGCTCCCCGCCGCTCGGCCAGTTCCCCTACCTCGGGGTGCCCTACAGCGGCTACGACAACCCGTCCTGAGCGCAGCGGAGAATCGAGGAGGAGCGCAGCATGACCGTATCGGTGAGGAGCGCGGCATGACCGAGCCGGCCGCCGGGCCGTCTGGTCCGGGCACCGTCGTCATGGAACTCGGCGCCGGCGTCGGCGCCCTGATCCTGTACGCGCCGGCCGAGATGGACGGCGAGGAGATCGAGATCAGCCGCGACGACGAGCCCGGGGCGGCCGGGCCTGCCGGGGCGGCCGGGCCTGCCGGGACCCGGCGCACGCACTCGCAGGTCCGGGCGCGTCACATGCCCGGCGAGACCAGGTACGCGGCCGTGTACCCGGGCCTGGCGGCCGGGCGTTACACGATCTGGCGGGACGAGCACCGCCCGGTGACGGCCGTTACAGTCACCGGCGGGCAGGTCAGCAGCTGCCACTGGCCCGGCTGAGGACCGGTTCCTCGAGGGCGCTGGCCTCCGCTTGGGGGAGGCCAGCGCCCTCGCGCATGCCGCGCTGTGCGCGGTTGTGCGCCGGATGACAGTCGGCGCGGGGTTTCCGACTGCCATGTAGTCCCGCCAGCAACGTCAACATCAGTATTCGCTCTCAGATTCGAGTATCTGACCTTATCGTGGAGGATTCGGCCTCAGTAGAGAATTTGGGCCTCTATTGGGTACTAAATCCTCCGTTGAGGCCATTTCCTCCGCGTAGTTTCGGTGCTGGAAGCACTACTAGGCACTCGTGCGCCATCAGGAGCAGGACACACGGCGCGGCTGCTGTTAACGACCGCTGCTGAGCGGCGCGCGGCAGCGGCGGCGTCCGGCCTGGTACCGCTGGCACGCGGTGGAGGGCGGGACACCCGGCTCGTTCGGGATATTGATTGCCGATGATCCCAGGCGGAGCCGTGTCAGCAGGTCCTGGGCCGCCAAGGGCTGTTATATAGGCAGGGGGAGGGCCAGGATGGGCGTGGTGGTGGGCTGGGCCGATCCCGGGGCCGGCTCGACGGTCAGGCCGAGCGTGTCGCCCTTGACCACCCCGGACGCCAGCACCGCAGGGGTCCGCCCGGCCTGGGCCGGAGGCAGCAGCCCGGCGGACACGGTCTTGGCCTTGCTGATCAGCCAGAGCTGGTACACCTTGCCACCTGGCAGCGCGGGCAGCCCGTTGGTGATCACGACCAGCTGATGCCGCTCCGCGGCCAGTACCACGGTGGCCACGCCGCCCTTGGTCGTCGATTTGCTGAGCAGCGTTACCTGCGGCGATGACAAGAGCAGCGAGATCGCCTGGGCCTGGGCCCGGGCCTGGTCGAGTTCTTGCTGGGTGTGCGCCTGCGCCAGGCCGAAGAACACCGCGACCGCGATCGAGGCGACCGCCACGACCCCGGACAGCCAGGGCACCCACCCGGTCCATGATCGCGTCCGGCGCGGCCGCGCCTGCGGGCTGACCTCTGGCGGCAGCTGGCTGGTGCGCGCGGCGGCGGCCAGCACCTGGTCGCGCAGCCCGGGCGGCGGCTCGGTGGCGGCGGCGAAGGCCAGCGCGGTCGCCACCTCGCGGAACCCGCGCACCTCGGCGGCGCACGAGGGGCAGCGGCTCAGGTGACGATCGAAACGGCCGCGCTCGGATTCTGCCTCGAGCGCGTCGAGCGCGTAGGGGCCGGAGAGGGCGTGCAGGTCGTGGCGGAGGAGCCGCATTCAGCTCACCCCCAGGCAGTCGCGCATCCGGATGAGCCCGTCGCGGATCCTGGTCTTGATCGCGCCCAGGGTGACCTTGAGCAGCTCGGCCACCTGGCGGTAGCTGTACCCGCCGTAGTAGGCCAGGGTGATCGACTCGCGCTGCACCTCGGTCAGCCCGTCCAGGCAGCGGCGTACCCGCTCCCGGTCCAGGCTTGCTTCCACCGCCTCGGCGACCTCGTCATGTGGTGTGTGGACTTCGGCTGTCTTGTGCTCGCGGCCGGCCGCCGCCGTGGTGGAACGAACACGGTCGATAGCGCGACGGTGGGCGATGGTCATCACCCACGTCGCCGCGCCACCCATGGCCGGGTCGAACCGCGCGGCGGTCCGCCACACCTCGAGGAGGACTTCCTGGGCGACCTCCTCGGACTGGGACGGATCCCGCAGAACCCTGCGGATCACGCCGTACACCGGGCCGGCCAGCCGGTCGTACAGCGCCTCGAACGCTTCGGTGTCGCCACGCGCCACGTGGACAAGCAGGTCATCCAGGTCCCGCTCTCCCCTCCTATCCGTAGTCGCGGACTTGAACCGGGACGCGTCCGAATCGTTCGGGTTCATATGACACCTTCGGAGCCAACGCCGGACCGGATGGGTGGGAACATGGCGGAATTTTAAATAACTTGGTTCGCCCCAGTCTGGTATTGGCGGACGACGCGCGCCGGAATTTCCGCTGGCGGACGGCAGGCCGGCGCGACGAAGGCGCGGGCGCGGGCCTACCGCTGGGCGGCGGGGCCTGGTATCACTTGAAACGTGGCGGGTGACGACCCGGTCATGCCATCCCACGTGCAATCCGGAGGTGGCCATGCGATGGGTCTGGATAGTGCTCTTCGTCTGGGTGCTCATAGGCGCTCTCGCCGCCGGGCAGCGGAACTACTACAACTCGTCGTCGGGGAATTGCTCGGGGGTGGGTACGATCGTGGTGACCATCTTGTTCGGGCCGATTAACTATCTCGGCGGCGATCCCAAGCTCACGTGTAACTAACCGGGCGGGGGTTCTGCTGCCGGCCCGGGAGGTGCCGGCCCGGGAGGTGCCGGCCCGGGAGGTGCCGGCCCGGGAGGTGCCGGCCCGGGAGGTACCGGTCCTAGGGGCGCCGGCCCGGGGGGCGCCGGCCCTGGGGGTGCTGGCCCTAGGGGTGCTGGGTGCTCGGGTGGCGGGGCGGGGCCCGTCATCATGGTCGACACGGCCGAGCGCATGGCCTTGAGGCCGGCGCCGCGGGGCACCTTCAGGGACACGTAGGCGGCGGCGCCAGCCGGGATGGGCAGCCAGAAGTTGACCAGCCGCCAGCCCAGCACGCCCAGCGTTGCCACGCTGCGGGTGATGCCGAAGCTGACCAGCAGCAGCGGCGCGACGGAGTCCACGACACCCAGCCCGGCGGGCGTCACGGGCAGCACGCCGGCCACGTTGGCGATCCCGTAGGCGGCGAACAACTCGACCGGGTTGACGAACCGGCCGAACGCGGCCACGAAGCACCACAGTGACGCGGCGTCGAGCACCCAGTTGAGCGAGGCCCAGGTCAGCGACATGACCAGGGTGCCCCGGTCGCGGCCGAGCGCGGACAGGGATTTGGCAGTGTCGAGCATGACCTGCTCCAGGCGGTCGCCGGACAGGCCGGGGATCCGGTCACCCACGGCGTGCAGGATGCGGGAGGCGCGCTTGGCTCCCCGGGTGATGCCGAAGGCCAGCGCCGCGACCGCGAGCAGCACCACGGCACCGATGATCGCCACGGTCACGTAGATCGGGTGGAAGCCCGCCAGCGGGATGGAGATGACCAGGGCCAGCCACAGCAGCACGTTCAGCACCACGGTCGAGCCCAGGCCCTTGGTCGCCATCATCACCGCGGCGTCGTTTCCCTTGATGCCCTGGGCGGTGAACAGGCGATAGCCGAGCCCCGCGCTGCCCAGCGTCCCGGCCGGTATGACGTGCGCGACCCCCGCGGCGGCCAGGTCGATGCGGAACAGCCGAGACAGGCCAGGGTTGGCCGCACCCGGCGGCAGCACGGCCTGCGTCAGCAGGCCGTAGCAGAACAGCGACAAGGCCTCGAGGAGCAGCCCGGCGGCCAGCCAGGCGGCGTCGACCCGGCCGAGCAGGTACAGGTCCTTGCTGGCCCCGACCAGTTCGGGTACGACCAGGTACTCGATGACCAGCAGCACGGCGAAGATGACGATGCCACGGCGCAACGGCTTGACCACGAACGGAAGCCAGCTGCGCCAGCGCCGCCACCACCCTCTGGCGCCCTTAAGGCCCTCAAAGCGCTCAATGCCTTTAAAGCCCTTAAAGCCTCGCCACCTGCCCCGTCGCTCGCTGCCCGCAGTGCCATCACCGTCATCACCGGGCTTTCGTCCGGCTTTCGCCGGATCAGTCCGCATAACAAGCCTCTTACCCGGCTAGGCAGGCAAGAACGCCGCCTCATGCGTAACAGGGTTATCCTGCCCTTGTGGATCACGGTATCCCGGTATCCCCCGGCATCCCGGCATCCCGGAGGAGGGCGGTCGTGGCGGAGGCGGCGTCGACGGCTCGAGCGATGTGGACCTTGTTCGAGCCCATCCACGCGGTGATCTATTTCACACCCGAGGCCCGTTCGGCCTACGAGCAGGCGGGCCTGCGCGGGTTCTGGCGCGGATACTTCGCCGGCCGGGCGGCACCGCTCGGCGCCACGAGCGCGGCGGTGGTCACCGCGTCGTTCTTCAACTTCGCGCCAGCCTTCGTCGCCCGGGCGATCCCCGGCGTCTGGGACCTGATCACCCCGGAAGAGGCACTGCGGGTCCGGATGGCGGGCGCCACCGAGAGTCTCGGCCGCCTGCTGGCCGGGCGGGAAGCCGACGCGGCCGCGGCCGCCGACCTGCTCTGGCAGGCGATCGGCGAACTCGACTTCTCCGGCCGGGTGCTGGGCGCGGCGAACGCGGCGCTGCCGGTTCCGGGAGAGGGCTCTCCGGGCTCTCCGGGCTCTTCGGGCTCCTCAGGATCTTCGGGATCTTCGGGGCTGGCCCGGCTCTGGCAGGCGGCCACCCTGCTGCGCGAGCACCGCGGCGACGGGCATTGCGCCGCCCTCGCGGCGGCGGACGTCGACGGCTGCGAGGCCGTGGCCCTGCGGTGCTGCCTGGACCTGCGGCGAGAGGACCTGCAGCCGGTTCGGGGCTGGACCGACGAGGCGTGGGACGAGGCGCTGTCCCGGCTGGCCGCGCGCGGCTGGATCGGCACGGACGGCGAACTGACCGACGCGGGCCGGGAGGCGCACGCTGCCGTGGAAAACGCCACCGACCGGGCCGCGGCGCGGCCGTGGGCCCGGCTGAGCCCGGACGTCACGGCGCAGATCGTGACCGTGCTCACCCCGCTGGCGCGGGCCTGCGCCGGCGCGCTTCCCTACCCCAGCCCCATCGGCGTGCCCGCCCCGGCCACCGCGGTATCCGCCTGAAGCACGCTAGGGAAGCGCGGCAGCTAACCGCATCGGGCGCGGACCCCGGGGACCCCGCGAACCGGCCCGGGCCATCGAGTCCGCGCGGTTGAGCAGTTCCAGTTCCTGCATGTCGTGCAGGCCAGCCTGGCCGAGGCCGCCGGCGTCCGGGAAGGTGAGCAGCCGCTCGCCCCAGGTCATCAGAGCGGTCGCGTCCTTCGGGCAGGCCATCAGGCGCTGCCGGTCGCGAAGCGCGAGGAAGAGGTACAGCGTGGTGCGCTCGTCGGCGTCGTCGTACCGCGCCCCGCGCAGCAGCAGGTCACACGCGGCATCGAGGTCGTCCGGGTCGGGAGCCTCGGCGCCAGGCCACGGATCGGTGTAGCGGTCGTAACTGAGCCGCCCGAGGGTCAGCGCCACCTCCGGCCAGGCCGCATTGCCGGCCGGCAGCCAGTACAGCAGTGCGCCGGTCACCGCGATGGCCTCGTCGCGGTCGGCCCGGGCGGCGGCGACCGCCTCGGCGTCTCGCTCGTCCATCCGCGCCGCCGCGAGGGACACCCGGCGCTCGAGCAGGGCCGCGAGCAGGGCACGGGCTTCGGCGAGCCGCTCCGGGCGGCCGGTTTCGCCGCCGTCACCGGGTCCGCGCAGCAGCGCGGCCAGCGCTGCTCGCGCGTGATCGACCGCCGCGTCCAGGTCCTTCCCGTCAAGCGGCGGGCGGCCGGCAACGTCGTTCACAGCAGATCCCCTCCATAAGTTCTGCCAGGTGACGGCCGGCTCCGTCAGGTCATGTCGGCCGTCACCTGGGGTCCTGGATGTCACGGCCGGCACGGGCCGTGACCGGCTGGAGAGGATGCGGCTCGGCGGCGATGCCGACCTGGCCACGAGTCGCAGCAGGAGTACTCAAAACCGACCGGCGGAATCATCTGCCCCCAAGGCTCTAGATTCTTGACCGGCAATTACCTGCCAGGCTGTACCTGCCAGGCGGGCGATTGCCGGGACCGGCAAACATGCGGCAGATATCTCGCTCGAAAGCGGCGAAATCAGGTGCGACCCCTTTGGCTAGCGAAATAAATGCCAGCGACTCGGAGGCCTGGAGCGATTCAAGTACCGCCCGGCGGCCCTGCGAGCGTTCATGGGATGGCGACGCGATCACGCATCGCGTGATGCGTTGTTTAAGTTGTGTTCAATCCCTCACGACCCTTCCGCCGGCCGGAGCGATCGCCGCGCGGTCTTCCCGCGACGTCGGTCACCCAGACCTGTGCGGTCCTCCCCTCATCCGCCCCTTACGGCTCACCCAGGGCGTTGTCCGTCCCCGGATCCCGCGAGCACCTTGGATGAGCTTAGTGTAGCTAGATAAAGGATGTCTATCCATGCTGGATTTACGTCAATAAAGAGCGCATGCCCGGGCGGCCAGGATCGGGCCAGCCGTCGCTACGGCGCCAGCCGAGGCCGCCGAGATCGGTTCGGCCGCGGCCGAATATGTATGTCTGTTCGAATTCGGGCGCCGTGTAGGGAACACCTGCCTCGGACCCTCGGAAGGCGATCGGGTGACCTGAGGGCTGCGGCTTTAGCGCGAGGGGCCGGGCGGGGCGGCGGGCCGGCTGATCAATTCCGCGGCGGCTGAGGCGAATGCGGCGGCGGGCGGGTAAGCGGCGCACGCGCTGCGCCAGCGGTCACGCAATGACCTGGTAAGTTCCGGCGGAAGAGCGGTGGAGGCCGGGCTGCCGGCCAGTACTTCGAGCGGCCCGAGCACGTACACCTCGGCCAGGGTCGGCAGGTCGGCGAACTCCGGCGCCGGGTCCGAGCCGCCGGGCAGCCGGGTCGCCCGCTCGATCAGGCCGGCGCCAAGCTGCCACACCGCGTGCCCCTCACCGGCCAGGACGCACTCCACCGCGGCGAGGATCTCGACGGCCATCGCGTACGACTCGGCGGCCAGCAGCCCGGTCCCGAACTCCCCCGGGCTCGGCGCCAGCGGACGGCCGGGCCTGGCCAGCGAGCTGAGGTGGTCCAGGTGCGCCCCCTCGTGGATGCCCCGCCAGATCTGCTGCGCCATCGGAGTCGCGGTGGACGGCACCTCGGCGATCACGGTGCCGGGGGCGGGCAGCCCGGGCAGGCACATCCAGGTGCGCCGGGCCAGCCGCCGGTTGACCGGCAGGCGCAGCGTGAGATGCTCGTCGCTGGGTGACGGCCGGTAGCGGACGCCCCAGGCCAGCTGCCGCGCGCTGCTCAGCGAGACCGCCGCGGCGTGCGGGAGCCCGGCGGCGGTCGCGATGAGCAGCTCGCCGAACTCCGCGACCAGGCCGGCCGCACGCCATGCTTCCTCCCGGACGCCGCGGATCGGGCCGGCCACCGGGCGGGTATCCGGATACCACGGCGGTACCGGGCCGGCCATCCGCCGCACCTGACGGAGCCGGACCGCGTGCTGACCGCCGGAGATGACGCGCACGGAGCGGATCACCTCATCCAGGCCGCTGAACGCGCCGGGCTCGTCCCCGCTGGCCATGCGGCGCGACGACCCGGTGAATCCCGGGCCATCCAGGGCGAGGCAGCCGACGGATACGTCAGCCCAGCCTCGAACCACCCACGCGTCGGCTTCCGCGTCCCCGGCCGGTACCCTCATCGCCGCGGCCGCCGCCGCGATCGCCCACGCGCGCGCAATACGCGCCGCGACATGCGGCGGGGCGGGGGGGGGAGCCCCCCCGCCCCCCGCCCCCCCCCCCCACCCCCCCAGAAAAGGGGCCCCCCCAAGCGGGGGGGGGGGGGAGGTAAA